>Ga0105240_10000898_pt1 | contig 53055 bp, 59 predicted proteins | sample KBSC54metaG_FD_80426 | JGI IMG/M metagenome (GOLD analysis project Ga0105240, IMG submission 80426) | Corn rhizosphere microbial communities from Kellogg Biological Station, Michigan, USA - KBS C5-4 metaG | ecosystem: Host-associated > Plants > Roots > Rhizosphere > Soil | place: Michigan, USA... | reverse complement strand
TTCTTTGTTTTCATGGATCCTTCCACCTAAGATGATTTTTGGCGAAAGAATCTTAATGGAGTTTTCTTGAAATTTCAAAGGCTTGGGCGACCGTATTCGCGGCTATTTATGCAACAAGCCCTACTTCTAATTAGAATTCACCAAACAGAAAATTGCTTTTGGACGTGATGCAATCTCAGGGTTTTATAAATTACCCCACTGAATGGTGGCATTTTTCTTATGGTGATCGTTACTGGGCCTACCATCAACAAGCATCCTACGCGATATATGGCTCTTATGAAGAAATTAAAGCTTAAAGTTGTAAAAAACAGCATTAGAAAAACTTTCGAAAGCGCCAATCCAGGAAAAATTTTTGCATTTGACATATCGGCAATCAATAGTATGATCTTTGCATCAATATTAGTAGGCATTGCCATAAAATGATTTCATATAATTATTCACAGCTGATTCTGGGCGTCATGGCGACGCTTATCGGTATCATTCAATATAGTATTTACATTATAGATATCTTAAAAGGCAAAACACACCCTCATGCTTTTTCGTGGTTTACATGGGGACTCCCTTGTGGAATTGTTTATGCCGCCCAATATTTGAGTGGTGGCGGTGCTGGCGCGTGGACAACAGCAATGACAGCCTTTGCGTGCACCTTTATATTTATCCTGTCTCTTTTTTATGGAGAAAGAAATATCACAAAACTGGACTGGACAAGCCTGTTTATCGCTTTATTCTCCATTCTATTATGGATTATTGTTAAAGATCCTTTAGGTTCTGTTATTTTAATTACTATCATTGATGTCGCAGGATTTGTTCCCACCATCCGCAAATCAATACTAAAACCTTATGAAGAAACGCTAGGCACCTATATAATAGGAGGCTTGAAATGGATTCTATCGCTTCTCGCCATGTCAACTATTTCTCTTACCGTATGGCTTTATCCTATTGCCATGGTAGTTGCAAATTGGATGTTTGTAGTACTATTACTGAGGCGCCGCTCGTTCCTTTCAAAGACTGCGGGTGAATACCTTAACTAAGGAACCGCAATATGCTCAGCAAAAAGATGGAACCGGTATAATTGCCAGCTTACACTAACCCTCTTCTCAACCTGCAAGCATTCGTATAAAATCAATTTCCAAATCATTCAGTGCAAGGGGCATAATTAGACATGGAACGGCGTAAGCTAGGTCATTCAAAACTCGAAATTGCACCTCTGGTATTCGGCGGCAATGTCTTTGGTTGGACTGTTAATGAATCGACAGCCTTCGCATTGTTAGATGCTTTTGTAGCAGCTGGGTTTAATTGTGTCGACACCGCGGACAAATACTCAACTTGGGTCCCTGGTAACAAAGGGGGCGAATCTGAAACAATCATTGGCCGCTGGTTAAAACGCAGCGGAAACCGTGATAAGGTTATTATTGCAACCAAAGTTGGAATGGAAATTACGCCTGATAAAAAGGGATTATCAAAATCGTATATCATACAAGCATTGGAAGACTCATTAAAACGATTGCAAACAGATTATATCGACTTATATCAATCGCATACGGATGACCCGACGATCCCCTTAGAGGAAACACTTGAAGCATATACAGCGTTGATCGCTGAAGGCAAGGTACGTGTAATTGGCGCTTCAAATTATAATTCAGCAAGGTTATTAGAGGCCTTACAGATCAGCACCTTGAAACACTATGCTTGTTACCAAACACTACAGCCGCATTACAATCTCTATGATCGAGAAGATTTCGAAAAAAATCTCGAGCCACTTTGTTTGCAGAAGCAATTGGGCGTTATTAGCTATTATTCATTGGCAAGCGGTTTTCTTTCCGGCAAATATCGTTCAGAGAATGATTTTCGCAAAAGTGTACGTGGTAGCGGAATAAAAAAATACCTGAATGAACGAGGATTTAGGATTTTAGCCGCCCTCGATGCCGTGAGCGCTGAACTACAATCAACACCCACACAAGTTGCATTGGCTTGGCTAATCGCACGACCCAGTATTACAGCCCCAATTGCCAGCGCGACGTCACTAGAACAATTGACCGATTTAATTGCCGCGACTCAACTTAGGTTAAATGAGGCCGCAATTAATCGCCTAAATCATGCAAGCGCATAATTAACCCAACCTTCCAAACTGATAGCAGTAATTTTATCAGCCAGTGGGATCTCTCGCTTCAGCCAAATTGATAAAATCACTCTAAATTATACTAAATTTCATTTCATAAGAACCTCTCAATCAATATCTTGATCGCTACAAAATATAGTAATTTATATAAAAATATAATACTATTCTTTGATCTAATACTGGAGAAGCTATTATGGGAATAGTTAAAATCTCGGATGAACTGCATGAAGCAGCAAAACTGATGGCAAAGGCAATGAGCCGTTCAATGAACTCACAGGCAGAATACTGGATGCGCATTGGTAAACTAATAGAGGAAAATCCCTCGCTCACTTTCAAAGACATTTTGCAAATATTAATTAAACAAGCTTCACAGAATACAAATGACTATGTTAGTGAAGACGCCTGAGCAAATTCAAAAGATGCGTGTCGCAGGCCGCTTAGCCGCCTCTGTTCTTGAAATGATAGAGCCCTTTGTTATTCCAGGAATAACAACCGGAGAATTGGAACGCATTTGCCGTAATTATATTATTAATAATCTCAATGCCATTCCAGCTTCTTTAAATCATTATGGATTTCCCGGCTGTATTTGTACCTCACTTAATCATATTGTCTGCCATGGCATTCCTTCTGACAAAAAAATTCTAAAGGAAGGCGACATTTTAAATATTGATGTCACTGTAAAAAAAGATGGCTTTATTAGCGATACCAGCAAAATGTTTCTGGTTGGCAAAATAAAACCCTATGCTGAAAAATTAGTAAGAGTTACTCAAGAATGTTTATATAAAGCCATAAAACTGGTTCGCCCCGGCGTTCATTTAGGTGACTTGGGTTATATCATACAGCAATATGCGGAATCACATCATTATACTGTCGTTCGTGAATTTGGCGGCCACGGTATCGGCCAAGAAATGTGGGAGGAACCCCATGTTCCACACTTCGGGAAGGCGAATACTGGCATTAAATTACAAGCAGGCATGACTTTTACTATTGAACCCATGATTAATCTCGGTAAAAGAGATATTCGCAGCCTAGCTGATGGCTGGACTATTGTAACTAAAGATCATCAACTCTCAGCACAATGGGAACATACAATCTTAGTAACTGAAACAGGATATGAAATATTAACAATAAGAGAAGAAGAAATAATAATCTGAAGTATCGCTTAAATAGCTAGAATTATACAAATCCCCTTAAAGAAACGGAATCATCTAAAGACAATATTTTTCTTAACTGAGATTCAAATTGCCTCCTTGCAGGGCTTGCTTTCTTTAGATACGCCTTATTAAAAATATGATGAATTGCCTCAAGATCTCCAAGTAATACATTTTTAAATAATATTGGATAAATTTCGGTTATCATCTTTTCAATAATATTAGTCCAGATTCCAATTTCTTTTAAACCCAAGCCTTCATTTGATGCATGAATAAACTCCAGCTGAACATCACGACCAAAAACTAAATTAAAGCAGTATTTAACTAGGGGCATATGAAAATCATTTGAAACAATATAAGCAGTTTCAATATTCATTGGATTTAAGTGAATAATTCGCGTATAGAAAGCATTTGCAAGTGTAGTACATGAAAATTCTTCTACAAAAATATCATCTTCATTAACCCCCTCTTCAATCAGAAAATCCTTCATTGCCGCAGCTTCTGTTACTTTCTCGCAACGATTTGGATTTAACTGTAATGGCAGCATTTTACCTGAAACGATTATAGGAACACCGGACTTATACAAGGATTGAGCCTTCATTAATCTTGTCGTTAATAAAGGATGAAGCGTACCATCTGGGTTCAAGGAATATCCAAGCACAACAATTGCATGTTTACCATATTCAGTCATAACTCATTTCCTAACACATCCACAGTGATTAAAATACCCTTCTCCACCAGCACCTTCAGTTCTCTCTCAATGTCCTATGCATCACATCAGGATGAATGATTATAGCATCGATTTGCATACAGGTGCTTTTGGAAGGATGAATATGCCGCAATATTGATGTTAAAACTGAAAATGGGATGGTTACACTTTTTGGACAAGTCGATTCGGATACTCAAGCCAGTCAGGCGATTGAAATAGCACAATCGGTTATCGGTGTTAAAGAAATAGATACGGGCTATCTAAAAGTTAAAAAAGGCCAACAACCTTTTTCTGATATGGTTATTACTGCCAAGATAAAAGGGCTGTTCTTAAGAGAAAAAATACTTGGCACCAAAGACATTGCTGCCCTCAGCATTAGTGTAGAAACCAAGGATGGTATAGTCTATTTAAGTGGTCGTATGGACAACCCCAAGCAAGTGGAAAATGCTATTTCCATTATTAAAGAAGTTCAAGGAGTGAAAAAAGTGGAATATAATGTAAATAAAATCGATTAGCCCTGAGAGTCACACTCCCAGGACTTTTATTCCAAGTTTTTGTGCGACACAAGAAATTAGGATTACTTATACTGTAAATACCGCGGATGTCTTATTGCCATTTTCTTCCGCATTCTGAGCTAAAATTTCTGTAGCCATTTTAATAAGTTCCTCTCTATATTCGCTACTTATAGAGTAAGTAGATCCAAATAGCGTTGTCCCGGCATGGCCAACAGACACTGGCGTACGAAATTTTTTATCTATATTATTTTTCAATAGCATTTCAAGGCATTGAGCTGCAGCATTCTTATCATTTCCAATGATCTTCTTGAAAATTTTACTCGCGATTTTTAAGGAAGCGTGTCCATTATTTTCTATTAATAAATTGACTAGCTTCACTTGCTCCATATGCAGATCAGAATTTTGCCGACTGGCTTTTTTCAGCTCAACTATTATTTTTAGAACTTGTTTAAAAATATTGCTCTGACTACTCAAATAAAAACCGCTATGTACATCATTTGTTAAATACAATGAATACCTTAAACTTTCAAAGGTAGGCTTTTCTTCCTCGCTAAGAATGAGAGACACGTTGTTCTCAATTGTACTAGAAAAGATAATGGTCATATTATTTACCCCCTCGGAAACTGCCAAAAATTGATTAATTTATTGTTTTATTATTAAAAAACGCTCTTAATTTTAGCAAAAATACAGTTAGCTGTAAAATATATTATTTTGACCCTTCTGACTTAGTTTCAATCATTTGTTTTATTTGATGATTTGCATGAGATCTGGAGATAAGCATGAATGACAGTTCTCGAAGCTGATTTTACAACCCTCTCTGAACATTGCGTAGAATAGGCATAGAATAGGAAAAAATGGACAATTTATACAATTATTGATAAATTAGTACACCCTCGCCGAGGATAAATTTAATGCTAGCAACCCGAACAACCCTTACTCAGACCCAGACAAATACAGGCCTCGTCTCTTTTCCGAAAGTAGCTTTTCAAGATATGTGCACACTCCAATATCGAACCTGGTCATATTATATCTTTCCCACTTGGCGCTCTTTGGAAAACTGCAGCACCATTATAGTTAGCGCACCTCCAAATCAATTGGCGCTGCATTTTCATGATAGGCAACAGGATTTATTAAAAGATTTCCATCAAATTAAATATCATACTTACCAATTACGGATCTTGATGAATATCAAGAAACCCAATGAAAACCATGTTTCTATCATAGAAATACAGGATTTTAATGCCTGGTTTGCTCTTACCACAGATATTGTCCGTTTTGGCTTCACAGGTAATTATTCAGCAATCATTGGCAATCACCATAGAAGAGAAGAATTACGAAAAAAATTAAACGCCCATACAGTTCAAGATGAGATACGCAAGTTGCTTGCACTTGGAAAAGAGATTAAACAATCCGACTTTCAAAAAGGCGAGAAGGCGATACAACTGGCTAAAAACTTAGATACCGATTTAAATAAATTTATCGAAAAACATATCATCTGTGATCCCACTCCAGAGGAACTTCATGCGTTTAAGCGAGCATTCACTCGCCAACTTCACAGTGAAGATCTCACAATGTCTGTCCATCGCGACCCATGGACCAAACTGAAATACAACCTTGCACTAGCTGTCTTTTCCTTGGGCTTAAGCTTAGTTGCCATGGGTCTGCGTAAATGCGTCTACGGTAGATTTATGTTCGACTATCAAACCCGGCGGGAAAGAACAGTTGCAGCCATCGACCATGCCGCAGCGAAAATTCCTACTCCGCGCTAAACAGCGTGCTGAATTGTACAGTTACTCCGAGGTATCAATCATCTTCAAGATGGCTTCCGGATATCTCACTCCTTTTACTTTAAATTGTGAAAGAAATGTTTGCAGCTCGTCATATATTGATGAAGATAGAGTCAGATTAACGGCCTGCGCATTTTCTTCCAGATAGTGAAGATGCTTAGTTCCTGGGATGGGTACGATATCTTCGCCTTGTTTCAACAACCAGGCCAGAGCGAGTTGAACCGGTGTCATATGATTTGCGGTCGCCAATTGTTCTAGTTTTTCAACCAACTTAATATTATGCACTACATTTTCGGCCTGAAAACGCGGAAGATTCTGACGGAAGTCTGTTTTTTCCAGTTGATCCAAGCTCTTAATTTTACCCGTTAGAAATCCACGACCAATAGGACTAAAAGGAACAAAACCTATTCCTAACTCACGCAGGGTAGGCAGTATTTTCTCTTCAACCCCTCTATCCCACAGCGAATATTCAGATTGTAGCGCGGTCAAAGGATGAACAGCATGAGCGCGGCGAAGGGTTCCAGGCCCAACTTCAGAAAGACCGAGATAGCGCACCTTCCCTGCTTTAACAAAATCAGCTAGCACCGCCATGGTATCTTCAATCGGAATCGTTGGATCAAGACGGTGCTGATAATATAAATCAATATAGTCTGTCCCTAAACGTTTCAGTGAACCTTCTAAAGCTGCTTTAATATGCTGAGGAGAGCTATTTAAGCCATTAATTTTACCTTTATCATCCCAAGTAAATCCAAATTTAGTAGCAAGAATAACCTCGGTTCGCGCTTTTCCTTTTAAGGCTTTCTGAATTAATTCTTCATTCGTATAGGGTCCATAAACTTCTGCTGTGTCCCAAAAATTCATGCCTAGTTCCAGAGCACGATGAAGAACCCGAATAGACTCTGTTCCATTAGGCGTACCATAGGCATAGCTCATTCCCATACAACCCAGACCTAGAGCAGAGACTTCTAAACCTTGTTGACCAAGTTTTCGGTTTTTCATTTAAACTCCTATATGCTGTAATTTCTATCTTAACCATGGTCTATTAGCCATCAACAAACCCCATAGACCTTCGCCAACTTAAAAACTCCTGACAGATATTATCAGGCTGATCTAACAAAATTTCATGCCCTACTGAAGCCAAGTTGATAACTTTTACATCCTTAACCAATTGCGATAAAACCCGAATACTTTGCGCAGATAGCACAGAATCTTGCTCACCACGGATAGCCAATAAAGGAGCTTGAACATTCTTTACCGCTTCATTAGGGAAATCATCGCCAAGCTGAATCAATTGTAAAAAAATCTGTTGAATATTCGGTACCGGATTAAACTTATGGTAGAACTTATAGTCAGAGGGATAGTCCTTTACCCAATCCTCAAGAGTATATGGCGCTGAATCCTGTCTTTGATTCAAATGCCGTTCATTCCAGGGTGCACCAATCGTGACAACACCCTCAATGATGAGATTGGTGAAGGCCGCAAGCCTATAGGCAACTGTTCCCCCATTACTAAAACCGAGAATACTTAACTTGTTGATATCAAGATGTTCCAAAATGTTTTCAATCTCTCTCTGGAACAAGGCATAACTAAGATTTTTGGATCCTAGTGTCGATTTTCCTTGTCCCCGGCTATCAATCCCTACAATTCGAAAGCTATCCACAGGAAGTTTTGCAATAAACGGATTAAAATGCTCAATGTTTCCCAGTGCGCCATGGAGCATTAACAAAACAGGTAAGGATTTTTCACCTTTATCTTCGTAGTAAATCTTCGCATCATCAATTTCGTAAAATTGACCGGATCGGTGGTCAAAACCTTGCATAAAAATACTCTCTAGCTATCGATTTATTATCTCACCGCCAAATAACATTCCCTCTACACCGACCACACCATCAAAATATCGATATTCAATATTTGCCTCATCAAACATAACCAAGCCAACATCGATAGAGTTTGTCCAGGTAGTGGATGTTTTACAGGGAGCAAGGTGACCCACCACACAACGAATGCCCGCACCAATAATGGCTTTAGCACAGTCACTACAAGCAAACCAAGGACAATATAAAATAGCACCTCTGGTGTTTTTCTCCTGCCTTAAAGCAGAAAAAATAGCATCACGCTCGGCATGTTCCAGATAATCTTTTTTCACATCAGGATGTAATCTCTCCGATAACTTTTTAACGCCTTCGGGAAAGCGATTAGCGCCATAACTGATAATTTCCAGGGTAATTGAATCGACAATAACCGCTCCATTTTGAGTTCTAGGGTCGGAGCTATGGCTTTTAGCAAACTCATAAGCTTGTGATAGAAAATAGCGATCTTTTTCTTTAAATTGATTCATCGTCATACCCTAAAAATCTAGCCAAAATTATATGCTAACTTAAAACTTAACCCTTGCAAAGTTAGGTCATTGATATGTGTTCCCGTATTATCGTCATAAATGATCGAAAATTCAATCGTGATTAAAAATCAAGGAAATGCCCTGACCAACTGAGTTAGAATTGGCAATACACCCTAGCAAGAATGATCAAGCTTGGTGAGTATCAACCAGGCATAATTTACATGACAGTTTTGCGCAAAAATCTAAATTTGGGTTTAATATGAATTATCATCAAAAACTGCAACAAGTGATTGCCTTCATTGGTCAGCACCTTGATGAAGAATTGTCTCTAGATGGTTTAAGTGATAAGTTCTTTATATCCAAATTTCATTTTCACCGCCTGTTTACAGCTCATACTGGTTCATCTTTACAGCAATATATTAAGTGGTTGCGCTTGAAGCGCGCTTCAAGACAACTGATTGCTAATCAGCATGAATCCATTCTTAACATTGCAATCAATGCAGGTTTTGAGTCCCATGAAGCATTTTCCCGTGCTTTCAAAAAAGCCTGTGGCTTGAGTCCCAGTGAATACAGATTTCTTAAGAATTGTCCTTACTGGGAAAAACCACCGTATTGTTTGCCTAAACCAGAGGATTTGAATATGAAAGTTGAGATCAGAAACATAAATAAAACACGCTTGGCTATAATTGAACACAGAGGGGACCCCAATACCATCTCTCAAAGCGTTGAAAAATTAATATCCTGGGCTAAAACACAATCCCTTAATCTTAAACCCAAGCCGGGCGAAGCATTCTCCATTGCCTACGATGATCCCAATACTACTCCACCCGAAGCATTTCGCTTGGATCTTGGGATAAAAGTGCCTGAAAACTTAAAGCTTACTGGAGAAGCTCTTGAAAAATATTTGCCCGCTGGTCGTTATGCAGTCACTCTACATCAAGGCTCACGTAGCAATATCAGTGATACTGTTTATGGTCTTTATCGCCATTGGCTTCCCAACTCAGGAGAACAATTGGGCGATTTTCCCTGCATATTCTGCTATTACAATTTTGAACATGAAGTGGCTGAAACAGAAGCCTTAACAGAATGTTGGCTACTGTTAAAATAAATAAGGATACCTAGGCAAGATCTCATAGTCTTGCCTAGAGGATAGAAGTTGTATAAAATATATGCTTAATGAAATAAATACCTCATTGAACGGACGCTCATTATGGAACCCAGAACCATTCGACGTCAACCCGATCCCGATTTCATTCCTTTCCCAACTGGTTTTAACCCCAAGGTTGTTATTAGTCAGGAGCAAATAAATCTTGTTAAAAGTTCATGGAAGGAAATGAAGGCTGGCCAAACTGCAGGTTACCAAAATTTAATACGTACTAAGAATTTATCCGACTTCGAAAAGGGCCTGTTTTCCTCAACACGGGACTCACCTCAAAACCCTAGCTTAGGGAGAATACAACCAAGCCCCTCTATAAAAGCATCTAATCCTGTATTTTCTCAGATAGCTCAATCACCTCATTCCCCCTCAGAATACCCACTTCATAAAACTCAAAGAAGGCAAACTTATTCAGAAAAATCCGTTAATACCGCTCAAATACCAGCTCCCATCCCCCCGCTTAAACTGGATATATTAGCAACAGATGAAGAACTTCCAGCTCACTCGTTAAGATCTATTGCTATGCAAATAACCTCTGCACCTGCACACTCTCCAGAACCTGCGCAACCTCCTGAAGAAGGTGAAAAACCTGAAATGGGAAAAATTATAGCCACTAACTCAGATGAAACTAAACTAGCATTATCCACCTCTGTGAACCCGCTGCGAGCCGGAAAAAGATCAAATACAGACTGTAAGTCTGGTTCAACATGTTTTTCTGATTTATTTTATGAGCAATTCTTTGAAAAAGTCCCAAAACTAAAAGCCAACTTAGAACAAATTCAAACAAAAACTCATATCTTATTTAAGTTATGTGAGTTTATTGTGAATAATCTCGATAAATTCCAAGCTAAAAATTTAAGCACTGCGGATAAAGAAAAACTTGAAAATGATAGTAAAGAATTAGCAGAAATTTTGAGTCAACTCAAAATTGAACCTGAACATTATTCTAGTATAGGTTCATCTCTACTGCAGACCATTAAAGCCATACATGGAAATAGTTACTCATCTTATTTGAAAGAAGCATGGTCAGCAGCCTTTAGTCTTTTTTCCTTAGCAACTTTGTATTATTCTAAACCCACCGAAAAACACATGATTAAGAGAAAGATAGAAGCTTCTCAACAAAGCTGTTGTTGTTTTTCATTTTTTAGATCGAGTCAAAAAATACACCCTGTCGTTCAAGAAACGACACAAGCTAAACATGAAGAAAGCACCCAGTATTGCTGCGGAACAGATTATTGAAGCATTTAACTTAATCTAAAAATTAAATCCTGCGAATTAATCCAGCGTCTTCAATCTTTTTAATAGGATTGACTGTCAAGCGATTAGGCAGCCCAAAAAGCGACCACAGAGGAACATGTCTCGGTAGCAGTATCTTGTCTAGACTCACTTTAGGCTGGACTGTAAAATCTTCAGTCTGCGTTGCGGCATCGCAGTGAATCACTTTAGACTCTTTCTGATTCTTGGATTTTGTTTTTACCGGCTCTTTAAGAGACTCCCAAATATAATGCGTTTGCAGCCAAGAGTTAATCAAGGTACCCGCTGCTAAGATCGTCGAAAGCGCTACAGTGATCGTCAAAGCAACTGCGGGTGTAATCATAGGCAAAGCTAACGCCGTGAAAAGCAAGCTCGTACCGGTATACATGCCAAAAAAACTGCTGGCGGTATTCAGCAAGAGCATGGGTAGGGCAAAAACCAAAAAACGCTTGGAAGCTGGGGTATCTTTGAGAATAAGCTCTTTCTTTTGCTGAGCTCCTGTATTGTGAATTTGGCTATTTTTTGAAGTATAGTAATAACTGATAGCCATGGTCGCTGAACCACTAACTGCCATGAGAATGCCTAATATGAGCCCGGTGAGAGAAGGAATAGGCAGATATACATGCGCAATACCACTTAATAGTCCGACCACAAGGTTAATGATATTAAGCGGCGTCCCGATTTTGCGTACAATCTGATTGAATTCTGACAACATGCACCGACTCCCTAAGCTGGGACTTTAACCTTTTTTCTCTTCATTCACAATGAGGTCTCTTTCGATGTCCGCGAAGTGAAAGAAAATATCGATCACATGGGGCATGTTACTGAAAATGTACTCAATCAAATCGCCGAAAAATTTGATATCAAGCAAAGTATCTATTAATCATTTCTTATGGCGGAAACAGGTGGTGACATGATCATTAACCATGCCGACTGCCTGCATAAAAGCATAGCAAATAGTGCTGCCCACAAATTTAAAGCCCTGCTTTTTTAAGGCCTTGGACATTTGATCAGAAATCGCAGTCTTGGCAGGAACCTGACCTAAATGCTGCCATTTATTTTTGATCGGCTTACCTTGAACAAATTGCCAAAGGTATTCGGAAAAACTGCCCTGTTCTTCTTTAATCTTTAAATAAGCCTTGGCATTGATAATGCTCGCTTGGATTTTCAAGCGATTGCGGATAATGCCTGGATCATTCATTAATTTTTCAATCTTGGCTGCAGTATAGCGTGCCATTTTTTTAGGATCGAAATTATCAAAGGCAACCCGATAACTCTCACGTCTTTTTAAAATGGTAATCCAACTTAAACCTGCTTGAGCACCTTCCAGGATGAGAAATTCAAACAAAAGCCGGTCATCATAGATAGGGCAACCCCATTCATGATCATGATAGGCGACATAAAGGGGATCACCATTGACCCAGGCACAACGTTGTTTTTGTTTATCCATGGGTTGTATTATACTGATCCTTATCCACCAAGGAAAGATTTGGAGAAAACCCATGTTTAGCCTGCCAAGCCAGATTAAAACTCTATTAATTGTGACTGGTATTTTTTTCCTTGCCCAAACAAGCTATAGCGGTGTCAGTGCAACCTTTCCTAAAAGCGACTCTTTAATTTTGACTCAAATTAACCAACAAATAGCCATGGATCCCTCTCTGGTCACGCTACATGTTAACATCGGTGTTAACAATACCAATGTCAGTGTTAGTGGTCAGGTGCCCAAGCAAGAAAAAGCAAATGCCTTAATTACGCTGATCGCTTCAATTGCCGGGGTACAATCAGTAGATGTCTCAGAATTAACCTTAAACAATGGCAGACCCTTATCCCCCGATGAGGTTATTAATAGCCTAGTCCTGGGAGTATTTAACCAAGAGGGTTTAACAGGACCCTTGAGCCGAGAACCTGCCACCGTCTCGATAACTGGTCCCTCCAGCCGCACCTATTTAGTACCCCCACCGCCTATCAACATTCAAGTCAAAACTAAAAACAGAGTGGTTTATCTCAGTGGTACAGTGCCCAATCAAGCCACTGAAGATAAAGCCATCAATTTAGCCAAGATAGTTCCTGATGTCGTTGATGTGCAATCCACTCTGGAGATCGAAACGGGTCAGTAGGATCACTCCTGATAAGGCTGGCAATACGTCTCTTCAATCCACCATAGAATCACTAAGGCAGCACAAAGATAGACTGGCAACATCAGCAGCGCCCAATGATATCCTTGGGTACTAAAATAATGAACGCCATTGCTGGTTTGCCCTTTCCAAGTTAAATCCAACAAAGCGCCGGCCAAAGGCTCTGAAACAGCTTCACACACTGAATCAAAGGTATTCATAAATCCAAGCACCGTGGCTCCAAGCACAGCAGGAAACACTTCACGAATCATGGCAAAGCTGGTGAAAAAACCACTGGCACCCATGCCAAAAGCAAATAGTATCAAACAAAGCAGCCATAATTGTTCAGAGCCTAGATAAAGCACCATCAATAAAGTAGCTAAGGCTAAACAACTCCCCAACACCATCACAGGTTTACGACGTCCCCAATAATCTGAAAACCAACCTAAAATAGGGGCGCCTATGGCAAAACCGATAAAAATCCAGGACACCGCAAAAGCAGCTTGTGAGGCACTGACATGATAGGCTTCTTGTAAAAAAGGCACACCCCACAATCCGCCAAAAACTGAAACCGGTGTAAAAGCCAAGCCGCTATAGAGAGAAAGCAACCAGGCTTGTTTATTACGCACAATTAACTTCAGTTGCTGCAGAATGCTGCTAGAAGCAGAATGCTGTGCATAGGCTTGCGGTCTGTCTTGGACAATCAAAACATAAAGCAGGCTGAGCAACAGTCCAGCCCCCCCGACCCAATCTAGCGCAGAACGCCAGTCAAGATGCTGCACCAATAAAGACAAGGGAATTTGTCCACCCACTGCCCCAAACATAGCCGCTGTCATACACATCCCAGACACTAAAGCAAAACGTCGGGCCGGAAACCACAAAGTCGCCGCTTTCAGACAAGACACAGCAGCAAAAGCCGCGCCAAAACCCATGGCTGCACGCATCAGACAGGCAATGCTCAAAGAATGAGTATGCGCAAATAAAAGCGTGCTAAGACTGCAAGTAACAATCGCCAGACTGGTCAGGAAACGTAGACTCAATCGATCCAATAAAATACCCACTGGGATTTGCATTAGCAAATAAGCATAGAAATAACAGGCTGACAAATTTCCCAGACCAGCACCATTGACCTGAAAAGCTTGCATCAGGTCTGAGGTCATCACACTGGGAGAAACTTGCACGAGGTATTTATAAAAAAAGAAGGTGGCACCTAGTAACCATACCAGCCAAGGATAGAAAATTTGAGCTTGTGTGGTCATTGAACTATTCAGCGAGATCGCTATTGGTTTATTCTTCATCATAGATCACCTGTAACGCAATATGAGTTCGACAAAGTACCGCTCTGAATTTAGTTGCACTAAATCAGCTATTCAGTTTGGGTTGGGTATTACTTGGTCACGTATTGTTGCCTCGTCAGGCCTAGGGAATAGTCTGCGTTAGCAGACTACAATATTGCGTACAATAATTGAATGAATAACGGCATGAACATCAAGGGCATAAGTCTGCATTAAGGCTTGGGGAGCCTTTGAATACATTCCGACGATGTTATGAAGTGACATAAAGTAACTCTCACCATTCAGCTACTCTTAAAACCTAACATAGATTAGAATAAGCGTCAATAAAAGCTCCAACCGATATTAGTAGCCACCAATAGAGTACCATGTGACTGCGAACCAAATAAATGCTGAGTGACTGGTAAACCTACGCCAAATTGAAACAGGAATTTTTTTGTTGCAGCCCAGAGGGAAGGCGTGACATAAACAACATTCCCACCTGAATTCGGATCAATCATCCCGCCGATTTTATTTTTTTCAGTATAAGTGCCGTCACCTTCAAGCACCCAAGCAAACAGCCAACCATTCCAGTTCGCGATATTTCTTCCCAGTCCAGCTTGATAAAGATAGCTATTTCCCACCTTGGTGCCATTCTTGACCGTCGTGAAAATTGCTCCCGGTGAAACAAAATAATACCATTTTACAGAAGTGGAGTTAAAAGTAGTACCTAGAAAATAACTGAAAGAACCATTGCCAGTCGCGGGATCTTTACGAATAGAACCTGTGGGTGCAGCCACATTGATCACAATCGTGGCTTGATCACTGAAACTGCTATTGGATCCATTATAAAAAACATATTCAAGCTGGGCAAAAGCATCCTCAAACCCAGTCGACTTACTGCTCCCCGTCTCAAAACTGGCCGCGTATGGCGTATTAATAAGCAACGACAAATTATCACTAATTCCATACAAGACTGCTGGAATCACATCGATAAAATGCTTGTTTACCCCAGCATAATCATCCGCAGAAATAAATAACTGTATTTCATTTTTATTGAGAATATTCTGGCCAAAGCTGATCAAAGGCCCAGGCTGCTGCGAAGTCGGCAAGGCGAAATTGCCTTCCTGTGGCGGCGTTAAGGCTTGGCCTGCCCTGCAATTGCAGGCGATTAATAGTAAGGCACAAGCCAGTAAAAACAGCCAATCCTGATGCTTGTTCACAAAAAGCTCCTTAATCATTCTTTGTCTAAGGAGCAGTCATTGCGAGGAACGTTCTTTGTGACGAAGCAATTCATATGGATTACTTCGTCACAAAGAACGTTCCTCGCAATGACTGCTCCTCTAGATAACAGTGATATATTATCATTGCTACTTCATTTTATATATTTTAAGATTTAAATACTAAACAAGATGTTTTGGTATTCTTATGAAAGCACTCCTCTTAACCTTGATCTGCTTGGCTCTGCCCTTTAGCGCTTTGGCTGAGGATAGCTCAGCCACCCCAACCAAAACCTCAATAGCTTCGTCAATTCCTCTAGCTATCGATCAGGACAAATTTTATCTTTCTTGTGAATTTGACTCTTTCAAAACAACTTGCTTATTAGATTCGGGTAGCACTTTCTCCACAGTGAATTCTCCCCTATTTGATCATTATCCTATATGGGGACATATTAAATATAACAGTGGCACAGGCAAGGAAATCGATGCTGATAAAATTTATGTTCATAAATTAAAACTGGCAAATCATGCTCTAAAAGGCTGGCCAGTGGCCCGACTATCTCATTTAGCAACATCTCAAAATATTATGGGCCTAGATGTATTCCTAAGAGCACCCGTACTTTTTGACTTTAAAAATCACACCTTGACCTTTAATCCCCCCACCCCAGAGAAGCTATCTCTCTCACCTCTGGTTTTAGAATATAGCCTTTTGCTTTTACCGGTAAAAATTGGTAGCCAGAACCTCTATGCCGTATGGGACACTGGTGCCTCCACTTGCATCATTGATAAGGACTATATTGAAAAACATCCCGACGAATTCACTTATCTTAAAAAAATCTCGGGTACTGACGCCGCCCATACTGATATGCCGATGGAACTTTATTTGATTAATCACTTGGAAATTGGCGGCTTAAGCCTTAAAAATGTGCCTGTAGCCGCCATGGATTTATCAGGCATGAGAAAAGTGCATCCTCATTTTCCGGTATTTTTCTTAGGGTTCAACCTGATGATCAATCATCTCTGGTATTTCAATATCCCTGCTTCGGAATGGGGAGTTTATTAGGATCTGAGGATTATTGATATGATTACTCACAGTCATATTTTATTAAACATGATTAGCTTTTTTGGTGCAGGCATTTTATTAGCCTTTACACCTTGCGTATTACCTATGATACCGATTCTTTCTGCCATTTTAATGGGCGAAGAAAAAATCGGAAAAATGCGCGCCTTCAAACTCTCGCTCACCTTCGTGCTCAGCATGGCTTTCACTTATGCAGGCGCAGGTTTATTAGCAGGTTACTTTGGCAGTACGGTACAAACTACCCTGCAAACTCCTGCCGTCATTGTGGGTTTTAGCCTGGTTTTTGTACTCATGGCTTTGTCTATGTTTGGCCTTTTCAATCTGAGTCTACCGAGGTTTTTGCAAAATTATCTGCAAGCTTCTAGCAATAGACAGAAAAGAGGCAGCTATTTGGGCGTAGCCATAATGGGCTTTCTCTCCACACTGATTGCCTCCCCTTGTGTCACCGCTCCCTTGGTTTCAGTGCTCACTTATATTAGTCAAACGGGAGAGGCTCTCTTCGGTGGCTTGATTTTATTTTCCCTGGCCTTAGGTATGGGCTTACCTTTAGTGCTGTTTGGCATTGGACAAGGCAGTTTGCTACCCAAAGCAGGAAGATGGATGAATCAAATCAAACTGCTATTTGGTTTCATGATGCTGGGTTTGGCCATTTGGATGATTTCTCGTGTTTTGCCAGCTAGCTTAACCTTATTCCTATGGGCTTCTCTATTTATTATTGCTGCCATTACTTTGGGTGCAATTGAATTTCATCCTAAGAAAAGATTACCGCCAGTTTTGCAAGGAACCTGCATGCTGGTGCTCATCTATGGCTGCCTACTCTTAATTGGCGCCGTCAAGGGTAATGGACAATTATTGCATCCTCTAGGGAACAATACTGTTTCACAAATCATCATTCCGGAAAAATTATTTACTCCGGCAAGCAGTTTGGCTGAGCTTGAAAAACTATTAGCAGAAGCCAAAAAGAATAAAAAACCGGTGATGATCGAATTTTATGCCTCTTGGTGCGGCACTTGTCGTGAATTCGATGAGCAAGTCTTGTCGGATCCTAGCGTGCAAACCCATTTGCAAGATTTTTCACGCATTCGCGTAGATATCAGCGAAAAAAATGAAGCACTCATGAATTTGATTGTTCACTATCAGGTATTCGGCACTCCAACGATCATCTTCTATAACCGCGATGGAAACCGGATTGATACTGATCCATTTAATAATGGGGTTTCTAAAGAAGTGTTTGATGAAATTTTGGTGAAGTTGATTTAACTCTCTTCCCTCCACATAGAAAAGTAGAGTGGATTAGGCGCGAAAGCTCTGTCCTAAGTTTGTCGAAGCTCCACCCTGCTATTTCCTACTTTGCCGCTAACACCGTGACATAAACATTCCCATCATGATCCTCAGTGGACTCACCCAGACTATTCACCACATTACCAAAAGTTGCATAGTAAGTCGGATATCCCGCTTGAATCAAAGCTAAAGCCAAATTATTCCTAGCGTTGCTAAAGGATACAAAATGATGGCCGATATTTTCTGTGTAACTCAAATGCGGGTTTTGCGCATTCATCTCAGCCTGTTTCACTTTGAATTGATCATAGGACAAACGAGCTAAGTCTGATTCATAACCCGATTCCTCTGAGACCGAAGTCGTAAAAAGATAAGCGGCCTGTCCCTTAATTGTCACCGGATGAGCCCCAAAAATCCGGAAGTGGTCATTCTGAAATCTGAAATCATTATTGGAATAAGTGAAACCTTGCCCCCGGTTATTAGCCAATTGGCTATGCAAGTGCTCGCCAATGATCGCAGAGTAGCCGCTGCTATGTTCTTCAGAAGCCACACTGCTAAAGTTAATTTTCTGCATCAACGCGTGCAAGCGATCTGCTGCTAGGCGAGGATCTTTTTCATAAACCACAAAAACATAATTGATGGGCTCAAGAATATATTGCCCTCGGGCATTGCTTAAACTCACCCAATGCGCTGGAGCCAGTTCTTGAGAAGACCTAGCCTGCTCCAAGAGTTTAGACCCTTTAGGATATTGATAAATAGGCAAGCCATTAATAATGTTAATCACCATCCATTTTCCTATTTTGGGCAAATAATCCGTATCAGGATAAGGTAAGATGGTATAAAGTGTTTTAGAATTCCCTGGATTGAAGTGAGTATAAGTATCAACACTGGGCTTCACTAAATAGGCTGCTTCTTGTGCTGAAACAGTGAATTTTTGCGCCTGAGGTTCAGTTGCATAATAACGTTTTTTAACTTGATATTGATTATCCGAAGGTATACCCGCAAATGAACAAAGGGGAAATAAAGCCAGAATGAGGCCTAAATATTTTTTCAACATTATTAATCCACCTTATAATACTTTTACCGATGTATCATAAAGCTAGAGCTTGTCGCAGTCCATCTCCAATTAAATCCATTTCATCTTCCGTTAAATGGCCGGCATAATCTACAATTTTCCGTTTTTCAATAGCGCGTATTTGATCGATGATTGCACACACTCTGCATTTATTTACGCTAACCTTGATGCTCAGTGGCAATTTTTCCGGAACCGAGCTAGAGAGTGGAATAGCAATGACCGTGGATCGAGCTAAATTAATTGGGCTCACCCCTAATAATACCCAAGCTCGTATTCTATCTTGTTTGCCTGCCCGCACTACGGCTTCCTTAACATAGTAAACCTCCCCTCTTTGGTACTTGAATGCATTTTTAGACATGATCTAAACCATCCTGGTTAAATTCATTGATCCAATTAGCCATTTCCTTTTTTAAGCCCTGACTTTCTTCAAGTTCTTTGGCACAGAGGTAAAGACTTTTTTCCCGCGCGCAAACTTCCTTTTCTAAAAGCCCGGCAAGAACTTTGCTGCGTTCTCGCTGAGGAATAGCCGCCTTCATACGCATCACCAATTGATCCGGCAGAGAAAACATAACCTTTGCCACTTTCGATGCCATACATCACCTCTATATTATATAATATATATTATAGATTATTGATTATATAAAATCAACCCCTGCTCAGGACAATAGGACAAACAGAGTTATTCACGAAAATCTGCTGGCGAATTATTCAAAAATGTTTAGAATGAGACACTGCCCTCCGCTAATGGCAGTAATTTAGAGGAGACGCTCATGAAACAAGCTGATCAAATCATTCATGCCCGTTGGATCATTCCCTGCGATGACCATCGTGTCCTAGAGAATCAAGCCCTGGTCATTGAAAAGGAAAAAATCATTGATCTTTTGCCTAGCGCCGAAGCCGAGAAAAAATATACCGCCTCTCTGGTAGAACGATTTGCTACTCACGCTCTCTTGCCTGGCTTCATCAACACCCATACGCACATCGGCATGAATTATTTTCGAGGACTAGCCGATGATTTAGCCTTAATGGACTGGCTCAATCATCACATTTGGCCCGCAGAACGCGCCTGGGTTACTCAGGATTTTGTGCACGACGCCTCTCTTTTAGCCACTGCAGAAATGATTCGCAGCGGGACCACTTGTTTTAATGAAATGTACTTCTTCCTGGAAGCAACCGCGCAAGCGGCCGACCAAGCAGGAATACGCGGTCAAATCGGTATCACAGTAATTGATTTTCCCACTGCCTGGGCTCAAGATCATGATGAATACCTTGAAAAAGGCTTAGCCGCTTACGAGAAATTTAAAAATCATGATCGCATTGGTTTTACCCTGGCGCCTCACGCGATTTACACTGTAGCGGAAAACACTCTCGTCAAAATTAGAGAAGTAGCACAGAAACACCACTTAAAAATCAATATGCACATCCAAGAAACCTGGGCAGAAGTAAAACAATCGCTGGAGCAAACTCAAAAACGCCCCATCAAGCGCCTCGATGACATTGGCATGATTAATCCCGATTTGATCGCCGTTCATATGACTCAAATCAATGAGGAGGATTTAGAAATACTGCAAAAAGGGAAGCCACAAATTGTTCACTGCCCCGAGTCCAATATGAAATTAGCCAGCGGCACCTGTCCCGTCATAAAATTCAAAGAACTGGGCCTAAATATAGCCCTGGGTACTGATGGGGTAGCCAGTAATAATAATTTAAACATGATTGAAGAAATGAGAAGCGCTGCCTTCTTAGCCAAATTAGATACGCTGAATCCACAAGCCCTTAAGGCTATCGAAACACTGCAAATGGCTACTGTAAACGGGGCCAAGGCCTTGGGCATTGACCATATCACCGGCTCCCTCAACCCAGGTAAAGCTGCGGACTGTATTGCCATCAAACTCGATGAAATTGAAACTCAACCGCTTTACCATCCAGTTTCACAAATCGTTTATGCCGCCTCACGTCAGCAGGTAACCGATGTCTGGGTTGCCGGCAAACGTCTCCTCAAAAACCGCGAATTGTTAACCTTAAATGAAAAAGAATTAGTGGCTAAAGCTCAGGAATGGCAGCAGAAGATTGCTAGATAACACTTATGTTCACCCCGAGTAGGCGAACGAATAATAAGCTGATTGCTAAATAAAACCGGTTTTGCGATAATCCCTGACCAACTTTAAACCAATGATCGCGTGATTACGCAGAGGAGATTGTAATATGTCAAAAGAAAGAACCCTTTCTATTATTAAACCTGATGCAGTGGCTAAAAACCTGATTGGGGAAATCAACAAACGCTTCGAGAAAAATGGCCTTAGAATTGCTGCTGCTAAAATGCTGCATCTTAGCAAAAATCAAGCAGAAGCCTTTTATAATGTCCATAAAGAAAGGCCTTTTTTCTCTGCCTTAGTCAAATTCATGAGCTCCGGCCCAGTTTTGGTCCAAGTTCTCGAAGGTGCAAACGCCATTACTTTGAATCGCCAAATCATGGGCGCTACCAACCCTAAAGATGCTGCTCCTGGCACTATCCGCGCTGATTTTGCAGATTCTATCGACCATAATGCCGTTCATGGTTCTGATGGCCCCGATACCGCCAAGCAAGAAATTGATTTCTTCTTCAAAGTAGAAGAAATTTTCCCTTCCGTTGATATTAAAGACCTCCCCTAACGATGGAAATCAGTCCTTGCTCTACTCATAAAAAAGTAAATCTCCTGGGCTATGATTTACAGGCCCTGGAGAAACTTTTTGTCGAGCTCGGAGAAAAGCCTTTTCGTGCCCAACAAGTCTTAAAATGGATCCATCAATTGGGTCTTAGCGATTTTCAGTCTATGACCAATTTAAGTAAGGACTTGCGTGATAAGTTATCGAATATAGCTGAAATACATCTACCTCAAGTGGCTTACCATCACCGAGCTCAAGATGGCACCCAAAAATGGCTGCTACGTCTAGATGATGGCAATTGCATTGAAACCGTGTTCATTCCCGAACGTAATCGGGGCACATTATGTATATCTTCTCAAGTAGGTTGTATCTTAAATTGTGATTTCTGTTCCACCGGTAAGCAAGGTTTTAGCCGCAATCTCAGCACAGCTGAAATCATTGGTCAGTTGTGGTTTGTGATCCGGCAATTAGAAAACCAGCCCGATTTAGAAACCTATGCTAAGGTCACTAATGTCGTCATGATGGGCATGGGTGAACCCTTATTAAATTTTGATAACCTGGTTCCAGCATTACGCTTGATGCTCAATGATTTTGCTTATGGCTTGGCCAAACGCCGCGTTACCGTCAGCACTGCCGGTATTGTTCCCACCCTGTATCAGCTGCGAGAAGCAGTTGATGTTGCCCTGGCTGTTTCCTTACATGCCCCCAACGATGAAATTCGTAACAAAATCGTACCCCTCAATAAGAAATATCCTTTAGCTGAACTCATGAAAGCTTGTAAAGAATACTTTAAAGATGACAAACGTCGTTCTGTGACCATGGAATATGTGATGCTAGATGGCGTCAATGACAGCCCCGAACATGCTCGACAATTGATTCGCCTCTTAAATGGCGTCAGAGCCAAGGTTAACCTTATTCCTTTTAATCCCTTCCCTTTCACCCCCTATAAGCGCTCAACCCCGGAAGCTATTTCCCGCTTCCAGGCTCTGCTGATGGCAAGCGGCTTAAATACCACCGTCCGCAAGACCCGTGGTGACGATATTGATGCTGCCTGCGGCCAACTCGTCGGCCAAGTCAGCGACCGCACCAAACGCAAAGAGCGATATCTAAAAAAAACGGGGCAAATCTAAACATCCCATTTCTGCTTGAGGCTGGGAGCGTTGGACGGTAAATAGGCGACTAGAACCAAGGACGAAGTTCGGGACGGCACAGGGATGTGCCACGGAGCCTATTTACCGTCCAACGCTCCCAGCCTCAAGCAGAAATGACCGATTTGCATTTCACCCCCATTTCGCGTAGCATATGCACCCTTTAAACCTCCTTGCCTTTTCCAATAGGGGATCAGGCTTTAACCCATAGGGAGAAATTCCATGAGTGATTTAAGAAATTATGAAGTTGTATTTTTAGTGCATCCCGATCAAAGTGAGCAAGTGCCCGCCATGATCGAACGCTACAGCAATATCATTACCCAACGCAAAGGCAAGATTCACCGCCTTGAGGATTGGGGACGTCGGCCCTTAGCCTATCCCATCAACAAAATCTCTAAAGCACACTATGTGCTAATGAACATGGCTTGCGATAATGAAGCCCTGAAAGAGATGAAAGATGCTTTCCGTTATAACGATGCCGTCATTCGTAACCTGATCTTACGCGTGAAACACGCGGTGAGTGAGCCTTCTGTCCTTTTAAAAGAAAAAGAGAATCGTGCTGACAATGAAGGCCGTGACGATAATGGCGGTTCTTCCAGTGGTCGTTTTGGTGGTAGGTCATTCGATGACTCCAGACCCAGCAAAAAAGAAATAACGGAAACCTCAGACAGAGCTTAACTTGCTGAAGTAATGATCTAACTTGCTAACTAAATGCATTAAAGAGGAATAAATCATGGCAACACAATTTCGTCGCAAAAAATATTGCTACTTTACCGCGAATAAGATTAAAGAAATCGACTACAAAGACGTTTACCTGTTGAAGCGCTTCATTACAGAAAGCGGGAAGATTGTTCCCAGCCGTATCACTGGAACCAAAGCTAAATATCAACGCCAGTTAACCAAGGCGGTTAAACTAGCCAGATTTTTGGCCTTGTTACCTTACTGCGACAAGCATTAATTGATAGGCCTTAGCCTGGTATGTCAACGACAACGCTACGCTCATTTACTGACTTTATTTTGTACAGCCGTTTACGTGCATTTGGGGTAGCATTTGCGGTGACTTTTATTCCCCTCATCGGGACCATCAGTATCGTCATCGCTGGCTTAGTCACCTTGCGCAAAGGCGCCCTCGAAGGCTTTTGGATCCTAGCCGCTGCTACTCTACCCTATTTTGTCCCCTCTCTGATCCATATTCTACAGCACCCGAATGAGTCTCTAGGTCTTGGCCTCATCCTCATTAGCACAGTGGCTGTTATCAGTAATATCCTCACTTGGTTCCTGGCTATACTCCTAAGACGCTTTAATAATTGGAATTTTATCCTCGAACTATGCACCCTGATTGGGATTATATTGATCACTACTGCTCATGTAGCCGTGCCCAATCTGGATAACTGGTGGGAAAAGCGTTTGAACACGCATCTCAGCCAGATGCTTTCCGGAAAAGATATAAATAGTGTTAAAAAGCCGGCAGTTTCAGAAAAAGCTATTTCTTCTCAAGAAGATACAGACGATAACCTAGACCCAGAAATCAGCAGCTTAGTTAGCATGGCCAAATCTTATATGACGGGCATCATCACTGCCAGCCTACTTTTTTCTGCTTTATTACAGCTTTTTGTAAGCCGCTGGTGGCAAATGGCCCTGGTTCACTCTAAGCAGTTCTCTGAAGAAATCCACCATATCCGCCTAACCTCCATGGCTGGCCTGGTTTTTTTAATTACTCTGATTCTTTCTTATCTAAAAATCCCCCTTGCGCTAGACCTACTCCCTGTCTTATATTTAGCGTTCTGCCTGGCCGGCCTCAGCGTGGTACACTATGCAGCCAGTAAATTCAAAGGCTTCGCATGGCTCTGCTTACTTGTGTTTTATGGCCTATTAATAGGCAGCTGGATGGTCTACAAATTACCTTTGTTTTTTCAGCTGGTTGCTATGGCTGCTTTATTGGATGTTTGGTTTGATTGGCGTGGGCGTTTGGATAAGCGATTCCCCTAAAAGATTAATATTGAAGAGGTACAAACTGTGGAAATCATTTTACTTGAAAAGATTCGTAACTTAGGCAATTTGGGCGATCGCGTTAAAGTTAAACGCGGCTATGGTCGCAATTTTCTTATCCCACAAAGCAAGGCTGTTTATGCTACTGAAGACAATGTGTTGAAATTCGAAAAGCGCCGCTCCGAACTGGAAAAAATCTCTGCTCAGAAACATGATCAAGCTGTTGAGCGTCAACGGGCTATCGAAACAGCAGGTGTTATTGTCATTGCCGCCAAAGCTGGCGAAGAAGGTAAACTCTTTGGTTCCATTAGTACCCGCGATATTGCCGAAGCCATTACCAAAGCAGGACATGCTGTTGAAAAGCGTGAAGTCCGCCTTCCTTCTGGTGCTTTACGTATGACAGGTGAGTATGAAATTGCTCTCGAATTACACAGCGACGTCAATGCTACCATCAAGGTTCAAATTGTGCCTGAAGGTACCTCAGTTTAATTCATTTCGTCCCATCACATCCTGTCATTCCCGCTTTCGCGGGAATGACAGAAGTTATATAATAGTTCTGCATCATAATTTAGGATTGCTTCATTGCTATGGCAGAGACTCCTATAGCCTCAAAAAAGGCATTCAAACCCCGCATGGACCTGGATTCCATCAAAACTCCTCCTCATTCCGTTGAGGCTGAACAATCCGTTCTGGGCGGTCTAATGCTTGATAATCGTGCCTGGGATCAAATTGTAGACCGTTTACGCGAAGATGATTTTTATCGTTATGAAAACCGTTTAATCTTTAGCGCTATGGGCAGGCTGATTGAACAAAATAAGCCCTTAGATGTGCTTACCGTCGCTGAAATGCTACGCGAACGACAAGAACTCGAAAGAACAGGTGGCGATGTGTATTTATTTGAACTTGCCAATAATACCCCTTCCGCTGCCAATATTGTCGCCTATGCTGATATTGTTCGTGAACGCTCTGTCCTACGAAAATTAATTCAAACCGCCCAGGATATTGCCAGTTCTGCTTTTCAGCCCGATGGGCGCTCTATTACTGAATTAATCGATGCCGCAGAAAGACAGGTTTTTTCCATTTCAGAGCAAGGCTCCCAACTAAGTGGCCCCACCGCTATTCGAGAAATTTTAACACGTACCATGGACAGACTAGACACCCTAGCTAGCTCCAATAACTCTATTACCGGGGTTCCTACCGGCTATAATGATTTGGATCGCCTGACCTCAGGCTTACAAGCTTCAGACCTCATTATTATTGCTGGACGACCTTCCATGGGTAAAACCACTTTCGCCATGAATATTGGTGAACATGTGGCTCTCAAAGGGGGACGTACCCCCGTCTTGGTATTCAGTATGGAAATGCCCGGCGAAGCCATCGGCATGCGTCTACTGTCTTCTCTATCCCGAGTTGATCAGCTTAAGCTACGCACAGGCAAGCTTCCTGATATGGAATGGCCACGCATCAGCTCAACAGTCAGTATGCTTTCAGAATGTCCACTCTATATCGACGATACCCCTGCGCTAAGCCCTGCAGAATTACGCGCCCGCGCCAGACGTCTGGCCAAGGAACATGGTCAATTGGGCTTAATCATTGTGGATTATCTGCAATTGATGCAGGTGCCAGGCTATAACGAAAACCGTACCGCGGAGATCTCACAAATCTCTCGCTCCTTAAAAGCATTAGCCAAGGAATTAAAAGTCCCTGTTATTGCTCTCTCTCAGCTGAATCGCGGTTTAGAGCAACGCGCTGATAAAAGACCAGTGATGTCCGATTTACGCGAATCAGGTGCTATTGAACAGGATGCAGATTTGATTATTTTTATTTATCGTGACGAAGTCTATAATGAAAACAGCCCCGAAAAAGGCATTGCCGAAATCATTATCGCCAAACACCGTAATGGTCCTATCGATAAATTCCGTCTGACCTTCTTGGGCCAATTTACACGTTTTGAAAATTTTACCCCACAATTTGCAGCGCCAAATAGGGCTTAAGCAATGAGTTTAGCTTATATCACCATCGACATGTCCGCCCTGCGGCATAACTTTCAACGTGTCAAAGACTTGACTGCTGGCCGCTCTGTCTTAGCCATGCTCAAAGCCAATGCCTATGGGCACAGCATTGAGAATATCGCCAAAGCCCTACCTCAGGCTGAGGCCTTTGGAGTTGCCTCCTTAAACGAAGGCATACAGATCCGAGAAGCCGGTATTAAACAGCCCGTTGTGCTCATGCAAGGCGTGATTGATCAGGATGAATTATTCCAAGCGTTCAAATTCAATTTTGACCTAGTGATTCATCAAGCCTCTCAGATTGAACTGCTTAAACGCTATCAGAATGAAATTAAACCGCTGCATGCCTGGTTTAAAATTAATACCGGCATGAATCGTTTGGGTTTTGAACCCAACGAAGCCCTGGCCCGCTATCACGAAATTCTCAATTGTACAGCCCTTAAAAAACCCCTGGGCCTCATGACTCATCTCGCTCAAGCCGACAATTTACAAAGTCCATCCACCCCTCAACAACTCGAACAATTTAACGCGCTTACCCAACATCTGTCTGGACCACGCAGTATTGCCAATTCAGCCGGTATTTTGGGCTGGCCCACTGCTCATGCTGATTGGGTAAGACCTGGTGTGATTTTATACGGTGTTTCTCCTTTTGCGGGTACTTCTGGCATCAATTATGATTTATGGCCCGTTATGACTTTAAGTACGCATTTAATTGCTATTCAGCAAGTGAGAAAAGGCCAACAGATTGGCTACGGTGGCACTTGGACTGCACCTACTGATATGCTAGTCGGTGTGGCCGGTTTGGGTTATGCCGATGGTTATCCTCAATTCGCCAAGAGTGGCACCCCTGTTTTAGTCCAAAATACGATTTGCCCCTTGGTTGGGCGCGTTTCCATGGACATGATTACCGTGGACTTACGCGACCATCCCAATCCCAAAATCGGTGCACCCGTCACGCTGTGGGGAAATAAATTACCCATTGAAATCATTGCTAAACATTGTGATACCACAGCCTATGAATTACTATGCCGAGTAACAACCCGAGCTAGATTGAAGACAATTTCGTTTGCGGATAGTGCGGTATTTGCTTAAGTTTTTTAACAAAAATCAATAAGGATAATTGATATGTCATCAAATTTCATTCCAAACAATATTCCTGGAATTCTCATTACCCAGCAATTGGATGGTGTGCCCGCTGGAGAAATTATTGAGACCCAGAAAAATAAGTTAGATGAGGGAAATAGCAACATTTATGGAACCAGTTTTTTTGTAGAGTATGACAAAGGAAAAAACATCACCCAGCCTAAAAATACAGCTGATAAAATTGTCATTGGCTACACCAGTGGCCTACCTTTTCAAATAGTAGTCAATGGATCTTCAGATAGCGAGAGAGAAACGATTTTTAGATTTATCAATCAATATGTTACTCCGTTAATGAATGATTATGCCAAAAAATTATCCATCAGCTACAATGCTGAGGAGACTATAAAAACATTAATTAGAACTATTTTTAAAAATGCTCCAAATGCTGAGTTTACGATGTCAATCGGCATCACTTATGAAAAAGATAACTGTTTATATTGTGCTGGCTTTGGCATTGGAGATACCGGCTTAGCATTACGAAAATCAGATGGCAAGATCCAACAGCTTGCTGATAAAACCGTAGTTAATCATTCCAAAGATGCCTTCGGTCAGCATAGCCTAACGACAGATATAGAAAACATTATAAACAGAAACAGTCTTTTTAATGTGCCTGTAAAAGCAGGTGATGAAATATTCGGATATACTGATCTTTTACTAATACTCGCTAAGAAAAAAGAATTCCTCAATCCGTATTCATTAGAACCGATTGTTAAATATCAACTAGAAATTGCTAGTATAGAGACTTCGCTTTATAAATCTGTTAGAAAAGAAAATGATAAATCATTTGAATTTATATGTAATGCTGCCCAAAGAAACAAAAGCTCCATGAAAGTGGGTGATGATTGCACAATAGGTTCCGTTTTCATTCCCACTCAAGACTTACAAAATAGCTTAAAAAGAAATATTCAAACAAAAGATAAATGGCATGAACGATTAGTTTCTGAAAAAAATTGGCTTAAGCGAGCTTTTTGGAATATCGCTTATTTTTTAAGTCGAGTATTTTCCTTAGGAGCCTGGGACCCGCTTAACAAAAATAATTTGATCACCATGAAAATACTTAAGCCAACCCCTGCTATTGCTCCTTCAGGAACCAACCAAATAGCCCAATCTTTGGGAGGATTACACAGAGATATTAGCGCAACCAGCATTCAAAACACGGCCTCTTTATCGGAAGCTGAAGTTAAGAATGATGGCACTCAACCTAGTCAACATTTACTAGAGAGCACGACAGAGAATACTCCAGAAACTCATCAGCCCATAATATACCAATGAGCTCCTCTAAGCCTTAGGTCACTCATTTCATTGTTAACTGCAGCAATGAAGCAGATGGATTCATTGAATAATGAACCGGCCCTGGCAACAAGACAGATGTTCCCGATTGTGAAGCTGAAAATAGAGGATGCTGGCTATTGGTGTATCGGTTATTCCACCATTCAACAGGATAACCATCCGTTGAATTAACCGCTGCTACATTCAAAACCTGACCACGCTCACCGTGGTTATTTTTATTTTTCTTAACTCTTTTTAAAGCCTTTTGTGTTCCAGTGGTTACATCACACATGGCAATAGCGGTACTTGATACCGTATTTGCAGAAGCACTAGCCGATGGAAGTACTTTAGGTAGGTCGTTATTTTGGCCCGTTACCCATGCAAGCCCCTGTTTAAATAACCCTAACAAGGAACTAATAGGATTATTGATGCGCTTTTCTGCAGCAGAGGTCTGGAGAGAACTGAGATCGGCTTCCGGGAAAGACAACAGCTTGCGGCCAGCTGATGAAGATGCGTAATAATTAGGATCATTTACTTCTGCTCCTGTTTGCGCGCTTACTTCCACTTTATCAGTAGCTTTTATGTAATTTAAACGATCCCTTGCCTGACTTCTTAAACTGGCATGTCTCAAATCATTTCCATCTTTGATGCCACGATCAATTTCATCATGATATGCTTGTATTTTTTCTCTGGTTTTATCAATTTCCTTGATCTGATATTTAAGCCCTTTTTTTCCAGAAAGCTTTTGAAGATCATAAATAAAATTATCTAATACAACTTTTTTCTGAGACAGCGTCTTTTGCTCATCAGCCAGAATGGCATCCACACCCGCTTGGATTTCATTTAAAAGATCAGAGACCGTTGCGGATTGAATTTTACTCGGGTCATTTAGACTTAAAATAAAATGTTTGCCGCCATAAGAAATGGTTGTAGTTGGGGAAAATGCAGGGGTGACTGTTCTCAATACATGTAAATTGCCATCCTGAGGCAATTCTACTGCCCAACTTTCGTCATTGATTGTTATAGTAACAGGCTTTTTATTGTATTGAAGATGCTTCTCAACGTACCCTAAAATGAGACCACTAAAATCAGCCATCGAATTTAAATGAATAAACGGGGTCTTATACTGAAGAGAAAATTTTTCTAGAGTTCCAGAATCATATTGCTGCCCAACACCACAGGCAAAAAATGCTTTTAGTTTCTTAGTTTTTAAGCTAAATAAATCATCAGCTGATATTCTCTTAGAGGCCGTATCTTCTCCATCAGAAATCAACATGACTACCGTTTGATATCGCTCTGATTTATCTTCCTCAATAGTTTTTATAGAATCATAAACCGTATTTCTTAAAGCGGTATCTCCGCGGGTATAATATTGTCTTTCTATATATCCTTTAGCACTTCGCACCCCTTGCGCTGAAAGATCAAAATCAGCTTGTATATAAGAATCACTAAAGATAATTATTCTTATCTGTGAATTACTATCTCTTTCAGCTAACTTATCAATCAGTCCTTGCTCACCCGCTTCCCCATTCATACGTCTTTTAACATAAGACACTTGCCCTCGCTCTCCCATGCTCAGACTAGCATCTAAAATAAAAACATATCGGCGCGGTTTCGGTATGCGTTCATATCCAGTCAAGACAAGTGGTTGTCCAATAACTTGGTTGCCTTTTTTATAGACTCTGAAAAAGAGACTGTCATCAGAACCTTGGGAATTCAATTGCCCTAATTTGGTGCGTAAGTGAGATTTTTTAATTACTATCCGACTGATATCACTACCTTCTTGGGCTTGTACTGCAAGGTTGATAGGGAAAATGAGATCGCGTAAAAGACCATAGTCAAAAAACAATCTAGATTGTTTCCCTTTGGCATCCACGCCAAAGCATTTCGCGACTAATCCAGCAATAGTTTCATCTTCGCCTAGCTTCATTCTACCATTTGGCAAATATTTGTTAGGATCTTGCCAAATATCAATCAAATCAGATTTTTTCACTCCTTGAAAACGCGGGAGAATTAATTTTTCAATACCTTGATAAATAGCCTCATAAGCATCATCATCTTCATAAGGAGAGAAGAGAATATAATTTTTAGAGATGGTATCAATATTACTTAAGTCAAAAATTAATTCTAAATTTAATCCGGTCTTTTTATCTAACAGTGGCACAAATCGTTTTAATACTTCTAAACCTTCTTGAGGGGTATCTTCTAAATTGGGATAAGGAATTTTTGATGCAGTTGCAGAACTTTGTTTTTCTATGGTCGCTTGAGATACCACTGGTATTTTTTCTTCCCGTGGCGTAATGGTATAAGAGAGCGCCTCAGATAAATCTTGGCGAGAGTGCAGGCTTTTTTCTAGAGTGGAACGAATTCGATCTACATCGGCAGTATTGGTAAAGATAGAAATACTATCATCATTAACTTCTATGGAATAATCAACACCAGCAGAAGAAAGTAAAGGTTCAATAATTGCATGCCAATTTTGATCCGATATAGTATTCGTCATATTCCTTCCTTCATTCATTTATGTTTTTGATATGATTGAAATTTAACTCATGATCCTTAATTAAATACTAACAAAACCATTGATTATTGTATCCGCTTGTTAGAATATTTCAAGGAACAAGATGAATGAACAAAATTAGTTCCTATGTAAATGAATTTGTGGTATTATGTGCAGGATCATTAAAATCGCAGATTTACACACATTATAACCTCAAGAGGAATTATTATGAGTTATGCAAGATCGGGCAGTACCATGTTCACTGCTGCCAACGTTGAAAGCAGAACTGGTGAGCAGAAAGATTCTGATAAGAATGAATATACGGTCAGGGGTGTATTTACAGATAGCCGCAAAGTAACGCCAGGCCAACGAGAAATAGTGGTATGTTGGAATAATGATCTTATCGAAGGAATTCCCTTTAAAAGAGCTCTCAGTTGTGCCTTTTTAGAATCAGATAGCTGGGGCACTCGCAAACGTGAAGTCATCATTCAAATGGGTGAGCAAGAAAATAAACTGGCGGAAAAATATTTTAATGAACTTAAATCAGCCTGTCAGCAAGCAAACGCTATCATCTCCCCTGAATGCAAAACAGCCTTGCTTGAAACCTTCGTTGAATGCGGCTATATCCGCTCCGTAAAACCGATTTTAAACAGCTCCCCGAAACCCGCATCCAATACTTCAAGCAGCAGTAGTACAGGAGAGCATGCAAACTCTCAATACAGTTTTCGATTACTAAGTGCTTATGAGAGTCGTGAGAAACTCCGATTAATAGCGGAACTCGCAACCAATGAAATATTCATTGAATGGACTGGCGGAGAAAGACAGGCCAATAAAATGAGTTGCCACTATCATGATGCAATGGGGAACTTGAGATTAGCAGAGCTCCAGACCGGAACAAGCCGAGGAAATCTCGAAAAGAAACATTTCGCTGAAGTCAAAGATTTTTATAAAGGCAAACGAGAAACTCTTTCTGTGGAATGCCAAAATGCTATTTTTAATGCTTTGGTTGCTGTAGATCGATTATTCCCTGAAACACCAGCAAAACCAAAGGCTACAAATACAATTCGTAATATCAATGTAAATTTCTAAAACGTTTAAGTTTTAAAATAAGCAACTTACTAGGAGTGTATTTTTTCCGCGATCTCCGCCACGCCCAAAGCAGCGCCGCGATAGAGGTTATCGGAGAAAGTCTGCAGTAAAAGTCCAATTAACGAGAAGACTTTATTATGCCCAAGGCTCTGCTTTTTGTTTGTGTGAATTCTGACGGGACCGGCGACTTTAGCCATTATAAAGGTATTTATCTGGCTTTAAGAGCAAATCCAAAAATAAGAGATTATGATTTTGTACATTTCATTCGTCCAGCAGGCTCTTTATCTAATGAAATAATCCAGACTTGGTTAAAAGAACAAAAGGAAGAAAACTACTACATTAGAAGAGACTATAACAACAGCAATGATAGTGAAAAAGTTATAGATGGAAAAAAATTTGAATCTGAACTGGAAAAAGAGTTTTTAACAGCTGAAAAAGTTTTTATTATCTCATATGAAATGCAGGATTTTTCAAGGCTGTGTGAAAAATATCCTAAAAAAATAATCAAATTTATAGGCGAACATGAACGCTGCAATGTTTTTGGCAACAATAGGAACATTATATCTCGCTCTCTAGGTTTATCTAAAGATTGCTATGGTCTTAAATTAGTAAAGAAAAATCGCGTACAGCCGCAAGAAGCCACCGTTCAATTCGAAAAATCAAATCAAGAATGGACGCAAGCTTTGCTAAAATATACACAATCTGAAAATTTCTCTCAGTTTCATGCTAAGAATTTGTTAATCCCGGCTTATTTTAATCATGTACAACAATTTATAAGATTTTTAATGGTGCTGGCTGGTAACGAAAAACTGGCTGCCATTCCTCAAGAGTTTGCTATTTATTTTTCTAGCAGTCCTCGTTATTTATCTATGACAAAATCTTTTGATAAAACTTTCAGTTCAGAGTTTGATCAGGTGTCGGACGATTTCTGCTCTCACGTTAAAGACGTTGGTAAAATAGAAATTATTGGATCCGAATCTGCATCTCCTCATATTTTAATTCTTAATAATAAGCTTAAAAAAACTATTAGAATTTTTTATGGCTTCAAGCTAAATAACAGTGACTATGGCCTCTTGTATCGACAAGCTAAGATTGCTGGTGTATCTGGTGACAACACTTTAGAAACAGCTATTTCAGCGCAAGTTTTACCATATTACTTTTCAACAAATGCTAGTAACAAGCAAGCAACTCTTCGAGCTTTGATAGAAATTATTAAAGAAAATTCCTTTGAATTTACTGAAGAAGTTAAAAATGATTTTATACAGTTTTTTGCCCTACTGTCACGTCTTTACGCTGGATTCTCCATCCCAGAAGATTCTTTAATCGTATGCAGGAAAATTGATTTCCCCAGCATGATGAATGCCTGGCCTTCTATTGCTGATCACTTGATCAAAAAGCATAATTTTTATGACCGGCTAGAAGATATTTTCTTTGAGCAGATAGAGCTAAAAACAGAGCAACTTTCTAGCGCAAGGCAAAATGTCAGTAATTCTTTGCTGCAGAACAATTGTCTTAATAGAGTACGGGGCTATTTAAACCATGCTAGAAATTATTTCTTCAGTACTAATAATGCTAGACAGGTTCAATCCAGCAATAATGGCTCTAACCACAAAACTACACGACCATCTAAAACACAAGAAAATAAAAGATAAATGGCGCTAAGGTAGGGTGGATTAGGCACGACAGCGCCTAATCCACCCTACTTTCTAAGGCCGAGAGAAAGAGCGGTCTCCCTGGCCTACCTCCTGACGGCGGTAAGCGGGTTGGTGTTGCTCGATAAAAGCCCACGGATATTTTTCGCTCTCTAAATATTTTTTAGGAGAGCAACCAGCAAGCAGTAATCTGTGAATATGCGTATAGTGAAAAATCCCTTGGATATGAAGGGCTCCAGCTTCTATTACCCGAGTTAGCAATGCATTCAGTTGCTTTGCGCTCAGAGCAATAACATTGTACTTAGACTGGCCTGTAGTATTTAAAAAAAGGACTAATTTTGCAGCAATAATTTCAATACAAAGACGATGACAAACCGCATAACGTGCTGTATTCGTAACCAGATCAAGAATTGCTGGACTCTCAGGGTCAGAAATTAGCATTCGTAATCCATTAATTTTTTCTTTATTATGAGCAGCTGCATCTAAAATAGATTTTTTCTCATGAATTCCTGGTATTCTATCATCATGCTTTCTTTCTAAAATATCTTTGATGAATCGGATTTCATAAGCATTCAAGGTCGCTCTATAAATAATAGTCTGAGCATCATACACACCCTCGTACGTTCGACCTCCCGTTGAATAGGTACCAATATCACTCAAAGAACGGCTGGGAAAACGCGGTTTGGCTATTAATAATTCATAATTAAAATATTCTCCGCTAAATAACGTTCCAAAAGGAACGTTATTTTCTAAAAAGGATTTAATTTTATCTAGAAAATTATCTAAATGATATTGTTTTGCTTCTTCTGAAACCCCGGTAAAAGCAAAATTATCAGAATGACACCTATCATATGGATCTTGGCCAGGCTTAGGGAGTTCTTTTAATTTCACAGTCCATAAGGGCACGCCATACTGCCCTCTTCCCGCACTGTGCGTCTCTGGGAAATGCCTGATCTTGTAATGTAGTGACATCACTTGGGTCGTATAACTATTTCTCATGGTCAGACCATTATCAAACATAAAATTCGCTGCCTCGATAGTTAATCGAGGAGGAAAATTTCGTTGTTCTTGAATTTTTGTAATAGCTTTTTCCCACCTTAATTTAGGTGGTATTTTTGATTCTTCTGGCGCACCTAGCGTAGTTGTTACTGCGGCTGTAGTCGTTGGACCCCGAGAAACCAAGCTAACACTAGCCGAATTTGCGGTTCCAGATTGAGAATTTTGGTGTGAACAGAAAAAAAATCTTATTATCCAGAAAAATAGCTTGCTTATTTTTCGGAAAAATTGGGTCAGAGCTTCTCGTAAACGCATGTATTATAATCCTCGTAAGGGATCAAATAATAACATAAGACATAGTAAATGGCCAGATTGTAATCCTTATTCTCTTTGAGAGTTGATTGAAGATATTATAGATATAATCTATAATAATAATGAAAATTTCAACAAAAAGAGGTGCCTCATGGCCACTGTCAATTATAGCGTGCCTGACGAGATAAAAGAACGTTTTAATCAAGTTTTTGCTCATGAAAATAAAAGTCATTTGATTGCTGAATTAATGAAACAAGCTATTACTGAAAAAGAACGCCAAGCACGACGAGTACAAGTTGTGGATGCTTTATTAAAACTTCAAGCCCAACAAAAACCACTGCCGACTAAAGCTATAAAAATAGCTCGTCAGAAAGGCAGACCATGAATATTTTTGTCATTGATGCCAGCGTTATCATTAAATGGATTTTTCCTGATCGCCCCAAGGAAAATCATATCTCTCAAGCCCTAAATGTACTGCTTTGTATAAAACAAGGTGCGATCAAGGTACTTCAACCTCCTCATTGGTTAGCAGAAGCTGCCGCTGTCATCACTAGATTTCAGCCTAAAATTGCTGAAAATGCAATTAACCTTTTGCATGCTTTGGAATTTCCAATAACAGATAGTATCGAAAGTTACCAAATTGCCTATCAATTATCTAAGAGTACAAACCATCATTTGTTTGATACACTCTATCATGCTGTCGCCCTATCACACGGAGCAACTTTTCTTACTGCTGATGAAACATACTATAAAAAAGCGCATAAAAAAGGCTTCATTCTGCGCTTGTCTGATTTTCATATATATGATAATTAAATTTAAAGCAATTATTCATAATTTATCAGGACGAAGAAACACTTGATCACAGCTGATCTAACTGGTTACTCCTGGGTTGCTTCATCCTCACTACGCTCGGATTCGCAATGACGCATAAATAGTTACAGTTAATCAAACTCTAGATTCCCGCTTTCGCTGGAATGACGACACTTACATCGCCCCCCCTGCACCAAATCTCCAATTTCACTTAAACTGCGGACTGTATGAATTTTACCTTTATTGCAAATAGCTACATTTGAATAACCTTCAAATTGACCATAATTTAACTTGAAACATAGTACTATATGTAGTATCATTTAATTATGACAAAAGCTGATAAAAAACTAGAAAAAATGCGAGCTAATCCTAGAGATTGGCGAATAGAAGATTTTGAAGGAATAGCTAGTCATTTTGGAGTTGCTATTCGAAAGGGAAAAGGCAGCCACGTAACATTTACCCACCCTACATGGGTAGAGATTTTAACTGTACCTGCGCACAGGCCTATAAAGCCAATATACGCGAAAAAATTTGTGTTGTTAATTGATGCATTAAATGAGGAGGGAGTATGAGCAACTTAAACTTTTCTGAATATCCATTTAATATGCGCCACCTTTCCGAAGAAGATGATGGCGGTTATTTAATTGAATTCCCTGATCTTCCAGGATGCATGTCTGATGGTGAAACAATTGAAGAAGCTATTGCTAATGGTAGAGACGCTATTCACGCTTGGATTGAAACCGCAAAAAAATTGAATAAACCTATACCTAATCCGGGTGCATTAGAAAATCAAAGTGGCAAATGGGTTCAGCGAGTTCCAAAATCAATTCACCTGCGTCTTACAACTAGAGCAAAAGAAGAAGGTGTTAGTTTAAATACACTAGTTATAATGTTGCTTGCTGAATCATTGGGGATAGAAACAGCACAGAATAAAAACCATAAACGACATTATCTTTCTCCAGAAGAATTTGAACAAAAAGAAAGGCGAAGACGCTAACTTATCCGCAGTTTTTATAGATTAGCTATAAACTAGACCCCCGCTTTCGCGGAAATGACGATACTTACATATCTACTAACCCCTTCACCAAATACAATTAAATCCTGGGGCAAGAGCTTATTACGCAGACTCGACATAATCGCTAGAATTAAGGGCAAATCAGCAGCCGTTTCATTCACTTGAACGCCACCAACCACATTCACAAAAGCACCCTGATCATAAATCACAATGCCGCCGTGGCAATGCAAAACTGCCAACAGCATGGATAAACGCTGAGTATCTAAACCCACATCGACACGGCGAGAATTAGCCATATGACTTTGATCCACCAGAGCTTGTACTTCCACCAACAAGGGACGGGTTCCTTCTTTACTCGCCATGATCACACTGCCTGAAACGGGTTGCGGATAGCGGGAAAGAAATATAGCTGAGGGATTACTCACTTCCTTCAAGCTCTTACGAGTCCACGTTTTGCATTTACTGGAAAGCGACTTGAAAATAAAAACGCTTCAGAGAGGCATAATACCCAAGGCCAACACCGTGCATCAATAAACAGTCATACCTAATCCCATCCTGACTTTCTAAAAGAGGTTGAAGACGATTTATTTAAGGTTTTGGTGACTGGCTCTTATTAATGATAGACTTCTCATCATATGGCGGATATTTTTTACTCTCTAAATATTTCTTAGGAGAACAGCCAAGAAGTAACCAATGAATGCTCCCACAATGAATATTCATATGTCGAAAAACAGATTGGACCTCAGCAGTTTTAATTTCCACTGCCCGCGTAAGCAAAGCATCTAATTGTTTTGCATTCAGAGCAATGACCTTGCGTTTAGACTGACCGGCGGCGTTTAAAAAAAGGACTAATTTTGCAGCAATAATTTCAATGCAGAGACAGTGGCAAATTACATAACGTGCTGTATTCGTAATCACATCAAGAATTGCTGGATCCTCAGGTTCAGGAACGAGAATTGGCGGTTGATAGGTAGCTTTTCGTACTTGATTAATTTTATAAAGCTCACTTCGTAGTTTATTAATTTTATCTTCATTGCAAATAATTGCATTCAAACTAGATTTTTCCTCATAAATTCCCGATATCCTAGCATCATATTTTCTCTCTAAAATATCTTTGATGAGTTGGATTTCATAAGCATTCAAAGTTACCCGATACACAATGGTCTTAGCATTATACACCCCATGCGTTCGACCTCCTGTTGAATAGGTGCCAATATCACTAAGATAGTAATCCGAATACCGTGGCTTAGCCACTAGTAATTCATAATCAAAATATCCCTCAAAACCCACTCCAAAAGGAACACGGGCTCTTAAAAAAGATTTAATTTTATCCAGAAAATTGTCTAAATGTTGCTGTTTTGCTTCTTCTGAAACCCCGGCAAAAGCAAAATTATCGGGCCGACATAAATTATAGGGATCTTGACCAGGATTAGGGAATCGCTTTAATTTCACAGTCCATAAGGGTACACCATACTCCCCTGATCCTGCACTGTGTGTTTCTGGAAAATGTCTGATGTTGTAATGTTGTGACATCACTTGGGTCGTATAACTATTTCTTATGGTCAGAGCATTATCAAACATAAAATCTGCCGCTGCGACGGTTAATCGAGGAGGAAAATTCTCTTGTTCTTGAATTTTTGTGATAGCTTTTTTCCACCTTAATTTAGGTGCTATTTTTGATTCTGGTAAAATGCTTTTTGATTCTTCTGGCGCACCTAGCGTAGTTGTTACTGCGGCTGTAGTCGTTGGACTCTGAGAAACCAAGCTAACACTAGCCGAATTTGCGGTTCCAGATTGAGAATCTTGGTGTGAACAGAAAAAAAATCTTATTATCCGGAAAAATAGGTTACTTATTTTTCGAAAAAATTGGGTTAAGGCTTCTCGTAAACGCATGTATTATAATCCTCGTAAGGGATAAAATAATAACACAAAATACAATATAATGACTAGATTATTGATATGATCTATAAATGATCTGGATTGCTTCATCCTCGCTACACTCGGATTCGCAATGACATTAAACTCTAGATTCCCGCTTTCGCGGGAATGACGATACTCGCATATCTACCAACCCCTGCACCAAATCCAAAACCTCACTTAAACTGCGAGCAGCATGAATTTCCAAATCACCAACCTGTTCTTTAGGGGCATTGGCCTGGGGAACAATGGCGCGTTTAAAACCATGTTTGGCGGCTTCACGCAGACGTTCTTGGCCACCCTGAATAGGACGAATTTCTCCAGCCAGACCAACTTCGCCAAATACAATTAAATCCTGAGGCAAAGGCCTATTACGCAGACTGGACATAACCGCTAGAATGAGGGGCAAATCAGCAGCTGTTTCATTTACTTGAACACCACCGACCACATTTACAAAAACATCCTGATCATAAGTCACAATACCGCCATGGCGATGCAAAACTGCCAACAGCATCGATAAGCGTTGGGTATCTAAACCAACGCCGACACGACGAGGATTAGCCATATGGCTTTGGTCTACCAGAGCTTGTACTTCTACCAGTAAGGGACGGGTTCCTTCTTTGCTCGCCATGATCACACTGCCTGAAACAGGCTGCGGATAACGGGACAGAAATATAGCTGAGGGATTACTCACCTCCTTCAAGCCCTTATCGGTCATGGCAAAAATGCCTAATTCATTCACTGCCCCAAAACGATTTTTAAAAGCACGAACCATACGGTAGCGATTATCGGTTTCCCCCTCAAAATACAGTACAGTATCCACGATATGTTCTAACACTCGAGGTCCCGCCAAGGTCCCTTCTTTAGTAACATGACCCACTAAAAATAAAGCGGTATTGGTTTTTTTTGCAAAAGCCGTTAATTGAGCTGCACTCTCTCTCACTTGACTCACTGAACCTGGTGCTGATTGCAATAATTCAGTATGCACGGTTTGAATAGAATCAACCACCAGCACCTGGGGCTTTTCTTCTTGGGCAATTTTCAAGATCCTGTCAATCTGGGTATCCGCCAGTAACAATAAAGGCTCTTCCTGAAAGCCTAAACGGCGAGCCCGCAAAGTCACTTGTTGCAATGACTCTTCACCAGTGACATACAAAACTTTGTGCTGTTTGCTGAGATGCGAGAGAGATTGTAGTAAAAGAGTTGATTTTCCAATACCGGGATCACCTCCCAACAAAACCACAGATCCCATCACAATACCACCACCCAGCACCCGATCTAATTCTTTTAGGCCGGAAGAAAGCCGCAGCTCATCTTTTAAATCGACTTCTGTCATGCGTGTCATGGAGGGATCAGTACCGGCAAAACCCTGGTAAGGCTGGCGGCGACTTGTTTGGATCACTTCTTCAGATAGGCTATTCCAGGCTTGGCAACCCGTACATTGCCCCGACCACTTTGGAAATTGAGCACCGCAGTGCTGGCAGGCATAGGCAATTTTAACTTTAGACATGATTTTTTTATCTCTGATTAAAAACTCTTGCTTGTCTTGAGGAGCTGTCATTGCGAGGAGTGTTTTTTGCGACGAAGCAATCCATGTGGATTGCTTCGTCGCAAAAAACACTCCTCGCAATGACAGCTAAGCTAACCGATATCCTCTTGCTTTACATCATTTACAAACCATTGGAAGGAAGGCAAATGATTCAATATACTTAAGAACTTATCTTTTTCACTCGAAGAAGCTTTGACATTCATCGCTTCCTTCTTCTTCACTACTAATTGTGGTTTCATTGCTGTAACTTGCATTGCAGCCTGTACAGGCGCTGCAGCATAGGGACTGGAAGAACGCTGCCAATTATTAGCCCGATAACGTTCCTGACGTGCAACAGCATTGGCTTTCTCACGATCTAGATCAGACACCAAAAGTCCAATAGCACCCCCAGCGACAGCGCCAACAGCTGCACCCAGAGCAACAGCTCTCACGCGCCCTCCACCCTTCTCATTGAGAGCACTGCCGACCAAACCACCGGCAATAGCCCCTGAAAATAGGCCTATATAGGCTTTGGAGTTATCTGGAACAGGTGAGCTGCCTGCACTGCAGCCAGTTAGGGTAGTACTTAAGAAAACCGCTACGAGTATGGAAATCCAGTTTTTCATCGTCCTTTCCTTGCTTGTATCAATCACCATGGGAAACATTTTATAACGAAGGGGGATAATATGTAAGAGAAAGTATTGGATATAAATCGTCCTTAAATTATACTAGCGAAATATAATTTTACTAATGGCTCAAAAAATGACCTTTCGACAAAGTTATCCTGATCTACATTTTCAGGGCTATACATTCAGTGTAGACAGAAATAAAATCAACCTGGATTATGTTTATAATCTACTTTGCACCCCTTCACGCTATTCCACAGGACTACCACCCGAACGCTTCCCGATGATTATTAAAAATTCCGTTTGTTTTAACGTCTTATATGAGGGTAAACAAATAGGCTTTTCACGGGTGATCACTGATTTCACTGAATTCGCTTCTCTCTGGGATGTCTTCATTGACGAACCACATCGAGGCAAGGGCTTAGGCAAGGCCCTGATGAAATATATTTTCGAATACCCCTATCTTAAAGGCATTTTCCGTTGGTTCCTGATGACTGAAGATGCCCACGGTCTTTATCAGAAGTTTGGCTTCAAGACTGAAGTATACAATCCCTACACGATGATGAAAGTGAATAGCGATTAACCGTTTTCAAGGAGAGAAGAGGGGGTATTCTGTTAATAGGCGACTAGAATCATGGAAGGAATTCGGGATGGCACAGGGATGTGCCGCGGAGCCTATTAACAGAATACCCCCTCTTCTCTCCTTGAAAACAGGACCACTAATCAACTTTCCATTTTGAGCCGATCCCAATATCTCTCATAAACACCCAGAATTTCATCTCCCACATCCATCTGAATTTCACCCCGCTCCAAAATAGCTTGAGAAGGATTAATGACTGGATCATCCCGTAATTCGGGAGGTAAACGTTTCTGACCCAACTTATTCGCTGTCGCAAAACCATAATCCATGGTAACACTGCTGGCAATATCAGGCCGTAAGATAAAATTAATAAATTTATAGGCATTGTCAGGATGGGGTGCATCCTTGGCAATAGACAAGCAATCCAGCCAAATCACAAAACCTTCCTCAGGATAAACAAATTGGATATGTGGATTTTCCCGATGCGCCCGAAAGGCATCGCCATTCCAAGCCATGCCAACCGTTGCATCTTCATCGATGAGAATCGAAGCAACCGCATCGATATTAAATAATTTCACATTAGGCATTAATTTTCGCGAATAAACATAGGCCTCTCTGATATGCTCGGGATTGATATCATTGACCGAATGTCCTTGAATGAGAAGAGCCATCGGTAACACATCCCGGGGATCATCTAGCAATAGCAATTGATCAAGATATTTTCCATCCCAAAGATCCACCCATTTAGTGATGCTACCTTTGGGGTAATAATTGTCATTATAGAAAATACCCGTCACCCCCCAAGCAAAGGGCACACTATAATGATTACCAGGATCATAATGCTTATTTAAAAAATGGCGATCTAGATTCGAGAAATTCGTCAAACGGCTCTTATCCAATTCCTCCAAAAAACCTTCTTTCTGCATCCGTTTAACATAAAAACTGGAGGGAGCAATAATATCATAACCTGGATTTTTACTGGCCTTTAATTTGGCATAAAGGGTTTCATTACTATCATAGGTCGAGAGATTGACTATAATCCCGGTCTCTTTTTCAAATTGACGAACAACACGGGGGGAAATCCAATTCGCCCAAATATAAACATTGACCACTTGCGGAGCAGACTCCACAACCGAGGACAAGCCTAACAGGATTAAGATGCCAAGTATTTTGAATAAGGCTTTCATGGTTTTTTACGCAAAATTAATTGAGACAAAATCACCAGGAATAAGGTGAGGCCAAAAGTGACGGTACATAAGGCATTAATGGTCGGCGTGATTCCTAAACGCGCCATGGAATAAATTCGCAAGGGCAGAATTTCAAATTGTGGACCAGCGACAAAATAACTAATGATGACATCATCCAGTGACAGGGTAAAACTCAGGAGCCAGGCTGATAGAACAGCCGGCCAGAGCAAGGGTAAAATAATTCTTCTAAAGATCGTGAGATCACTCGCTCCTAAATCCTTGGCTGCCTCAAAGATATCATTGTCAAAACTCACAATACGGCTGTACACCGTCACCGCCACAAAGGGTAAACAAAGCGTAATATGCGCACAGAGTAAACTCCAAAAACCCAATATTAGCGAAATCAAGCTAAATAAGGTTAATAAAGAAATACCCATCACAATATCAGGTGAAAGAATTAAAATAAAAATTAGACTATACTGCAAGCGTCTTCCCCAAAACCGGTAACGGTATAAGCTCACAGCCGCTAAAGTTCCGATAATCGTCGCAATTGTTGATGCCGAAATTCCTAAAATCACCGAATGCCAGGCTGCCATCCATAAATCATGATCGGCAAACAATTCCTGATACCAATGCCAGGTAAATCCTGACCATACCAAGGAATATTGGGCTTCATTAAAGGAATAAATAATTAAAATAACCAGCGGCAAATAAAAAAAGAGATAGATCAGCGCTAAATAGCTGGCAGCTGGCAAGGTATACCATTTCATAGAAATTCATGCCCCCCTTTATCTGAGGCAACCTTACGATAAATCAGCACCAACAGAGCTAGGAAGCTTGTCAGAACAATGCTGGTCGCCGCACCTCCGGGCCAATTATGCATCACCAGAAATTCTCTCTGAATCAAGTTCCCCATTAATACTGATTTAGCTCCACCTAAAATATCTGGAATATAGAACAGAGTCATTGCCGGCAAAAAAACCAAAGTACAACCCGCCACCATCCCCGGCATAGTCAAAGGCAAGACAATTCTTCTAAAAATAGTAAAAGGCCCTGCTCCCAAGTCACGCGCCGCATCAATCAGTCGAGCATCTAAACGCTCGATATTCGTTAAAATGGGTAGGATCATAAAAGGTAGCAAGTTGTAGATCAGGCCGATAATCACGGCGGTATTGGTAAATAAAATAAGAAGGGGTGCCTGAATCACCCCCAAACTCAATAAGAGAGCATTCAACAAACCCTTGGCCTTGAGAATGGCGATTAAGGCATAAGAGCGGATTAAAGAGCTCGTCCAGAAAGGAATAATAATTAACAAAACAAAAAAGCTTTTGGCGCCGGGCGACAACCGAGAAATATAGGCCGCAAAAGGATAGCCGAGGATAAGACAGCAAAAGGTGCAAACACCCGCCAAGATAAAAGATCGGGCAAAAATCTGGAAATAAAGCGAATCATACAAACTCAGGTAATTTTCCCCAGTCAACGGCAACATGGCCAAATGATTTTGGTCATGGCTTAGAAAACTAGCCAATAACACTAAACTGAATGGGACCAGAGCAAAAAGTGCTAACCAGACCCAGACCAGGCTCAGTGAAAAGATTTTGAAAGAATCAAGAGACCCCATTTGGCAAGAGAACTTCCCAGCCAGGTAGCCAAGTAACCCACACTTGTTCCCCAATGGTGTACTCCAGTTTTTCATCGTCTTCATCAAAAAACTCCGTCGCTGAAATGCAGACATTACAGGCTAAACGCACGATTAAATCTACTGTGGTTCCCTTATAAATCACTTCTTCCACAGTTCCGGAAAACATATCTTCAGTGCCTTCCTCCACTTCTGAAGTATTCCACACCCGCACATCCTCAGGCCTAACCAGCACATAGGCACTCTGGCCCGCCTCAAACGTACCCTTGCTTTTAACTTGGCGTTTCTTGCCCAGAACTTCGACCGTTAAATATTTGCCCTGAACATCCTGTACTTCGGCATTAAAGATATTAGCCTCTCCGATAAATTTGGCTACTGTCAGATTACTCGGCTCTTCATAAACCTGACGTGGGGTTCCCACCTGCTCGATCCGACCCTCTTCCATAATCACCACGCGATCCGACATGGACAAGGCCTCCTCCTGATCATGGGTCACAAAAACAAAGGTAATGCCCAACTGACGCTGTAGCTGCTTTAATTCAATTTGCATGTTCTTGCGCAGGCGATAATCTAAGGAGCTCAGAGGCTCATCGAGTAGCAAAACCAGGGGACGATTCACTACCGCCCGCGCAATAGCAACCCGCTGTTGCTGACCGCCACTTAGACGATCAGGTTTACGCTCCATATAGGCCTGCAATTTGACCATTTTAAGAACAGAGTTTACTCGCTCTTGAATCTCTGCTTCTGGCAATTTTTGACAGCGCAGACCAAAGGCCACATTTTCAAAAACCGTCATATGTGGGAAAAGGGCATAATTTTGGAAAACCGTATGCACATGGCGTTTATGGGGCGGAAAACCACTCACATCCTTACCATCAATAAAAATCTTGCCCTCAGTAGGCTCTTCAAAGCCTGAAATCAACCTAAGCAGGGTCGTTTTACCGCAGCCAGAAGGGCCGAGCAGAGTCAAAAATTCCCCATTCTTGACTTCGAGATTGAGGTCTTGAAGAATAGCATTACCATGGATAGTCTTATGGACTCCACAAAGCTCGATAACAGCTGACATTTAAATGTATTCCCCCGTTAAGGGCCCCCGGGCAACCCGCCCCAGGCCAGTCGAAAACCTAGAATTATCGAATTAATGCAAAACAATGTCTAGAGGTTCTTGCTTTCTGAGGCAAAAACTCTGAGAATAGCGATCCTGCGTCTCGTAGCGGCTACGTAGCTCAGTTGGTCAGAGCGCGGCACTCATAATGCTGAGGTCGGTGGTTCGAACCCACCCGTAGCCACCATATAAGATTCTTGAGTGTTCCTAGAAAGTCTTGAAACCAGCTAAAAATAAGGAAAATATCCGTATTTTCCTACCTGAAAACTCCTAGCCGTTCCTATGGAGTCCACTTCCTTTTGTTGGTACTATTGTTGGCACTTGGCAGCATAGAACTATAAATACCAACAAGGAAGGGAAAGCATGAAACTATCCATAGCCAACGTCAAAAAGAAGTATTCGATTAGTGCTCCGCGTTGGGAATTATTACCCTTTCGTACACTGACAGAACTGTCAAAAGGTGCTTTTGTCAGTGACGTCATTTTTTATAAATCCTTTTTAACAATTTAATCATCTTCACATTCACTTACATTTATATGATCAATTTTAGAGTTCTACTTTATACCTTGGAGTGAACGCCAACTGTTTTACTTCCGCACTCATTATTTCATTAACTTTATAAGCTTTTATCTGGTTGGAACGAGAGGTTCCACGCTCAATCTCATATACATAAAGCAGTATATTTCCTGTGCCCGGCCGTCTCAGAGAATATGGCTCCACTAACCGCTTAATACCATGATATCCAATTTCAACATATAACCTATTTCTTGCCGCATAACGGAACTGACGGACTGGGAAGTGCTTTAAAGCTAAACTTTTTCTTTAATCCTTCTCTAGCTGTCGAAATATCCACATGCTCTCTAAAATTCCGACTGATATTAACAATATCATAAATATCTCTGGCCCTTCCTTGACGTTCGTATATAGCCCGAGTTTTTTCAGATAGAATTTCATTCACTGAGTAGCATCTCATTTTTCCTGACGGACTTGGTGCATCGCTATACAGATGAAATACTTCACGCATATCATGCGAATCCACGATTACCTCATCATCGGTAACATCAAATTTTACTCGTTGTTGAGTCCGTGATGGAAGATTCAATGGGCCTGCATAAGTATATTTTGCTATGTACGTTTTGCGGCCATTTTTATTAATACTTTCCTTTATTTCAATTTCACGAGACCTTAAATTAATTCCTGCGCTCTCATACACTGAATCAGCAATATCATCCATAGCTCTTCTGATATCATCCACGCCGTATATTGCGCCTTGAGGAACGGTAAAATCTAAATCTTCAGAAAACCTATACGTCTCGAAATAACACTTCTTTAAACAGGTCCCACCTTTAAAAAGCCATTCTGAGAGTTTTGAATTTTGTGAAATCCCGTACAATACCCAACTTAAAACATAATCCTTTTCCACAGTCGTTGGTAGTAACTGCAAGGTGCTAGCAAGAGATGCTATTTCTTCTTTTGTAATCATGTAATATCGCCCAAAGGAATGTTCACCCGAATACCCCATTTCGTATTGATGGGCCCAGAACTGGGTCCACGGGGATCAAGATTGATAACACCTGTCTTAATATTCTTATGCAACTTTTCTAACAGTGGCGGAGGAAAATTCGTAAGCTTTTCTGCTGTAAACCCAAGCCTTTTAAAAACTGCCCCACGCGCCAATCTCTCCGCATATTGACATAGCATTTCAGGATTAGCGTCTTTATGTTGAAAATATTCTCTAACGATATCTATTACTTGCCGTCCACCCCCACCAATTTCTGGATCGTCCAATACATCAATAATGGTTCTGTGGATATCTGCGATAGATATTTGCACGTTACTTGACCAGATTTTTTTTAGTCCAAAGATATCTTCAGGCGCAATTAACTTAGTTCTATATTTTAATCCTGAAATCACAAACTCTTTTTTTCGTTGCTTTTGGGCTGTGAAAACGACGGTAGAATTAAAAATCTGCTCTGTTAACTCCCAATGCTCCGCAGCTGTCCAACCAGAAATATAACAAGGTGAAAACAACTCTACCGCTATCGCCCAAGCATCCTCCGGCACGGGATTTGAGCTTTCAGATCCAAGGGGAACAATGCGATAAATACCCGACCTTAAGCGCTGTACCCATCCTTTTTTGCAAAGCCGTGAAAGGGTCAAATTTGCTATTGCCCTGCTACAACCCAGGTTATTCTCTAAGTCATTTGCACGCACAACAGGCTTGCCCAAGCCACTTAGCATAATAAGAACATGCCGTTCGGCCTGACCTATACCCGCCTGCTTGTCATTATATTTCATGTTCATTTAGTATCTAATTTAGATATTTATTACACTTTAATTATTATATAGTATATATCAGGAGATAGAATAATATCAAGATGTGATATTATATACACTTTTAATGTATTAATTGGCTTTCTACGCCCCGATAATCCGCTTATATACGAGCCCATCGGGGAACAACTATCTTTTGTTAATAATCTATTAATACGAATACGCCGCACCAAATCCGCTTTTTTTACTTTAGTGCGCCATAATTAACCCTATTTCCCTACTCCAATCGTATTAAACTTATAAAACTAGATGGGCCACTTATACGATTGCTATAAGTGGCCCATCTAAATCTAAAAAAGTGCTAATCAAGGCCATACCTGTCCTGGACATGGCACCCTCCTCAATTTAAGATACGGTTTCCTCCGCATCCAAGGGAACCCGCTATGCCCAGAATACAAAAATTACAGCCCCTGCTCGCCAACCAAATCGCGGCCGGCGAAGTCATTGAGCGTCCTGCTTCTGTGGTTAAGGAATTGGTTGAAAACAGTATTGATGCTGGCGCCACAGAAATTGACATCGATATCGAGGGAGGAGGCAGCCGTTTAATTCGGGTACGAGATAATGGTGGCGGCATCCACCGCGATGATTTGTTGTTAGCTGTAAGCCGCCATGCTACCAGCAAAATTCAGCAAGTGAATGATCTGGAAAGCATTTCCACCTTAGGATTTCGTGGTGAAGCCCTGGCAAGTATTTGCTCTGTTTCACGTTTTACCCTCTCATCCGCCCAAGAGAGTGGCCAGGGTTGGCAAATTCAAATTGAAGGAATCAATGAAAATCCCGATCAGGCTCCTGTAGCCCATCCCCAAGGCACCAGCATTGAAGTTCGTGATTTATTTTTCAACACCCCGGCCCGGCGTAAATTCCTGCGCGCAGAAAAAACAGAATTTGATCATATCGATGAAGTCGTCAAACGCATCGCCCTAGGGTCTTTTCATATCAGCTTTAATTTAACGCATAATAAACGCTCCACACGCCAATATCGAAAAATCGAGGGTGAAAAAGATCAAGCAGCCCGCCTAAGCAGTTTATGTGGCAACGCCTTCCAGGAGCAGGCTCTCAAAATCGAAACTGAGGGCGCTCACTTACGTATCTGGGGCTGGCTTGGCATGCCCACCTTTTCTCGCAGCCAGGCTGACTTACAATATGTTTATGTGAATGGTCGCATTGTTCGCGATAAATTACTCAACCATGCCTTACGCTCAGCCTATCAAGATGTGCTATATCAAGACCGACATCCAGCCTATGTGCTGTTTTTAGAAGTTCCGCCACAGCAAGTGGATGTTAATGTTCATCCTACCAAGCATGAAGTACGCTTCCGTGAAAGCCGACTAGTCTATGATTTTATTCGTCATAGTGCCCGAGATGCCTTGGGTAAAGTCCGTCCTGGTGACAATCATCAACTCGTTCCAACTAAACTCTGGCCTGAGAGTAATCTAGAAAAACCCGTTTTTTCAAAAGCGCTCTCTCGGGCGCCTCTGCCTTCATTTTCTGTGCAAGAGCAAATTTCGCTTTATAAAAAATTACATGAGGATCGAGTGGGACTGACGCCGGAAGTGAGCACCCCGCCTAAAATCACTTTGGGCGATGAATGGCAGGAAGCTCCCAACCCAACGGTGATCGCGCAAACAGCAGAACCTAAAACTCTAGAAGCTACCATCCCAGTACCTGAGACCAAAAGCTCCAAACTAGAAACCACTTGCGACCATCATCATGAACAAGAAAATCCCTTGGGTTTTGCCATCGGTCAATTGCACGATATCTATATTCTGGCTGAAAATACCCAAGGTTTAATTATCATTGACATGCACGCAGCACATGAGCGGATTTTATATGAAGAGCTTAAAAAGCAATTAGCTGAGCATCAAGTACCTTCACAAAGTTTATTTGTACCTTTAACCATTTCCTTACGTGAACAAGAAGTCACCTATATTGAAAATCACCAACAAGCTTTTCAAGACTGGGGCTTCCGTTTGGAACCGAGCTCCAAGGAAAGTATTATTGTGCGTGAGGTACCCCAACTCCTTGCGCAAATTGATGTTAAGCAATTGGTACAGGATTTAGTGTGTGATTTAGTTGCCAATGCGAAAAGCACACGCACTGAAGACCTGATGAACAAAATTCTTGGCACTATGGCTTGTCGAGCCGCTGTTCAAGCCAAGCGGCGCCTCAGTATTTCTGAAATGAACGCTCTCCTGCGCGACATGGAAAAAACGCCTCATGGCGGCCAATGCAATCATGGTCGTCCCACTTGGATGCAGCTATCAATGCCAGACTTAGATAAGCTTTTTCTTCGTGGAAGATAGGCAGTCAGCAGCAACATGTCCAATCCTCAGCATTTTATTATCTGTCTCATAGGCCCTACCGCCAGTGGCAAAACAGCGCTGGCTGTGGACTTGGTACAACGCTTCCTTTGCGAAATCATTAGCGTGGACTCTGCCATGGTTTATCACGGTCTCAATATTGGCAGTGCTAAACCCAATGCAGAAATCTTACAACGCGCCCCACATCGTTTATTAGATATCCGTGATCCAGCTGAAGTATATTCAGCAGGAAATTTTATTAGCGATGCAGAACGAGAAATAGCCGATATCCTTCATCAAGGGAAAATTCCCTTACTGGTCGGCGGGACGATGTTGTATTTTCATCTCTTGCAGCAGGGACTGGATCAACTGCCCATACGCAACGAGAAAACACGGCAACTCATTCAGGAAGAAGCTGAGCAACAGGGCTGGCCCTGGCTTCATCAAAAATTAGCTGAGATCGATCCTCAAGCAGCAACGCGCATTCATCCTCACGACAGTCAGAGAATTCAACGCGCCCTGGAAGTTTACACTCTCACCGGCAAACCCATTACTGAAGCTCATCAGCAACAGCTAGTTCAAAGAACCTATCAAATTCACAATATTATTCTCTGCCCGCAAGATCGTCATGTTTTGCATCAACGCATTGAGCAGCGATTTTTACAAATGTTAGAGGCAGGGTTTTTGGATGAAGTTAAGCAGCTTTATCAAAGAACAGATCTTTCTCTGCAAAAACCCGCTTTACGTTGCGCGGGTTACCGTCAAGCTTGGGAATATCTTTCAGGCGAATTAAGCTTTGACGAAATGAAAGAAAAGGCAATTATTGCTACCCGACAACTCGCTAAACGCCAAATCACTTGGCTAAGACGCTGGAAAAATGCCGCCTGGTTTAATAGTGAGGATCGGGAATTACTGAAGAAAGTGACAGAATATATTAGTGGCTTATTTAAACCTTCGCTTTGAGACATTGGCCCCGTCATTGCGAGCCTGCGCTTTTTGCAGGCAAAGCAATCTAATGGATTGCTTCGCCTGCAAAAAGCGCAGGCTCGCAATGACGGTTTTGTACGGAAAATGATTGCGCAGCAAATCTGCATCACGGCACCAAATAATAAGGATCCGGCAATTTAAAAGCCTTGTCTGCATAGTCACCACGCAAATCACCGGTTTGGTCACTGAGATTCAATACAATATCATAGCCTTGTTCCGTGATCTGTTTGCGAACGCCGGCCTTAAATGCAGTGATCGATTTTTCATGATAATCTGCCGGCCTCAAATAAAGACCATTATAATCTTTATATCCTGCTGCTTCTAAATTAGAAGCTGTAGCCTCTTTGTATTTCTCTGGGCGTGCCGTAATAAAGAATACGGCGATACCACGGGATTTAGCATATTGATACAGGGTCAGAGTGGGTTGAATAACAGGATCGTTACCTTGGGCTATCGCCTCATCAAAAGCTTGTACGGTACCACCAAAATTTACTGATTTTAAATAAGGATAGTTAGACAAGGCAGTTTCATCAATATCCAGAACAATGGCTAATTTTTTAGATTTGGATTTATTATTTTCGATCCGCGCCTTCAAATAGGCTTCAGCTTGCAGCACCACGCGCGCCATGTCCTTATCATATTCGCCGGTATCATGGTAGCGAACCAAATCTTGTTTCACCAAATCTAAATTGCGCGGCTCCCGAGCTTGGGAATCAAAAGAAAGGCTCAGCAAAGAAATAACCACCAAAACGGCAGATAAAATGCCTCTAAAATACATGTTATGGGCTCTTAATAAAAAGGAACTCGAAAAATAACAAAGAGTGACTCAATAAACAAGAGCGCTCTTTTTACTCTCTTGTTTATATTAACAAAAATTATATCCTATCCCTCCAAATTGGGTATATAATGAAAAGGGGAACGGGATGTTCTTTTAATGACCTAACCTGAAGGGAGGTGATCTTTATGCAAGGCTCATGCGAAAAATGTGACACTAGTAAATGTTGTGCCATCTCAAGGAAGGGGGTGAAATTTGGCATGGCCTTTGGGATTCCAAACGCCATTTTCTTATTAATCCTAGGTTGGAGTGGATGGTTGTTTGACTACGGCAGAGGAGTTATCGAACATGCCGCTGGAATCTACCATGGATTTGGCCCCACGTTCTGGGGTGGTATCGCAGGTGGAATTTGGGGATTCGTCCTCGGATTT
>Ga0105240_10000894_pt1 | contig 53314 bp, 45 predicted proteins | sample KBSC54metaG_FD_80426 | JGI IMG/M metagenome (GOLD analysis project Ga0105240, IMG submission 80426) | Corn rhizosphere microbial communities from Kellogg Biological Station, Michigan, USA - KBS C5-4 metaG | ecosystem: Host-associated > Plants > Roots > Rhizosphere > Soil | place: Michigan, USA... | reverse complement strand
GACGACGTATTTCTATCTCGCTCCGAACATGTTTATCGTTGTGCTGTTCCTAGTGAGCCTGATCCCAGCACTTTTGCGGCCGCAAGCCATGCCCTTTGAACTGTGGTTTCTGCTCGCTTTCGCCCTCATCGCTTTCGGCGGCTCTACGCTAGTCAGCGGCTATGAGAGGCAATTCAGGCCACTGGTACCGATTCTTTGCGTTTGGGTGGGAGTGGTTTCCGTTCGTGTATTGCGAATCGAACTGCGTCCCTCGGCCCCCCACATACACGGCGACTAAGAGCAGGTTTAATCGGAGGAGACCGGTCTATGTTCGTCAAGCTGCGTTGGCTACTACATTATTGTGCTGGTGCGGTGCTCGCACTGCTGCTGATCGTCCTCGGTCGCGCGCGGGCGGCGCGGAAGGCAGCACTCCAACCTGAAGTGATCTCCGCAATCGCCTTCCATAAACCCAATCGGCGATTATTTCTCCGCTGCATCGCATGGCTGATCGAGAATGGTTACACCTTTATCACAGCCGACGACGTCGTCGAATTTCTGCATCGCGGGAAACCGGTTCCACCAGGCTCCGTGTGGCTGTCCTTCGATGACGGATGGAAGGAGCTTTCCGAGGTGCTGCCGCTGGTACGCAGGCATCACATCCCGATTACTCTTTTCGTCCCTTCCGGCGTGCTCGAAGGCAACGGCAGGTTCCCGTGGCTGTGCGATGTCACGCATCCAAGTTTCTCTCCCCGCCAGGCGCTCCGGAGATCCGCCCTTCCGCCCGATTCGCGGGATGCCATGACCGTGGAGGAGCTGATGAGGATTGCTGCCTATCCGGAGGTGACCATTGGAGCGCATTCCGTCAGTCACCCGGTGATGCCCGAGTGCACGGACGAAACCGTGCGTTTCGAGGTCGCCGAATGCAAACACGTACTGGAGTCGTGGACCGGAAAAACGGTGAACTGCTTTGCCTACCCGGAGGGTAAGTTTGACGGCCGCGAGCGGCGCTTCCTCATCGATTCCGGTTATCAAATGGCAGTGACCACCCGGAGCGCGCTTCTCACTCGGGACGCAGATTGTTATCTCGCACCACGGTTTATCACCGGCGACAACGTGTCGTTCCCCCAAGCCATTTGCAGCATGGTTGGAATCTGGAGGCCGGTCGCGGACCCGCTGAAGGTGTTGCGGAACAAGGTAGCGAGGGCTCTGGGGGGCCCCGGAACGTTCCCCGGGCATCGTGCACGCCGGCTCCCGCAACGGCCGCACGGCGGAGGCACAGTTCCTGAAATCTAACGGTTCAAGATGTTAATGTTCGCTAAACCATCGCAAGACTGGGACGCCGGGCAGAGCGGTCGCCTTGGGGAAGACGATTCATGAGCAGCCGCACGGACCGGGCTGCGGCTGGCTTTCTGACCAGCCTGTTCCAGCTCTCGACAGTTGCACTGCTCCAGCTTCTGCTGGTTCCGGTGGTAGTTCACCGCGCCGGCCAGGAGGTGCTAGGAGCGTACGCGGCGTTTTCGCAAATTCTAGTCTTGATGAGCCTGATGGATCTCGGGTTCGGCGTGGCGGGGAGCCGGTTCCTGGCGCGAGCGTTCGGCCATCAGGATGGAGGCGCCGCCTTCACCCATGCGCTCAACGCGGCCCGTAGGTTTTATTTGCACATGAGCCTGGCGTACGCGCTGGCGGCGGCCTTGCTGGCGACGCAGGCGCCGCGCCTTTTATCGCTGCAGGGAACGCTGGCCGAGCAAGCTCGGATTGCGTTCCTGGCAATCGCGATTTGGGGCTTAGTGCGCATCCCGCTGATGGCTTACCCGCTGGGACTGATTGGCTGCCAAAGGCTGGCCACCTTAAACCTGTTGATCACCTTCGGAAATGCTTGCCGCATTGCGGCTTCCATTATTTTAGTGAGCGTGGGGGGAGGCTTACTCGGCTTGATCGCGGGGAACATTGTGGGTGAGGCCGCCACGCTGGTCCTGCAGCGGCGGGCGTACCTGCGCACCGAAATGGGGAGTGTCAAACCTTTCCAGGCGCCCGATGCGCGTTTGTTCAAAGAAATGTTGTCGTTCTCCGGACACGTGCTGCTGCTCAATCTCCTGTACTATCTGACTTTCTATTCCGACAGCATCTTCGTTTCATATTTGTATGGGCCCGCCGTGGCTGCGGCTTACTTCGCAACAGTGGTTCCGGCTCAGCAGGCCTGGACTCTGATTCTGCGTCTGATGAATAACTCGGTTCCGGGTTTGAATGAGCTCCTGGCAAGAGGCGATTGGGAGGGAGTCCGGAGTGCGTACTACCGGATCAGCCGATACAGCGTGCTTCTCGCGTCCGCCCTTAGCCTGGGAATCCTGGGCTTCAATCGGGTGTTGATCGGAATTTGGGTCGGGCCTGAACGGTACGCGGGGGATTCGATTACCCTACTCCTTGCGATTCTGGTTCCTTGGTCGGTTCTTGAGAACGTGCAGATTCAGTTTCTTCTGGCCATTGGTCTTGCGAAATATTTGTCACGCCTATGCCTGCTCGAAGGTTGCCTAAAAATCGGCCTGTCCCTGGTGCTTGGACGTCTCATGGGGCCCGAAGGAGTTCTGCTCGGGACGCTCATGGCCAGCTTGACGGTGGGGCCGTGGATCTGGCGCGAGTGTCTGCGATCTCTGGACTCGAATACCTTGACGGTGGCGCGAGCATCTCTGCTGCCTGTGCTGGTTTGTTCCATACCGCTTGGGATCATTACTATGTCCCTGCTCGTGATATCGCCGGTATCCATAGCGTCGTGGGGTTTGGCGCTGGCCGTTTTCGGCGCGGCCTGGTGCGCCTTCGGCTGGTTCGGTGCTTTGTCGCCCGGTGATCAGTTGTATGTCCGGGAAGCTCTGGCGAGATTGCGGCTTTCGCGGCTCGTGTTCAGGGGTCAACCCTCCCCCGCCAAGAACTGAAGGCGGGTGCTAGATCATCGCTCACTCCCGCCCCTTTTGGCGGAATTCTACCCGATCGGAAAGGCTAGACAAAAATTTATGGCCGGTCCTCAGCGCCATCTCGAAGCCAAGGCGGCGCAATGTTACACCGACGGCTCTTACCTCGACCGAACCGGCGGGACTTGGCATCTGGAAGGTGCAAGCTTCAAGGCAAGCCAAATTATAAGGATGCTGAGCCGGCATGCGGAGATCGCAGTGACAACTGTGTGCGACATCGGAGCCGGAGCAGGCGGAGTTCTGCATCATCTGCAGCGTACTCTCCCGGACAACGTCAGGCTGATTGGGTACGACGTAAGTCCACAGGCGCACGCCATCAGCCGGCAGCTCGCAAATCCGCAGTGCCAGTTTATCCTAGGGGACGCGTTCGCCGATCCTTGCAAGTTCGATCTGGTGCTGGTCATGGATGTCGTCGAACACGTAGACGATTGCTTCGCGTTCATGCGCAAGGCAAAGGCCAAGGGGCGCTACAAAATCTATCAAATACCCCTGGATCTCAGTGTCAATACTCTGCTTCGTGGCGTCGATCGGTGGAACTCCGTAGGTCACTTGCATCTATTTACCATCGAAACCGCCCTTAAATCGGTCGCATACGCGGATCAGACAGTGTTGGACTTCTTTCTCACAAGCGGCGCTTTGGCTCGCCCCGGAAGTTGGAAATGCCGGTTGGCCAATCTCTTGCGCGTGCCGATGGCGGCGGTGAATCGTGAGTTTGTGGCCAGGCTCCTGGGTGGGTACTCCATCTTGATCTTGGCGCAGTGACCCAATAGTGCCTTCCATGACAAACAACGCACGGACCAGGCAGCCCGCCTTGAGCCCGCCGGTCTATTTCGCGCCGGGCGCGCGGCCGACGCTTGGCCGGAATGGCGTTCTTCTATTGGCGATGCTGGCCATAATCGATCCCATCGTCAATCAGATCAGCACCGCCTACGGGCTCGTCATAGGACCCTTGAGCCTGCTGCAGGCAATGCGCGGGGCCGTCCTCCTTGCGGTTGTGTGGGTAGCCGTGACGCTACCGCCGAACCGCAGCCCCGTGCGACGCGTCGTTTGCCGCATCACGATCCTGATTGGTGCCGGAGTGGCGGTGATCGCGATGAACGATATTGTTTTGAGCGGGCTGGAGGTGAGCAATATCATCGCCTATGTGCAGATCGCGTATTGGGTGACTGTCTGGTACGTGGGCGTCGCAACCATTACGGATGCACGAAGTGCCCTGACTGTTGCGAGAGGTTTGGTCATCGGTGCGCTGATCACGGCCGCATCCGTTTATTACGGCTATGTGACTGGCGCCGCCCTCAACACCATTTACGGTGGAGCGGGCGTGGAGGCATCTTCGGGCTGGTTTGTCAGCGGCAAGGGGATCGCCGGCAGCCTAGTTGCCGGGGCTCTCCTCGCGGCCTACTTAGGCTACCGCCGCCATCCTTGGGCATCGCTAATGCTTGCTTTGTTCTGCATGGGCGCCTCGTTTCTGACCTACGCCCGCTCGGGCATGATAGCGATGTGCGCCGCCGTTATCTGGTTATCCATATGGAGTGTGGGCACACGTTTCAGGAGCCAGTCTTCATGGGCCTTACGCTTGGTGCTCGCATCATTGTGCGGCGCCGTAATCGTCGTCGCTATGATCGGAACCACGGATCTGGCGGCGCGTTGGGCAGATCTCGAAGATCCGGAAAAAGCTGGCTCGGGACGGCTGCTGTTATGGACCGCAGCCGCGCGGAGCTTTCTGAACGGGAGCCCTTCTGAACAGCTATTCGGTCGCGGCTTCCAGGGTATGCTTGACATGGTCTACGCGTCTTTGGGCGTGGTCATGCACACTCACAACGATCTGCTGGACATGCTGGTGATCGGTGGCGTGCTCGGAATTATCGTCCTTGGTCTGGTATTTGCCGGCATCGTCGTTCAGATTCGCTCTGTGTCCAGCGAATCGCCGGAATTCGCGGTTGCCGTGGCGATCTTTTTGGTACTCGGTTGTCAGGCCTTCTTTACCGGACAGTTATTTCTGCCGGATGTCATGACGTTTTATCTACTGGCCATTACTGCGGCCTTAGGCTGTGCGCAGGAAGCCGATTCGGACCGGCTGGCAGTGTTCGCACATGACCGTTTAGTCCGAAAAATTGCCGTGAGATCGGGACTTTCGCACGCCCAACTTATGGACGAACAAGGCGGTGAATGGGTTCGAGGGAGCCGGATGTGAGCCGGACTGGACATTGCCGGAATACCATGTTGTTCACATTGCTGCTGTTAAGCGTTTCGCCCGCCGGAGATTCACTTGCGGCGCCCCGCACCGCCCATCTTCTCTTCAAGTCAGGCTTTGAAGCCAAGGTAACTTTACGATCCGTGTCGGGCGGATACAGCCAATATCAGAGGATCCAGGGAGTGGACAGCTCGACCAACTTTCAGTGGCCCATCATGCTCTGGAAACCACATCCGGACCTGACCGGATTGCAGGAGATAGTTACCTCTGACAACGGAAATCCGGCGCCGGAAGACAATACAGCATACATTCAAAACACGATCGAGACCATAACCGGGCCGGCAGGGACGCCCACGCGGGCCCTCAAGATGGGCGTGATCAAGGATTCTCCGCGTACCTGTTGCATTCAAGACAACCTTCAGATCGCGGGCATTTCCGAAGAGATCACGGATGTATATATCCGATTTTGGCTAAAGCTAAATCCTGGCTTCCCGGAGCAGCTGCGCGAGTACAAGAATGCTTTCTGGCGCACGGTGTGGGAGACGAAGACCAAGAGCGACTACCGAATTGCCGCCTACATTTATGGGGACGCAGCCGGCCGACCCTACTGGTATGTACAGGCCGACAACAATACGGGTGCGGGCTCGTCATACCGGCAGTATTGGGCGATATCAAACCACTCCGTACCCGTCCCGGCGACGCAATGGCTTTCCGTGGAGCTGTATTTGCATCGCAGCACGGGGAGCGACGGCCGATTCTACTGGGGCGTGAACGGTCAAACCATCGCGGACCATTCGGGCTCTAACTACGGCTCGAACTACGAGAAGATCAACCTGCTGATGTTCTCCAACGTCTATGGCCTCGGCCGTCCAGCCTATCAATGGATCGACGATCTCGAAGTCTGGGATCTTCCTCCCTGCGCACTCCTTCCATGCGGCGCTTCCGGAGACGCCAGCGGCAACTAACATTTCGTAGAAATGGCATTAACGCTTCAGGAGAGCGATCCATGCGCGTCCTGGTGACTACACCGCGGCTCACGAAGGCGGGCGGCGTCGCCCAGTATCTTCGGGTAGTGCGGCCACACCTGCATGATGATGTTGAATATTTAACGGTCGGCGCTCGCTCCGACCATGAGTCTCCGCCAGAGGTCCTGCTGCGGATGCTGAAAGACTGTGGGCGGTTCACGCGCGCCATGACGCGCGGAGGACACACAATCGTGCATCTGAATCCCTCCCTCGGTTCCAAGGCTCTGGTCCGGGATGGTCTCCTTCTTTTGATCGCAAAAATATTTCGCAAAACCGTGCTCGTCTTCACGCACGGCTGGGACGAGACGTGCGAAAAACTCATCCAGAAGCACTTCCGTACTTTGTTTAATTCTGTATATGGGCGTGCCGATGCATTCATCGTCCTGGGCAGCCAATTCAAGGAGCGGCTTCGTGTCGCCGGATACGAGAAGACCGTGTTCGTGGAAGGCGCACCCGTGGATGACCGACTATTGGCGGATGTCCGGCGCTATCCCGTTCGTGCGCGCGCACGTACGGAATTCGGACGCTTCAACATCCTGTTCCTGGCCAGAGTCGAGAAGGCGAAAGGGATTTACGATGCTTTGGATGCCTACGCTTTATTAAAGACGCGACATCCGTTCGTGTCGCTAACGGTCGCCGGCGATGGTTGGGAACTTGGCGACGCAAAACGTTACGCAGATTCTCAAAAGCTAGCTGATGTGTTCTTCCTGGGTCATGTCGAGGGATCGGCGAAGTTCGCATGCTTTCGTTCGGCCGATGCCTACCTTTTCCCCTCGTACACGGAGGGGCTCCCCATCTCGGTTCTCGAGGCCATGGCCTATGGAATACCGGTTGTGACCTGCGCGGTCGGGGGACTGCGCGACTTTTTCGAGAACGGCAGAATGGGCTTCATTACCGAGAGCCACGATCCGTTAGTCTTCTCTTCGCTGCTGGGCCACCTGTCGGAGCAACCGGCACTGTGCCGCCGCATAGCTACTTTCAATCGACGATATGCCGCAAAACACTTCGCCGCTGCTCGAATCGCCGCAGAACTTCAAGACGTGTACCGGTTCCTGGCTGAATCCGCTCATTGAGCGCTTCTGCACAGGAGATGACTTGTCCACGTATGACCCTTACGACATCTGGAAGACCCCCTTGGGTTTCCAGGCGAAGCAGCTTTACAATCGACACCCATGGGTAGGCTTGGGTCCAGCAGCCATGCTTACTGTTTTCGACACGTTCGTAAACAATCGAATGCGGATCGGCTACCGCCGGCAAGAGTATCCCATCGTGCGCGCAACCGCGGTGCTATGCCTCCTCAATCGGTACGAAAAAAGAGGGCAGCCCCATCTGCTCGCCAGTGCAGGCCGGCACTTGGACTGGCTTGTGGAACACAGTTGCCGCGGATATAGCAGCTACTGCTGGGGATTTGGATTTTCTTATGGCGCGGGTCCCACGGTCGTGTACGACGCGAACACTCCTTTATCGACGATGACCCCCTATGTGCTGGAAGCCCTGGTCCGCTACGCGGTTGTGACTCGCGAGGAGCGGTTCCACTTTGCAATTGAGGGTATCTTTCGGTTTTTTGACAGAGATATCCAAATTATGGCCGAAGATAGCGAGTCTATGGCTACCTCGTACGGTCCGCTCCTGGATCGCATCGTGATCAACGCAGTGTCCTACACTATGTACTCTCTCGCGTTAGCGCTTCCCTATGTAAGCCGGCAGCCGAAGCAGCGGGTTGAGGAAAAGATCGGCAAGCTGTACAGGTACATCCAGAGGGCGCAACGACCCGACGGCTCCTGGTTGTATTCACCGCAGGGCCGCTCGTTCATCGATTGTTTCCATTCCTGTATCGTTCTGAAAAATGTTTTCAAGACGAATCAGATGCGGCCACTCCCAGGCGCGGAGGATTTAATCGCGGCGGGGTACGCATACGTAAAAAGCGCATTCTTCGATGAGAAGCGCGGCCTGTTTAGGCGCTTCTCCCTGACCAACAAGCCCGGGATCGTGCGTTTCGATCTTTACGATAATGCCGAAGTGCTAAATCTTGCAATTCTGCTCGGAGATTGGGATCTCGCCGTAAGGCTCCTCCGTTCTGTACGCACTGAGTTCTGCCGGGGATTTGACGTTTACTCGCAGATCGACGTGTCGGGAAGTCTGAGGAACCGGAATACTCTGCGCTGGGCCGTACTCCCGTTCCTGCATGCGGCATCGCAAATGATATAGCAGGTTCAATTATGTGCGGAATTTTGGGTACGTTGAACTTTCCGTTTGATGTGGGAGTCCTGGATCTTATTCGTCATCGCGGTCCCGACGATGCGGGGATGACCCAGGCCGTGGTGGGGCGGCATGCCGTTGCGCTGAGTCACCGGCGGCTGTCGATTTTAGATTTATCGCCGGCGGGACATCAGCCCATGTGGAGCACCGGCAGTCAGCACGCCATCGTTTTCAACGGCGAAGTCTACAACCATTGCGATTTCAGGGACGATTGCCAAGTTCGGTACCGCGGGCATTCTGATACCGAGACGATCCTCTATCACCTAGCACGGAATGGCATCAGTTCGGTGCAACAATTCAACGGAATCTTTGCTTTTGGCTTCCTGGATGCTCCGAATCAGAAGTTATTCCTGGTTCGGGATCCATTCGGCGTAAAGCCGCTGTATTATTGGTCGGACTCGCGGTCGCTGGTCTTTTCGTCGGAGCTTCGTCCCATCCGCGCTCTGGTCGACGATTCCATCGACATCGAATGCCTCAGCGAACTGTTGCGTCTCCGGTACCTTCCGGCGCCCGATACGCTGTTCAAAAAAATACGCAAGGTCAGGCCCGGCCATATTGTAGAGATCGATCTCGGCAAAAGTGACCTCCGATTGCGGGAATATCCGTACGTCGCAGCAACTCCGGGCGAGATGACAGCAACTACCGAAGCCGGTGCTCTGGAACGTTACGGATTCCTGCTGGAACAGGCCATCCAGCGGCAGATGTTGTCTGACGTGGAAGTAGGGATCCTACTCAGCGGCGGCATCGACTCGGCACTGGTCGCCCGGTTTGCTCAAAAGCATGCTCCCTACCGGATGAAAGCGTTTACCGTGGGATTCTCAGAGCGTGACGACGCCGATGAGACCGCTGAAGCCCGCGCGACTTCTGAGCTGATCGGACTCGAACACCATGACGTGCGGATCGGCTTTCCGCAATTCCTCGACGTACTGCCGCGCATCATTGCGACCGTCGAGGAACCGCTTGCTTCGACATCGGTCGTTCCAATGTTCTATCTTTCCGAGCTGGTGTCGAAACACGTGAAGGTCGTAATGTCCGGCCAGGGCGCGGACGAGGCGATGGGAGGCTACCGGAGATATCGGATGGAAGTGCTGCGGCGATTCGTGCCCCCAGCGGTCGCGTCGCTTTTGGGGGCGGGGGCGCGAAGCGCCGGGGTGCGCAGCGATGCACTTCTGCGGGGCCTGGATGCGCTGGCTGAACCAAATGATATTCGCCGGTTCGAAGCCGCTCACGGCGTATTTACGGCCAGCCAGATCCAGCGGCTCACCGGGCATCAGCCGGCGCTCGCGGAAAGACGGATCGCATACGTCTTCGAACTGCTGGGCTGCGCCAATCAGCGGCATAGCGCGCAGCGAATGATGAGTACAGACCTGCGGATGAATCTTGCCGATGACTTGTTGCTGTACACGGACAAGATCACGATGCGGTATTCCATAGAGTGCCGGGTCCCGTTGCTGGATCTCGATCTGGTCCGCTTTGTGGAGGCCTTGCCCTGCCGCTTCCGCGTGGGGATGTTTGCAGGGAAGCGCCTGCATAAGCGGTTCGCCGAGCGCGTCCTGCCAGCTTCGATAGTCCGCCGGAAGAAAAAGGGATTCCTGTCGCCGACCGGGAACTGGTTCAGTACCCGGCACGAAATCCGGGAAATTCTCCTGGAACGCCGGTCACCGTTCTCCTCGTGGATCGATCTCGATGAAGTGGAACGAACGCTAGACGAACACGCGTCCGGATTAAACCGCGAACGCCACATTTTTCTCCTTCTAGGTCTACATTTCTGGATGAACGAGTGGCTGGCGGAAGGAGCTCGGCGCAAAGAGACTAGCCAATCGGTGCTCACGTGAGAGCCCCTCAGAAAGCGCACAAGGTTGGACGTAAAACGGTAGCGGAAATTTGCAAACCAAGGGGTCATGGAGGAGACAATGATAGACGTTTTATCAGAGCCAGTTCCGGTGCTCGGTGTTCAACTGAATGGATTCCGATCCTATGACGACGCCACCGAGACCATGCGGCAACGGATTCGGGCGCAGCGCCCCACCTTTTGCGTGGCGATCAATCCCGAGAAGGTGTATCGCTCGGCGCGTGACGCAAAGCTGAAAAGTGTGCTGGATCGAGCTGACGTACGGATTTGTGACGGAATCGGCATCGCGCTCGCATCCCTTCTTCTTGAGCACCGCCGACTGCCCCGCTGCACCGGCATAGAGCTTTTCCTGCGCCTAATCCAGGCATCGGCGCAGGAAGGCTGGCGGGTTTTCCTGTTGGGCGCTTCCCCTGACTCGAACGCCCTAGCGTGCCGCAAACTGGTGGTCCAGCATCCCGGCTTGAAAATCGCCGGCGCGCAGCATGGCTTTTTTGACGACCCTGCGGCAGTAGTCGACAGGATCAACCAGAGTGGCGCGGATCTCCTTTTCGTAGCAATGGGTTCTCCGCGCCAGGAGTTTTGGATCGCAGAGAACCGGCCTCGCCTTCGCCCCTGCCTGTGCATGGGAATCGGTGGCAGCCTCGACGTCATCAGTGGCGCGGCCACTCGGGCTCCTGCGCTGTTTTCGAAGACTGGCACGGAGTGGCTGTATCGACTGATCACACAACCCAGCCGGCTCCGGCGGCAACTTGTGTTGCCGTTATATGTCCTGGATGTTCTCAAGGCGATGTTCGCCCCTCGGGAGCGCATCCTAACGAATCACTAGAGTTCTCGCCGAAGGCTTGCGCAATTCGAAAATTTGTGCAACTCACACGCGAGTCTTCAGCGGCATCAGAGCAAGGAGGGACTGATGAACTGGTGGTTGTTGTTGTTGGGTGCGGTATCGTTCGTCACCGCGTTGGTGGTGACGCCGCTGCTGCGAGAACTTTCGTTGCGTTACGGTCTGATGGATCTTCCGGATGGCGCGCGGCATTCCCACCTCAAGGCGGTTCCGCGCACCGGGGGCTTGCCGGTAGCGATTTCCTACCTGACTCCCTTCGTATTACTGTTGGCTCTCCCGTCCTCAAGCGTAGCTGCCGCACTGAAGAATATCCCGTTTGATTGGGAACTTCCGGTTGCGGCGTTCGTGGTGCTCGGCACTGGCTTGCTCGACGACGTTCGCGGCCTCAAACCCTGGCAAAAACTACTTGGAGTGTTGATTGCGTCCGCGCTGGCTTGCTCGGGAGGCGTTCGCATCATCGGAATTCATGGCTATCTGTTTAGCCCTCTGGTCGGAGTGCCTGTTACGCTGCTGTGGCTGTTGTTGTGCACCAACGGCTTTAACCTGATTGACGGGATCGATGGCCTTGCCACCGGCGTCGGCATCCTGACTGCGCTGGCCATCCTGCTTTCGGCGATTTTCCAACAGAATCTCGCCGTAGTCGTCGCTACTGTGCCTTTGGCTGCGAGCCTGTTGGGATTTCTGCGTTACAACTTCAGCCCGGCGTCGATCTTTCTCGGTGACGGGGGAAGCCTGCTACTCGGCTTCCTGCTAGGCTGCTACGCGGTTTTATGGGGCCAGAAGTCGACCACCATTCTGGGCATGACCGCTCCATTGATCGCTCTGGCCTTGCCCCTGCTGGATACCTCCGTGGCGATCGGGCGGCGCTTCCTGAGGGGGCAGCCCATCTTCACTGGCGATCGAGGACACATTCATCACCGGCTTCTCGACCGGGGTCTCACGCCGCGCCGGGTTGTGCTCTGGTTGTATGCGTGCTGCGGCATCGGAGGCGCGCTATCTCTCCTGCAATCGACCCACGAAGCGTTCGCCGGGCTGATTCTTGTCTTGTTCTGCACGAGTGCTGGTATAGGGATCCACTGGCTGGATTATGTCGAATTCGGCGCGTTCGGGCGCATTTTCGCCGACGGTACTCTGCGCGGCGCTCTGCGCACGAATATCCAACTGAGCGAACTACGCGCCGAGTTCGCGACTGCCTCCACGACGGACGAGTGCTGGCAGATCTTGCAACGAGGTTGTGTGAAGTTCGGATTTGCTCGAGCGGCGCTCACCCTTTGTTCAAAAAGTTACTTTGAAGCGGCTGCGAATCCGTCCCATTTTGAGAACGCTTGGATTATACTCATCCTCCTCCCAGGCCCCGATTATGTGGAACTGGTGTATAGAAGTGACGATAGACACCCCACCGCCGCGGGAGCGTTTGCGGATATGGTAGGCACGGCTCTCAAAGAAAAACGGGCGCTGCTTCAGGCGCCGGTTGGCGTTGCCCGCCCGCTGTCCCGGCAAACCGAATTATCGATGGCGGGGCAATTTGCCCGCGCCGCCGGGATCGCCGATCCTGACACGCATAACCGGAGAATCCGCCTCTGATATCTCCGCTGGAATCCAGGGTACATTCCTGGCGGTAGCCCAGCCGCACTTGTTCAAACCGCGACACCGGCACCTTGAAACACCTCTGGCTCGCTCACCCCACTGGAAGGAACTGCAAAGTTATGTCCGGTTGGTCTCTCACTCGCAGACGTACAATTGGCGGTGTAGTGTCAATGCTGTCTTTTCTTCTGCTGGCAGCACTGATCGTGCAAGTTTCGCGCAAGATCCAGACAACCGCCTCGGTTCCCAATGCCAATGCTAAGCTTCTATTCAAATCCGGCTTCGAAAACTTCGTCTACTTAGCGCCGGTGTCCGGAGGTTTTAGCCAGTATCAGTACATCCAGGGCACTGATAACTCGACGAGTTACGCTTGGCCAGTCATGGCCTGGAACCCGAATCCGTTATTGACGGGGCTACTGGGAGTGATCACTTCGAGCAACCTCAACCCGGCCCCCGAAGACTTCAACGACTATATTCAGAACGCGATTGAGACCGTAACAGGTCCCAACGGTAATCTGACCTACGCACTCCGGCAAAAAATCGTTAAGCCTTCTCCCAACACCTGCTGTACCCAGGACAGCTTTCAAATCGCCGGTCTCGGAACTCCCCTGATTGATTCCTACGTTCGCTACTGGATCAAGTTGAATCCCGAGTTTCTCAGCCAGGTCCAGACTTACGGAGTCAATTTCTGGCGTGTTCTGTGGGAGATGAAGACCTCCACCGATTACCGGATCGCGACATTCATCTACGGAAGCTCCGATGGACAGCCTTATTTCTTCGCACACGCCGACAACAATCCGGCCAGTGTTTATCCGTATCGGGAATATTGGGCGGTCTCCAACACTTCAGTGCCCGTTCCTCTGGATCAATGGTTTTCTGTTGAATTCTATCTGCATCGCAGCACCGGCAGCGATGGGCGATTCTACTGGGCCGTGAATGGGCAGCCCATTGCGGATCAGTATGGTCCTAACTACGGGATCAACAACCAGAACGTTAATGCTCTGATGTTCTCCAACCTCTATGGCAACTCGGTCCATCTGAATCCTGCGTATCAATGGATTGATGATCTCGAAGTCTGGGACCTGCCGCCCTGCGCGTCGCTTCCCTGCGGACCACCGAGTGGCGTGACGTCCTCGAGCGTGACTACCTGCCCGCCTCCGGCTATGTCCGCGTTTACAGGATGTTATTACAGCGACCAGAATCTGACTACTCTGGGGATGGTCCGCATCGATCCGACCATCCTCTTCGATTGGGGTGCCGGTTCCCCCGATTCTACGATCCCCAGCGACCACTTCTCAGTCCGGTGGAGTGGGATCTTCAATCTTAACGCGGGATCCTACACGTTCACGGTTACAGCAGATGACGGATTCCGGCTTTACATTGATGATGTCCTGGTCATGGACCATTGGGTGGACCAATCGGCCACCACTTACAATCAGACGCTGGCAATGACCAGCGGTGCCCATACCATCAGATTCGAGTATTTCGAGGATGCTGGTAATGCAGTAGCCAGCTTGTACTGGTAACAGGCCGCCCCCCAACACATGAGTTGTGTCCGTCCAATCTAGGAGAATACCCGTGAAGTACGTCATCGTCGCCGGCGCGCGTCCGAATTTCATGAAGGTCGCCCCGATTCTTGAAGCGTTTCGCAGCGGCCGGTCAGAGCACAGCCTTATTCTGGTCCACACCGGCCAGCACTATGACGCCGCAATGTCCGGCGATTTCTTTCGGGATCTCGGCCTTCCGCAGCCGGATATTGAATTGGGTGTCGGTTCCGGTTCCCACGCCGAACAGACCGCTAAAGTAATGCTCGCGTTCGAGCGCTTTTGCGTGGAGCACAAACCGCAGTGGGTGATCGTCGTAGGCGATGTAAACTCGACTGTGGCGTGCGCCCTAACGGCGAAAAAGCTCGGAATTGCGGTGGCCCACGTCGAGGCAGGCCTCCGTTCACGGGACAGGTCGATGCCGGAGGAGATCAACCGGCTGTGCACGGATGCGATTTCGGACTTGCTCTTCACAACCGAAAAAAGTGCAAATCTCAACCTCGCCAAGGAGGGCATTCCGAAGGAGCGCACTTATTTCGTCGGCAACACCATGATCGACACGCTTCTTCGGCACATCGACGCCGGCCGCGCCCTTGCACTGCCCCCGCAGTTTCAAGCTGGCGCGTATTCGGTGCTGACGTTGCATCGCCCCGCGAATGTCGACTCTGCCGAATTGCTCCAAGGCTTGCTCGATGCGCTCGAACCTGTAACGAGTCGAATGCCCGTCGCGTTTCCAGTTCATCCCCGGACAGTGCGTCGGCTAGAGGAGGTGCGCGTTCCCGCCAATCTCATCTGCCTCGAGCCGATGAGTTACATTCGCTTCCTGGGCCTGGTGGCAAATTCTAGAATGGTGCTCACGGACAGTGGTGGGATCCAGGAAGAGACTACCGTCCTGGGGATCCCTTGCGTGACGCTCAGAAACACTACCGAGCGCCCCATCACTTGTGAAATGGGCACGAATATCCTGGCGGGCACCGATCCGGACCACATTCGCCAGGTGCTCTGCTCGATACTGAGCAAACCGAAGCACCCGGGTCGCGTGCCACCGAGATGGGACGGCAAGGCAGGCCAACGCATTGCGGATGTGCTCTTGACCCAGGGAGCGGACCAAGCCCCCTCGGCGGCTCTAGCGATCCGGCATGCCTTCAGGATGAGCCGGGCCTCCGCTGGATAGCATCATGTGCTCCGCGCGAAGCCCGGTCTCGATCACACGCCGCCGGAAATCAATGACGAAGCCTGGATTTCGTCATCGTCGTCACGGAAACTGTTGCGCTTTGAGCCGAGGTATTACCTGCGGCATCATAAGCAGCGACCGCGTAGCTATACAAGGTAGACGCCGCCAAACCGGCGCTTTGATAAGTGGTGCCGGAGACGGTGGCTATCGGGGTCGCTCCACCGTTGGCGTAGATCATGTAGCCCACAACACCAACGTTGTCGGTGCTGGCGCTCCACGATAAGTCGATTTGACTTGAAGACGCAGCCGAAGCAGTAAGATTCGTGGGCGTCGTTGGAGCTTGTGTATCCGAGGCGCTGACGCTCGTCGCGAGTTGCCACTGCAAGTTCGCGACTGCGGAACCAGTGTCCTCGTAATACTCCATCGTAACGGTATGGTTGCCAGCGGTCGTCGCTACGGTCTGAGCGTAGGTGGTGGCCGCCTCATCCACCCAGTGGTCCATGATCTTGACACCATCGACGTAAAGGCGGAACCCGTCGTCCGCCGTAACCGTAAAGGTGTTGGATCCGGCACTGAAATTGAAGACGCCGCTCCAGCGAACCGAGAAATGATCAGCGGGGATAGTGGGATCAGGGGAACCCATGCCCCAATTGAATAGTATGGTGGGGTCAGTGCGAACCAGCCCGAGCGTAGTCAGGTTTTGGTCGCTGTAATAGCATCCGGTCCACGCAGACGCAGCCGGTGCCGGGCAGCCGGCGGAAGGCGTAGCAGAGGGAGTCGTCGCAGACACCGCAGCAGTCACGGGAGACGTATTCCCCGCCGCGTCATAGGCTGCAACCGTATAGCTATACGTAGTGGAGCCGGTCAGGCCGCTATCTTGGTAGGTGGTGCCGGAGGTTACTGTGGCGATCGGACTGGTCCCCGCATTTCGGTAGATCTTGTAGCCAGCGACACCGACGTTGTCCGTGCTTGCGGTCCACGACAGATTGATTTGGCTAGAAGAGGCAGCGGAGGCGGCGAGATTTGTGGGCGTCGTCGGAGCTTGAGTATCTGTTCCGGTTCCGCACGGAAGGGTGGCGCAGGGCGGGCGGTCCCACACTTCGACATCGTCAACCCATTGATAGGCGGGGCTCATGTTATTGCCATCGCCATACAGGTTAAGCAGAGCTAGGAAGTTAACGTTTTCTTGATTCGCTCCGTATGTGGGGCCGTAGTGGTCCACCAGCGTTTGTCCATTCACGGCCCAGAAGAACCGCCCGTCGCTGCCAGTGCTGCGGTGCAGATAATACTCCACCAGGAACCACTGGTCGGTGGGGACGGCGATAGAGTTATTATTGGCCGTCCAACAGGCGCCCGCCGGACAGGGCGGCAGAGTGCCATTGGGGTTGTTATCGACGATGACACGCCAAGAAGGCACACCGTTGCTGTTACCGACAATAAAGGTAGCAATCCGGTAATCGGTATAAGTTTTGAGTTCGAAGAGCGTGCGCCAGAAATTTCCCAGATTGGCCTGAACCTGAGTCAGCAATTCCGGGTTCAGCTTCACCCAGTAACGGGTGTAAAAATCCGTTACCGGTTGACTCATTCCGGCAACTTGAAACGTGGATTGAACGCAGCAGAACCCTGGAGTCGGCCCAGAGATGTTCATCCTCAGCGCGTGAGTCGATGAACCAGTATGTCCGGTGACCGTATCAATGTAATTATTTATGTAGGAAGACACGCTGTTCGTTCCACCCACAATCGGGTGCATACCGGTAGAAACATCATAGGAGCCCCAGAAGCTCATCGGCCAAGTGTACCCAGTGGTTGTGTCCGTACCGGAGAAATGCTGGTAGTAGTCGCTGGTCGCACTGGATGGAATCGCTTCCAGCGTGGTGGTTCCTTCAAACCCAGATTTGAACAATGGATTTTGGGCAGTCGCCCCCAGCGCCAGAAACATTAGCCCCAGCGAAAGACGAATCACACGATTTCTATTTTTCGCCCTACGGCGAAAAGGCTCATCTGAACCTAATAGATGATCACAATTATCCTGATAGAGTGACGGGATTCTCATCAATATTTACTCCTATTTCTTGACAGATGGCCGGCGCAAGAGGCTTGGACCGGCGATTCGGATCGGAACGTTGAATATAGAATGATGACAAAAGCAAAAGTCGCTAAGTCTGCGAACGGTTATTTAATACCGGACCGGGGAAAAAACAACGGGCGACGTGTGTCGGATTTTTCAGGACACACTCCTCCCCAAGCGCCAACGCGCCGTTCATCATTCAACTAAAATTTTCTGTACCCGACATTGACCGAGGAAGACGCGAGCAACAGTCCCACGGGGCTGACGGCCGCAGTGCACCCCAGAACTTCGTACTGTTATGAATTACTCACATCACCTCCAAGGGAGGGTCCCGCTCGCAATGTATGTTTCGAGCGCGGATGCAGCAGTTAAAAGGCAACATCCGCCCGATCAATGTAAGTTTAGAATTGCACGCCTGGCGGGTGCCATCAGGAAAATGCCTGAATCTGGAAAACGAATGTACCACGCTGGTTTAAGCTGTTTAACTGAGAACCATTAACCTCTCGGGCGCATGTGCCGCTCAGGGCTAGCGGCGAGGTGTCGAGCGAAGTCCTTTCCGTGAAACAAAAAAAGGGTGCCGCTTTGCGCGGTCACCCCTTTTGTATTCGTGACTAGAGAAAACGGCCTACCGAGCGGCGATCAGACGTCCGCGCGCTCTGCTACATAGAGAAGGCTCGGATTTTCGCTATCGTCTTTGCCCACCGGCATCAGCCGGCCGTCAGTATCGAAAGCCTCAATGAATCGAAGTTCCGCTCTTGCCAGTTGAGAACAGACCGTGGAACGCGCCGCATAATAGTGCAGGCAGGCATACCGGTGCCCAGGGTCGTTAATCAGAGCATACTCGGACAGGGTTCTTCGGAGCGGAGCCACACGATAATGGTTCCACCGGCTCAAAATGTAGTTGGCGCAGTTGGCGGCAAACCTGACCGGATTGCAAGACCAATTCAATTGAGGGCCGCCGAAAGCCTTCTTATATTGAATATTATGCGATGAAAACGCCAGGATGCCGCCTCGTCGAAGCACCCTATGGGCTTCTCTAAGAGCCTGCAGCCGATCCTCATGCGGAAGCGCGTCGATCACGTTGTCGGTGGCAAAGACGAAGTCAAATGATCCGTCTTCAAACATCGTCAAATCGCGAAAATTTGCTTGACGGACACTGATCTCCGGCATGGTTTCTTTCATGTAGCCGACCATGACGGATGAATAGTCCACTGCTTCGTAGCGCCGCGCCAACGGGGCCAGGTAGCGGGTGGTGCGTCCGGCACCTACGCCGATATCCAGAACATCCTTCTGGAAAATATGGGTCTGGTACTTTAACAGGCACGCGACCTCGGCCGGCATTAGGATCTTCGATAAATAGTAGCGGTATACGCCGGGCGAATTATATACTGCTCGGTTGATCTCGTCTTGCCGAGGCGAACCGACAGTGTTTCCGGGATCCGGCGGAATTGCTTTCACGGATGCTACGTCTCGGCGGTCGCGTGCTGTTTTTTCCGGCCTTCATGAGTGGAGTCCGGCAAGCTCTCGCGCAGGACCTCACGGAGTTCGTTATCGATGAGTTCATGAGCCAACTTTTGTGCCCACAGGGGACGGAAGGTGTGCCCACCATTTCCAACCCGGATGCATCGGACGCGGGAACAAGCCTGGGGGGGCATCTGCCCTTCCTCCTCCATCTCGCGCACGAGCGGTTCACCGTCCGTGAAGATGAGTGTAACGCGGCTCCGGTTGCGCTCAATAGCCGCCCACGCTTTCGCCATGGCTTCAGGTTGGATCTGCAAATGGCGGCTCCCATTCGGCATCTGAAACTTCCCAAGCGCCATTCGCGCCACTTGTTTGATTTTGTCGAAGGGCACCTCCCCATTTGCCAACCGGCGCCAGTCCCCCCAATCGCTCAATCCATTCACAGTGCGCCGCAAAAGCCGGCGGCGATCCACTTCGGGATCCCAAAAGAATAGACGCGGATTCAGCAGAATTGCGGCACCAATGTCAGGCGTGCGAACCGCGGCGTGAAACGCCCAAAACGCCCCGGAGCAGAGCCCTATGGCGGCGAATCTCTGGACGCCCAGGCGAGAGCGTAGAGAGTCCATCGCCAGTCTCACCTGGTCTACCATGCGATCCTGGTACAGACTCTCGGTGCCAACGGTATCTTCACCATCGCTTTCGCCAATTCCCCGCAAGTCCAGCCGCAGCGAGCGAACTCCTTGGGTTGCCCAACGGCGCGCTGCCTCCACCCACATGCGGTTCGGCCCGGTATGGCGAACCGCGCCGGCATTCAAGAACAAAATGCACCATTCCGCGGGCTGGACACTTGACCCGGGCTCCGAAAGGATTCCAAAAAGCGAATGGGCGGGCTGGTTTACCGTATAGATGGTCTCTGATACCGCACCACCGGAAGTGTCAATCCACGCTGTGTCGGGCTGGCGCTCTGCCAAGCCAGCTTCCACCGCATGCGATCTTGCCTTACGTTCCCTTTTAAGGAACTCAATGATCAGACGGACCGTTACCGCAGGAGGAACCGCTTCGTGCGGCAGTCCCATCATTGCGGCATAGCCGCTCCCGGTCTCAATCTCAACCGTACATCCCGACGACCGTAAGGCACCAATTAACTTGGCATCCGGAGCAAGGTCATCGCGCGTCAACCAAAGCACCCGCCGCCCGCCGATGTCACGAAGAGCTGTCAACCCCAGAGCCTCCAGGGCGCTCTTTGTCTCCGGATTGATCAGAAAACCTCCGATCTCCAGGCCCGGGATCGGTTGCGTAGGCGAGGCGTCGCCGTTGGCAGGTTCGAGGCGTTCCATGTTGCCGAAAGCATGCAGCTCGCGGAGCATCGCGCGCCCGCTCCCCGTTGCGCCCCAAAGCACCAGGTCTTGTAGATTCGACCCGCGGCCAGCTGCGCTCACCGCCAGCATCGCGCCCAGGCGGATACCGACGGCGGCCACGTCCTCGACCCCGGTGGCCCCGCGCAGTTCGGCGGCTGCATCGTCGACCGATTGAATCCACGCTTCAAACAATCCAGTATCGAGCGCGCTGCCTGAGCTATCGCCGGTGCCCGGTAGATCGAAACGGAGAGCCGGGATTCCGCTTTCGGCCAGCGCCTTTCCCAGGAAGCGCAAGGGGCGATAGGAGGAAATATCTTCCCATCCGAAAGGCGGCACGATGATCACGCCCAAACTCTCGCATGGTGTTTCTGGAAGATCGATATGCCCCAGCAGCGAGTAAGGACCGGAATGAAACCAACGATGCAGGGTGTTCATGCAATCCTTTCCACGGCAACTGGAAAGCGGCCTTCCGCATTTATCGCCGTCACAGCAATAGTAGCCGGCGCCTCCCCAAGCACGAGGGGACTCAGCACGATCCGCCGTTTTCCGCCGGGCTCAATACCGAAATAGGCGTCATCTGGAACGAAGCCCGGCGCAGCCACTCGCACGCCGTAGGCGAGCCGTAGCGAACTGAGAAGCACCTCGATGGTTCCATCGGCAAGTATGCGGGATTGGCCCGCCATGCCCAGTTCAGAGATCGCTGTCCGTTGAGTTGTGCGCCCCGCGGGGAAACGAAATGACTGTGCGAACGGAATATCGCCCCGGTTCGTGTGAAGGCTGGCCGAGATCACGTCATGTCCGGGAGGCCCGAAGCGATAAGCGCAGGCGGCGTCGACAAAGCGGCCCAGAATCTGTTCCAAGCCGAATGTGAGCGCCTGGTGTTTCGGGATAGTGATGGGTAGATCGGACCCGGCAACCTCGTGCTCTCCCTTCCGGTATAGAGCCACGCGCAGCCACGCGTCGACTGGCGCTGAACGGTCGTTGGCGACGTGAATATCCACGCCATTCAGACCTTCATCTGTAGTCCAGATGGCGCATGGGGCCAGGGCGCGCTTCAAGAACCAATAGGCGGTTTTGGGCTGACCTTGAGAATCGAGAATACCCCAGCCGGCCCCTGGCTCCAGATCGGCGCTCCACAATATGATTCCTCCGCCACAGGGGGACGCGGGGCGGCGCCACTCGCCAAAGACTTCCGCCATCACTTCGCCGGAAACCATGCGCGATAGTTCCCAATATCGGGACGTGTCGGCGTAGCGAAGCCCAACCGGATCCGCGGAGTACAACAGCTTTAGATAATGGTCGCGCACATCTTCGAAATCCCAGCCCGTGCCCAAGTCCCGCGGCACAGACCGCTTCCAGGCCGGATGCGTCGGCGAAATTCCTCCGGGAGTGGCAGCTGCCATCTTCTCCAACATCTCGGGTTCGGGAACGTTCGCGAAAGCGAGACACTCCGATGCGAATCGAACTTCGGCGCGACGGACATCTTCAAGCGGGCGTAGGTAAGCGCCGACACCGAAATAGTTTGCGACACCACTGCTTGTGCGGAACGGCAGATCCCCGCCGCAGGGAGCCGACGGGATGTAAGGAACGCCGGAACAGCATCTGGTGGCGATGCCGGGGAGTTCTTCGCCGAAGAAGGAACCGCGGCCCAGCGCGGGGTCCATACCCAGCATGCCCACTTGTTGTTCGATTTCCGAATTCCCGCATAGGATCGCAGAACTGGGATGCCGCGCCAGCCGCGATAACTCAGTTTCTGCTTCGGCGCGCACAGTCTCCCGAAAGCCGGAGTCCTCGAAGGGATAATCCATGTTTGCGAACATCAGGTCTTGCCATACCAGCAAGCCAAGCTCATCGCAGAGACGGTGAAAGTCCTCGCATTCGTAAACCGTGGTTCCCGCCAGCCGAATCAGGTTGAATCCCGCGTTCCGAAGCAATCGCAGACGCTCGCGAATCACGCCGGGAGACGTGGTGAGCGCTGCTACATCGGGCGGAGTCCAAACCACCCCGCGGCAAAAAATAGCGGTCCCATTGATTCTTAGTGCAATCCCCGAATCGCCTGCCGGTTCGACGCCGGCATCGATAGATCGAAAACCTACCGGAAGATCTTCGAATGTAACCGCCGATCCGTCGGCCAGCTGCAACTCCACCCGAAGCGGATAGAGAGCTGGCGGGCCGTGAGTGTGAGGCCACCAACGCAGAGCGTGCGGAATGCGCAGGACTGCGCGCCCATGATGCCGGTCACCATGTTCTTCCAACTGCAAAGGCGCTTCAGTCTCTCCCGCCCACACTCGTCCCGCCAAGGGTGCTGCACCGGGCCCAAGGCTCCGCATCTGAAGGTCAACTTGAACCACGCCCGCCGATCCATCCAGTTCAGCCTGGCGTGACCACTTTTCGACAATAATCTGCCGGCGGCGCACCAGTGTAATTGGACGCCATGGCCCGACCGGCTCCGGTTCGGGCGCAAAGCCGGGCGCTCTACCCAGCAAAGTCGTACGGAACCAGCGCAACTGTTGCTCCGCGACGACTCGAGTTCGCCAGCGTGCCGGCGGTGGCTGCCGCCGCCGTTCGCGCATTGCGGCCTGGAGAGACCGGCACACGATCAGAAGTTCATTGCGCTCCCGGACTAAAGCGGAGACGTCCACCTCGTGGGCGACGAACATAGAACTGCTCTTCAAAATCTCCTCGCCGTTGAGCCAAACTTCGGCCACCGTCGCGATCCCCCCTATCCGCAGCATGATTTCTTCGCCGGGTTCGACAGTCTCGGCGTCGAAAAAGCAACGGAACCAGTATTCCGACGCGTCGAAGCGAGCACGGTCACCCATACGCCAGGCCTTTTGCTCGCGCAACGCGGATGCAACCGTGCCCGGCACTTTGGCGGGTATAAACCGCATCCCACTCACCATTGCGGGGACTGCCGATTCGGCGCTCGAAGCCATCTCCCAGCCCGCGTCAAGTGCCACGCTGAGCGAGATCTCCCCGGAGGGTCTGGAACATTCCGTAATCATGCGGCTCCGCGACGCGCGCCAAACGCAAGACAATCCAGCGCGTGCATGGTTGTTTCCCAGTCTTCAGCTAGTTGCCGGATGGGTGGGGCCGGATCAAAAGGCCGCCGCCGCGCAAGCCTGAATAGCAGAGCCTTCGCGCCGCTTACTTGCCGCCCTAACGCTTCCGCGGCGGCACGTGCATCGGAAGACGGCGCAGCCAACCATTCGACAAAACTCTTGGCCGCGTCAAAGGCGGCTCCACACTGGCGAACCGTCGCGAAAGCATATGCGTGATAGTTGGTATCCGTTCCCGCGAGCAATTGGGGGAAATCCAGTAAGAGGCGCTTGCCGAACGCTAGCCAGGGGTTGCGTTGCGGTCTGCGCTCGAGTTGCCGACTGAGCATCTCATACGCCGCCCGGCGGAGTTCCTCACCCTGCAATCGGGGACCAGCGTCAAATCGCACTAACTCCGTATAGGGTGGCAACACATCTTCGGTAAACCCACGCCCCAATCGAAAAATGCCGCGGTAATCCTCCCCCGATAGTTCGTAGTAGCCCGGACCATGGAAATAACGCAAGCGCTCGCCCAGGGCGTCAATGGCCTCAATGGCGATCGAAGACTTCACGTGATTTCGCTTATACGATGTCGCGGCTCGATCCGGCATGTAAAATGAATCGGCTTCGAGGATCACGGTTCTGCCGGCGCTAAGCTGTTCGGTCACGTGATCGACCATCGGTCTATAGAGTTGCATTTCATGAACATCGATCCCATAGAGACGCGTCATTTCGTCAGGCGGGGGCTTGAAGAAAGTCCACTGATCGCCCTCAAAATCGACCGTACACGCGAAGGCCATGGCGCTGGCCGGCTCGATGCCGAGGGCGTGCAGCAATTCAATCCAGATGTCGACGTAACAATTGGTTTCGCGAAACGTTCGGTCGGGATAGTGCAGCGCACTGGACGTGTAGTCACCCGGATTGAGACCGAGCAGGCTCACCATGGCGGGCTTACCTCCGCCGCAAGGAGCCATCGGCCATAGGCCAAAGTTGCTTGCGGACGTCCTTCGGCCATTGGCCAACATCCATGCCGTGTGCGCGGAACAATGCCAGAGTGATGCGTTCCAAGCCGAATCCAACGCAGGCGCTACTGGCGACGGTTCCGTCATGCAGCTGAATTCCGAACGCTGAGCCGAAGTGGTCTTGATGAAAGTTGAACGATGAGACGGCCGTTGGGTGCGGCGACGCGATAGGAATCAGCACTTCGAACTTTAAGCCCTGCTCGCGTTGGTTTTTGGCCATGAGTTTGCCGCCGCGGCCGAAGAATGGGTCGGACGCCACGGCGAGCGTAGCATCCAGGCCGATCTGTTCGAAAATTCGTTTGGCCCGAGTCATCCAGGTTTCGCGCCAGGCCAGAACATCCTCGGCTTGGCCGATGCGCACCATTTCCCGCTGGTGAAACATCTGCAGCCGGGCCGGGTCGCCCGACGGCTCATTTCGGAAAACATAGCATCCACCGAGGTCCAGCGTTGACCCATCTTTGGGCAGCGGCCCGCGGAGCGCCAGCGCGGGATAAGCCGGATAGCAGGCAGCCGGAACCAGAACCACATCGGTCGTTGAAAGGTAATGGCTCCAGTCGTCGCCCCGCGTTGCACGTTCCCCCACATCGAGCGCCGCCGTTTCGTTTCCCGCGAAGCTATACACTACTCCGCACAATTGCGGAAACGATTTCAAATATCCGGCTTTTTCCAAAATGCGCTTGGGAATGATGGGCGGAAAACGCGGCGTCTCCGGATTGTCCGCAGCGGATACACGCGTGACCAGGGCGTCAAAATGATTGCGAACATCCTCGAAGGTCATGCCGCGGCCATAAACACCGGGTTCGCCGCTCGGCAAAAAGTGTCCATGGTGAATCAGTTCGTCCAGGAACTCTTGTTCGCCTGAAGTACCGGCCACGCGAGCCGTCACCGCCGGTGTCATTTGCCCTCCCGGTATACCAATAAAAGAGCGGCGTTGGTGGCGTGCAGACGATCGTTGGCGATCATCAGCGTCGCGGAATAGGCGTCTCGCAAGTGGCGGCCTACCGAATAAGGTCCGGCATTCCCATAGCCCGCAAAGCCGCAAATACGGAGAGCGCTCTGGCAGGTTTCCACCGTCGCTTCCGAAGCTGCGATTTTCAGATTGTTTATGCGAACGGCATAGCCAATCGTCGAAAGAACCGGACTCGGTTCGGCCTGGGCCAAGCTCATATATTCCTGCATGGAACTCTGAACCAGCGCCCGGAATTCCGCCATTCGAACGGAGAGTTCGGATAACCGGAGAGCTGAAGGCGGGGTAGTTCCCGGATTCTGGCGGGCCTGCACCCGGACGAAGTTTTGTGCCCGGCCAAACGCTTCCGTCGAGATACCCAGCCATACATGCGCCCACAAAATGTGTGAGAACGGCACCATAGTTTCTGCGGCAATGATGGCAAATGGAACCGGCAAAACTTGATCCGCCGGGCAAGTGGCGCGCACGACAAACCCCGGACTACAGGTTCCGCGCATGCCCAGAGTATCCCATTCACCCGTCGGCTCAGCCTCCATCTGGGCAAAGTCCGTCAGAATCAATACCTGATCGGAAGGATCCGCTGTGGTGCTGCAGCGCACTGTCGTGAGGAGGTCATCCGCATGGGCCCCGTAAGAAATGGTAGAGGCTTTCTTTTCGAACCGGACAAGATCGCCCGGAGAGTCGGGTATGCGCTGGATCGCGGCAATGCTTCTACGCAAGTCGCCGCCGACTCCCACCTCCGAAGTCGCCGATGCGATCAGCCGCTGTTCGCGGACTACGCGTCGCAGGTAGTTCCTGAACCAGATTGAGTCCGCCAAATGGCGCACGATGCTGGCGATCTGGATCTGGTGCATCGCAAACACCATGCCGGTGGCTGCGCATTTACGTGACAACTCAAAGGTAGCGTCTGCCAGGTCATCGATCTGCGCTCCGGCGCCGCCATATTCATGCGGCACTCCCCAGCCCAATGCGCCGGCGGCACGAAGCGCATCGATTGCCTCGGACGGGAACCGGCCCCGGCGGTCGACTTCGTCAGCGTGCTTGGCAGCGACGCCCAGAGCTCGCTGAAATGCCTCGGACGCCGTTAGCTCCGGCAGCTCAATCGCTCTTAGTGGGGTGCTCATTGCGTTACTCTTTGCAGACTTTCAATCGCACTCGCGATCGAGTCAATGCTTTCAAATACGCTTCGGCTCAACATCGCGTCAGGAAATTCCAGCTCGAACTCGTTTTCGAGCGCAATCATAAGCGCCACACTGGCGTACGAGGTCATACCGGCGCGGTACAGATCTGTCGAATAGGCGACTTTTTCGAAGTCCAGCCCTAGCCCGGCATGATCTTTGATGATCTGGCGAATCCTGTCCCTCTTCTGAGCTTCTGTCGCTTGAGATTCCGTGGATGGCAACACGTTTGTGACACCTCCGTCGATGCTTGAGCCCGATACAAGCAAGCGGAATACCACTTGGGTGGGTTTGCTATAGTGCTTCGCCATGTTGCGGATACAGTCGCAACGCAGCAACTACACCAGCGAAAGATGGCAGAGGAGCGCCATGGAGTGGAAGGGGATGTCTCTTCTTGATCAAGCCCAGCCACGCGTTCGGGCGAACGAAGACGAACATCGACGCGCGGTCAATCGTGATTGGGACTTAGTGGTGAGCGCGGTAGGAATCGAACCTACAACCTACTGATTAAGAGTCAGTTGCTCTGCCAGTTGAGCTACGCGCCCTTTTGGGTATTGCCCATCGGGTTGGAATACACTTGGCGGGGGAGAGCCAACATCCGACTCATTTATTGTATCCTCACTCGCGCCGGGGAACAAGCTGGAAAGTCGCGCTCCCTAAACTAGTATCGTAGCGATCTCGACGGCAGAGCGATGCCCTTCGACTACCGCGATTCCACTCTCGGTCACGTAGTAGAGCAAGCGGTCCTGCTCGCAATCGTAACCAATAGAGGTGTCCTCGGGAACGTGCACGTTCTTATCCAGAATCGCCCGGCGCACCCGCGCGCGGCGCCCGATGATGCAGTTGTCAAACACTATGGAGTCCTCGACCAGCGCGCCGGAAAGCACGCGCACGCCACGCCCAATCACCGAGTTGCGAACAGTTCCACCCGATAGAATCGAACTGCCGGCGACAATGGAATCGGTGGCCTGTCCGGCGTGGCCCGCCTCGTCGAAGATGAATTTCGCGGGCGCGTCGAAATAACCGGCGGTACGCAGCGGCCACTGGCGGTTGTATAGATTCAAAGCCGGAGTGGGCGAGCGCAGATCCATGCTCGCGGCGTAATAGCTGTCGATAGTTCCGACGTCGCGCCAGTAAGGGTCCTGGTTGAGCGGGTCGCCGGGGATGTGATTGGTCTGGAAATCGTAAGCGAACATTTCAGCGCGCCCGATCAACCCCGGCAGGATATCGCGCCCGAAATCGTGCGAGCTGGATTCATTGGCGGCGTCCGCGTAAAGCTCACGCAAAAGCAGGTCTGTGGAAAAAATATAGTTCCCCATGGAAGCGTAGACCCGGGTCGGATCGCCCGGTAGCGTGGGCGCGTCGATGCGCTTTTCGTGGAAGCCGCTCACGCGGCCGTCGTTCCTGGCTTCGATGACTCCAAATTCGCTGGCCAGTTCCTTCTCCACGGGGATCGCGGCGATCGTCGCGGAGGAGCGCTTCTGGACGTGATACTCCAGCATCGCGCGAATGTTCATTCTGTAAATGTGATCGGCGCCGAAGATCAGCACATAGTGCGGATCGGCCTGCTCGATCAGGTTGATGTTCTGATAGAGGGCGTCCGCCGTGCCGCGATACCACTGCTCCCCGGTCGAACGCATCTGCGCCGGCACCGGGATGATGAAGTGCTGCCGCAGCAGCCCGCTTACTTCCCAACCATCGCGCAAGTGTTGCAGCAGCGACTGGCTCTTGAACTGGATCAAAACGTAAATCGAGTTAATACCGGAATTGATCAGGTTGCTGAGCACGAAATCGACGATGCGATAGCGCCCACCAAAGGGTACTGCCGGCTTGGCGCGTTCCTTGGTCAGAGGATACAGCCGGGTTCCTTTGCCTCCGGCAAGAACGAATGCGAGGACACGGGCTTCCATGGTGTCCTATTGTATCTGGCCAGATGCCAACGCTTCGACGAATCCACGCTCCAGGGGCCAAGTACCGATGACTGTAGCCTGGCGCTGTTGAAAACTGCCAGCCACCAGCACCCCACTGAGATCGCGCGGATTGGGGGTCATATGCTGGCGTTCAATCATGCTCTTAAGCAAGCTGGTGACACCCGCAAGCTGCTTGACCAGGTCCGCCGCAGCCTCTGCGCTAGTGCAGGCAACTTCCAGTCGAAGCTGCAGCCGGTCTCCCTGCGGCCCGGCCGCGAACGTAACTTTTTCGGCCCGGGCCAGCGGACTGAGGAAGGAGCGTGTGCCATCCGGAAAGGCGTCCAGCCGATTGAAAGCGGCGGCCGGTACCGAGATCCAGACCGGATCCATCGGCATCGGAAGTTGCACCTTCTGGCCTCCCGGGCCGATGCTGCCGACGGCTCGCGGATCGACCGACACCGCCAGCGCCAGCACCTCCGGTGTCACTCGGGAAAAAGAAATGTTGCGCTCCGGAGTGCTGCCGCGCATGCCGCAGACCGAGGCATGGCATTCCCCTCCCTGGCTTTCCGCATAAGCCGTCAGCTTGTTCCACTGGAACCGGCCCCGCAGTGTGCAATAAACGCGCGTGTCCACGAAGGCGGCTGCGACGGCATCCAGATCCGTGCGGTAATCGAATCCGGCCTGCTCCACGAAGTTGCGGTAATCCGGCTCCTCGGCGGCCTTGGATCCAGCCACTAGATCCAGCAAGCCGTCCTTGCGGAGCGCACCCACATCGATATAAACCAGCGTCGCCTTATCTCTCGGGAGCATCGACAACAGGCGCTCGGCATCATACGGCGCGGCGGTCCGCATCCAGTAGACCACCGCAATCGCGGCCCCGCAGAGTACTACCACCAGCAACGCAAGTTGCCAAGGTCGAAAGCGCAAGCGCACAAGTGTGCCTAGACGGCGATCGCTTCCCGCACCCGCGATTGTTTCCATAAAGCGAGGTACGGTTGCAGGTCCTGCATCATTTGCGCCCACTGCGTGGGATTCAAAGACTGCGCGCCATCACTGATGGCCTTCTCCGGATGGGGATGCACTTCGACAATGATGCCGTCGGCGCCGATGGCCACGGCGGCGCGCGCCAGCGGCGGCACCAGGCTGCGCTTGCCGGTGGCGTGGCTGGGATCGAGGATCACCGGCAGATGCGTCAATTCATTCAGCACCGCGACCGCTACAATGTCGCAGGTATTGCGAGTCACGGTTTCAAATGTGCGAATGCCGCGCTCGCACAGCATCACGTCCGGATTGCCGTGGGCCACAATATACTCCGCCGACATTAGCAACTCCTTAATGGTGGAGCTCAGGCCGCGCTTGAGCAAAATGGGCCGCCCGCACCTGCCGAGCGTCTTGAGCAGCGAGAAATTCTGCATGTTGCGCGCGCCAATCTGCAGGATGTCGGCGTACTCTGCCACCATCTCCACGTCGCGGTCGCTCATCACCTCGGTGATGATGGCTAGGCCGGTTTCGCGGCGGGCTTTATCCAGTAGCTTGAGGCCCTCCAGTTCCAGACCTTGAAAGTCGTAAGGCGAAGTCCGCGGCTTGAACGCTCCGCCGCGCAGAATCTTGGCTCCGTGCTTAGCCACCAGCTCCGCGGTTTCGATAATCTGCTTTTCGCTTTCGACCGAGCAGGGTCCGGCCATAGTGACGAACTCATCCCCGCCAATCACCACGTCCCGCACCTTGATCAAGGTTCTCTCCGGGCGGAATTCCTTGCTCACAAACTTGTAGGGGGCCGAAATACGCATCGCCCGCTCGACGCCCGGCATGGCTTCGAGCGATTCCAGGCAAGCCGTAACGTCGCCGACGCCTACCGCGCCGATCACGACCCGTTCCTCGCCCGCGATCGAATGCACTTTGTAGCCGAATTCCTCAATGCGCGCTCGGACATTGCCAATCTCCTCCTTGGTCGCATGCAGCTTCATCGAAATGATCATCGCGGTCTCCGTCTCATAAAAATGGGGTCTCCTGAAAATCAAAAACCCACTCTTTCGAGTGGGTTGCGTTCTAAACCTTATTGCTACAGCCCACTCGTCGCGATTCAGATGGTAAAGTACCGCCAGTAACTAAATCGAAACGAGTTGAATCGGCTTGCCGACATGAACCCACACTATACCATAGATTAGCCTGCCTCGGATGCAATAATGGGATAAACTGGTTGACGGCCTAGGATGCGGACGCTGCATTCCATCAAGATGCGCCTGTCGCGAGAAGAACAGGGACAGACCGTTTCCGAATACTCCCTCCTGCTCGCCTTTCTGTTGTTGGTTTCCGCTTGCTTGTTTCTTTCCAGCGCCAACGATGTCTCCGCCATTTGGCAAACCGCCAACGGCCTGATAAGCCATGGCGCCTCTGCTGCTGAGTCGGGGAAGCATTAGACACCAGCTCTCGTGATGGTTTGCTCAGGGTCGAGTCCGGCCTGTGCTAAGATAGAAATTCCCTAGGAAAGTTTAAGAGCCTCGCCATGAAACCTGGTATCCACCCTGCCTACGAAGAAGTGAACGTGACTTGCGCCTGCGGACACAAGTTCCGTACGCGCTCGGCCCATAAAGGCGACATCCGCGTTGAAATCTGCTCCAGTTGCCACCCGTTTTTTACCGGCAAGCAGAAGCTGATTGATACCGAAGGCCGCGTCGACCGCTTCCAGAAGAAATATCAAAAGGTTCGCGACGCAGCCGAAGCCAAGAAGAAACAGCCGGTAGCGTAATATCGCGCTGGCGCGCCTCCATCACTGAGGGGGTGGTGCGCCTCTGCCTTTTTTGCTGTCGCGCTTGCGCTGGCGCTCTTCTACAATTTTTTGCCATTCGACCAACTGGCTGGGCGAGAGCAATTCACTGATTCGCTGTTTCTGATCGTCGCGGATTTTCTGCAGCTCCGGTTCGATGCTGTCCCGCGTAGTGCGAAACCGCATGCGGGTGGTCTCCAGAATCGCGCCGAGTTTGGAGGCTTGATCCTCGCTGAGTCCCAGCCGCGCCCTCAGGTCCGTCATGAACTTCTTGCGGAATTCTTCGGGATTGCGCGGGCTCACATTGGCGCTCACACCGGAGACGATGTACAAGCGGTGTGCGAACGCACCCACGACACCGCCGCAAACGAATACCAACGCCATATACAGCGCTACTGTCCAACGGGTCAGCTTCATTGGCTATCCCCCATGAGCGGCAGCACCACACCGTCATTGGCGGAATCGGCCGCCACCAGCACGTCCACATAACTCGCCTGATACGCCGGCGGGTTCTGAAAGCGCGGGATGAGGATCGCGCCCATGACAATCGCGAGCGTCACCGTGGCCACCAGCCACACCTCCGCCCACAACCGGAACCACGAGGACGACACGGCGCTCCGGCGGGCTTCGATGCGCTCCCACAATTGCGGCATAAAGCTCGAAGAGGCCTCGCGGTCAGGACAAGCTTCGCGGTATTGGGCCAACAAGACGTCCAGGCTATCGTTCACGCCGTCCTGATTCATGGGTTCCATTGTATACTCCTCGCCGCGTACTGCGCTGCCACCGCCGCTTCATACCTCTCCTGCCTCAAACGCCTTCAGTACTCTCTGCCGCGCGCGGAACAACCTGACCTTCAAGGCGTTCTCATTCACCCGGTAAATCTTCTCCAGCTCCTTCAGCGACAGCCCTTCCACTTCCTTCATCATCAGCAGAATCCGGTCTTCCTCGGAAACTTTGCCCAGCAGCGACTGTACCACTTCTCGAATCTTGGTGCGACGAACTTCCTCCGCCTGCTGCTTGCCCCCAGCCGAGGCGTCCGCCATCATCACCTGCTGCTCGCTCAGGTCCGACATCCGGTGTTCGTGCCGCCGCTTCTGCCGTCGCAAATAATCGTAAGCTGCGTTCACAGTCAGACGATACAACCACGGCTCAAACACCTCTGCAGCCCGCAACTGATCCAGAGAATAATACAGCCGGAGGAACACCTCCTGGCCTACATCCTCGACATCTTCGGGTTTCCCGATCAACCGCGCAATGGTTCCTAGGATGCGCTTCCGGTACGCTTGCACTACTTGATTAAACGCACCCTCATCCCCGCTTCTCGCTTTTTCAATGAGCTCGAATTCAATCAACATGGCTACCGCAAGCCGCCTAGACCGACTGCCCGGCGATAGCGCAAGTCCGATTTATCCATAAGAAAAGGCGCACGTATACCCATTCAGGTTACAACACGGCCCAAGGGTTGGACGGCCCGGCGGGAAAATAGTTCTTACGACTCTAGGCCGCTCCGGCCAAATGGATACAACCCTTTGCCTGCAATGCTTTGGCTGATCGCTGCGGAGCCTGCGCGCCCGGCGGCGCACTCCACATCGCGTAGCGCTCCAGACAGGCGATGGCCTGATCTAACACTGCTTTTCGGCTCCGTAGGTCAGCTAATCTCGCCCGGATTGCTCCGGATGGGTCGGGGGAAGTCTTCGGAATCATGCACTTACTTGTCTTTTTTGGGGTTTAATTTCACAGGCCATGACGGGCCGTGATGACGGACGACGTCTCTAAGTACTATATCTGACTGGTAGTAACGGTACCAATACCCTCAAACGCGGGTGCTTGGCGGAACCGTGCTAAAATCGCAAATTGATGGATTTTCTTGAGGGCCTGAACCCCCGCCAAAGGGAGGCGGTTGAGCACTCCGAAGGCCCCCTGCTGGTGCTCGCCGGGGCCGGCAGCGGCAAAACCCGGGTGATCACCCACCGTATCGCCCACCTGATGACCGCCTTCCGTGTTCCCGGATGGGCGGTCTTGGCCGTCACCTTTACCAATAAGGCCGCGGGCGAGATGCGCGATCGCGTGCGTTCTCTGGTGGCCACTGGTCCGGAAGGCGCGCCGACAGTTGCCACCTTCCACTCGTTCTGTGTTCGGCTCCTGCGGCGCGAAGGGGCTCCGCTGGCCCAACTCCGCCGCGGCTTCACGCCCCTGTTCACCATCTACGACGACGACGATCAGATCTCGATGATCAAGTCCATCTACAAAGCCCTTGGTCTAGACGATAAGTTCATGCAGCCGCGCGCGGCACTGTCGCGCATCAGCCATGCCAAGAGTCATACGCAGTCGCCCGAAGAGATCGCACGCGCTGCCACTGACCCCATCACCACCCGCTTCGCCACGGTTTACGAGCGCTACGAAGCGCGCCTTCGCGAATCCAATGCGCTCGATTTCGACGACCTGCTGCTCGAAGCCGTCAACCTGCTGCGCCACGACGACGCCACCCGCCAGCGCTTGAACCAGCGCTACGAATTCGTCATGGTGGACGAATATCAGGACACCAACCGCAGCCAATATGATCTGATGCGCCTGCTGACCGAGCAACGCCACAACATCTGCGTCGTCGGCGACGAGGACCAGTCTATCTATGGATGGCGCGGCGCCAACATCCGCAACATCCTGGATTTCGAGCGCGATTTTCCCGGCGCGACCACCATTCGTCTGGAACAGAACTATCGTTCGACGCAAACCATCCTCGAAGCCGCCAGCGCAGTAGTGGCCCACAACACCGAGCGCATCGGCAAGACTCTCTGGACTGACTCCGGCGCCGGCGAAAAGATCACGCTCTACGAAGCCCCCGACTCTGAAAACGAAGCGCTGTGGATTGCCGACACTGTCGAGAGCCGCCTGGCGCGCAATCCGCAGGAGCGCGTCGCCGTACTGTATCGCACCAATTCGCAATCGCGCCAGATCGAAGAGGCCCTGCGCCGCTACGGGCGAAAGTATGTGGTGGTCGGCGGCTTCAGCTTCTATCAGCGCGCCGAAGTGAAGGACCTGCTTGCCTACTTGAAAGTGCTGGTAAGTCCGCATGATTCAATCGGCCTGCTGCGGATCATCAACACGCCGGCTCGCGGTATCGGCCGCACCACTCTCGAACAAATCGAGCAGTATGCTCTGCAGCATGAACTGTCGCTGTGGTCGTCGCTCGAACAAATGCTCGAAGCGCACGCGTTTCCGGGCCGGGCCGAAGCGGCTTTGGCGGCATTCCATCGCATGATGACTGAGCTCGCCGGACAACTCGAAACGCGCCCCATCGGAGCCACGCTGGCCGATGTGCTCGAGCGCACCGGGTATCGCAAGATGCTCGAAGAGGAAGGCACCGAAGAGGCGCGCCAGCGCCTGGCGAACCTCGACGAACTGCTCAACGCAGCCGCCGATGCCGGCGAGCGCGGCGAGACTCTGCGCGATTTTCTGGACCACGCCGCACTGGTCTCCGATGCCGATTCGGCCGACTCGCGCGCCGCTGTTTCACTGCTCACGATGCACAACGCCAAGGGCCTCGAATTCCCCGTGGTTTTCATCGCCGGTCTCGAAGAAGGCCTGTTCCCGCACAGCCGCTCGCTCGATTCCGAAAGTGGAATGGAGGAGGAGCGGCGTCTCTGTTACGTCGGCATGACGCGCTCGGAAACCAAACTGTATTTGAGCTGGGCCCGTTACCGCCGCCGCTTCGGAGGCGCACAGCCGGAAGTTTCGCTGGCTTCCCGCTTCCTGCAAGAAGTTCCGCGCAACTTGGTCGACGCCGTCCGCGGGGATCTGCCGCAAGCCCGCTCCGTGGACCTTTACTCCGAACGTCACCAGGTCCGCGAATCCGCCCAGCGGAACCTCTATACTGGAAAGACTTATAATTCTGTCGATAACATCCGGCAGTTTTTCTCGGAACGCGGCATGCCGGCGCCCCAGGGGATCGCCCCACCGGCGGTTTCGAGCGCGGCCCCGAGCGTGGCTCCGGTCGCGCCGGTTCCTCAGTTTAAGAAGGCGAGTCCCAAAAAACTGGGACCGGGTTCAACGGTGGAGCACACCAAGTGGGGCCGCGGAACGGTCCTGCGCCTGGAAGGTTCAGGCGAAGATACGAAAGTGACCGTGAGTTTTCCCGGATATGGGTTAAAGAAATTAATCGCGAAATACGCAGGGATCAAGGTGGAATGAACACAAAAACAGTTACCGACAAAGACGAACGCAAGAAGCTGAAGCGCGCCGCCCGCAAGAAAGTGGCTCCCAAGGCCAAACGGGCTGCCGATGTAGCCCGCGGTTCGCAAAAGCGCAAAGTCAAGAAGATGGTCAAAGGCCAGCGGAAACGCTAGGCAGCCGAAGCCGGAGAGGATGGGCCCGCGCGCCCGTCCTCCCACAGCCGCTACTTTATCGGTCGCTCTTGCAACGGGCGCATGTCCACTCTCTTCCGAACCAAAAGTATCGCGGCATTGATCGCAGCTAGCGATCGCCCTTCCCATCGGCTCAAAAAAACTCTCGGCCTCGGGAGCTTGATCGCTCTCGGTATCGGCGTCGTAGTCGGCTCCGGTATCTTCACCTTGACCGGTACCGCTGCCGCCGGCCTCAAGTTCGACTACCCGTCGATTCTCAAAGCGCCCCTGCTGAATCTCCTCATCAGCGGGAAAGACGCCGTCGGCACCCTCGGAAGGCCCGGCGCCGGACCCGCCATCTCGGTCTCGTTCCTCCTCGTGGCTTTGGCCTGCAGCTTTGCCGCGCTCTGTTATGCGGAGCTCGCGTCCATGATTCCGGTGTCCGGGAGCGCCTACACTTACGCCTACGCCACCCTGGGCGAAATTTTCGCTTGGATCATCGGCTGGGACTTGATCCTCGAATACGCCGTGGGCAACATGGCCGTGGCGGTTGGCTTCGGAGCTTATTTCAATGATTTGCTCGACAACGTATTCGGCTTCCATCTGCCGCCACAACTCACCCAGCCGATTCTCGTTGAAGGCAAGGCCACTGGAGCCTGGTTCAATCTGCCGTCGTTCCTGCTGGTGATGCTGCTCACGTGGCTGCTGGTGCGCGGCGTGAAGGAATCCGCGCGCGCTAATACCATCATCGTCGTCATCAAAGTAGGAGCTATTCTGGTGTTTATCTTCGGCGCCGCCCACAGCGTCGACACCCACAACTGGCGCCCCTTCATGCCCAACGGCTATTCCGGAGTGCTCACCGGCGCCGCCATCGTTTTTTTCAGCTATATCGGCTTCGATGCCTTATCCACCGCAGCGGAGGAGTGCCGCGCGCCGCAGCGGGATTTGCCTCGCGGAATTATGTATACGCTGGTCATCTGCGCCCTGCTCTATGCGGCCGTGGCCTTGGTTCTCACCGGCATTGTGAATTGGGACACGCTCAATAATGACGCTCCGGTGGCAAACGCCCTCAAAGCCGTCGGCCTCAACCGGCTTCGTTTTATCGTGACCGTGGGCGCGCTGCTCGGCATGGTTAGCGGGATTCTGGTTTCGCAATACGGGCAATCGCGGATTCTCTTCGCGATGTCGCGCGACCGCTTGCTTCCCGACATATTCTCGCGCGTGCATCCCACCTTCAAGACCCCCGATGTCAGCACCTGGATCGCCGGTATCGTCGTCGCCGTTCCCGCCGGCGTGTGGGACATCGGCACCTTCGCCGACCTCACCAACATCGGCACACTATTCGCCTTCATCGTAGTTTCCGCCGGCGTAATCCTGCTGCGCCGCTCGCAGCCGGATCATGCGCGAACCTTCCGCGTCCCATGGGTTCCTTTTCTGCCCGGGTTGTCGATCCTTTGTTGCCTTCTGCTCATGCTGAGTCTGCCGCTTGAAACCTGGATCCGCTTCGTAGTCTGGCTGGCAATCGGCCTGGTCATCTACTTCGCTTACAGTCGTAAGCGAGTGGTCGCGGACGACGCGAAAATTCCCGCTTGACAGAGGGCGAATATAAGGCGAAAATACCTATGTGGCCCAGCTGGTCGGTATCGCACGTTTAGCCGCTGAAAGCCCTTCGCTCGAAGCCAAGCGCCGCACCGAATACTTCGAACTCGCCACTCGCAAATATCTGTCGCGATGTACCAGTCCCCGCATGCCCTTCCGCTGGATGATCAATCCCTATCGGGGCTGCGAATTCGGCTGTAAGTATTGCTATGCCCGCTATACTCACGAGTTTATGGAGCTGCGCGAATCGGAAGACTTCGAGAAGAAAATCTTTGTCAAACATTTCGAAGCCGCGGCGTTTCGAGCCGAGCTTCACGCTCTACCGCGGGGGGAAACCATCGCGATCGGCACTGCCACGGACCCCTACCAGCCCGCCGAGAGAAAGTTCCGCCTCACCCGCTCCATCCTGGAGCTGCTCGCGCAGTCCGCCGGCTACCACATCGGCCTGGTGACAAAATCCGATCTCGTCAGCCGGGATATTGATATATTCCAGGAAATTAGCCGCCGTAATTATCTCACTTTAGTCATTACCATCACCACGCTCGATTCTGAGCTCGCGCGTCTGCTCGAGCCGCTGGCTCCGCGGCCTGATCTGCGCTTGGGCGCCGTACGCAAGCTCAGCGCTGCCGGTCTCCGTGTAGCCGTCAATCTGGCGCCCATTCTGCCGCTGCTCAATGACAGCGAGCCTAGCCTGGATGCTGTCGCCAAGGCGTCCGCCCGCGCTGGCGCGGTCCAACTCAGTGGGAATGTCGTGTATCTGGAGGAGTGCGCACGGAAAGTATTCTTCCCGTTTTTGCGCGATTATTTTCCATCTTATTTGCGCCGCTATCAAGAGCGCTTCGAGCGCGGCGCCTATCTGCGGGGTGCTTACCCGGAGACCATTCGCGAGCGCCTCGACCGAATACGCCGCCGCTACGGCTTACAGGAGCGCAAGGCGGAGCCGGACCCCGAACTTTGGCCGCAAGAGCCACAAATGACGCTATTCTCATGAGGTGAGTCACGAAACTTACATGCGGATGGCGCTCGGCCTGGCGCAGGAAGCCGAGCGCGCCGGCGAAGTGCCGGTGGGCGCCGTTCTAGTATTGGCGGATCAGGTGATCGGCCGCGGCCGCAACGCCCCCATCGGGCGCTCGGACCCCACAGCCCATGCTGAAATCCTGGCCCTCCGCGAGGCGTGTGCCGCTGCCGGCAATTACCGCCTGGAGGGCGCGATTCTTTACACCACCATCGAACCCTGCGTAATGTGCGCCGGCGCACTGGTCGCCGCCCGTATCGCCCGCGTCGTTTTCGGTGCGCGCGATTTGCGTTTCGGCGGCGTGCGCAGTAAGTTTCGGCTGGCCGATGCCGACGTTTTGAACCATCGCCTGGCCGTTGAGGAAGGCGTGTTAGGGGCAGAGTGCGCAGAAGTGATGCTGAAGTTCTTCGCCGAGCGGCGCCAGTCCGGCGTGAAATGATGGGGGCGGAGCGCTATCTAGCGCCGCAATTACGCCGCCCGTGCGCCGGGCAGCGGGAAACGCAGATGCGCCGGCCGCAGGGGAATCTCGCGGCACTCCGGCGCTTGGACGCGCCCCGCCACAAACCGGGAAGGGCCGTTAAAGTAATCGTCGAGCGGAAACAACGGATAGGGCTGCAGTTCCCGGAACACCCGTCCCAGTTTTTGCTCGATCCGGTAGACCGCGTGAAAGAAATTGCCCCGGTTGATACCCAGCTTGCGCGTACAGAGGGTCCAATCCGCGCCTAAAAGGAAATGATATCGAAATAAACGATGTTCGGATTCTGTAAGAGATCGCTTGGAGACCAGACAAAAATCTGCCATGTATTCCTCGTGCTTTCGCCCGAACGACGTGGGACGATGGGCCCCCGTGGGCGGCTCCACCGAAACATGGCTCACATACCGCTCCTGCTCCACGCACCGCATGAAACGGTCATAGCAGATGCGAAACATAGCGCGCAGAACGCAGTTGCAAGGCGTCCATCCACCGGTATTTCTTAGCCGCAGTCCACACCCGTGGCATTGCGTGCAATTATGCATGGCGAGCGCCAGTGTTTCTGAGCGTGTCCATTCCATTGCTGTTCACTTCCTCTCGACTTCGCTAACTCAGGTTTTGCGAATTCCACCTGTTGCCGCATAGGTATAGTACTTCTAGTATTATTTTATGTCAAATCCTATTTACCGAAAGTGTTCTAATTACGTAAGCTTTTAGATGCGACTTCCCGATAAATGGCAAGCACTTGTTGGGCAGTTCTCTCCCAATGAAAGCGCTGAACCTGCAGACGTCCGGCCTGTTTCAGCCACTCGCGGCGCTCGGGATTGAGCAGGACTTCGCGCAGACCGCGCTCGATGTCGAAAACGTTATCAGGACTCACCAGCTCCGCCGCCTCACCCACCGCCTCCACCAGCGACGGAAGATCGGAAGCCACTACGGGAACGCCGCAGGCCATCGCTTCGAGCGGCGCCAGTCCGAAGCCTTCATACAAAGTCGGGAAGGCGAAGACTTCAGCGCCGGAATAAAACACCCGCAGGGTTTCTATCGGCACAAACCCGAGAAAGCGGACCACGGATTCGATCCGAGAATGGGCCACGGCGCGGCGCACAGCCGGGTTCTTAGAGAGTTCGTCACCGATAATCACCAATCTTAAATCGCGATAAAGCGGGTGGTTTTCCAGCTTATGCCGCAGCACTGCAAACGCCTCCACCAAGCGCGGAACATTCTTATGTACCCGCACGGTGCCGGCATAGAGAATGTATGGATAAGAGATGGAGTAGCGGTCTAGAATCTGGCGCTGCTGTTCGGGATCGTCGCGTGTCGTAGTGAATGCCGGATCCGGAGCGCTATAAATGGTGGATAGACGTTCGCCCGATACTCGCAGCACCGCCTCCAGATCGCGGCGGGTGGCATTGGAAACCGTGATCACGCGGTCCGCTCGCACCACCCCTCGCCGGTAGCGCTCCTGATGCACCGCATAGCGAAAATCCCGGCGCTGCGGGAACAGCAATGAACTCATATCGTGGATGGTCACGACATAGGGCCGGGGCATCCACCACGCCACCGAATTAAGCGGAATATGATACAACGAAGCATTTAAAGACTTCAAAAAGCGCGGGAAATAGAAGTTATGCTTGGGCCCGCGATCGCTTAATGCAAAAGGCGCGATCTGAAAATTAGCGCCCAGGCCGCTGAGTTCTCCGGCGTCGTTGGGATGCGCGACCAAGGTGTATCGATTCTCCGCATCGAGTTTCGATAGGGCCTGCGTGATGTTACGGATATAGGTGCCGATTCCGAAATCGCGAGCGCGCCGGGCGTCGATGACGATATGGAGCGGCATCCTTTACCTCCCAGCGTTTTCGGCGTTGCTCGAACCGCTCAGCGGATCGCAACCGCCGTCAGTTTCCAAGCGTATAACGGGAACCGCTCGGTAAGCGCGGCCACTCGCCGCCTTACTTCGGATAGCACATTCTCATCGGCAACGTTTTCGAGAACGCGCACGATGAGCGCCGCCACCTCCCGCATTTCCGCCTCTCCAAAGCCGCGCGTGGTGACCGCCGGGCTGCCGAAGCGCATGCCACTGGGGTTGAGCGGCGGGTTGACGTCAAACGGAATCGCGTTTTTATTGGCGGTAATGTAGGCGCGGTCGAGCGCCGCCTCGGCCTCTTTGCCGCGCACTCCCTTGGCGAACACATCCACCAGCAGCAGGTGCGTATCCGTGCCTCCCGAAACTACACGGAACCCGGCCGCGCTCAACTCTCTTGCGAGTGTCCGCGCGTTCGCCAGCACTCGCTTGCTATAAACGACGAACTCCGGCGTCATGGCTTCCTTATAGCAGATGGCCTTGGCCGCGATGATATGCATCAGCGGGCCGCCCTGCGCTCCCGGGAACACGGCCTTATCGATAGCGGCGCCGTATTTTTCTTTCGCCAGAATCATGCCGCTCCGCGGGCCGCGCAGCGTCTTGTGCGTGGTCGAAGTGACGATGTCCGCCCAGTCGCATGGATTGGGATGCAGCCCGGCGGCGACCAGCCCGGAAAAATGCGCCATATCCACCATGAAAATCGCACCCGACGCATCCGCGATCTCACGAAACCGCGCGAAATTAATGGTGCGCGGATAAGCGCTTCCCCCCGCCACCATCAGCTTGGGGTGATGCTCCATGGCCAGCCGCGCCAGCTCGTCGTAATCGATCTGCTCGTCTTCTTTGCGCACTCCGTAGGGCACGATCTTATACAGCTTGCCGGAAAAATTGAGCGGGTGCCCATGCGTCAAGTGGCCGCCGTGCGCCAGGTTCATGCCCAGGATGGTGTCACCGGGATTGAGCACGCTCGCATAAGCCGCCTGGTTCGCCTGCGAGCCGGAATGCGGCTGCACGTTGGCATACTCGGCGTGGAAAAGCTGCTTGGCACGGTCGCGGGCCAGGTTCTCGACCGCATCCACGTATTCGCAGCCGCCGTAGTAACGCCTTCCCGGATAGCCCTCGGCGTACTTATTGGTGAGAATGCTGCCGGCCGCTTCGAGGATCGCTTCGGAGGTGAAGTTCTCACTGGCGATCAGTTCCAGGCGCGAATTCTGGCGCTCGGTTTCCTGGCGAATCAAATCGTAGATATCCGGATCGACCTGGGACAGCGGCCGCGCCAGGCGCTGCTGTTCGTCGTACTGCTCAGTGACGGGTTGAGTCATGTTTTACCCCCGCTCCAGTTGCGTGATCTTTTGGACTCGGCGCTCATGTCGGCCGCCGCTTTCAAACGCGGTCTCGAGGAACAGCTTCACATATTGCTGCGCCGCATCGGGATTGGTGTACTTCGCGCTGAGCGCCAGCACGTTCGCGTCGTTGTGCTGGCGGGTGAGCTGGACGCCTTCGGCATTTACCGCCAGCGCCGCGCGCACGCCGCGAATTTTGTTGGCTGCGATGGCCATGCCCACGCCAGTCCCGCACACCAGAATCCCGCGTTCCGCCGAGCCTTCGGCCACCGCGCGTCCCACCGAAGCTGCGTAATCCGGATAATCGGCCGCCGCGGTGCTATCGGTGCCTTGGTCGATAATGGTGTGCCCGGCATGGCGCAGGGTCTCCGCGATCTCCTGTTTGAGGTCAAATCCCGCGTGATCGGCGCCGACGGCAATGTTCATGAGATTTAGGTTGATTTTACCACTGCAACGCTTGTGTCACACTGAAATTCACAACCATGAGAGAACGAATTCGGTCCACCACCATCCTATGCGTCCGCCGCGACGGCAAAGTAGTGATGGCCGGCGACGGTCAGGTGACGCTCGGCTCGGAAGTGCTGAAGTCCTCCGCCAAGAAGCTGCGTCGCCTCTATAACAGCAAGATCCTGGCCGGGTTCGCGGGCGCCACGGCGGACGCGTTTGCGCTGTTCACGCGCTTTGAAACCAAGCTCGAGCAGTTCAACGGCAACTTGCCGCGCTCGGTCGTCGAGATGGCCAAGGACTGGCGGACCGACCGCATGCTGCGTCACCTGGAAGCGCTCTTGTTGGTAGCCGATCCTGCCAATACCTTCATCCTCAGCGGAAATGGCGACGTCATCGATCCCGACGATAACATCGCGGCGATCGGCTCCGGCGGAGCGTATGCCAAGGCAGCGGCGACTGCCTTGATGGAGAACACCGCGCTTTCGGCGCGGGAGATTACCGAAAAGGCCATGACCATCGCCGGCAAGATCTGCATCTACACCAATGACAGCGTGCATTACGAGGAGTTGGGCTGAGAATTACCTGAGATCTCGCAGCGCCGATCGGGATTGGCGGGCCCACTTGCGGACTTGCCCACGGCGGTGGCGCGGCGAAGTTTCGACCGCTTCGACGCTTTGCTCAAAGCACTCGCGGGCGCGTCCGGCGTGGCCCAGACTCGCGTGCGTCCGGCCGAGCCAGTACAGCCCTTCCGCGTCGTAGGGCCTGCGAGCCACATATTTTTCGAGCGCGGCGGCGGCTTCTTCAAAGCGCGAGGTCTCAAAGCAGGCAGCTCCCAGATCGCGCCACACTTCGCTTGCCGAGGCCTTGTCGTCAAGCGCGGCGGCAGTCTTTAAGTGCGTGACGGCATCTTCGTAGCGGCCCTGGTCGAGCGCGATGCGTCCCAGTTGCAGGTGCGGATCGGCGTCCTGGGCGTCGATCGCCACGGCGCGCTCGAAGCGGGCAATGGCGTCGGTATACTGACGGCGATTTTGGTAGATGAGACCGAGCTGATAATGCGCGTCGGCGTCGCGCGGATTGTTGGTCGCAATCTCGAGCTGGTCGCGCAAGTGCTGGCGCGAGCGCAGACCGTCGCCTAAGGACCGGAAGTCGGATGCAAACAGCCGGTAGGCGTAATACAAGAGAAACGGCGACAGTAAATAGTAGCGGAATGACCCCACGATTCCGAACGCCGCCAAGACCAGCACCGCTCCCGTCCACGCCAATACGACCGTGCCGGCTGCGGAGCTTGGGCCCGCTCCCAGCGTACGCAGGCTTAACGCGACCAGGCCCGCAAAGAACAAGCTCGCGGCGGCAAATAGCCATAAATTGCGAATCCCGAACAGCCAAGAGAGGACGCCCACCGGGAGATACGCCGCGGTCCAGGCCAGCAGCGAGCACATCAGCAGCGAAAGATAATCCCGGCGCATCAAGACGCCGAAGCTGCCGAAGCCCGCGACTGCCCGGATGGCAATCATCAGCGGGACAAACGCCAGCGCTAGCGCGCCGAGCGGCGCGAAATAGCTGGAGGGATCGCTGGCGATCCACTGAGACAATGCGTTTTCGAGCAGTCCCGGGATCCAGGACGGTGCCGCAGATGGCATCGCGGAGTCCGCGAGCTGCGAAAACTGCACCAACTGAGGCTGCGTCGAATGAACCAGGAAAGAAGCGCCCAGCGCCGCCACGATCGCGAACCACAGTCGGCCGCGGTCGAGGATGCGGCCGATCGCCGCGACCGGCTTGACGTATAGAAGAAACAATGCCGTGATATTTTCCGAAACCATGAGCGGTACCGTAGATTTGCCAGCGGGGCAGGCCTTCGTTAGGTATGCCACACTGGGAGTTTGAAGACAATTATGAAGCATTCCACGCGCCGGGGGCGTAGCTGATGGTTATCTACCTTCCTGCCCAGACCTCGGAGGATTCTCCGCTGCTCGATGAGCTGACGCCGCGCGAAATCGTCCGCGAGCTGGATAAATACGTCATTGGCCAAGGTGACGCCAAGAAGGCCGTTGCCATCGCCCTCCGCAACCGCATCCGCCGCCAGAAGTTGGACCCCGAAATGGCGGAAGAAGTGATGCCCAAAAATATCCTGATGATCGGGCCGACCGGGGTGGGCAAGACGGAACTGGCGCGCCGGCTGGCCAAGCTGGCGAATTCGCCGTTCCTGAAAGTGGAAGCCAGCAAGTTTACCGAGGTCGGCTACGTGGGCCGCGATGTCGAATCGATGATCCGCGATCTGGCGGAAATTTCCATCGACATGGTCCGCGAGGAACGGCTGAATGAAATCGGCGAGCGCGCCGAACGCAACGCCGAGGAGCGCCTGCTCGATCTGCTGATGCCTCCGCCGACGGAAACCTCCGAGGCTTCCGAAAGCATCGAGCGCACGCGCGAAAAGCTGCGGGAGCGGCTGCGCGCCGGCAAGCTCGACGACCGCATGGTGGAAGTGGATGTGAAAGAGCGCGGCCCCACCTTTGAAGTGTCCACCCTCGGCGGCATGGAGGAAATGGATATCAACCTCAAGGACGTGCTGCCGGGCCTGTTCGGCGGGCGCACCCGCAAGCGCAAGATGCGCGTGGGCGAAGCCATGGATTATCTGGTCCAGGAAGAAGAGCAGAAACTAGTCGACATGGACCAGGTGACGCGCATCGCCATCGAGCGCGTGGAGCGCAGCGGCATCATTTTCCTCGATGAAGTGGACAAGATCGCCGGGCGCGAAGGCGGCCACGGCCCCGATGTCAGCCGCGAGGGCGTGCAGCGCGACATCCTTCCCATCGTCGAAGGCACCACCGTGAATACGCGCTACGGTTTCGTGCGCACCGATCATATCTTGTTCATCGCCGCGGGAGCGTTCCATGTTTCGAAACCCAGCGATCTGATCCCCGAATTGCAGGGCCGCTTCCCCATCCGCGTAGAGCTGAAGTCGCTGAACGAGGCGGATTTTATCCGCATCCTGAAAGAGCCCAAGAACGCGCTGATCAAGCAATATCAGGCGCTGCTCGATACCGAAGGCATCAAGCTGACGTTTACCGAAGACGCTATCCAGGAGATCGCGGCCTTCGCCACGCGCGTGAATGAATCGATGGAGAACATCGGAGCCCGCCGGCTGCACACCATTCTTGAAAAACTTCTGGAAGAAGTATCCTTCGACGGCCCGGACCTGAAGAAGAAAAACGTCAAAGTGGACGCGGTTTACGTGCGCAAGCAACTGGCCGAAATCGTCAAGGATCAGGACTTGAGCCGCTACATTTTGTGAGACGCGCCATTGCTCTCCCGGGCATTCTATGGCTGGCGGGTTGCGCGTATGTGGGCGCGCCGAAACCGCCTGCACTCGACATCCCCATGCGTGTAACCGACCTGCGCGCCGCCGAATACGGCGACAAAATTGTAGCCGAGTTTACGATTGCGCCGGTCACCACCGAAGGCCTGCCGCTTACCGGCGTAAAAGCCGTCGAGGCGCGCGTGGCCGCCGGCGCCGCGCAGCAAATCCTGCCGCTGCCGGCAAAGGAGCCGGGCGCGGTCGATTACGATTTCCCGGCGCGCGATTGGGTGGGCAAGCAAGTCACGGTGACGGTTCGGGCCACGGGTCCCAAGGGGAAGCCGGCGGAATGGTCCAACCCGGTGACGCTGACTGTCGGCGTGCCGCTGGCGACGCCCACGAACCTCCAAGCTGTTTCCGATCCGCAAGGTGTGCGTTTGACCTGGTTGGGTTCGTTTGGGAGTGGAGCAATCGGGCGCTACCGTATCTTTCGCGGCGCAGGCGACGCGATGCCTGTGCGGTTGGCGGAATCCGCTAAGCCGGAGTATCTCGACGCCGCGGTCGACCTCGGCTCTCCGTACCGGTATTTCGTGCAAGCGCTGGTGGGAGAACTGCAACAGAGTGAGATCTCAGCCACGGTCGGGATCACCCCAATGGACACCTTTCCGCCCGCGGTCCCGAAGGGGCTGATGGCAGTCGCCGGCGTGAACTCCATCGAATTGGTGTGGCAGCGGAACACCGAAGACGATTTCGCGGGCTATCACGTGTATCGCTCGACCGGCGGCGGCGCGCCCGAAAGAATTGCAGGGCCGATCGACGCGCCGACCTTCAGCGATCGGACAGTCGAGGTGGGCAAGAAATACAGCTACACGGTGACGGCCGCCGATCGCAATGGCAACGAGAGCGCGCATTCGATGGCTGTCGAGGTCACCGCGCAATAGTACAGTTCCGCTAAGGCGATGCGACGGCAGCTTCGGCGGCCTCGGATTCCCGGAAATAGCGCAGCGCGGAACGGGCAATTAAGAGCAGCACGACCGCTCCCAATCCGTTGGCAAGTGCGTCGACGGTCATCAAACCGCGAACGGCACCGAATTTGTAGCCCACGCCATCGAGCCACGTCATGTATAAAATCGGTACGTTTCCAGTGGCGACAAACAGCGAATAAGCGGTTCCGGCGGCGTGGCGGCGACGGCCCAGCACCTCCAGCACCAGAGCGGTAAAGACCGCATATGCGAAGCCGGCGGCGAGCGAGTAGCCGGAATAGCCCAATCCGTAAGTCCACGGCGTCGCCGGAGCGAACGCCAGATAGATGGCAAACAGCGCCGATAAACCGCCCGACAGCGCATACGCCCGCATCCGGTTCATGCGGTCGCACACATATCCGCCGACCAGACTGCCGAGTGCGCTCAGCAGGCCGCCGGCGATTCCGGAGATCCACATCACTTCGCCTGCGGGCGCATGATAATCGGGTCCCAGTCCGGAAGCGAGATTCGCCACCGCGGCGCTGCCGACCGGCGAAAGAAAGAACAGCATCCCGATCAGCGTGCGGCGGGACCACAGCACATTGCGCAGGTCATGAAACAAATCCGCGAATACCGGGATGACGGCGCGGCGATGGGGAGCTACCTCCTCGATAAGAACCGCGGCCGTGGCCGGAAGAAAAATCAATAAGACGACGCCCAGCGCCAACCACGGCAGGTTCACGCGGTCGGCTAGCCAGATCGCCACGCCTCCGCCTACGGTCCCGCCGCCGAGGTTCCCGGCCTGATACCAGCCGCTGGCGCGCCCCCGCACCGCGGGTTCGAGGAATGACAATAGTGCGCCATTGGCCGAGGAAATCAAGCTGCCGACGGCGCCCGATGTGAAAAGCAGGATAGTCAAAACAGTTAGCGACCCGCCCGAGGACAACACCGCCAAGGCCGCGCACAGCCCGGCGATGAACGCGGCGAACAGGATCCAGGTGCGCCGCCGCAGTCCCAGGTCGACCACCGGTGAATACAGGAAGTACCAGACGTTGGGGAGGCTCGCGAGCGCCACGATCTCCGCGATGCGATCCACCGCCACGCCTTGCCGGCGCAGGACGTAAGGCATGAGGATCACGATGATCGCGTTGGCGAGGCCGTTGGGGATCCCTAGAAATCCGAACAGCCAGGGCGAATTGTGTTTTACCGAGGATTCGTCGGCCAACGGTTTATTGTAGCGGGCGAGCGCGATCCGCGCGTTACTTTGCTTTGCGCCGTTTGACCAATCGCTTCCGCCAGCGGCGTGCAATGCTGGGCGGGGCGAAGGCCTGGTCCAGCAACTCGGCCTGTTCGCGCGCGTGCACTTTGGTCGAGCCGGGTGCGGTGGAGGCGCTCTCAGGACGTCCGGCGTATCCCAACGCGCGAGCCTCGTTGGCCAGGATGCGTTGCAACCGGGTGCGCATGAAGATCCACGCGCCCATGTTGCGCGGCTCCTCCTGTACCCACACCACCCCGCTCGCCGAGGAATAGCGGGCGATCACTTCGCGGAGCTCGGCTTCCGGGAACGGATACAGCTGCTCCACGCGGACGATGGCGGTGTGCGCGGCGGTTTCATCGGTGGCTTTGCGCGCCTCGCGGGCTGCGAGCACTTCGTAATAAACTTTGCCGCTGCACAGCAGAATCTTACGAATGGCCGCGGGATGGGCCACGCTTGCGTCATCGAGCACCGGACGAAAAACGCCATTGGTGAGGTGATCCACCGTCGAGATCACCTGCGGGTGCCGCAGCAAACTCTTCGGCGTCATCACTACCAGAGGTTTGCGCAAGCCGCGCCGGTCCGGGCCGCCGCGCATCTGACGGCGCAACAAGTGGAAGTACTGCGCCGGAGTGGTGCAGTTCGCCACCTGCAGGTTATTTTCAGCGCTGAGCTGGAGGAAGCGTTCCAGGCGGGCGCTCGAATGTTCCGGCCCTCCGCCTTCCTGGCCGTGCGGGAGTAACAGAACCAGGCCGCTGGGCTGACCCCATTTGGATTCGGCCGAGGCCACGAATTGGTCGATCATGGTTTGCGCGCCGTTGACGAAATCGCCGTATTGCGCTTCCCAAACCACCAGACTGAGCGGATCGGCCACGCTGTAGCCGAACTCAAAACCTATGACGCCGTATTCGCTGAGCGGGCTGTTATAGACTTCGAACTTCGCATGGCCTGGCGCCAAGTGCGCCAATGGCGCGTACACCGCGCCGGTTTCGTAATCGTGATAGGCCGCATGGCGCTGGCTGAATGTCCCGCGCCCGGCATCCTGGCCGCTCAAACGCACGGAGGTCCCTTCGAGCATTAAGCTTCCGAAAGCCAGAGATTCCGCGAGCGCCCAGTCAATGGAGTTATCGGAAATGGCCGCGGCGCGCTTCTCGACCATTTTGGTCAGCTTGGGATGAACCGTGAAGCCGGCCGGAAATGCCGTGATGCCGTGGATGACTTGTTCCAGGCTGGCGCGGCTGACGCCGGTCGGCGGCAGATCCTGCGGCATGGTGCCCGGAGCCACCGGGCTAAGCTCCAGCAATTCCCATTGTTCTTTATTCCTCTGCGTCTGGTCGTAGATTTCGTAGAGGTGCTTCTTCTGCTCTTCCTGCCAGCCGGCGATTTCCGCGGCGCTGATCACATTCTCTTTTTGCAGGCGCGCGCCGTAGAGCGCGGCCACCGATTTGTGATCTTTCAACTGGCGGTAGAGCACCGGCTGCGTGTAACTGGCGTCGTCACCTTCGTTGTGCCCGTGCTTGCGCCAGCACAGCATATCGATCACCACGTCGCGGTGGAAGCGCTGGCGGAAATCGTAGGCTAACTGCGCGGCGCGGACGCAGGCTTCCGGCTCGTCGCCATTTACGTGGAACACGGGGGCGTGGACCATCAGGGCGACGTCGGAGCAGTAGGCGGTGGAGCGCGATTCGCGCGGATCGGTGGTAAAGCCGATCTGATTATTGATCACCAGATGGATCGTGCCACCGGTGTTATAGCCGTCAATCTGCGACAGGTTCAGTGTCTCGGCCACAATGCCCTGCCCCGACATGGCGGCGTCGCCGTGAATCAGCAGGGGAATAACGCGCTCGCGCAGCGTGTCGCCCAGACGATCCTGTTTCGGACGCACGATGCCTTCGACTACCGGGTCCACTGCTTCGAGGTGGCTGGGGTTGGGGGCCACCGAGACGGTGATGGACTTGCCGCCCGGCATCTGCCGCTGGTTGCTCGCGCCCAGGTGATACTTCACATCGCCCGAACCTTCGAAATCTTCTTCGGAAATTTCGCCTTCGAATTCCGAGAACACTTGCGCGATGCCCTTGCCGATCACATTGGCGAGCACGGTGAGGCGTCCGCGGTGCGCCATGCCGATTACGCACTCATCGACGCCGGCGGACGCAGCGCGGTCCAGCAACTGATCGAGGATGGCAATAGTGGATTCGCCGCCCTCCAGCGAAAATCGCTTATGGCCTTTGAAACGGTTTTCGAGGAAGGTTTCGAAGCCCTCGGCGGTGACCACGCTTTTGAGCGCGTGGCACTTGCCCTCGGCATCGAGAGTCCAGGGATTCTCGATCCGTTGCTCAAACCAGCGGCGTTCTTCGGGATCGTCGCAATGCATAAACTCGACGCCCATCTTGCCGGCATAAGTCTGGCGCAAGCGGTCGATCAGATCGCGCAGCGTAATGACACCGAAAGAACCGGCCTCAAAGCTGCGATCCAGATCCCATATCGTGAGGCCGTGCGCGGACGGCTCCAGATCCGGATGCGGCGGCCGCGGGACGCCCAGCGGATCGATATCGGCGGCCAGGTGCCCGCGCTCGCGCCAGGTTTGGATCAAACGCGCCACCGCCGCCTGTTTGCTCGAGTCCGCGTTGAGGGCCGGCTTGGTGGGCTGCGGCAACTCCCAACGGATAGGCCGCGGCACCACGCCGAGATCGGCGTAGATCCGATCGTAGAACCGATCTTCGCCTTCGAGCAGCGCCTGCATTTGCGCCAGAAACATCCCCGACTCGGCGCCTTGAATCACCCGGTGATCGTAGGTGCAGGTCACCGTCATGACCTTGCTCAGGCCCATGGTAGTGCGCACGTCTTCGGCCACGCCACGGAACTCCGGCGGGTAATCAATGGCGCCGGTCGCGATGATGGCGCCCTGGCCGGGCATCAAGCGCGGCACTGAGCCCGCGGTGCCGACGGTCCCCGGGTTGGTAAGCGAGATGGTGGTGCCTTCGAAATCGGCGACGGTTAACTTGTTGCCGCGCGCGCGCAGCACGATGTCGTCATAAGCGGCCAGGAACGCCGCGAAACTCATCGATTCCGCCTTCTTAATCGACGGAACTTTGAGCGAGCGCGAGCCGTCCTTGCCCGCCACATCCACCGCTAGACCAATATTCACATGGCCCCGGCGAATACGCAGAGCCCCATCGCCGCTGCTTGAAAAGGCGTCGTTCAGCGCCGGAACTTTTTCGATGGCGCGCACGATGGCCCAGGCCACCAGGTGCGTGTAGGAAAGCTTGCTCTGGCCCTGTTGCGCGCGGTGAGCGTTGATGGCCCGGCGGTTTTCGTCCATCACCTTGACGGGCAGCACGCGCAGGCTGGTGGCGGTGGGGACGGTGAGGCTCGCCGCCATGTTCTCGGCGATCTTCAGCGCGGGACCGCGCAGCGGCAACGCCTGATCGTCCTGACCGAGCGCAACAGGAGCGGGCGCCGGTGCGGGAAGCGCACGCATCTCGCGCGGTTCGTCGACGATGGGTTCAATCAAGGCGGCAGCGCCGTTGGCAGGCAGGCCGTCGGTTTCAAAAACCTGTTTCCAGCCGGAGTCTACGGTTTGCCGGTCATAGAGATACTGATGATAGAGCTCGTCTTCGAGCCAACTGTTCACACTTGGAGCGGAAGGTTCAGACATCGGGGTTTGTAACTACCATAATAACTGATGATGAAGGCTCTCATCTTCTCCGATATTCATAACGACAGAGTCGCGCTGGAGACGCTGATGGCGATCGATGCCGACGTTTATTTTGCCGCCGGCGATCTGGTGAGCTGGGCTCGCGGCCTGGACAAAATGGGCGAGGTGATGAAGCGCCGGCGCGAGCGCGTCCGCGTTCTGCCCGGCAATCACGAATCGGCGAGCGACATTGCGGGGTTCTGCGAGCGCTTCGGGTTCATCGATTTCCACGGCGCGACGGCGGAGATCGGCGGCGTGCGTTTCGCGGGTCTGGGTTATTCCACGGTGACGCCGTTCGACACGCCGGGTGAATATAGCGAAGATGAAATCGCCGAGCACCTGGAGAAGTTCGCCGCGTGGAAACCACAGGTGCTGGTGTGCCACTCGCCGCCGCTAGGAACTCCGCTCGATCGTATCAAAGCAGGACTGCACGCAGGGAGCCGCGCCGTGCGCGAGTTCATCGAGAAGCACCAGCCCGACCACTTTTTCTGCGGACACGTTCATGAGGCCGAGGGCGTGGTGATCCAAATGGGCGCGACGAGGGCGATGAATGTGGGAAAGAAGGGGTATTTGCTGGAGATGTAGGCCGGCGGCTGGAATCAAACCGCCGATTCCATCGCTACGTTCCGTCTGTTATTATTTCGGCAATCCGCGGCTTCTAAGAAACTCGGTTACGATCCTTCAGCCATTTGCGGGTGATGCCGCGACCGGAATCGCGGTGCGCTCCGCGACGGTCGAACTGACTCTCTCATATGCCAGCACCGCAAAGAACAGCAGCATTGACGCCGAAGCGACTACCGCCCAGGGCCTATCGGCAAGAGCAAATAGAAACGGAAGCGGCGTGGCCATGAGCGTGGCCGCGATTCTCGGAGCCGGTTGCTTGGAGTGGAAAATCGTAAGCCAGATCGGCAGCAGCAGCAGCGTCGCATCGTAGCCATATACGTGCGGCACGACGATCTCGGAGGCCACCGCCGTTACCGCAAAGGTTCGCCACAAGGGTGCGTCGCGGACCGTCCACACCCACAGCACGATGACCCCGGCGATCATCAGAAAATTGAATGCCGGGGAAGCGATACCCAGATTCGCGGCCAGACCTTCGTAACTGATCATCAACTGCGGCGAGGGCGACAGCATATCCAGATGCTTATCGCCCAGCATCGCGACATAGGACCGGATCAGCGCGGTGCCGCCGAGGAGCCAGCAACTGATCGCTTCCAGCGCAGCCATACCGCAGAACCCGGCGAACATTTTCCAGCGCTTTTGAACCAGCAGTGCCACCGGCCACAGCAGGATCAGATGAAATTTGATCAGCAGCAACGCCAGTGCCGCGCCGCTCGCGGCCCAGAGTTTTCGTTCGGCCAGCTCGTAGGACATGATGAACGCGGCCAGTAACAAAGCGCAATCCTGCGCACTGGCGATTCCCAGCGGGGCGGGCAGTGACAAAGCTGCGAAGACCAGAGCGTCAGCGCCGAAACGGCGCCACGCCCAAAACCAGCAGAGCAATAACAGGAATGCCTGGAAGGCGACCCAGACATCAAATGCCCGATCCTGGCGTAGTAAGGCCAGCGGCGATAATAGCGCGGCGTAGAATGCCGGGCGCACAAACAGCGCCTTGGCCTCCGGCACCCGCCCTTTGGAAACCTTCATGACCTGCACGGTGTGCAGCTCGGCGATTCGGCCCTGATGCACTAGAGACGCGCCGGCATAAAAGTTCAGGAAGTCGGCGGACCGCGCCATGGGCAGCATGCTCGAGCCCAACATGACCCAGAGCACGCATAGACCTGCTACCAGGGTGCCGAGCGGCCATGAGATACGAGCCATTTCTCCTGTAATCGGCTCAT
>Ga0105240_10000893_pt1 | contig 53349 bp, 41 predicted proteins | sample KBSC54metaG_FD_80426 | JGI IMG/M metagenome (GOLD analysis project Ga0105240, IMG submission 80426) | Corn rhizosphere microbial communities from Kellogg Biological Station, Michigan, USA - KBS C5-4 metaG | ecosystem: Host-associated > Plants > Roots > Rhizosphere > Soil | place: Michigan, USA... | reverse complement strand
GCCTGGGTTTTGGAGGATTGCGCCGGCACGGGTATTGCCAGCGCCCGGGTCTGCCGGGTCAGGGTTACCCCCGTCAGCAACAGGATCAGGAAGAGCAGGGCGAAAGGGCCGGGTCTGTCATCGGTACGTTGCTGCAGCAGTATGCGTTTGGCCCTTTGCAACAGCAGCCGGTCTCTGCTATCTCCCGTCGCGGCCATTGCCAGGCTTGTCTGCTGGTCACCGGAAGCCAGGGCGAGTAGCGCGGAAACATAGCTATGCGGGTCGTACCGGAATTGCAGTACCTGGTCGTCGCAGCAGTGCTCTCTCTCTTTTCTAAGGTCCGCGATCAGCCGCCGGACGAACGGGTTAAAGAAGAACAATCCTTCCAGCAAGGTCACCACCAGGTTAAGGAGGAAATCATTGCGACGTATATGCGCCAGCTCGTGGATGAGAATGGCCTCGACCTGTGCCGTCGTTAAATTATTACACAGGGTCAGGGGAAGAAGGATCACGGGTTTTAGAAATCCCAGGGTCACCGGGACCTGCACTTTTGCCGACAGCCAGACAGCGACCTTTTGGCGGATACCCATCTGCCGGGCGCTCTGAGAGACAAAGACGCGGTATTCGGGCGCAACGCGGGAAAGTCCCTGCCGGGTGAGCCGGTTCGAGTTGAAGTAAAAATAGAAGTATCTCGTAATTAATCCTATGATAATCAGTAAATAAAGTGTGGAACCAAACGGGATTAGGGACGCGATGAGCGCACGTACGGGGCGCAGGGGAAAGGCGCCTGCGATGCCTATTCCGCCGGTAAGATAAGTAAGGGTGAAGCTAAGCGCAAACCAGCCGGTGCCCGCCAGGAGAAGCAAAAGAAGGATGCTGTGGCGGGTATGCGCCGGCGTTTTACTGAAAATAAGAATGAACAGCTGATACAATAGCCATAGCAGACCCATCTGCCAGAGACTGTTGAACAGCGACCAGCCCAGCGCCTGCAGTAAAGCGGATTGGGTCAAGAAGTGCATGCTTATTGATTTTTCAGATTATTTAATAGCTGCTGTATCTCTTCCAGCTCTGCGGCGGAAGCCTTGTGGTTGCCCAGCGCCTGCAGGACCAGCACCGTCGGAGAGCCTCCGAACAGGGTATTGATCATCTTGCCGACAAGGTGTTTCTGGGTCTTCTCCTTACTTACAGAGGCCTGGTAGATATGCGTCTTGAAAGAGTCGTCCCGTCGTACCAGTCCCTTTTCGTGCATGATCTGCATCAGCTTGAGGGTCGTGGTATAGCCGGAGTCTTTTGTTTTGAGCAGCTCTTCGTGTACTTCTCTGACGCTGGCCTGGTTCTTCTCCCAGAGAACCTGCAGTATCTCCAGCTCGCTCTCAGTTGGTTTTATCGTCTTAGTAGACATACAAAGGAATATTTGCTATCTAATTTACGACATATTTCGTAATTGGATGTTAAAGTAAGACAAAAATGGAGACCAGTTCACGGTTCACCGTTGATGGTCCGCGGTTCACGAGGGGGGAAGGTAGGGGCAAAAAAAAGCCCCGATGTGGAAACACCGGGACTTTGGTATTTGGATCTGATTAGTGTCGTAATTTACTGGGACATCAAAAAATCTCCGTCTCAGGAAAGTAAAGATAGGGTTTGCGTTTCAATTGAGAACAAAAACCTCCAACTTTTTTTTTTAACGTACCGTTACAGCTGTCGTTTTGGGTGCGGTGGCGCTCACCACAACGGTCTTTTCCGCCTGTCTGGACTTCTGCGCCACTCCCTCGCGGGTGTGGAAGATAGACGCCAGGGTGGGAGCGATAACCAGCGAGACGATGGACATCAGCTTGATCAGGATGTTCATCGAAGGTCCGGAGGTATCCTTGAAGGGGTCGCCTACCGTGTCACCCGTTACCGAAGCCTTATGAGGATCAGACTTCTTATAGTGGATCTCGCCGTTGATCTCTACGCCTTTCTCGAACGATTTTTTGGCGTTGTCCCAGGCGCCGCCGGCATTGTTCTGGAAGATACCCATCAGCACGCCGCAGACCGTTGCGCCTGCCAGGAAGCCACCCAGCGCTTCAGGCCCGAGGATAAAGCCGATGATCAGGGGGAAGAGGATGGCGATCGCTCCGGGGAGGACCATCTTCTTAATGGAAGCCTGCGTGGAGATAGCCACGCATTTGTCGTACTCCGGTACGCCGGTACCTTCCATGATACCGGGAATGGTGCGAAACTGCCGGCGCACTTCTTCTACCATTGCCATGGCTGCCTGGCCAACGGCCTGGATGGCCAGGGAAGAGAATATAAAGGGGATCATGCCGCCGACGAAGAGACTGGCCAGCACCTTTGCCTTATAGATATCGATGCCCTGGATACCGGCGACCCCTACAAAGGCGGCAAACAGCGCCAGCGCCGTCAGCGCCGCCGATGCGATCGCAAAACCTTTACCGGTAGCGGCGGTCGTGTTCCCCACTGCATCCAGCACGTCGGTCTTCTCCCGGACCTCTTTGGGCAGGTCGCTCATCTCCGCGATGCCGCCCGCATTATCGGCAATGGGGCCGAAGGCGTCGATAGCCAGCTGCATGGCCGTGGTGGCCATCATGCCCGCCGCGGCAATGGCGACGCCATAGAGCCCGGCGCAGGCAAAAGAGCCCCAGATACCGCCCGCCAGTACGAGTGTCGGAAGGAAGGTAGACTGCATACCTACCGCGAGACCGCCGATGACGTTGGTGGCGTGACCCGTGCCCGACTGACGGATAATGCTCAGTACGGGAGGCTTGCCCATAGCGGTATAATATTCGGTGATAATGCTCATCAGCGTACCCACCAGGAGACCGACGGCGATAGCGCCAAGTACGCCCCATTTCGTGAACTCGACCCCCCGAAGGACCATCGTATCGGGCAGCACATAGCTGACCAGGCCGATACAGGCAATGGCCGTCAGGATGATCGAACCCCAGTTGCCCATGTTGAGGGCCCGTTGCACTGCATGCGTATTGATACCGGCAGAATCACTGATGCGGACAAAAAAGGTGCCGACGATGGAAAAAAGGATACCGATGCCCGCGATCAGCATGGGAAGGAGTATCGGTGCCATGCCGCCGAACATATCGTCGGATTGTGTCTCCTGACCGAGGACCATGGTGGCAAGCACGGTTGCCACATAGCTGCCGAAAAGGTCGGCTCCCATGCCCGCAACGTCGCCCACATTGTCGCCTACGTTGTCGGCGATAGTGGCGGGGTTACGCGGGTCGTCTTCGGGAATGCCGGCTTCTACCTTACCTACGAGGTCGGCGCCTACGTCGGCAGCCTTTGTATAGATGCCACCGCCTACGCGTGCAAAAAGGGCTATCGACTCAGCACCCAGCGAAAAGCCAGTCAGCACTTCGATCGTGCGCTGCATCTCTTCGGAGTTGACGGCGGCGTCGGGGGCGAATACCGCTTTCAGCAAAATAAAAAGACTACTGAGGCCGAGCACCGCCAGGCCGGCAACACCGAATCCCATGGCCGAACCACCGGTGAAGGATACCTTAAGCGCGCTCGCCAGGCTGGTGCGGGCTGCGTGTGCCGTACGCACATTGGCCTTTGTGGCGCTGCGCATACCGATGTAGCCGGCTGTTGCGCTCAGTACGGCGCCTATTATAAATGCAATGGAGATAGACCAGTGGGAATGCGGATTGCTGCTACCCATCAGCGCAAGCAGGATGGCGGCGATGATCACGAAATAGGAAAGGATCTTCCACTCAGCTTTCAAAAAGGCCATGGCGCCTTCTGCAATATGTTTGCTGATGTCTTGCATCCGCTGATTACCGGGATCCTGCTTGGCAACCCAGGAGTATTTGAAAAATGTGTAGAGAAGACCGATGGCCCCAAGAACGGGAACTAAATAGATCAATTTGTCCATAAGTGTGCAGTTCTAATAAAGATTTTGCATTCTAACAATCGTTGCTTATCAGCAGATAGTCAAAAGATGGCGAAAATAGGGGAAAAATGTATAAGATAAAAAAATGAGGGCCGTGAAAACAGGGGACATATACTAAAAAAGAATGAGCCCGGTCCTAAAAAGGAACAAGCCCGGTCCTACCTTCAGTTATAGGGCCGGGGCTCATTCGCTTAATAGACCGGAACTTGAACGAGAACTTTTTTTGGGCCTCTGAACCAAAAAAACTCTCTCAGGTTTAGGGGTCTCCGGACTCAGGTTGTAAGGGTCAAGAGCCAGATACTACTAAGGGTCTTGCTATTCACTGCTGTATCAGGGAGAACGAATAGCGTGCCATCCAATAAATAGTTAATAATCAATTGTTTAAAAAATCCCTCGACCATTGTTTTTTCCCATTTCCGGAATTTTTATCCAAAAATGGAGCAACCGAAAATATTTGCATTTTCCGGTCTTTTCGGACCGATACTTGCAACGTTCGCAACGATTTAACAATCAAAACACAACCCGGGCCTCTTAGACTTCGTCATGGTACTTAACTTTACAGTTTCACATGGTATTCCGACAGCTGCTTATTCTATTGATCGTTGTAACTGCGACTACCCTTGAGGCAAGGGCGCAGATCAATGGCTGCTCTACACTGGGGCAGACCCCCGCCACGGCCTTCCCGGTCTGCGGGACCGCTACCTTTGCTCAGAAATCGGTGCCGGCCTGTCCCGGGGCCACCATTCCGGTGCGGGCCTGTACTGACAACGCCGGCTATAAGGACGTCAATCCCTTCTGGTATAAGTTCACCTGTTTTACCGGCGGCACGCTCGGCTTTACGATCACCCCCAACACCTCTTCGGATGACTATGACTGGCAGATATTCGACGTCACCGGTCATAACGTCAATGACGTGTATACGCAGCCCAGCCTGTTCGTCAGCGGCAACTGGTCTGCCAATCCGGGAGGCACAGGTACCGGCAACAACAACAATGGGTCCGCCAACTGCGCGGGATATTCCTTTCCCAACATGAACTCGATGCCGACACTGATACAGGGACATGACTATCTGATGCTGGTCAGCCACTTCACCAATACCAACCAGAGCGGCTATTCGCTGGTCTTCTCAGGGGGAACGGCCAGCATAACCGATACCACCCCTCCGGCGCTGAAGGCCGTATCTCCGGTCTGTTTTGGCGGCACCATCAAGGTCGCGGTCAACAAAAAAATGAAGTGCAGCAGTCTGGCTGCAGACGGCAGCGATTTTACCGTCAGCCCCCTGCCTCCCGGAGTGGCCGTGACGGGCGCCTCCGCCAACAGCTGCAGCAGCGGTTTTGACCTGGACACCTTGCAGCTGACCCTGAATGGCTCGTTGATCCCGGGCAATACATATACGGTCACTGCCGCCAACGGCAGCGACGGCAATACTTTGCTCGACAACTGCAGCAACCAGATACCCGCAGGGCAGGCCTTGTCCTTTACGCTGATGACGCCCCAGCCAACGCCGATGGACAGCATGGTCCCGGTAGGCTGCGCCCCCAACCAGCTGCAGCTGATATTTAAGAACGGTATCCTCTGTTCGTCCGTAGCCGCCGACGGTTCGGACTTTTCCGTCACCGGCCCCGTTCCCGTGACGGTCTCCGGCGTCAGCATGGACTGTAATGCTTCGGGATATACCAGCGTCATCCGGGTCAACCTTTCCGCACCGATACAGACCGGCGGCCCGTTCAGGATAACTCTCAAGCAGGGTGACGACGGAAATACTTTCTACAATGAATGTGGTCTTCCCAGCCCCACGGCCTCTCTTAATTTTACAACCAGCGACACGGTCTCTGCAGAAGCCTTCAAGGCCTCCGTCCTCGAGGGATGCAAGAACGATACGGTCGATATTTCCTATCCCTCTGAAGACGGGGTCAACCAGTGGCTGTGGGTCTTTGACAATACCGATACCAGCCGCACTCAGAACCCGCCCCGGCATATCTACCCGGCCAGCGGAACGCATCCGCTGCTGGTGGTCGTAAGCAACGGCGTCTGCAGCGATACGCTAAAGACATCGATCGTCCTCAACAACGAAGTGAAAGCCGCCTTCGAAGCCCCCAATATCATCTGCCCGAGGGATTATGCGCAGTTTAAGAACAATAGCACCGGTACGATAGACTACTGGGACTGGGACCTGGGGGATGGTACGACCAGCAATCTCCAGACCCCTTCCGATCATCTCTATCCGATCACCGGTATGGAAACCAACTATTCGGTTCGGCTGATCGTCGGCAATAGCTCCATCGGCTGTCAGGACACGACCATTCAGACGATCGACGTGCTCAAGTCCTGCTATATAGCCGTGCCCACAGCCTTTACGCCCAATGGCGACGGGCTGAATGACTATCTCTATCCCCTCAATGCTTTCAAGGCGGATAATCTCATATTCAAGGTCTTCAACCGCGAGGGACAAATGGTGTTTCAGGCCCATAGCTGGACCGACCGATGGGATGGGAGGGTCAACGGCAGCGATGCGCCGGCAGGCACCTATGTCTGGTTTCTCCAGTACATAGACCGCGATAGCAAAAAGCCCTTTATAAGAAAGGGGACCTCGATACTTATCCGATAAAATGCAAAAGGCCCCACAAGTGGGGCCTTTTTGCAATTTTCAATTTTTGTAGAAGAACCTGTAAGCCTGAAAAAACCAGAAAAACCTTTTGTACGATGTGATGGCCGTCAACATGTTGTAAGGTAATATCTTGAGAAGAACTTGTTTGTTGTGATCTAAATCATATGATACGAAAGAAGTGCCAAAACATAAGGCGCTGTAATGTAGATATTTGTGTTTTTTTTGCGCCGGCCCTCCTTCCCTGGCTGGGAAAAAGATTCCGGTCAGAGGAATAAATGGAAAAACACACAATTTTAAGGCTGATCCCGCGTTTTCAAGTATATATCCAATATCTTTTCAAAATCTAATGCAATCCCTATGACCCCGTACATCCGTAATAACCAGGACCATCTGGCGGAAGAGTTCAGGCGTTTCGACAACTATCTTCTCCAGGAAAGCAGGATAGCGCTGCTGAAGATCCAGAGCTGGCAGTTCGCGATGAAGACCCCTGAAGTGGGTGAGCACTACCAGCAGGAAGCCACCGACATGGTAAAGAAATCCCTTTTGAGCTTTGTGCCCAACAGTTTTGTGCTTAGCGAAGAAGGATATTATTATAAACCTCTATCGAACTAACTAACTACTTATTCTAATAATAAGAAAGCGCCCGCAAAGGCGCTTTTTTTATTTTGGAGCCATAATTAAGGCTAGGCCTTATCGAAGCTTACGCACTCCTTCAGCTCTTTTTCGGTATAGGCGAGACCGTATTGTTTAAGTACGTCCTGCGGGACACCGTTCCACTGGTTGGGTACGTTGCCGACATAGCCGATATCCTTATAGCCGATCTGAGTGGTATAAAAGCCCGTAGCGGTAAGATTGCGCATCAGGTTGAAAAAAGCGACACCCTGTGTCAGCCAGGGTTTGTCTTTTGCTCTTTCCGGCCACGCGATATCGTCGACCATCTGCATCTGCTGGTCTTTGCTGCAGTCCTTGAAGGCCTTGTCGTAACGGTTAAGACATTGCATATCCAGCCAGCGCAGCCCTCCGCGCATGGGTGTCTGGTGTTCGGGCATATCCTTGACGATATATTCGATGAACTCGGGAACCTTGGCGTCTGAAGCGCTGCCGCTGATATCGTCCTTGGGAATGATGATATCGCCCAATATCGTGATCGTCGCCATCTCTTCAGGTGTAAAGAATGTAGCCTCGGCCCTGACGACCCTTTCCTGCGCCAGCTCTTCCTTCATCCGGTTGTAGCCGCTGGGATTCAGGTCTTTTTCAGCGGCGCCGGCATCAGCCTTTTGTTCCGGCTTCTTCTCCTCCGCAGTATTACAGGCTTCGACAAGTACGCCGGTGCTGACGCCGCCGACGAGAAGGGCCTTGATCGATTTTCTTCTGTCCATGTCTAAATATTATTTTTTTTCATTTCGTCAATCAAATGTTCGCTGGCGCGCATCGACAGCGCGAGGATCGTCCAGGTGATGTTCTTGTCTGCCTGGGAGACGAAGGGACCTCCGTCCATGCAGAAAAGGTTCTTCACCTCATGAGCCTGGTTCCATTTGTTCAGCGGCGCGGTTCTGGGATCGTTGCCCATCCTCACGCTGCCGGCTTCGTGGATAATATTGCCTGGCGCGTGCAACCCCCAGTTGTTGTGGTCGCCATCTTTGTGTCCGTGCGTAACTACAGCGCCCATCGCGTGCAGTATCTGCGCGAAGGTCTCCTTCATATGCCTGGCCTGCTTGATCTCGTATTCGGAATGGCTGACGTTGAATCGCAGCACCGGAATACCATATCTGTCGACGACCTTGGGGTCGATCTCGCAGTAGTTCTCTCTTCTGGCAACTGCCTCGCCGCGGCCCGCCATATGCACGGAGGCGCCGTAGAGTGAGCGGTAGTCCTTCTTCAGTGCGGCGCCATAACCACCCGCTTCTTTTTTCACACCCATCACCTGTGAGTTGCCGTTCAGCTGCTCGATACCCCACTGGAAGCCATAGAGGGGCATACCCATGCCACCGCCGAATTCGATATGATAGCCGCGGGGGAAGTCCAGCTTCTTGTTGTCCAGCCACCAGGGAGCATATACGTGCATACCGCCGACGCCGTCTTCGTTGTATCTCTTACGGTCGATCAGGTGGGGCAGGATGCCGCCCATGTCGGCGCCGGTAGAATCGTGGAGATATCTGCCGACGACGTCGCTGCTGTTGGCCAGGCCATTGGGATGCCTGGGCGACTTGCTGTTCAGCAGCAGCCGGGCGCTTTCGCAGGCGCTGGCAGCGAGGATGACCGTCCTTCCGCTGACCTGGTATTCCTGCATGTCTTCCTTATTGATATAAGAGACGCCGGTGGCCAGGCCTTCTTTATCTGTGAGCACTTCGCGGGCCATGGCGTTGGTGACCAGGTCTACATTACCCGTCTTCAGCGCGGGTATCACGAGCACCGATGACGAAGAGAAATCGCCATAGACCTTACAGCTGCGACCGCACTGTGAACAGAAGAAACACTGTCCGCGTTCGTTGTTGATCTGCTTGGTCAGGATAGACAGTCGGGAGGGGATAACGGGAACACCTACGCTACCCGCAGCTTTTTTTATCATCAGCTCGTGCAACCTCGGTCTCGGAGGAGGAAGGAAAAAGCCGTCCGGGTCGTTCTCCAGCCCTTCATTGGTGCCAAAGACGCCGATAAGCTTGTCTACTTTATCATAATACGGCTTGACGTCCTCATAGCCGATGGGCCAGTCGTCGCCGAGTCCGTCGATGCTCTTCCGTTTGAAATCCTTGGGACCAAAACGCAGCGAGATGCGGCCCCAGTGATTCGTACGGCCGCCCAGCATGCGGGCGCGCCACCACTCCCACGAGGTCGTACCAGGATTGCCGGTCTGTGTATAGGGCTCGCCGTCTACTTCCCATCCCCAGTAGCATCCGTCGAAATCGCCGAAGGGACGGAATTTGGTGGAGGCGCCTCTGCGCGGCGATTCCCATGCGCTTCTCAATTGATTGCTGTCGGTCTTGGGGTCGAACATCGGGCCTGCTTCGATCAGACATACTTTCAGCCCGGCATTCGCGAGCACATAGGCTGCCATGCCTCCGCCCGCACCTGATCCCACAATAACTGCATCGTATTTTTTAGGCTGTTTCTTGATATGGAGGTCTCCCATACTTGATTGATGGTTTTTATACCGGGGCCGTCCGGCGGCCCAAAGATGAAAAAGGTAAATTTAACGGTTTAGCAAAACAGCAAACAAATTTTATTTTCGTTCACCCGTTGACTTGTCGCGGATTGTCTTGAACTCGGAACCGGTCTTCCATGCCGGCCACTCGCGGCTGTTGGCCAGGCGCTGTCCTATATTATAGACCAGGGTCATATCCTCCAACGCGCCGTCTAAGTTCCATGCCGCGGCGTTGTATTCGTCTGCCGGCTGGTGATACCGCTCATCGGTATATTCGTCGTGTTTCTTCTTCCCGAATGCGGGTCCCTGGGTCTTGTCGTCCACGCCGCCATCGGCCGTCAGCGAAGGCACGCCGGCGCGGGCGAAATTGAAATGGTCGCTGCGGAAATAGTGACCGGCTTCCGGATGATCTTCCGGGGCTACATAGCGTCCCTGTCCCTTTGCCTCCTCTGCCAGATAGTCTTCCAGCTGGGACTGCCCTTTGCCGCTGTAGGTAATATCCTTTGTAGGTCCGTAGGTGTTCAGCACGTCGATGTTCAGGTTTGCTACTGTGGTCGACAGCGGATATATCGGGTGCTGCGCATACCAGGCAGAACCAAGCAATCCCTGCTCTTCGGCCGTAACAGAGAGGAAGATGACCGTGCGACCTGGCTTCGGTCCTTTCATGAAAGCGCGGGCGATCTCCAGTATCGCTGCGGTGCCGCTGGCGTTGTCAGCCGCTCCATTGTAGATGGAATCGCCCCTGGCGTCGGGCTTTCCGATTCCGAGATGATCCCAGTGCGCGGAGTAGATAATATATTCGTTGGGATATTTTGTCCCGGTGATCCTGGCCACCACGTTATGGGAAAGGTCGTAGACGTGTTTTGCCGCCACTGTGGCGGAAACCTTCAGGTTCAGCGGAGTCGCTTTGAAGCCTCTTTTTTTGGCGCTTTCGAGCAGGCTGCTGTCCTTGCCGGCTGCGGCGAACATCTTTTGCGCCGTCCCGCTGGTGATCCAGCCCTGGACGGTCAGCTGATATGACGGGCTGTTCCGCGTATCAAGGTGCAGCTTTACGCCGCCGTTGCTGGTCTGCACGACCTGGAAAGGGTAGGAGGCTGGCGCCGTGTTGTGGATGATCAGACAGGCTTTTGCACCCTGTCTTGCGGCCTCTTCATATTTGTAGGTCCACCGTCCGTAATAGGTCATGGTATGTCCCTTGAACAGGGTAGAATCGTAAAATCCCGGATCGTTGACCATAACGACCACGGTCTTCCCCTTCACGTCCAATCCCGCATAGTCATTCCAGCTATATTCCGGCGCGACGATGCCGAAGCCCGCGAAGACGACGTCATTTTTGTCGAGGGTATTGATGGAATCCGGCCTTTCGGTCCAGAGGACAAAGTCGTTCAGATCTTGAAGAGCCAGCTGCGTCTTCGGCGATGATACGCTCATGGCGGACGGCGCGGCGGGGCTGATCTCTACCAGCGGCACGTCCTGCGTATAGCTGTTGCCGTTGCCCGGCTCGAGGCCCAGCCCGGTATAGGACCTTACCAGGTAATCGACCGTTCTTTTCTCACCGATGGTGAAAGGCCGGCGCCCCTGAAACGAATCTGAAGCCAGTGTCCGGATCTCTGTGATCAGACTGTCCTTTATAAAAGGCGTCCCGCCATTGGCAGCAGGACCGTTGTTGCTGTTTTGGTTGCAGGCCATGATCCCGCCCGCCAGAACAGCGATCAGCGCGTAGTGTAGTTTAGGATGATGCATAGGGTGTAATATACACCAAAATCCTTACTGCCCCTGCAGCCAGGCCAGCGCCGCATCCCGGGCGGGGTCAGAATCTGCAGCCGCCGCCAGCGTCACCAGCCTGTCCGGCTGGATGCTGCCCGTACAGATATTGCCCATATGATCGGCTTCCTGGCAAACTGTGAGAACGAGAAGACTTTTATCGGAAAGTTCATAGGTCGCATTGGCCGTGGTCAGGCCGGCCGTGGGTTCACCGATCAGACAGGTCTGCGCCCGGCCTTTGAAAGCCAGCGCTACGATCTCTCCCGCGCTGACGGTCTTGCGGCCGGTGAGCACCACGATCGACTTGCGGTCGCTCCTCGTCCTGTAGCCGCGGTTACTCACCCGGCACAATACGTGTCTGCCTTCAAAGGCAGAGCCGTCCCTATAGGAGATCGGGACCCGCTGGTCGCCCCTTACAAAATAACCATAGACCCCGTCTCCCAGCAATGGACCGATACCCGCCAGCATCGGCCAGCAGTTGCCGCCCGAGTTGCCGCGAAGGTCGATGATCCACCGGGAGATATTGCGGCTGTCGAGACGGGCTATAACGGTCTGGAGACTGTCGGCAATGCGCAGGCAGACGAGACTATCGGTAGTGGTCACCCAGGGGACGGTAAGATAGGCGATGCTATCCTGCAGCCATTCCCCCCTGATCTCGCCTACCAGCGCCGAAAGATCCGGCATTGGCTGGTCGGGCCCCTCGGACCCTCCGGTATACCGGCTTGCCTGATCCGGAGGCATGATAAAGCTGTGTGGCTCGTTCACCTGGTGAAAGCACCAGCTGATGATCGAGTACGCGTCCTCGCAGCTGGCGGCTTCGCGTAACCGGGCTTTGGCTTCTGCAGCCAGCACCGGCCAGGAAATATCGCTGCGCCGGTAATAATTTTTCTCCATAAAACCCAGCGTCTCGTCCAGCAGGCGTTCGGCTTTTCGCCGGCAGGACAGGCCCGCGCTATCGCGGATGGGAAGGGTCTGGGCAAAGCCAGACACAAAGGAAAGAAGCAGCAGGGACAGGAATATGGGTTGGCGCATGGTCGGTCTTGTTTATGAACCTGAATTGATGCGGTCGGCCGCAAATTCCATAAAAATTTATTCCTCTTCTTCGTCTTCGCCTTCTTCACCGGCCTCTTCTTCGTCTATTTCTTCTTCGTCTTCCTCCCCCGCAGACCCGGCCCATTCGCTGAACCAGCCGCCACCTGCCAGCAGCTGTTCCGGGCTTCCTGACTCCTGGACCTGCCCGTCGGCCAGCACGATGACCTGGTCGGCGTCCCGCACCATGGAATAGCGATGGGCGATGATGACGATGGTAGTAGAAGCCCGTGCGGCTTCGATCGATCGCCTCACCTCCGCCTCGGTGGAATAGTCCAGGTTGGCCGTTGCTTCGTCCAGCACGAGTATCCGGGGCTTAGCCACGAGCACCCTCGCGATCTGTAGCCGCTGCCTTTCTCCGACCGAAAGGCCGAGCCCGTTTTCCCCCACCGGTGTCCCGAGCCCCTGGGGCAGACGTTGCAGCGTGCTGTGCAGGCCGGCCGCCATTGCCGCCGCCAGAACCTCTTCGTCCGTAGCCGAAGGACGCTTGTACCGGATATTGTCCAGCAGCGTGCCCCGGAAGATGGCGCCGTCCGTGGACACGACGCCGATCTGGCTGCGGATGCTGGCGGCGTCGAGGTCTTTCAGCTCCTGCCCGTCGATGAAGATCTGCCCGCCGGAGGGCTCGTACAGCTTGAGCAGGAGGTCGATGGTCGTCGTCTTGCCCGCTCCCGAAGGGCCTACCAGCGCAGTGGCCCGGCCTGGCTCCAGGGTGAAGGTAAGCCCGCGCAATACTTCGCGGTCCGGGCCGTAGCTGAACCGGACATCGCAGAACTCGATCCTGCCTTCCCCGACAACGAGATCCTTTCCCTTTTTCTCTTCGGCGCCATTGTCCAGCAGTCGAAATGCCCTCGCGATCGACGCCACGTTCTGCTGCAGCTCGACCCAGAGGCTGGCCAGCGTATCGATAGGACCGTAGAGCCGGTCGAGATAGGCGACGAACATGACCACGTCCCCCGGCGTAAGCCTGTTCTCAAGCGTCAGGTAGCCGCCGTAGCCCAGGACCAGCGCCGTCGAGAGATGCGAGAGCATGGTCTCCCAGAATACGTATTTATTGGACAGCCTTGTCCGCTGGATATAGTCCTGGTAAGCTTTGTCGGCAACGGCCCGGAGACCGGCTGATTCCCTGTCTTCGGCTCCGGACAGCTTGACGGTCTTGATGCCGGTGAGGCCGTCCTGGATGCGCGAAGAGACTTCTTCCCAGCGCGAATAATAATTGGAGAGACCCGATTCCAGCCTGCCTGCGCTGCGCCATGCGATGAGGATGTAGAAGGGTATCGTGACCAGGGCTACGGAGGTCAGGGCCAGATCCTGCCAGAACATGATGGCCAGAATGCCGGCGAGGCTGATCATTTCCGGAAGTATCTGCTGGGAAAAGCCATTGACGATGCCCGTGACCTCTTCTGACTGATCGATCTGTTTGGCGATAGCGGCGCTGCTGCGTTTGCCGAAGAAGGAGAGGGGTAGGCGCAGCACGTGCGAGAACGTTCCCTGTATAAAACGCTGTTCGATAAGACAGGAGAGACGCGTATTGGTGTTCTCTGCGAGCCGCCACAGCAGGGTTGCGACGAGGTTGATGATGAAGAGCGAGAAGACGGACCACAGCAGGGTGTTGAGCGCCTGCTGCGGCGAGCGGCCCGCGACGTGTCCCTGACGGTGCGGTTCGGGCTTTTTGACGGGCGGCTTTGCGGAGGACGGCTGAGGCGTCTTCTTTCCCCGGTGATGACGGCCATGCGTGGCCGGTCTGGTTGCGACCGAGTCAGGGTGTGATACCGGGGGAGTCAGCGCGGCGGAATCCAAAGCAGGCCCGGCGGAGTCTGCTGCCGCAGAGTCCGCCGTTTCCGACCGGAACATCGACCGGAAGCTCTCCATATCGGTCGAGTCAAGACCCAGGTCCTTTTGGGCATTCTCTCTCGCCTGCCGCACGAACAGGCCGGCTACATCATTTATAGCTTCCCGGTAGATCAGCGGCTCGACCAGGCTGGCGCCGGTGCTCAGCAGGCCCAGCACTACTACCCACAAAAATTTTCGCCTGTAAGGCAGGATGAGCCGGAATATATTTTTCCAGACTGCCTTTTTTATTGGTTTTTCCATAGTTGCCGATAGACTTTGTAAAAGTAATGCCCTTAAAATTTATTTGGCCCCGGCACCAAAAAAAATTACATTCGTTGAATTCCACTTTATCAATCCAAATTCCATGGGCTACTCCCGCAGAACATTCCTCAAGAACAGCGCGCTTGCTATGGCGGCTACAAGTTTTCTTCCAGGTGAAGCGTCTTCCGTTTTTAAGAAAGAAGTGACGGGACTTCAGCTGTACTCCGTACGCGACGACATGAAGGCCGATCCTTCGGGCACATTAAAAAAGCTGGCTGAGATGGGGTATAAGTATGTGGAGCATGCGGGTTATGTCGATCACAAGTTCTATGGATCGCCGGCGAAAGAATTCAGGGCGCAGCTGGATGGACTTGGGTTGAAGATGATCAGCGGGCATACCCGGCTGGGGGCGTCCGACTGGAACGAGAGCACAAAGGATTTCTCGGATAGCTGGAAAAAGACGGTTGAGGACGCGGCCATTGCGGGTCAGCAGTACGTCATCAGCCCGTCCCTTGAAGAAGCCCAGCGGAAGACCTATGACGACCTGATGAAGTTCATGGACGTCTTCAACAAGAGTGGCGAGCTGTGCAAGCAGCACGGGATGAAATTTGGCTATCACAACCACGACTTCGAGTTCAGCTCTGTCCTCAACAATAAAAAGGTCTACGACATCATCATGCAGAATACCGATCCCGCGCTGGTGGCTCACCAGCTGGATATGGGCAACCTCTACAACGGCGGCGCGATCGCTATCGCCGTGGTCATGCAATACCCCGGCCGCTACGAGCTGATGCACGTAAAGGACGAGATCAAGGCTACGACCACTGCCGCCGGCAGGGACAAGTTCGAAAGCACCATCCTGGGTGAGGGCATCGTCAATACCAGGCAGGTCTGTGACCTCGGGAAGAGATCGGGCGGAACCCGCGTCTTCATCATCGAGCAGGAATCCTACCAGGGCAAGACGCCGCTGGACTGCGCAAAGGCGGACCTGGCGATCATGAAGAAATGGGGCTACTGATAGCTGAAAACGGCCTTTTTGTCTCCAACATATACGTCAAAGTCTCCGGGCTCCGTTACGGTCTTCAGCTGCGCATTCACGAATGCCAGATCGCCGCTGTCCAGCGTAAAACTTACTTCCTGAGATGCTCCGGCCTTCAGGAATATCTTTTTGAACGCACGCAGCCGCCGCATGTTTGGCGTGACGCTGGCATAGTGTTGCCTGGTGTATAGCTCGACGGTGTGGTTGCCGTCCATTTTTCCACTATTGGTAACGGTTAGCTTTACCGTCAGCTTGCCCCCGGCGCTCAGCTTGTCCGCGCTCAGCTGCAGTTCGCCATAGTCCCAGCGGGTATAGCTGAGACCCCATCCAAAAGGATACAGAGGCTTGTAGCCGTCCATTGTCATGTCCGAGTTGAATATCTCCCGGATATCCTCCGTCGGTTTTCGGTCGTAGAGCACCATCTCGCCCATGCTGCGCGGATAGCTGTAGGGCAGGCGTCCGTCCGGATTATAGTCGCCCATGAGGACGTCGCTGATTGCTTCGGCGGTCTTTCGGCCGCTCCAGTAGGCCAGCAGGATACCCTTCATCAGCGGTGCGATGGCGGTAATGAACCGCGGTCTTCCTTCAGTGAGGACGAGCACGACGGGTTTGCCCGTAGCAGCGGCGGTGCTGGCGAGGGCCAGCTGTTCGTCGGGAAGCACCAGGTCCGCGGTATTGCCGGGGCTCTCGGCATAGGCATTCTCGCCCAGGCAGAGAACGATGGCGTCCGCGGTTGCGGCAGCATTCCTGAGGGCGGTCGTATCGTAGTTGGCAGGGCTGTCGAAGCCGGCTGCGGCGGTGGTCGTGACCTTGTCGGCGCCTAATTTCTCGCGCAGTGCGTCGAAGATGGTCTTGCTGTCCGACGGATACCAGCGCTCGTCCTTCCCCTGCCAGGTGTAGCTCCAACAGCCATTAAGCGCACTGATGCTTCTCGCCGACGGACCGGCAACCAGCACCTTCACATTGTGTTGTAGCGGCAGCACGCCGTCGTCGTTCTTCAGCAGGGTCATCGCTTCATGCGCAGCCTGCAGGGCAAGGGTCTGGTATTCCGGTCGCCCAAAGTTGCCTTTGGCGGCTGGCTCGGGATAAGGATTGTCAAAGAGTCCCAGTTTCTCCTTCAGCAGCAGGATGCGCCGGACGGCGTCGTCGATGCGGCTCACGGGCACTTCCCCTTTCTGCACGGCTTCTTTCAAAAGGACAAAAAAGGAAAAGTCCATCGGCACCATGCTCATGTCGACGCCGGCGTTGACGGCCATTACTACCGCTGCCCTCGGCGTCGCCGCCACGTTGTGACGGGTATGCAGACGGATAATGTCTTCCCAGTCGGTCACGATGACGCCCTGGAAGCCGAGCTCCTTGCGAAGCACATCGGTCAGCAGGTATTTGCTGGCGTGTACCGGCGTACCGTTGATCTCACCGGAGTTGACCATCAGCGTGGAGGCGCCGGCCTTTATGGCCGCCCTGAACTGCGGCAGATAGTATTCGCGCATTTCTATTTCGGGCAGGTATATCGGCGTGCGGTCCTTTCCTGTGCGCGAGGCGGAGTAGGCCAGGTAGTGTTTCATGCAGCTCGCGACGGCGGTCGGCGACTTCAGACCGTCCTCCTCATATGCCCTGATGGCTGCGGCGCCCATGGTCCTGCCGATGTATACGTCCTCGCCATAGGTCTCGGGGAACCGGGACCATAGCGGCTGCCGGCCGCAGTCCAGCACGGGCGCGAAATTCCAGCGGACTCCCGATGCCCGCAGCTCTTTGGCCGCCACCTTGGCTACGGCCGCGGCCAGAGCGGGGTTGCGGGTAGCCGCCATGCCGATATTCTGGGGAAAAAGCGTCGCATCGAGGGTATAGGTCTGTCCATGAATGCCGTCCAGCCCGTAGACGACCGGTATCTTCAGCCTGGTCTTCGCGGCTTCGTCCTCTATCTGGGTGAGCACGTGGTGCCACTGCTCAACGCTCAGTGCGTGGTTGGTGACGTTCAGGATCGAGCCGACCTTATACTCCTGTATCGCCCTGGTAAGGGCAGCGGGATCCAGTACTCCGTCCTCCGGCTTTGAGACGACACCCAGCGTCACCTGGGTCATCTGTCCGATCTTTTCGTCGAGGGTCATCTGCCGGAGCAGCGCCTCGACTTTATTTCCGCCGTCCTGTGCATACAGGGAAAGGGAGAACAGGAGCCCGCCCAACAGGAAAATTCTTTTTTGCATGGCTTAAAGATAAGCCGCCGATCCCCCCTGGGGGTATGAACTTTTGATCAATTCTGATACTAATTTATCAGTCCTCCAGCCCATTTAGCGCCCGCAGGTAGTCGTACTGAAGGTCTTCGTGCATCGCCTCGATAGCGGCCCGCACCTTTTTCAGCTGCTGCCGGTAGAGATTGGTAAGCACCGGGCTATCCTTTATCGGTATGCCGGCGGACCGTACCTTCCGGCAGAAATAGGTCAGCAGCTCCACTTCCGCCTGCGGGGAGCCGGTATAACGGATCTGCTTAGCCGTATTTCGCAATACCTTGCGGAGGCTTTTCTTGGTGAGGTAGAGGTTGGGCTTGGGCAGCTCTTCGAATTCTCCGTCGATCTCTTTCTTTACGTTTTCGATAAAGGTGCTTTCGTCGGCCGCCTCAAAGAGAAGATAGGTCAGTAGCTCCTTATTGTCCTTTTTGAACCGGGACAGCCTTAGACATATCTCTACCAGCTGGGAAGGGGAAAGGGTCTTTAGTTCCTGTTTGATCTCCTGTGCGCTTGCTGCTTTCATATTGCTAAATAACCAAGAAAAGTTGGGAATGGTATCAAAAATATTGTTGTATCTTTATCTTATGAGAAAAGGCCGGGGGGCTATTCCCGACCTCTTCATCACTTCAATATCAATTGAAGGATGAACAATGCCAACTTAATTATCACCAAAATCTTGATGATTTCGCCCAGCCTTTGGCTGGGCTTTCTTTTGTTGTACATCATAAGGAAAACAACAGGTCAAGGCGGACCACGGGTCCGCCGGCCGAAGGCCCATCATAAGATTTTGTCACCTGAAAAACGTAACACACCCACCGTGTGGGCATGCCGTTTTTTACGCTCGCCAATATTTTGTACGCTTAGCCCTGGGAGAATCCCCCATAAAGAATTAAGAAGGCAGACGACAAATGTATTTTAAAAAGGGACATCGATCTTAAAAACTTTCGTGAACCGCGCCTGCCGGCGGTAACTAACACTTGTTAGTTTTTTTCCTTACCTTTACCCGTCAAAAAAAACAAACTCCCATATGAATAAAGAAGTCGTCATTGTCGCTGCAGTTCGTACTCCGATCGGCAGTTTTGGCGGATCGCTCAAGGATTTTTCAGCTCCTCAGCTGGGGGCCATCGCTATCAAAGGCGCGCTGGCGAAAGCCGGGCTGGCGCCCGACCAGGTCCAGGAAGTGCTGATGGGCTGCGTACTGCAGGGGAACCTCGGCCAGGCGCCTGCCAGACAGGCGGCGAAGGGCGCCGGTCTGCCGGATGGTGTGGTGTGCACTACCGTGAACAAAGTTTGCGCCAGCGGGATGAAGGCGGTTGTGCAGGCCGCGCAGGGTATCCTGCTCGGAGATAATGATATCGCCGTCGCGGGCGGGATGGAAAGTATGAGCAATGTCCCCTTCTATGTGGAGCAGCTTCGGTGGGGGAATAAATATGGGAACACCAGCCTGATCGACGGGCTGGCCAGGGACGGTCTGACGGATGCCTATGACGGGAAGGCGATGGGCAATGCGGCGGAGCTTTGCGCCGCGACCTGCGGCATCAGCCGGGAAGACCAGGACGCATTTGCGGTCGCCAGCTACCAGCGCGCGCAGGCCTCCTGGGCGGCCGGACAGTTTGCAGACGAAGTGGTGCCGGTCGAAGTGCCCCAGAGAAAGGGTAATCCCATACTGATCGCAAAGGACGAAGAGCCATTCAACGTCAAATTCGATAAGATACCCGAGCTGAAGCCTGCCTTTCAAAAGGACGGGACGGTTACAGCCGCCAACGCGTCTACGCTGAATGACGGCGCAGCGGCCCTGGTCATCATGAGCCGGGAAAAGGCGACACAGCTGGGACTCAAGCCCCTGGCCCGTATCGTGGGATACGCCGATGCAGAACAGGCGCCGGAATGGTTCACGACGACCCCTGCTGTTGCAGTTCCCAGGGCCGTGGCGAAGGCCGGGCTGAAGATGGAAGACATCGACTACTGGGAATTGAACGAGGCTTTTGCCGTCGTCGGCATTGAGAACACGAGACGTATGCAGCTGGATCCCGCCAGGGTCAATGTTCGCGGGGGCGCGGTAGCTATCGGCCACCCGCTGGGCGCCAGCGGCGCGCGCATCCTGGTAACGTTGATCCATATCCTGCGCCAGAACAAGGCCCGGTATGGCGCAGCGGGAATATGCAACGGGGGTGGGGGGGCATCCGCCATGGTTATCGAGAATCTGGGGTAAGAACGCGCAAGATCTTTTCGACGGGGTCGCCAGTTTTGCTACAAGGACGGCCCCGTTTTTTATTTGTTTTCCGGAAGACGGGAATTGATGCGTTCCATCTCTTCACGCAGATTCTTTATTTCCCGCAGGACGTAGTTCAGCTTGTCTTCTTTTATCGTCTGGTCCTCTGTGTCGGCGTGATCGTAAGAAGTCGCGATCGCGCTGCCCTGCCGTTGATAGACGTTGACTTCCGACAGATCCACTTTCAAAAGCGTATCCAACGGAATATCAAAATAATTGCTGATGATCAACAGCTCCTCCAGGTTGGGCTCGCTGATGCCATTCTCCCAGTTGCCCACCGTCGTTTGCCCTTTTTTTATCAGGGCCGCGATCTCCGACTGGGTTTTAGACGATTGCTTCCGGAGATACCTCAAATTTTTTCCTAGAAAATGCATAGCAATAAATTGTCCGCCAAAAATATTATTACCCGTTTTGTTGGTGAATAATCAATTTTATTAGTTAAATTGTCCCTCGAAATTGTTTATACAAATATAGCCAATTAAGTTGCTATAAACGACCGTTTAACTATGAATACTTCCATAAAACACTTATCTCCGGCCCAACGTCTTCAGCTGGATGCCGCCATTAAGATCATCGTGGATGCCATCCATCCGGAAAAGATCATTCTTTTTGGAGTTTATAGTGTAGCAGGTGATGCAGAGCTGTTCACCCGCGCCTTGTCGCCTTCACCTACTCCGTTCGACCTCCTGATCGCCACCGGCAGCAGCGAGCGCCGTGCAGACTATGAGCTGCAGGATATCCTCGAGAACCGCTGCCGGGAGGTGGCTTCAGTGACGACGGTGATCCATGACATTGACCATATCAACCGGCAGATACTCGCCCGTCAATATTTCTTCAGCCTTGTCGCTATGGACGGCATCCTTTTGTACGATGCGGGCATCACTCCTTTGGAAAAGCCTGCCTTACCCGATTTCGATGCGGTGAAAAGGACAGCAGAAAAAGACCTTGAAAGATGGGCCGGCCAGGCCATGGCCTTTTACAATAATGCGAGGTTCAGTCTGCAGAACAAAGAATGGAAAATAACGACCTTTCTTCTTCACCAGGCCGCCGAGCAGATCTATCAGGCCATTCTTTTGGTCTTCACAGGCTATAAGCCGACAACCCATAACCTCGACAAATTAAGACGATATACAAATCGCCTCTCGCTGGAGCTGGCAACCCTTTTCCCCCGGGACAATCCCGAAGAGGAGCATCTCTTCAGGCTCCTGACCCAGGGCTATGTAGATGCCCGTTATAAAGATCATTTCACAGTGTCAGAGCAGGAGGCTTCGTTGTTGACGGACAGGGTACAGCGGCTGCTGGACATCGCAGGGAGGGTATGCAGAAATCATCTGGTAAGCCTCGGTAAGAAGGCCCGGTGTATGTCGTTCTAACAGGACTGCCGTGGGACCGCGAGAGCCGCTTACTCCCTTGCGAGGTCAGCGATCGTCTTCTTTTCCAGGATCTTCAGGTTGGCATCGCGAACCTGTGACATCACGGAGTGAAGGCCACAGCTTTTTTCGTCGCAGTTCTTGCAGCGTTCGTAGAAATAGAGGCTGACGCAGGGCAGGAGCGAGATGGGACCGTCCAGCAACCGCATGACCGTCGCCAGCGGTACGTCCTTAGGGTTCTTGGCAAAATAGTATCCTCCCCCTTTCCCCTTCTTGCTTTCCAGGATATTTGCATTCTTCAGCTCGAGCAGAATATTCTCCAGGAATTTCAGCGGGATCTTTTTTTTCTTGGCGATCTCGGCGATCAGCACCGGCTCGTCTTTTTCTTTTTGCGCCAGGTACATCAGGGCCTGAAAAGCATATTGTGTCTTTTTGGAAAGCATTTTTTATCCTTTGTCAAATTTGTACATTTTGGAAAGCATATCCACCCATTTAAAATCCAAGCACATCGCTCATCCGGAAGAGACCGCTCTTACCCTGAATAAATTCCGCCGCCAGAACAGCGCCAAGGGCAAAACCTTTACGGCTATGTGCTGTATGCGTGATCTCGATCGAGTCGATCGCTGAACTGTATTCTATCCGGTGTGTGCCGGGCGCCGGGTCTATCCGCTCGCTCAGTATCTCCAATTCATCTAAGTTATCACTAATATGATTGACCCATTCCTTTTTGCGGGGGATTTTTTCCAGTATCTGTTCGGCCAGGGTTATAGCCGTGCCGCTGGGCGAATCCTTTTTCCCGGTGTGATGGATCTCGGTTATCCGGACCTCGTAGTCGGGATGCGGTGCCATCAGGTCAGCGAGCCGGCGGTTCACCTCGAAGAAGATGTTGACACCCACGCTGAAATTGCTGGCATAGAGGAAGCCCCCCTTTCGTTGAAGGCAGGCGCTCCTGACCTCCTCCAGTCGGTCCAGCCAGCCAGTCGATCCACTGACCACGGGAACGCCGGCTTCCAGGCAGCGAACGATATTCCCGAAGGCGCTTTCGGGGCCGGTAAATTCAATGGCCACGTCCGCCTGACGGATCTTCTCGACCGTATTGTCCTCCAAATTGTCGATCGATACCTTGAGCACGATATTATGGCCCCTGGCGACGGCGATCTCTTCGATCGCATGCCCCATTTTCCCATATCCGATGAGCGCAATCTTCATACTGCGGATAAATTTAGCGTCAAATTTACGATAAGTTTTGTGGACTATGAAGTTTTAGGGAACCGCCTTCACCTGCTTGTACCGGACCTTATGAAAGTCGAAGGCCAGGCCAACCCCCATTCCCATGGCGCCCGGACCGGCTGCGCCAGGCGGCTGCTGCAGCTGCAGGCTCAGCTTGTCGCTGACGTCAAAGCTCATCAGGTGGGCATCGACCGTTGCGTCGACGATCTGCAGTCCCCAGAATAACAGGAAGAAAAGGACCGAATAGTCCTGGTCTTTCCGGAACTCGTTGCGATAGCTGCGTAGTGAATTGATCCCGTTCGCGTTCCCAAAGGTTCTCAGCCTGGGTTCGATCTTGGCCGTAACAGAGTCGGGGATAGGAAGCCCCGCTTCCACAAAAGGGTCGACCATAGCTATCGCCTGCTGACATTTCTGATACCAGTTGTGATTGTAAAAGAAAGTATAGGCGGGAATGCCCACGGCAGCATATACCAGCGGCACCTTCCAGTACTTGCGGTTGTATATCTGTCCCAGACCGGGGCAAAATGTGGAGTAAAGCGTCGCCCTTCTTGGACTATGCACCCTGTGACCGGCTGAATCCACCTGGTAGACCTTCTGCTTGTGTCCCTTTGGGTGCGGCCCGCGGGGCAGAGTATCGGCTACCCTATAGCCTGTTGCCGGCTTCCCCTTGATAAAAGAAGGTGTAGTGTCGTTCTTTACCTGGCATTTACAATGGCCATGCAGGAACAGAAATCCCGCCATGATCAAAAAAAACCGGACCATCTTCATGTGGAGAGTGCTTAGTTGACGGAAACGCCCAGCTGGTCCAGCAATTTGTTCAATTCCTGGAGAGAGTAATACTCAATTGAAATACTGCCTTCTCCTTTCTTGTTATGATTAAGTTTTACCCTCGTGCTGAAATGCGAAGCTAAGTTATCCTCAATTCTCTTGAAAGCTTCCGGCAGGGTGGGCTTTACCGAATTTTTAACAGCGCCCGGCGCCGCGCCTTCTTTATAGAGCTTCCGCACCAGCTCTTCTGTCTGACGAACAGAGAGCCCTTTTTCTTTTATCTCGTTGAAAAGATACAGCTGTTTGTCAACGGTGTCTACATTGATCAGCGCGCGGGCATGTCCCATCGAGAGCTGGTTGCTGCGCACCGCCACCTGGATATCGGGAGGCAGCTTTAAAAGGCGGATATAGTTGGCAACCGTGCTCCGCTCCTTACCCATCCGCTCTGCCACCTGCTCCTGCGTGTAGTTCAGCTCTTCCATCATACGCTTATAGCTGAGCGCGATCTCCATCGCGTTCAGGTCTTCCCGTTGCAGGTTCTCCAGTAAGGCCAGCTCGAGCAGCTGCTGGTCGTCGGCCTGCCGTACGTAGGCCGGGATGTCTTTCAGCTCTGCCAGCTTAGCCGCCCTGTAACGGCGCTCCCCTGAGATCAGCCGGTATTTGCCCGTCGGCAGCTTGCTGACGGTGATGGGCTGGATAATATCGTGCAGCCGGATGGAATGCGCCAGCTCCTGCAGCGCCTGCTCGTCAAAATCGTGACGGGGCTGGCGCGGGTTGGTCTCAATCTCTCCCAGCGGAATACGCAGCATATTTGTAACCGTCTCGACGACCGAAGGCTTCAGGTCGCCGGACGTGGTCTTCAGGTCAGCATCGATGCTTTTCAGCAGGGACCTGATACCTTTTCCCAGGGCCTCTTTATCACTTTTTTTATTGGGTGTACTCATGGTCTTAAGTCAGTTACTCTAATATTCTCTCCTCCTGTTTGATGCGCGTCATGTTGTTCTTTTGCAGGATCTCCTTCGCGAGATTGAGATAGTTCACAGAACCCTTGCTGAGCGCGTCATACAGGATCACCGGCTTGCCGACGGACGGCGCCTCGCTGATCTTCGTGTTCCGGTGGATGATAGTGTCGAAAACGATCTCGTCAAAATGTTTACGGACCTCGCTGACCACCTGGTTGCATAGCCGAAGCCGGCCGTCATACATCGTCATCAGGATGCCTTCGATCGCAAGCTGCGGGTTCAGCCGGCTTTGCACGATCTTGACCGTGTTCAGCAGCTTGCCCAACCCTTCCAGCGCAAAAAACTCGGTTTGCACAGGCACGATCACCGAATCGGCAGCGGTCAGCGCATTCACCGTGATCAAACCCAGCGAAGGCGAACAGTCTATGATGATAAAATCATATTCATCCTTCACCGGCTCGAGAATGCCTTTCAGCACGCTTTCCCGATTGGGGTAATTGATCATTTCGATCTCATAGCCTACCAGGTCAATATGCGAAGGAACGACGTCAAGGTGCGGGATCTCCGATTTCAGGATCACGTCTTTCACCGGGATGCCGTTCACCATGCAGTCATAAAGACTCTGTGTAATATTATGCAGATCGAAGCCTACGCCCGTAGTACTGTTCGCCTGGGGATCGGCGTCCACCAGCAGCGTTTTAAATTCCAGCACAGCAAAGCTGGCGGCCAGATTGATCGCTGAAGTGGTTTTACCAACTCCCCCTTTTTGGTTTGCAACTCCTATAGTTTTTCCCATATTATATTATCTCCGGTTCCAACAATCTCTGCACACCTGTCCTTCGTCCCTGTGGCGAACCGGACCAGGTCCGGTGCCGCGGTAAAATTGTCACCAATCGACAAGACGGCAAAATAAAGTTTTTGACAGGATGGCAAATGTACATTCTTCAGGAGAAATTCGAAGAACTTTCCTGATTTACGGAAGTTTGCCGCAATTTTGCACCCAAAATGGTCTATCGTCTGAAAGGCTCAAATTATATAAACTTAATCTTTAATGCGTAGTCGTAGGTTTCAGCTGGTGTTCATGGTGATAGCCCTGCTGGTGGACTTTTACGTCTTTCAGGCCATCAAGACCCTTTCCCGGGACCATTTGCCCCCGACGACACTGTTGATCTATACCGTCTTTTGGGTCGTTTCCTTCCTGACCCTTTTCACGGTGTTCTTTATCCTTCCCAGCCTGCAGTACAGAGCGCGAAAGACCTATTCCTATCTGATGGCGCTGGTCGCCGGACTCTTCCTGGGAAAGCTGGTCGGCTCCGTCATCTTTTTCATCGACGACCTCCGGCGTGCCGCACAATGGCTGTTGACGAGGACTCCGGCCGGCAGCGCCGAAGGCATTTCCCGCAGCATATTTCTCTGCTGGCTGGGCCTGGGACTCGGCGGTGCCCTTTTTGCCTCCCTGGTCGCCGGCTTCTCCAATAAATATAATTATAAGATACACCGCCACCGGCTGAAATTTGCAAACCTCCCCGCTGCCTTTAGAGGGCTTAAGATTGTTCAACTGTCTGATATTCACTCGGGTAGCTTTGGTAGTCCTGCATCGGTCAACAAAGGGATCGACATGGTCCAGGCCGAGAGGCCGGATATCATCCTGTTCACAGGCGACCTGGTCAACAGCATTGCCTCCGAGATGAAGGACTACCAGGCCGTGTTCTCCCGCCTGAACGCGCCGATGGGCGTCTATTCGACCCTGGGGAACCACGACTACGGCGACTATCACTGGTGGGAGTCGGAGCAGGCGAAAAAAGCCAACCTCGAGCGCCTCCGGCAGATACAGGCCGAGATGGGGTGGCGCCTGCTGATGAACGAACACGTCGTCTTTGAAAGGGGAGGGGACAGGATCGCCCTGCTCGGGATCGAGAACTGGAGCGCCAAAGCACGCTTCCCCAAATACGGGAAGATGAGCGAAGCCCACACCGGGACAGAGCATTGTCCATTCAAGATCCTGATGAGCCACGATCCCAGCCACTGGGATGCCGAAGTGAGGATCCAATACCCCGACATCGACCTGATGCTGGCCGGTCATACACATGGCATGCAATGGGGTTTTGAGCTGCCGGGTCTTAGATGGAGTCCCGTGAGGTTTCTTTACAAACAGTGGGCGGGTCTTTATGAGGAAGGGAGACAGAAATTATACGTCAATCGCGGTTTTGGCTTTATCGGCTATCCGGGCCGTTTTGGGATATTGCCCGAAATAACGGTTATCGAGCTGGCTTAAGAAAGCTTTAACATTTTAACGAGTCATTTAAGGATTTTAACAAACCAATAAATTAATCAAATGTACTTTCACCCCATAATTAGAATGAAACACAAAACAGCACCAACAATGAAATTCAGCATGAACAAATTTGCTCTTCCGCTCGCTTCGATGGTTCTCTCTCTCATGCTCGTAACCTTTACAACTGCCAACGCCGATGCCCAGGAATCGCTGCAATTGGGCGTAAAGGGCGGCATCAATCTTACTAAGGTGAGCGGACGCTCTTTCAATACCAAAACCCAGCCAGGCGCGATCGCGGGTTTTTATGGAGAATTGAATTTCTCAAAGAAATGGGTGCTGCAGCCTGAGCTGGTCTGGAATCAGGTCGTCACGCAGACCTCCGAAGAGTTCAGCCAGATCTATCCCGGAGACGGCGTGCATTCCGGTCAGGCCATCAACAACTATATTTCGCTGCCGGTACTGGTCGCTTTTAAACCTACGCCCGAATTATCGATCCTAGCAGGACCCCAGTACAGCTACCTGGTCAACCAGACCAAGGGGCTTTGGTTCAGCGACCAGAACAAGGGCATCTTTGCTAAGAATGACCTTGCCGTCGTCATCGGTGGACAGCTCAACCTGGGCAAGATGAAAATTGGCGCGCGTTATGTATGGAATATAACGGATGCCAACGGCATCAACAACTCGGATCAGTGGCGCGAGCATGGCTTCCAGGCGTATCTGGGGTACCAGCTCAAGGATATCAGGCTGAAAAAGAAGAAATAAATGTGCGGGGAACGGCGGTTCCTGGCAAGATGTAGAAAATCCGGGACAGCCTGGGGCTGGACCATCCTAAAATCACTGGCATATAAGTTGAATATTACTTGCAATCCATTCTTTCATTAAATCAAACCAACATGAAGAGGACCGCAATTGTATTATCCGTATTACTGGTGACAGCCAGCCTGGGAGTCCGGGCTCAAGGGGTTCACCTGGGTATCAAGGCCGGCGCCAATCTTTTTAAAATGAACGGCGAGTCGTTCAGCGACGAGTACAAGTTTGGCTATAATGTCGGCGCCTTTGCCCAGGTCAATTTCACTCCGAACATCGGTATCCAGCCGGAATTGTTGTTCAACCAGACCAACTATCGTACAGGTACCCAGTTCAGCTCTATCTATCCCGGAGGTCTCGATGATTTCAAAGGCAAGCTCAACTATCTTACCGTTCCGGTGCTGTTAAACCTCAGGCCAATTCCTTTACTTAGCATCCTGGTCGGGCCTCAGTTCGGCATCCTGCTAAACCAGGACGAGCACCTTGTTGCCAATACCAAGGATGCTTTCAAGAAAGGCGACCTGTCTCTGGTAGGAGGCGCACAGCTAAACCTGGCAAGCCTTATGGTCGGCGCCCGGTATGTCATCGGACTTAATGATATTAATGATGCGGGCACCCCGAACTCCTGGAAGAACCAGGGCTGGCAACTCTATGCAGGTTTTCGGATATTTTAAGCCAATTACCTAACTTTACACAAAACCCTCCTGTGGGAGGGTTTTGTTTTTTTGGATAAGAGTGCTATTTTGTTACTGATTGCACATACACAAACACCACTGATGAAAGAGAATTTATTCATGCGTGCCGAAGATGACCTGGATTTCATGCCCATCATACCCTTGAATGAGACCGATAATGAGAACCTCAACGATATAGAGATACCCAAAGAGCTGCCCGTCCTTCCCCTTCGCAATACCGTACTCTTCCCGGGCGTGGTCCTGCCCATTACTGTCGGCAGAGACAAAAGCATCAAGGCTGTCAATGACGCCTACAAATCGGACAGGCTTATCGGCGTGCTCGCGCAAAAGGACAGCACGATCGAAGACCCCTCCGTGACCGACCTGGAAGACGTCGGCACCGTAGCGCGCATCATCAAGCTTATCAAAATGCCGGACGGCGGAACTACGGTTATCCTTCAGGGTAAAAGAAGGTTCAAGGTCGGGGCCATCACCGCAGAAGACCCTTATTTCAAGGCCCAGGTGGTCCTGCTGCAGGAGGCGGAGGCGCCGAAAGAGCAGGACTTCGAAGCCTATGTCTCCAATATCAAGGACCTGGCGGCACAGATCATTCAGCTGTCTCCCAACATCCCTTCAGAGGCCTCGATCATCCTGAAGAATATCGAGAACCCGTCCTTTCTCATCCATTTTGTATCCAGCAATCTCAATACCGAGCTGCACGAGAAACAGCAGCTTCTCGAGATCCACCATATCAAATCCCGGGCAGACCTGCTGATGCAGCTGCTGCAGCGCGAGCTGCAGTTCGCCGAGCTCAAGAACAAGCTCACCAACAAGACCAAGACCGAGCTCGACAAGCAGCAGCGTGAATACTTCCTCCAGCAGCAGCTGAAAAGCATCAAGGATGAGCTGGGGGGAGATACCAACGAGCGAGAGCTGAAAGAGATGCAGAAAAAGGCCGAGAGCAAAAAATGGCCGGCCACCGCCCGAGACCTTTTCCGAAAGGGTATCGAACGGCTGGAGCGCATGCACCCGACGACCCCGGATTATTCCGTCGTCTACAACCATCTCGACCTGATGCTGGAGCTCCCCTGGGGAGACTATACCGAAGATTCCTACGACCTGAAGAAGGCCAAGAAGATACTGGACCAGGATCACTACGGCATGGACAAGGTGAAGGAGAGGATCCTGGAATACCTGGCGGTGCTCAAACTGAAGGGGGATATGAAGAGTCCGATCCTTTGTTTTGTCGGACCTCCCGGCATCGGCAAGACCTCGCTGGGGCGCAGCATCGCCAGCGCCATCGGCCGGAAATATGTCCGTATATCCCTGGGCGGCCTCCACGACGAAAGCGAGATCCGCGGCCACCGCAAGACCTATATCGGCGCTATGCCGGGCCGGATACTCCAGTCTTTGCGCAAGATAAAGTCTTCCAATCCGGTAATGATCCTGGACGAGATCGACAAGACGGGCAGCGATTTCCGCGGCGACCCCTCTTCGGCGCTGCTGGAAGTCCTCGACCCCGAGCAGAATCATACGTTCTACGATAACTACCTCGAGCTCGAATACGACCTGAGCAAGGTCCTCTTCGTAGCAACGGCCAACGACATCAACGCCATACCGCATGCGCTTCGCGACCGGCTGGAGATCATCGACCTCAGCGGTTATGCAGTAGAAGAAAAGGTAGAGATCGCCCGGCGACACCTCGTGCCCAAGCAAAAAGAGCTGCACGGCCTGAAGCCGATGAATTTCAAGATCGCAGATAAGGTTCTCGAAAAGGTGATACAGGACTATACGCGGGAGAGCGGGGTTCGCGAGCTCGACCGGCAGCTGGCCTCCATCATGCGCTACCAGGCAAAGGAATACGCGATAAGGGGGAAGCTGAAAGCCCAGCTCACAACCGTCGATATCGAAAAAGTGCTCGGAAAATCCAGGTACAGCAATGACCTTTACAAGGTCGCCAACATGCCGGGAGTGGCCGTAGGCCTCGCGTGGACCCCCGTAGGCGGGGACATCCTCTTTATCGAGACCAGCCTCAGCGACGGCAAGGGCGACCTCAAGCTGACCGGCAACCTCGGGAATGTCATGAAGGAAAGCGCCGCCACCGCCCTTACCTATCTGCAGTCCAATGCCCGCAAATACGATATCGATCCCGAACAGTTCAATAAGAAGACCATTCATATCCACGTACCCGAAGGCGCGGTGCCCAAGGATGGTCCCAGCGCGGGTGTCACTATGATGTCGGCTATCGCCAGCGCCCTCACCGGGCGGCGGGTCAAACCCTATCTGGCCATGACGGGCGAGATCACGCTAAGGGGACAGGTGCTGCCCGTAGGTGGCATCAAGGAAAAGATACTGGCTGCCCGCCGGGCCGGTCTGAAAGAGATCGTTCTCTGCTGGCAGAACGAAAAAGATGTTCAGGAGATCGACTCGGCCTTTATCAAAGGACTTAAATTTCATTTTGTCAAGACCATGCAGCAAGTGGTCGAGCTGGCGCTCGTGTGAGCTCCGCAGGCAGGAAATAGTTATTAACAACCCTTTTTGAACCATTTGTTCCCGAATCGCGTTAAAATGTTTTCATGTTGGTTGTTTTAAGGGTAAAAAGCAAATAGCCCGGCGTCAGCCGGGCTATTTGTATTATATAGGTCGCTTTCGTCCGCTGCAATCCTCCCCACTGCGTTTTTTCTTATAAGGAATACTTCCTATCTCCCTCTAAGTGCTCCCAGCCTGGTTTTCAAGGGAAATGGGTAATCGGTTGACGATTTGACGGTTTTCCTTTTTTATTATTACCGAAACATTAATTTTGATCAGGTAGAAAAAACCTTCCATGATCAAGCTTATTATCGTAGACGATCATCTTCACGTGAGAGAAGCCTGGAGCTGGGTGCTCAACCAGGTGCCCCGGATCAGCGTCATCGCCCAGTGCGCCAACGGCCAGGAGGCCATCGAGGCCGCCAAACAGCTGCAGCCGGACGTGATCCTGATGGACATTCATATGACCCCCGTCAATGGCATCGAAGCCACCCGCACTATCCGTCAATTTTCCAGCAATATCAAGATCATCGGCGTGTCTGTACAGGCAGAACGTTCCTATGTGAACGAGATGCTGCGCAACGGCGCCAACGGCTATGTGACGAAGAACTCCCCCAGCACCGAAATGGTGGCGGCCATCCATGAAGTGCTGGCTGGCAATACCTATCTCTGCGAGGAAGTAGGGCACCTGCGCGCGGTCGCCGGCGAGATGCGCGCCCAGGCTCAGCTACGCAATTAACTCTTTTTCGTCCTTGTTTGCTCCCTTCGGGTTGTGGGAAATTTAACCCTCGGTCGCAAACTCGCTAATGATGGGCCTGTGGCCAACGGACGTGTCGTCCGTTTTAAAGGCTACCCGAGGCTTCAGTCCCAGTAGCCCGAACATCAGATTGTCCTCTTCAAAAGAAGGATTGGGAGTCGTCAGCAGCTTTTCGCCGGCAAAGATCGAATTGGCTCCTGCCATGAAACAGAGGGCCTGCTCTGCCTGGCTCATCTCGGCACGGCCGGCGCTCAGCCGGACCATCGTAGCAGGCATGAGTATCCTGGCAGTGGCGATCATCCGGACCATATCCCAGACGTCGACTTTTGGGTTATCGGCCAGCGGAGTACCCTTTACGCGGACCAGCGCGTTGATAGGTACGCTTTCGGGATGCTGGGGCAGGGTAGACAGCGTATGCAGCATTTTCATGCGATCCTCGTGGGTCTCTCCGAGACCAATGATACCCCCGCAGCAGACGGTAACACCGGCCTTCCGGACATTGTCAAGCGTAGCAAGACGGTCGTCATAAGTGCGGGTGGAGATGATCTCGCTATAGTGTTCCTTCGACGTATCCAGGTTGTGATTGTAAGCATAGAGGCCCGCATCGGCGAGACGCTTCGCCTGGTCCTCGTTCAGCATGCCCAGCGTGCAGCAGACCTCCATCCCCATCTCATTCACGCCTTTTACCATATCGATGACCCGGTCAAAGTCTTTGTTATCCCTCACTTCGCGCCACGCCGCGCCCATGCAAAAACGGGTAGAGCCGGCAGCCTTCGCCTTCGCGGCGTACTCGAGCACCTCTTCTTTCTTCATCAATGCCTGTACGTTGACCTCTGTATTGTAACGGGCAGCCTGGGGACAGTAGGCACAGTCCTCCGGACAGCCGCCGGTCTTGATCGACAGCAGCGTACAGACCTGGACCTCTCCGGTCTCGTTGTTCTCCCGATGTACAGTGGCCGCGCGATAGATCAGGTCCAGCAGGGGCGTATCATAGATATCTTTTATCTCGTCCAGTGTCCAGTTATTACGGATCATAATCATTGGTTTATATTATCTTACTTAGTTCCCGTCACGCAAAAATACGGTTGAGTCCTTTAATAAAGGTAGATTTAAGTGGAACAATTTAGTGAAAACCACCCGGAATTGGTTTACGTTGCTGATCTCGTCATAAAAGCCGGAATAATCCCCGCCCGGGAAATATACGGCATTCTGATTGTAAAAGATACTGGCGGGATCTATCCGGCGATCCCAGTTGCGGTACCCATGGTCGCTCATGAAGAGGATCACGGCCTTTCCTCCTGAATTTTGCTTTAATGCCGTAATAACCTCACGGACCCTGTCATTCGTATAAGGCAGATAGCCGAGGTAGCTGCCCGGACTCGATCCATGGGCAATTTCCTCCTGACTGAGCCGGTGACGGGCACTATCGAAAATATGGGGCTCATGCGGCATGAACACGTGCATATAGACGAAACGCGGCTTCCCCGGATGATGGGCGCTCTCCTGGATCGTATTTTGAATGGCCGTTTCGTTCGTTCGTTCCATCTCTGTTATTTTGCTCGCGAGCAGCGGCGACCCTTTTGGCCCAAGCCGGTCTGTGGCCCAGGCCCCAAGGTCCCGGACGAGATAGTCGAACAGCGTATGGCTGGTGATCAGCTTGGTCTTCGTCGCAATAAAGGTCTGCAGCAAATGCGAAGGATGCTCCGGCAGATCGAATGGGGAATTGTTAACGACGTCATACCCCCGGGAGATCAGGAAATTTACCGCCTCGCTCTTCCGGATAGGCTCGAATGAATTGGTGTAGTCATCAGGCTGCAGGGCATCCGGATGAGCGATGCCTTTTAAATAAGACAGGTTCAGCATCGAGCCCATCGAAAAAGGAGTAATAAAATAATTGGCCCGGCTTTTTACCTGGAGATGAAAACCCGAGCGGACCAAAAAACTGTCCAGCCCGCTGTTGTCATAATGATACACGTCCCGGAGCGTGCGGCTGGCGCTGTATTCGTCAAACACCAGCAAATAGATATCCGGTCGCGGACAGGTATCGCAACCCGGCTGCGGTCCTTCGATGAGGGAGGAAGCCGCAATACCTTGCACCGGTCTGCCGGACCCCTTCCAGGCGAGCGCGACGCCGTCGGCAGCAATAGAGAAGAGGAGCAGCACCGTCAGGAAAAGCCCCAGCCGGTCGAAGGGCGCCTTCGATCGAAGCCAGAGCGTCATCACAACGACTACGAACAGGAATAATGGCAGCAGGATAGAATAGCGATGAAGAAAAATGCCGTGTTTCCTTAGCGGATCGTGCAGGTAGCCAAAGAACAAAAAAAAGCCCATGCAGAAGGTCGCTGCCAGCGCAGCCTTGAGAGGCTGCTTCAACAACAGGAAGAACAGGCCGAAGAGGACCAGCGCTGCTGCGCAATAGACGCCCGCCAGGCCGATACAATCCGTAAACCGGACGAAGGGGATGTTCGCGACATACCCGTGGAATACGAAGAACGCAGGCAGCAGCAGCATCGACAAGCAACGGAACCAGGTCGGTATTTTCATATTGCGTCTGCCTTTTTGCGCATAAGATATAATATTCTTTCCGTTCCGGGGATCGGCTGCTTTTGTTCGATGTTGAACAACAATGCAAACTGTGCTTCGAAAGCATATGCATCATAAGGCTTGTGAAAGACCGGCTTGTCGCGGATCAGCGCCGAAGCCTTTTCGTCTGAGATGGGCACGAATTCGATGATCAGCCATTGCCGGGTCAGTAAAGCCAGGTAGTCGGCCAGCAGGGCAAATGGAATATTTTTCATCAGCACCAGGTGATGCACTACCGCCAGCGCCACCACCAGGTCGCACTGTGCTCTTTCGGTAAAAGAAGATCGCTCTGCATTCGCAAAACCGGACGCCGGAGTAGGATCAGCGATGTCGACGCATAACGGATATATGTGTCCGCCGGCCCCGGAGGATGAAGACCCGCCGGACGCGGCTGCTACCCGGTACAGCGTGCTGGTGCAGGCCCACTGGTCATCCACGGCGATGACCCTTGCTTTCTTCTCCGCCAGTATCCGCGAGAAATAGCCATCATTGGCGCCGAGATCGAGCGCCGAGCCGAAGTCGATCGCAGCGGTCATTTCGCGGAACAGTCGTTCTTTTTCATGTACATAGGCCTGGCTCATGACCGTCTCGGAATAATACCGGCTCCATCCAACAGCGCGCGACGCTTCGGTCCGAAGTCCACGCAGGGAATCCTCGAGGCTGCCGATCAGCAGCAGCAGCCGTCGTTGGTCAAAAGAGACCTGTCCTCCCTTTCCGGATGTCACTACTCTTGCGGGCAAGACCACGTGCAGCCAGACACCTGCCCGGAAACGACTCTTGAAAGGCAGCAAGGGTAGGAGAGTGCCTGCCGGCATTCCTTCCGGATAGGCAGCAAGTGTCTTGTGAATGCCCTGCCTGAAATAGTGATGCAGATACAACGGGAAAAGAAAGGATTCGCAAAATTGCCGGTAGGCGATCCAGGGACGAGCCGGATCATATCTTTCGAAAGACAGCGTATCGATGAAAATGGGCCTGGCGTTTAGCCACTGGATATTGCGGGGACTCGCGTCCTTCAGGATCATGCCATGGTCGATGGCGATCCGCATAACTTTCAGCGAAAGCAGGGCAGCGTCCTTCAGCTGGTCGGGACTCCATTCGCAGGGATAGCTGATCACGGGCAGCTGCAGCGGCAGCAGCGTCCCGGCTTCCACCTCTTCGTGCGGAATAAGCAGCTGTTCCGCAACCAGCTTCCCGTACAAGCCGGAATCCATGAGCAGCCGGTAGTCGTCGGCATAGACTGGATTCACCTGCCTGTACACCCGTCCATCGCGTCTGAAGACAAAGCCGGCCGGGTCTCTATAAGATGCAGGATGATCAGGAAGGTTCCTTGTCATTCTCGGTTGGCGGTTTCGGTTTGGGGCGAACAAAGAATGACCGTATCCTGAACCATAGGGTCTTGAAATAAAACATAAACCCGAGCACTGCGGCTATGATCGCCTGCACCAAATAGCTTCCGCCGCCCGGGTCGATATACAATAGCATTGCCATAACGCAAGCCGGATTGGTTACAAATAGCTGAGATTTGTTCGGGGCGTAAGCACCAGCAACGTCTCATACATCAGACGGATCGTCTGCTCGATATCTTTTTTGTGCAGCATCTCCACGGTGGTATGCATATACCGCAGTGGGATGGAGATCAATACAGACGGGCAGCCGTCGTTGGCATAGGCAAACGAGTCGGTATCGGTGCCTGTGCTCCGCGATACGGCCCGCAGCTGTACGGGAAGACTGTGTTTCTCAGCTGCCTCCTGTACGATAGCCAGCAGCTTGTTGTGTACCGCAGGACCAAATGCCAGGGACGGCCCCTTGCCGCAGGCGATGTCCCCTTCGATGGTCTTGTTGATCATGGGGGTCGTCGTATCGTGCGTCACGTCGGTAATGATCGCGATATTGGGCTTGATCCGACGGGCGATCATCTCAGCGCCCCGCAGACCGACCTCTTCCTGTACAGCGTTCACCACATACAGCCCAAAGGGTAGCTTTTTCTTGTTCTCCTTCAGCAGGCGCGCCACTTCGGCGATCATAAATCCGCCGACACGGTTGTCAAACGCACGGCCGATCAGGTAGTCATAGGCCAGCTCGGAATAGCCGTCCTGGTAGGTGACAACGGCGCCGATATGTACTCCAAGGTCTTCGAGCTCTTTCTTCGAACGGGCTCCGGTGTCGAGAAACAAATTGTCCACCTTTGGCTGGGACTCCTTGGCGTCAGTCCCGAGTCGGGTGTGTATGGCCGGCCAGCCAAATACCGCCGGGACCTTCCCCTTTTTCCCGTGAATAAACACCCGCATTCCCGGAGCGATCTGGTGGTCGACCCCGCCATTCCTCTTGAGGTACAATAACCCTTCGGGAGTGATATAGTTCACAAACCAGCTGATCTCGTCAGCGTGCGCTTCGATGACAACCTTGAAGGGCGCATCCGGATTCACCACTCCGACGGCCGTGCCGTAGGGATCGCTAAAATGCGTGTCCACATAAGGTTTCAGATAGTCGAGCCACAGCCGTTGGCCACTGCTCTCGAAGCCGACGGGAGAAGGATTGTTGATATAGTTCTTAAAAAATTCCCAGGATCTCGTGGTAAGAATTGAAGGCGACGCTGCCTCGCTTTTCGCACTTTTTGCCATTGGATTCATTTCGATTAGGTGTACCGGAGATACGTTCCGGGTGACAAATGTAACTAAATCCTGAAAATCAGCATCAACACCCCCGAAAACATCATTAGTCCGTCTAATACGATGTAGAAGAGGTCGTCGGAGAAATTGCGCTTGGCCTCCTTGTAGAGGGCGGCTGTGATGATACCCGGGATCAGTAAAAGGAAAATATAAAAGGCATTGTAGTGGAACAAAGAAAGAGCAATGCTCACCAGGAAGAACAGCCCGATCGATACCGAGAACAGCAGATCAATGCCTCTTTCATCCAGCATCGTAATAAGGCTGCGGATCCCCTGCGACCTGTCGTCCTCACGGTCCCGGTAGTCGAAGATGATACAGATCGCATAGATGAGGAAGAACCGTCCGGCCGTAAACAGTACAAAGGACGTCTTCCAGGGCGCCTCCGCCACGATCACCGGAAGGACGGTCGTGACATAGACCCAGACAAAGGTCAGGAAAAGGGTCTTGCCAACCGCTATCTTTTGCAGCTGAACAAAGATGCGCTGAGGCAGCTTGGGCGCCGAATACAAAAAGGTCAGCAGGATGCCGAAAAGCATGGCAGGCAGATAGTGCAGCAGGTAAAGAAAATTGACCCCCGCGCCTACCAATCCTACGAGGTAAAGGATAAAATGCAGTATTTTATGCCGGTTCGACCAGTGTACCCGGCGGGATGGACTGGCCGATCTGGGTGTGAGCCACCAGTGGAAATTATAGCTGCAGATCGTGGCGAAGAACACGAACCCGATGAGCTTCCCGGACGGCGGCAGGCCCAGCAAAAGGTGGCTCGTCTGCCAGACCATTACGACGGCACATATAGCAATATAAAGGCTGCTGAAAACAAAGAAATCGACTATTTTTCTTAACATCCACCACTCATTATTTCAAAATGATCAGCTTTGGTGAAGAGATCGTATCGCTATGGACACCGCCGGAGGACAGGACAAAGAATTTCATGATGACGGTATCATTTTGCCCGAGGCTGGTCGACTGAAAAAGGGAGCTGTGGGGCAGAGAATACCTAAACTCGCCCTTGTTGGCGCCCTCCAGGTCAGGAATGGGGTTGATAATGGTATCGACGACGGGATCCGAAGCCGGGACCTCGTTAAGCCGGTCGAGTATGGAAACGAAATAACCGTTCTGGACGCTGCTGCCGTTGGTGAACTTGAAATGGGCGACCAGTGAATCATTCGTGCCGATAGTGGTCTTATCGATGGACGTCAGGGTGAACTGTGGCTTACCTCCGGAGCCGCCTTTGCTACAGCTGCCGGCTGCCAGTAATATGATTATCGCGGGTATCAGGAAAGAACCAGACTTCATGATGCTGATTTGATGCCTACAAACCTAGTTGTTTTTATTTAAAAGGGGTAATTTTGTTCCAAAATTCCCACTTGCAACTAACAGAAGGGCTGTTCTCCCTCTCCGAATCCAATCTTGTCCCCCGCGCTCTGGAAATATTCGCTTTTCAGTATGCTGAAAACCCTCTCTATCGCCAGTATGTCCAAACGCTCGGGACCGACCCGTCTGCTGTCAATACATTATACGATATTCCCTTTCTTCCGGTTGCCTTCTTCAAAACACATCCTGTCTGGACAGGGACGCCAGGGCCGGCGGCCGTGGTATTCGAGAGCAGCGGCACCACCGGAATGGTCACCAGCCGCCACGCGGTAAAAGACCTCGATCTGTATAGAGAAAGCTTTACTGCCGCGTTCCAGCGGTCATACGGGCCTGTCAATGAATGGTGTATCATCGGCCTCCTGCCTGCCTATCTGGAGAGGAGCAATTCTTCCCTCGTGCTCATGGTCGACGAGCTCATACGGGCCAGCGGTCACCCGGACAGCGGCACCTATCTTTACGATCACGAAAGCCTGCACGGCGTCCTCCAGCGCCTTGAACAGCAGGGACAGAAGACCCTGGTGATCGGGGTGACCTTTGCGCTGCTGGACTTCGCGGAGAAATATGAAATGAAGCTTCGCCATACCGTGATCATGGAGACCGGCGGCATGAAAGGCCGGCGTAAGGAAATAACCCGCGCCGAACTGCACGAGGTGCTGACCCGTCGCCTGGGAGTGCCTTCCGTCCACGCCGAATACGGAATGACCGAGCTGCTGTCCCAGGCCTATTCCCAGGGAGAAGGCCTGTTCCGGTGTCCACCCTGGATGAAGGTGCTGGTCCGTAAAGAAGACGATCCGCTGGACATCAGCGGCGAAGGAGAGGGGATCGTCAATATCATCGACCTGGCCAATATCTGGTCCTGCGCTTTTATCGCGACGGACGACGTTGGGCGGATATTCCCTGACGGGACCTTTCAGATATCGGGACGCGTCGACAATAGTGATATCCGCGGGTGCAGTCTCCTGGTGGTATAGGATTCCCGCTGGCGCCTGCTAGTGGTGTAACACTCCCGCCGCAGCCAGCGCTTTCCAGAGCGTCCAGGCACTGGTGATCATCACCAGCGTGCCCACAGCTACGAACATGGTCTTCACCGGCAGCTTGCCTACCAGCCTTGCCGCAATGGGAGCCGCAAGTATCCCCCCGAGTATCATACCGGCAACGTCCAGGAGGGGAATGCTCTTCAGGAGTATAAAGAAGGTGATCGAGCTCGACAGCACAACAAAGAATTCCGCCAGACAGACAGACCCGATGACATAGCGGGGATTCCGCCGCTTGGCGATCAGGGTGCTGGTGACCAGCGTCCCCCAGCCGCCTCCGGCAAAGGCGTCCAGGAACCCACCGGCGGAGGCCAGCCAGCCTGCCCGCCGGACCTTGTCTTTGGGATTGCGTTTGACGAAGGCCTTCTGCAGGATATAGTAACCCAGATAGACCGTATAAATTGAAAGCGGGATGCGTACCCACTGCGAATACTCCTTACCGAAATAGGCCGCTGCGGCGCCGACAATGGCCCCGATAATACCCGGCACCACGATGGTACGGAACAGCTTCTTGTTGATATTGCCAAACCGGTGATGGCTATAGCCGGAGACGCCGCTCGAGAATACCCGCGCCGAATGCACGCGGCTGCTGACGATGGCCGGCGGAACCCCGTAGGCGAGCAAAAATGTCGTCGAAATAGTCCCATAACCAAGTCCCAGCGATCCGTCTACCATCTGGGCGAGAAAACCCGCCAGCATCATGACCAGAAAACCGGTGCTGTCGATGGGCAACCCACGCACATAGTCGACCATCCCCCTCAAGGGCACCAGCGACAGCAGCCCGTGCCCGAGTATCATAAAGAGAAAGGCGAACAGACACCACTTGACGATCAGCTGCCATTTGGCCGGTTTGGGCTTGGCGAGCAGCTCGACAGGCGGCGGAGCCTGTTTGGCCACCAGCACCTTGGTCAGGTCGTTCAGCTTCCGCACCTTCTCCGAAAAGTCCCCGTTGAGACCCTGACGAATGGTCTGCATATTCTCCAGCACATTGTCTATTTCATCGGGGATCAGGCTCCCTATCTCTTCCCTCAGCCGCTTGGCGATGGTCGGCGATTTGCCGTTGGTAGAGATCGCTATTTTGAGATGGCCCTTGCGGACGATAGAGCTGAGATAGAAATCGCAGAGGTCGGGAGTGTCGGCTACGTTGACCAGCAGCCCCGCGGCCCGCGTTTCCTTCGCGACCGTCTCGCTGACGGTCCGGTCATTCACCGCTACGATGACGATATCGGCGTATTCCAGGTCGTTCGGATGATAGGGTCTTTCCAGCAGCCGGATCCCCGGATGGCGCTCGGCGAGCTCCCGGATGGACTCGGATATCTGCGGCGCGACCACGGTGACCTTTGTAGCCGGTGAGTTTTGCAGCACGGCCTGCAGCTTCTCCAGCCCCACATTGCCGGCGCCGACCAAAAGAAGCCTCAGCCGTTCTAGTTTTACAAACAGCGGGAACAAATGATTTTCGGTTTCGACCTCAGCTTTTATATCCATTACTTCTTATGAACATTTGAAGGCACAAAAAATCCACCCTAAAAAATAAATTTTTTGTCCCATCCTATTTTTATGATTGCCCTCTCGACCTTAGGGCCTCGCGGGCGAACTGGCCTTATGGCCAGTTCCGTCAAATACGATCGTAAAGTAATAGAACCCTCCGATCGATGGCCCCCCAAGATACTGGTAATATTTTTTATTCAGCAGATTAGTAGCCCCCAATTTTAGTGTACTAAACAATTCTGGTATCCGATAGTTCACCTGGGCGTCGATCGTACTATAGGCCGGCACGGTCCCCGCAGCCAGCGGGCTGTTCCAGTAGAAGGCGTTCTGCCAGTGCCAGCCGACGTTAAAGCCGGTATTCTTCAGTATCTCGCGGTTGCCAATGCTGAGATTGGTGATCCAGTTGGGCGTATTAAAAGCGGGGGTGAAGGCATCGGTCGACTCCGAGCTGACGATCGCCGCATAGCTGGCGTTGCCCGTGACGGTGAACTTCTTGTAGAAATTATAGCTTACTCCCAGCTCGACCCCATTATTGGTCACTTTGCTCTTGGAGTTGGTCCACATCTTGTATTTCGTGACCGATCCGGCGTAGATCTGCGTGGCCGTATTGACATTTACCCCGCCCCCGATGGTCCCGTTCTTCGGCTGGGTGATGTCCAGCTGGCCAATGAAATTGTCGTAGACGCTGAAATAATAGTCGACGTCCACGAACAGCTTGTTGTTCAGCAATACACCCTTATAGCCCGCTTCGAAGGAATTGATGTGCTCGGGCTGGATATAGCCGTAGGTGCTTTGTACCAGGATCCCTGCTTCCTTCTGTATCGCCGCCGCCTGGGTGATGCCGCTGCCGCTGTTGAGGTCGGCATTGACCGCATTCCTGAACGCCGTGACCGAAGAGTTGATATACGAGTTCTCGAATGCCTGCGTATGCTCCGCAATTACCGGCAGCCCACCCAGCCGGCGGACGCCGCCATTGTTGACATAGGCGAAGCCTTCGAAAAGGGTGGGGAATCGGTAACCGTTCTGGAACGAAGCACGGAAATTATGCTGTGCCGTCGGCGAGTATACCGCTGCGATCCTGGGATTGAGCTTTGTGCTGAAATACTCCGTCTTGTCGGCCCTCAAGCTGGCCGTCAGCTTGAGCTTTTCTTCGAACAGCTTCTTCGTCAGCTGTATAAATGCGCCGTAGGTGTAGTAGTTGAATTTGCTGTCCGCCTGCTTCGAATCCGCATAGGCCTTCGGATTGACGTAGTTGTTGCCGTCCGGCGTAACGATATAGTTGCGGTAGTTCGCCCCCGCGAGCACCTGGATAAAGGGTATCAGACGCGAGAAGTCATACTGACCCTCGAAGTGCACGAAGGCGGACTTCAGCAGCATCTGTGCGCCCACCGTATCCCAGTTGTTGGTATGGATGATCTTGTTGCGCACGCTGTCGAAAGACCGGGTGCCGGGCAGGTAACGGCCGTTGTCGGCATAGGCGCGCGCTGCATTCAGCGAGGCCTCTACGTTCTGTGTGGTTGGCGCCGCGACAGCATTGTAGGCGTTGTTGAAGCCCGTAGTAAAATCATTCCACCACTGCGGCGATTTCTTGAAGGCCATGTCGATATTCTCCCCCAGCGGCCGGAAGTTAAAGGAATTGCTCCCGGTATTCTCGCTGGTATAATAACCCTTGAGGGTAAGGTCTCCCGCCCGGATGTCCAGCGCATGCTGCTGGATACGCTCGCCGTCCAGCCGCACCCTGTTGCCGCGCTGATAGTTGTTCGTGACCACGCCGATCCGGTACGTATAGGAGATCTCGGTCCCGGCATTGGGACGGAAATGTATCGCGGCGTCGGCCTTGGTATTCTTTACGGCGTAGTCCGTCAGGTCTTTTTCAAGGTAGCCACTGCGCGAAACGTCGTATTTCTTCCCGGCAAGCGTGAGCGTCTTGAGGTCGCTGTTGTATTCGTCGCCATAGCGGTTGATGAGATCGGCGGCGGGATTCACGGCGGCCACGGAAGCATTGGTCTTGTTCCCTGCGTCAAAATACTGGTCGTGCTGATTGTTGGCGATCCAGTCCGTACCCTCCGAATGCGCCACGTTGATCTTGAACGCCCACTTGGGACTCAGCACTTTCGCCCAGCGGATGGCCGATTCGGAATAGAGCGCCGCATTATGGTCCTTGTCGCTGACGTGGTTGACGCCGATCTTCTGGTATACGCTCAGGCCTTCATACTGAAAGGGGGATTTTGTCTTAAGGTTGGCGATACCATTTATCGCGTTCAGCCCATAGATAGCGGAAGCCGCGCCCGGTATCAGCTCGACGCTCTCGATGTCCAGCTCGGTCGGGCCCACCGCATTGGCGACCGGGGCCCCGATGCCCGGGGAGATATTGTCGACGCCGTCTACCATCTGTAAGAATCTCGAGTTGGTCGTTCCGCTGAAACCCCTCGTATTCGGCACCTTATAGCCCAGGCTGAGCGTCGTCATCTGTACGCCCTTTACATTTTCCAGCGCGTCATAAAAGGTGGGGGCGGGGCTCTCTTTTATGGCCCGAAGGTCCAGCTTCTCGATCGTCACCGGACTCCGAAGAATGCTTTCCGATACACGGCTTGCCGTCACCACGACCTGGTCTACCAGCACGCTCCTCGTATTCAGCGCGATGGAAATTCCCGTCGTGCCGTCCCCGCTGACGAGGAATTCCTGGCTTTTAAAACCGATGGAAGTGACCACCAGCGTCAGCGGCAGCTTTTGCGCGGTCTTGAGATGGAAGCTGCCGTCCTCCGCGGCCGTAGTGCCTATCGCCGTGCCCTTGATACGGACGGTCGCGGCGCCCAGGGGCTGGTTGCCCACCGAGTCGTAGACCTTGCCCGAAATAATATAAGGGTCCTGGGCAAGAAGGCCGGTCCCTGTGAAGAGGGCTAAGATGGCCAGTATTCCTGATAAATGCTTCATAAGCTATTAGTCTATTATTTTAGTAGAGTAAAAGTATAAAAAAATTGCCTTCGGACAAAAAGCCCGAAGGCGGATTAAAAAATATTTATTGTTTATACCATTTTTGGCGCAGCGCGAAGTCACCAAAACGTTCGCCGGTGATCCGCTCTTTCTTATACAGCCAGAACAGCAGGTCCAGCTCTTTCAGGATCGCCCCCTCATCCAGGTTCTCTTTATAGATCCTGTTCAGCCTGGTCCCTTCGTGGTCTCCGCACAAGTGCATATTATAATGGCCTGCTGCTGTTCCGACAAAACCGATCTCCGCAGCATAGGGGCGCCCGCATCCGTTGGGGCAGCCCGTCATCCGGATGATGATCTGTTCTTCGCCGAGCTCATACTTGTCCAGCAGCACTTCGATCCTGCCCAGCAGGGTAGGGAGGTAGCGCTGCGCTTCCGCCAGGGCCAGCCCGCAGGTCGGCAGGGCTACGCAGGCGATCGCGTTCTTTCGGATGGCGGAGGCCGCCTCCGTATGTTCGATGATCCGGTATTTCTCGAGTATCTTCTGGATCACGGCCTTGTCTTTGGCCTTGATATCGGACAGGATCAGGTTCTGTGTGCCTGTAAAACGGATATTCGCCTTCCCCGTCTGCGCCACTTCCAGCAGCGCGGTCTTCATCGCAACTTTCTCGTCGTCTACTACTCTTCCGCATTCAACATAGGGGGTATAGTACCAGAGCCCCTTGTGATTCTGTTTCCATCCGTAGTGGTCGACCCGGTCGGTGAATATAAAGGGGCGTGCATCTTCCAGCGGAAAGCCCACTCTCTTTTCCAGCTCGGCCCGGTACCAGTCCAGCCCGTATTTGTCGACGGTATATTTCAGGCGCGCCAGTTTTCGGTCGCTGCGATTGCCGTAGTCGCGCTGGATCGTAACGACCTCATAAATGGCCTTGAATAATTTCTCGTCATCCGCAGGCACAAAGCAGAGGACGCTGGCCAGCCTCGGATAGGTCTCGGCATTGCCGTGCGTGGCGCCAAGGCCGCCGCCGATGGCGAAATTGAATCCCTTCAGCTTCCCGTTCTCGATGATGGCGATCAGCGCCAGGTCATTAGTGAGCACGTCGATATCGTTGTTGGGCGGGATGACGAGGCCGATCTTGAACTTACGGGGCAGATAGCGGTCCTGGTACAGGGGATCTTCCTCGTCCTTCTTATTGGTCAGCTTCTCTTCGTCCAGCCATATCTCATAGAAAGCACGGGTCTTCGGCAGCAGCAGCGCGCTGATGCGCGCGGCATAGGCGTGCACCTGTTCGTGGAGCTCGGACTCCATCGGGTGGGCGGCGGCCGTGACGTTACGATTGACGTCGCCGCAGGCGGCAATAGAGTCGAGATGCACCTTGCTGAAGGCCTTCAGCGTCGGCTTGATCCTGCTTCTCAGGATACCGTGCAGCTGGATGGTCTGGCGGGTGGTGACCTTGATGGTGCCCGTGCTGTTCTCCCCGGCGACGCGATGAATGGCGATCCATTGTTCGGGAGTCAGAAAGCCGCCCGGCACGCGCAGCCTGACCATAAAGGAATACAGCCGCTCGAGCTTCTTCTCGGCGCGCTCTTCCCGCCTGTCCCGGTCATCCTGCATGTACATGCCGTGGAACTTCACCAGGGCAGTGTCGTCATCTGCGATGGCGCCCGTGACCTCGTTCTTCAGACCTTCCGCGAGGGTACCCCTGAGCCCATCGCTCTTTTGCTTGATCCTTTCGGTTGACGATAAATTCTTGTTCTGATCCATCTTAATATACGTCTTTTACATAGCGTCCCGCCTCTTTCAGCTCGTCGAGCCAGGCTTCGGCCTGTGTTGGTGTTTTCTTTCCTTCCTCCCTGATGATCTCCAGCAGGGTGGCTTCGACGTCTACGCTCATCGGCTCTTTGGTGCCGCATACATAGACATAGGCGCCTCCTTCCAGCCAGCGGTACAGCTCGGCCGCCTCGCGGCGCATCTTGTGCTGGACATAGACCTTTTCCTCCTGGTCTCTCGAAAAAGCCGTGTTCAGGCGGGTCAGGACGCCGGTCTGCATCCAGTTCTGCAGGTCGGTCTGGTAGAGGAAGTCGGTGGTGAAATGCTGGTCGCCGAAGAAAAGCCAGTTCCGCCCCGAAGCGCCCTGGCTGTCGCGATGGGCTAAGAAGCTGCGGAAAGGAGCGATCCCCGTTCCCGGTCCGATCATGATCACGTCCTTATCGGCTGCGGGTAGCCTGAACTGTGAATTCTTATGAATATAGAAGTCGAGGGGCTCGTCGGGAGACAGCTGGGACAGGAGGTCTGAGCAGAGCCCGTGCTTGGTCTCGCCGTTGACGCTGAAACGGTCCCTGGTCACTGTCAGGTGTATCTCACCGCTGTGTGCTTCGGGGGAAGACGAAATGCTATACAGTCTTGGGGCCGTCGGCTCGAGTATCGAAATGACCTCGTGGAACTGTGCAGCATCCCTCACCGGGTAGATCTTCAGCAGGTCGAGCAGGCCGATCCTGGTTTCAGGAATATCCTGCTGGACGATGGCCGCGTATTTCTTTACAACCCGCTCGGGAAGATAGACGATGTTCAGCCGCTTTCTCAGCAGGTGTCCGATGGTAGCCTCTTCCTGGCGGATCGTCAGCTTGCGGCTGGGGTCCACGCCTGTCAGCGAAAGGATCGCCTCTACTGTGGCGGCGGGATTCTCGGGTACGAGTCCGAGCGCATCGCCCGGCAGATAGTCGACCCCTTCCGCAGCTATCTCGAGGTGGTGCGTCTTTTTGGAAGAGCCCCGGTCGTTCAGGTTGATATTCGCGAGCACGGTGCCGGTATAGGTCTTTTTCCCCGTGGGTCTGGCCGTCACTGCAGGCGCTGTCGCGGCCGGTGCGCCGGCGCCGGCCGTGCTGCTCAGCTGCTGTAGTACGGTATCGAACCATTTTCCGGCCTGCGAGTCATAGTCGGTATCGCATTTTTCCAGCGGTACTATCCGCTGACCGCCGGCCTTGTTCAGCTGGTGGTCGACGTCCTCTCCGGCCTTGCAGAACAAAGGATAGGAGGTGTCGCCGAGCGCGAGCACGCCGTATTTCAGCCGGTCCAGCTTAAGGCTGCCCTGGTGGATATGGTCATAGAATTTCTTTGCGGCGGCTGGCGGTTCGCCGTCGCCCTGGGTGCTGATCACCGTGAAAAAGTATTCTTCTTTTGTCAGGTCGCCCAGCCGATATTGCTCGAGCCCGATCAGCTTTGCGTTGATGCCTTTCTTCTTTGCCTTTGCAGCGAAGTCGCTGGCTAATTTCTTAGAGTTGCCGGTCTCGGTGCCGTAGGCGATGGTTATCTTATTGACCGTCGGCGCTGCGGGCGTCGTTTCCGCCACGGGCGCTGGCAATGCCTGGTGTGATCCTGGCGCCGCCTGTCCCTGGCCTGCTACAACGCCGGCCAGATAGCCGCTCAGCCAAACCAGCTCTTCCCGGGAAGAGCCGGCGATCAATTCCTGTATCTGCGTCAGTTTGGGCGTTGTTAGCATACTAGCTTCTTTTTTATCTGTTGCTCCACTACGGGTGGAAAATAAAGTTGTTCGTCTGTCGCGTCGGCCTTCCAGCCGAAGGTCCGGTGCAGCGCTGCCACTTTCCCGATGATGATCAGGGAGGGCGACGCATAGTGTGTACCTCCTGCTGTTGCGATATATTCGTGTACCGGCAGGGCGGTCACGCGTTGCTGAGGCGTAGTGGCCTGTTCGATCACAGCGACCCAGCGATCCCCGGGAATGCCGTATTCGAGCAGTCGGCCGATCAGCTCATCCAGCGGCTGGGACGACATATAAAAGACCAGCGTGTCTTCGGTGCGCGCCAGGTCCTGCCAGTACGAGGCATCGATCCGGTCGCTGCGCCATGCCGTAAGAAATCTCACCGCCGCGGCGTGCTTTCTTGCCGTCAGCGGGATGCCGGCATAGGCCGCTGCCCCAAGCGCGGCAGTCACGCCAGGCACCAGCTCGTAGGGGATGCCGTGACCCACCAGCGCCTGCAATTCGTCCAGCACGTTGGAGAAGATGGACACGTCACCGCCCTTCAGCCTCACCACCTTGCGGCCGAGCAACGCATGCTCCACCAGCAGGTCGTTGATGACAGCCTGCGGGGTGCTGGCGTCGCTATTGCACTGTTTGCCGACGGGGATGACCAGCGCGTCCTCCCGGACGTACTCCGACAGGATGACCGGGCTCACCAGCCTGTCCGTGATGACCACGTCCGCCTGCTGCAGATGACGCAGGGCCTTCAGGGTCAGCAGTTCCGGGTCTCCCGGTCCCGCGCCCACGAGGAATACTTTGCCGATATGTTTGACACTATGCATTAGATCAATTAAACTACTGCACCATGCAGGCGCCTACTGTTACATAACTCGTTTCGTCGATCAGAATGGCTCCGCCGCCTACCGGAAGGTCTGCATACCGGTCGAAGGGTAGGGGAGATGCTGTCCGTATAGTAGCCTTTACAATATCATTCAGACCCACTTGTTCCGGCGCCGGCTGTTTTTCAAGTGTATTTACGTCTAATCTGTATTGAATCTCTTTCACCATCCCGCGTACCGTCCGGCTGCCCAGCTGCACGAGGTACTTGTTGCCCGGAGCCAGGGTCTTGCTGTCCATCCAGCACAGCAGCACGTCGAATTCCTGTTCGACCCGGGGCAGCTGCTCGCCGCTGACCAGGAGGTCTCCCCGGCTGATATCGATATCGTCTTCCAGCTGCAGGATCACGCTCTGTGGAGCAAACGCCTCTTCGACGGCCGCACCGCCGACCTCGATGCTCCTGATCCTGCTGGTCTGGCCCGAAGGCAACACCGTGATATGGTCTCCTTTTTTATAGATGCCGCTGGCGATCTTCCCTGCGTAGCCGCGGTAGTCGTGCAGGTCGTCTGTTTGAGGTCTGATTACGTATTGTACGCTCAGCCTTCCACGCTTGAGATCAATATCATGATCCAGCTTTATATTTTCCAGCACGTCGAGCAGCGCGGGCCCGTCGTACCAGGAGATGGTCGAAGAACGTTCGACGATATTGTCGCCTTTCAGCGCGCTGATCGGCAGATACGTCACGTCCTTCAGCCCCAGCGTGCGGGCGACCTCCGCATAGTCGATAACGATATTATTATAGCGATCCTGCGAATAATCCACCAGGTCCATCTTATTGATGGCGACCACCACGTGCGGGATATTCAGCAGGGAGGCAATAATGGAATGGCGGCGGGTCTGCTCTACCACACCATTGCGAGCGTCGACGAGGATGATGATGAGGTTGGCATTGGAAGCCCCGGTCACCATGTTCCGCGTATACTGGATATGGCCGGGCGCGTCGGCGATGATGAATTTACGCTTTGGCGTAGAAAAATACTTATAGGCGACGTCGATAGTGATACCCTGCTCGCGTTCGGCCCTCAGGCCGTCTGTCAGCAGCGCCAGGTCGATCTCGCCGTCTTCCCTGTTCTTGCTTTGTCTCTCGAGGGCTTCCAGCTGGTCGGCCAGGATACTTTTGCTATCATATAAAAGCCTCCCGATCAGGGTGCTTTTCCCGTCGTCCACGCTGCCTGCAGTTATAAAGCGAAGTAAGTCCATAATCATTATGTTTTAGCGGACCACGGGTCCTCAGAAATAACCGTTTTTCTTTCTATCCTCCATCGCGGCCTCCGACACCCGGTCGTCGATGCGCGTCTCGCCGCGTTCGCTGGTGCGGGTAGCCGTAATTTCCCTTATGATATCGTCGATGACGGAGGCAGACGATTCCACGGCCGCCGTACATGTCATGTCGCCGACGGTACGGTAGCGAACACGCACCTTCTGTACCTGGTCCGTTGCATCCAGGCGGATAAAGGGCGAAACGGCCACCCACTGGCCCTGGAAGTCGATCACCTCGCGTTCGTGCGCGAAATAAATAGACGGCAGGTCGATCTTCTCCCGGCGGATATAGTTCCAGATGTCCAGCTCGGTCCAGTTGCTGATGGGGAAAGCCCTTACGTTCTCTCCTTTCCGGATACGGCCGTTGTAGATATTCCACAGCTCGGGCCGCTGCCGTTTGGGATCCCAGCCACCGAATTCGTCCCGTACGGAGAATATCCTTTCCTTGGCGCGCGCCTTTTCCTCATCGCGACGGGCCCCGCCGATGCAGGCGTCGAAATGGAACTCTTCGATAGTATCCAGCAGAGTGAAGGTCTGCAGGGCATTTCGGCTCGCGAACTTGCCCACGGGCTCGGTGAGCTGCCGCTGGCGGATGGTGTCTTCTACCTTCCTTACGATCAGCTTCTCGCCGATGTGCTCAGCCAGCGCATCCCGGAACGCCAGCGCCTCGGGGAAGTTGTGCCCCGTGTCGATGTGCACGAGGGGGAAGGGGAATTTGCCCGGCCTGAACGCCTTCAGCGCCAGGTGTACCAGGGTAATGGAGTCTTTCCCTCCGCTGAACAGCAGGGCCGGACGTTCGAACTGACCCGCCACTTCCCGCAGGATGTGGATGGCTTCCGATTCCAGCTGGTCCAGGTAGTCTAACCGATAATGAAGTTCTTTGCTCATATTAATTCGAGTGTAGTCCACATTCTTTTTTACTATTGTCTTCCCACCACCATCTTCCGGCACGGAAGTCCTCACCGGCACGGACAGCCCGCGTACAGGGCGCACAGCCAATGCTGACAAAGCCCCGGTCGTGCAACGGATTGTACGGCACGTCATTCCTGTCGATATAGGTACGAACTGCATCGGTGTCCCAATGCAGCAGCGGGTTATACTTGATGACCCTGTTGCCTTCGTCCCATTCGAGGACCGAATGGTCCTTCCGCTCGGGAGAGTGCTCTGCCCGCAGGCCCGTTACCCAGATGGCCTGTCCCTGCAACGCCCTGCGCAGCGGCTCGACCTTGCGGATAAAGCAACACTCTTTCCGGTTGGCTACCGACTCGTAAAAGGCATTGGGGCCTTTTTCGTCGAGAAATTTCTCGAGGAGGTCACGGTCGGGGTAATAGGCTTTTACCCGTGTATCGTATTTGCTGTTGGTGGCGCTCCATACGGAATAGGTCTCGGCAAAAAGACGACCGGTGTCCAGCGTGAAGATGGATACCGGCAGACCGTCGCTGAGGATATGATGGGCAATCACCTGGTCTTCGATGCTAAAGCTTGTCGAAAAGGTTACCTGGCCCGGAAAGCGCTGTGTCAGCAGCGTCAGTGATTCAGAAATGGATAATCCACTAATTAGGTGGAGTAATTGGGTTGTCGTTTCCTGTGTTGTTATAGTTGCATTGTTCATGATCCGGTGGTGGTGGTTGTTTTCGAAAGAAAATAAATTCTCTGGCGAAGGCGTTCGGATAGACAAAGATCAACAGCAACAACAACAGGCGTTGTTATAAGAAGAAAAGAAGTGGTATGAAGATGGTGTGTGCATTAAACTTTTAATTGTCTACCGTTGTTATGGACAAAGATAGTCTACCAAATTGATATAAAAAAGAAATTTTTCTACAAAATAACAACGGGGGCGCCGGGCCCCCGTTGTCTATAATCTATTGATCCTTCGCTTATTTGATCCCGCCACCGCCTGCGGGCGCGGTCTTGGTCGCATATTGTTTTTCCCAGTCGGCTATCTGCATCGTCAGCTGGAAAGTTGAAAGGATATCCTGGACGAACTCCATCTGCCGGTCTGACAGATTGCCGCCTTTGTTCTGCATGATCATCTGGGCATTTATCGCCAGCTGCTCGTCCGTCATATTGTCCCCCAGCGATTTATAAAACCGCATCTGCTGACTGAGGTCCTTCTTCAGGGAAGCAGCGACTTTCTTCGCCAGCGTCCAGTCTTCGGACTGATAGCAGGCATCGAGAAAGCGGAACGAGAAATAGTCGTGCAGGTTGTTCTGGTTGGAGGTCATTCCGTAAGGGAAGTTGGACTCCAGCACGTTCTGGTCGAAATGTTCCAGTATTTTGCGGGCCGAGTCCTTCCTGCCGGCTGTGACCAGGCTTTCGGCCAGCTGCGCATGCGCATACTTGATGCTGTTGAGGTGGCGGCGGTTCTCTTCGTCGTAGTACACACCCGGCTTGTTCGCGCTGCCATAGGCAAATTTCTCCATGATGGTCTTATATGCCGTCTCATAGTCCACATTTTCTCCGTTGCGCGGGTTACCGCCCTCCACCGGCACCAGCTGATAAGAGAGACCCCTCAGCCTGACATATCTGGACAGCCCCAGGTCGCCAAGATCCTGCGGGGAGGTAAAACAGATGGGGCGTTTCCATTTGTTGCGGGCTATAATGCCCAAAATGGCCAGATCGTTCTTCAGCAGATAGCGCTTGTCCGCCGGCAGGTCCAGATGGAGGTTGCTGACAACGCTGTCGCCTTCATGAACGGTGCCGTTACTACGAACAGTATTGATATCTACGGGGACGTCGAACTTGTGCGTGGGCACGATGCTCAGCGTGGTCCCGTTGTCCTGCGGCATATTGTATTTGGGATCGTCACTGGCCGTCACGTTGGTCAGGGTGCTGTCCAGGTCATAGTACCTGTTGGGATCGGTATAGCCCGGCACCTTGTCTGTGAAATAAGCCACGTTCCGCCGGTCACCCATGATCTGCTCCGGGGTGAACAATATGTCGAAAGGCGCGCTCTGGTTGACCTTATAGCGCAGCTGGTTCATATACCAGTCCGTACCCAGCAGGGTATTGACCATTACACGAACGTCCGGGCGGATGCCTTCTACTTCCTGTGCGTACCAGAGGGGGTAGGTATCGTTGTCGCCAAAGGAGAACAGGATGGCGTTGGGCGGACAGCTTTCGAGATAGTCGCGCGCCAGGTCCCTCGCCAGCGTCTTCTTGCTGCGGTCGTGGTCATCCCATTCCTGGCTGCCCATAAGCACGGGCACGGCGAGCAGACACAGGCCTGCAGCGGCGTAGTTGGCTGCGTCGGCCTTGCCCTTCAGCGCGTATTTCTCGAGCATATCCTTCACCCATATGACGCCGAGGCCGATCCAGATGGCGAACGCATAGCAGGCGCCGGCATAGGCATAGTCCCGTTCGCGCGGCTGCAGGCCGGCCTGGTTCAGGTAGATGACGATCGCCTCTCCGGTGAAGAAGAACAGGATCAGCGTCACCCAGAAATCGTGGCGTCCTCTCTTGAACTGGAAGAAAATGCCGATCAATCCCAGGATCAGCGGCAGCAGATACATCCGGTTATAGGACTTGTTATTGGTATGGATGCTGTCCGGCATCCGGCTCTGGTCACCAAGGCGCCAGCTGTCGAGAAAGGGAATACCGGTGATCCAGTTGCCATCCCGTACGTTGCCGAAACCTTCGAGGTCGTTTTGCTTACCGGAATAGTTCCAGAGAAAATAACGGAGGAACATCCAGTTGGTCTGATAGTTCCAGAAATATTTGAGGTTGTCCGCCATGGTGGGTACGTCCCCTTCCATCCCGGAGAATTTCTTGTAGGTATTGACCTCCTGGCGTTCGTTGCTGCCGTTCCACATACGCGGGAAGAAGTGCGCAGAGGGGGTATTGCCCCAGTCCTGGCCAACGGCTTTTCCGGCGACCTCATACCGGTCTTTGCCCATGGTATAGAGATCACCCTTGTCGACGGAAGGAGGCTGGTCCTGGAAGTCGGGGCCATAGAGGATGGGCCAGTCGCCATACTGGTCACGGCTCAGATAGCCTACCAGGGCAACCGGATTATCCACGTTATACATATCCACGCCCGGATTAGCGGTGCTCCGTATGAGGGTGGTGAAATAAGTGGAGTAGCCCAGGAGCATGAAGGAGGCGCACCAGAGGCCCAGCTTCAGGAAATAATATCCTTTC
>Ga0105240_10000891_pt1 | contig 53565 bp, 46 predicted proteins | sample KBSC54metaG_FD_80426 | JGI IMG/M metagenome (GOLD analysis project Ga0105240, IMG submission 80426) | Corn rhizosphere microbial communities from Kellogg Biological Station, Michigan, USA - KBS C5-4 metaG | ecosystem: Host-associated > Plants > Roots > Rhizosphere > Soil | place: Michigan, USA... | reverse complement strand
TCCCGGATGCGGTTAACATCCATGATCGTTTCCAGCTCCTGGTGCGGGAATAAGCCCAACAACTGGAAGTCATCTTTTTCAAAGCGCTGGTTTTGGACAATGGCGATGATATGGTTAAAATCAAAAATGCTCAGTTCGCCTAAAGGGAACTCGTTGATCTTATTTTTGAGCGCCAGTTCTAAAATGGTGCGTTTATCTGTTTTCGTAGCAAAGGTATGGCTGATCTTTTCCTGGATATCCGCATTGAAACTGTCAAAGCTGAGCGGCATACCTGATTTGGTCAGGTCGCCGCTGCCGCCGATCAGGCTGTCCAGTTGTCCGCTGAAAAGGATAAGGATCGCCGTTTTTTCAAACGGTCCTTCCTGCAGGGCCACCTGGTTGCGCAGCATGGTCAGGAAATTCTCGGTAGCGTCCTTATGGGAGGCCAGGATCAGTTTGATCTCGCCAAACCGGATGGTCTTGGTTTGGTATAACTGCGTGTCCTCATCATAACGGTAACTAAAATCCTCGGCCAGCTCCGGCTGATAATCTACGAGCTGACGGAAACAAAGCGCCACATCGTCGTCATTTTCAAAATGCACAAAGTAGCGGTCCCCTGGTTGAAGCGGATTCGTTGTGGTAAAATAGCGGAACAGGATTTCCGCCAGGTAATTATAGAACTTGTCTAATGTATTGTGCATCTCCGCTATCGCTTTTTTTCTCTATCAGGTTAATTTTTTCGTAGATCTCCAGGATGGCCCGCTTGCTGGCTTCGTCAAAGTAAATTCCCCGGTCCTTGAATCCCCGCATCAGGTCATTCAGCCGTATTTTGGGCTGTTCGCCAATACAGAGCTTGGTCAGGAAGATCAGCATTTCATGGGAAAGGGTCAGCGAATAGCCGTTGCGCCCCCGGTTCTTCAGGAAGTTCTCCTTACAAAAGAACAGGAACCAGTTAGCGAATGACTGCCGCTTGGATTTCCGGCTGGAATAATCGAACTGGAACTCGATCCGGTGAAAGAGTTCAACTACTTTCTTTTCCGGGTCGTTGGCAAACTGGCGGTATTTCGTTTTACGGTCAAAATCGGCCTGGAACTCATCCCAGGTGGACTTCTCTACCGGGACTACACTGGTGTAAAAGGCGTTCAGTTCCCCGATATAGCCTGCCAGTTCCGCTGCTGCCTCTTCATCACAGGCGCTGAAAAGCTCCTTCAACTGGGCATAGTCGTAGCCACCCGGCAGTTCGGGTAAAGGCAGGCGGTTGAGCATGTCAAGGTTGACGGAATGCGACATCAGGTTGATAAGCCTGGGTTCCAGCATTTTCCAGCCCTTTTTGATGGTCTGGCGGTTTTCAGAGACCGTCTCACTTTCAATGGTGAAGTACAATGGCGTAAAACCGGTACCGGCGTCAAAAAAAGTATTGAGCGTAAAGGCCAGCTGGCTGATATAAAAAAAGTAGTAAAATTTAAAGAGCAGGTCGCTTTCCGTCAGAAAACTTTGTTTGTCCTTGCTCAGGAATTCAAAGTCGCGCTGAAACAGCGCAATGACCTGGGAGTTGATCACGTGGTATTCCGGGTCCTTGGGATCGTCCGCCCGCCGTGGTTTGACCGCCTTTTCCTTGAGTTTGGGCAAGGCCTGGTTAAGCAGTTGCTGGAATATATTCTCCGGGAAACCTTTTTTGTCCTGCCAGAGTTCAGCCACCCGGTCATTGACAAAGATCTTGCAGATAAAATCCGCGATATTCTCCAGACCAGAATCCTTCCGCTTCCAATATAGGTAAGCCTGGGCATCAACACTGAACTTGATCAGTTCAGGCCCGTTGAAAAATAAGGATTCCGTGATATGCAGAAATTTTTCACGGAGGTCGTCACTGGTATTGACCTCGTTCCTGATAAATTTCAATATGGCGGCCTTTAAACCCGGCTTAAAATTGGTGTCTTCCAGGTCGGTCGGCAATTCCTTTTGGATCATCTGGCGGTAGCAATGGCCGATATAGCCATCAAAGGAACGGAAATCGAGTTTTTCGATATCCTTGGCCTCCAGTTTGGTGATAAAAGGCACGATCGGGAGCCGGGTCGCCTTGTTATGCTTAAACTCATAGCCCTTACTGGACCTGGTCACATAGTATTTTAAAGCGGTTTCTACGTCGAAGCTCATGCCCTGTGTAATTTGGAAAAGGTAAATTCCTGATATTCGTCATTGAACTCAAATTTGTAATCCAGCGGGAAACCAAAATTGATCTCATCGATATAGAGTGTTTGCCCCTGGATGTCCGCGAAGGTGACCTGTTCCACAAAGCGCGCAAAGTTGATATAGGTATGCCGGTCCAGTTTATTGGGCCTGTAACCAGCATTCACGTTTTGAAGGAGCACATATAAAGCGTAATCGACAGTGATCGGAAACTGGTTACCGGGCAGCGAAAATTTAAGGGTGACCTCCTGGCTGAACTCGTTGATCACCGCCAAGTCCCTTTTATCCTCCCTCTTCGGCAAGATGGCTTTTAGGTTAAGTTGCTTAAATACGCGGTAGGACATGTTTTTTACGGTCCCCGGCACAATCGCCTTGTTTTTCTCGGAGGTGCCGCCGTTCCAGCTGTAAGCCGCCTTTTTCACGAGGTCGATAATGTTCCGTAACCCAAGCGCATCGTGATTGTTAAACGCGAACAAGGCTTTGGTATATTCCAGGAAATGATCGTCCTTGTAAATCTCCGCAGCGGGGTTTTTGAAATAGTTAAAACGCAGGTAGGCTTTGATCAGCAGCTCATGGCGAATCCGCTCATTAGGCTTCGGGTCAAGCGGTTGTGTCAATACCTGACGAAATTCCTGGTTGAGCCAGGTTATGGGTTCGGCATCCGTGAACAAAAGTATGGAGCGCTCATCAAGAGCTTCATAGCGCCTGATCGCCGGGTCTAACTGGTAAAGGTTTAAATATATCTTGGAAAGCTTTGGATTCTCAAAAAGGTAAAAAGGCGTTAAGTATTGGACCCTTTCTTCCGTGCTTAACGATTGCGTCAGTTGAAGATATTTCTTCAGATCGCTCTGGGCCAGCTGAAAAGGCACCAATAAATCGTAGATGAAATTCAAAACCTGGCGAAACGAAATAATCTGTTTTTCTTTGACCAGGCAGGATACCAACAGCGAGGCGATCACCTTGCGGAACGGGGCATGCATTAAAAACTCGTAGTTTGCCTTTACCGGACATTGGCTGGCCCAGGGCTGGTTTTTAATCCATTGATAAGCCTGAAATATCGGGTTATGCCGGGATTCATGGACAATGCGGCCCAGGAGTTCCTCGATCAAGTCCACTTGCGGACCATCTGGGCTCAAACTATAAAAGTGATAGTTAGTGAAGTTGACGAAATTGAAAACAGGATCCATGCCGGAATCGTCGCTTGGCTCAAAAAGATCCGCCTCAATGATGCGGTTACGTTCTACAAAGGCCTTAAGCTTACTGAAGCTGTCTTTTTTTTCCTCCAGAAAATTACTCAACGTCCCGAGGTTGATCGCCAGGATCACTTTTTTTATTTCCGAGCCAAGCAGATCATCGCTGAACGGCTGCAATACCCTGGTCAGCGTATCATTACAGGTCTCATCAGGACTGTAGCTTTCTGTGGCATCGTTATGGATCTGGAATTTGGAGAAAAAGGGTTGTAGGGACGCGGTGCCTTTGAGCCTGGCGAGCAGATGGGATTTCCCGTCGCCCACATTGCCGCAAACCAATAGTAGGGATGGCTGCGGGGACTCGCTTGCACGGGTTACCAGGTCCGTGAGCACCCGTTCCACAGGTCGGCTGATATGCAGGTAATTTTTTAGTTCATCGTCAATGGGTGTATTCGCGTTGGCAATCGCCTCTTTGGCGGATTCCTTAAGCTTACCCAATTGAGCGATCAGTTGATGTGTCTGCATATCGGTTTATTATAGCATCGGTGTGATACGGTTCTTTTTCTAAGGTTATTATTTTTCTTTCGAAAAATTAGTGTTAATTTCTAAAACTAACGAATTAAAGCAAAATAACTTGGCAACCAGATTTTAGCAAAGGTCACTAAAGGGCAAATTGAAGCCCCTGGTCGATCTTGGTAGCGATAAAGTCAAACCCAGTGGTACTCACATTTCCCGCGAATTCTGCGTTTAAAAGTTCCAGCCCATCATCGATATGCATTTTGATATACTTGATAATATCCTTATCGCTTTTATATACATTGTAATGGATACAGATAAGGGCGATATAATAATCGGTATAGTCGCCGAACAAAACCTTGGCACTGTATTCCTTGCCGCCGGAATCCTGGATTCTGGCCAGCTCCATTTTACGCTCCAGGTTAATAGAATAAGCCAGCGCCAGGCGGGCGATGATATTTTCTGCACCCAGGTTCAGTTTGCTCGTCAGGCTGCTGACGATCTCCTTGTTCGCTTTTGATGTTTTAATATTACTGAACATGTTCCTGGGTTTGATTGAAATTAACAAAAAGGTGATCCGGCTGCACCTGTTCGAAAACGGAATGGTATTTCCCATTTTGATTAATCAGGTAAGCTTTGCCCACCCGCGGCAACATCCAGTTATATTCTTCTTCGTTCAACTCTTTCTGCAATAAGGGGAACAAGACCACTTGGCCGGACAAGAAAGGATAAAACTCTTGAATAATATTCCGGGAATGCTGCTTGTCGAATTTTTGCAGCGGGCTGTCGATAAATACCGGGAAGCGAATATTGGATTCGTCCACCAGGGCTTTTAACAAGGCAGTGGCGTAAAGCTGCTGCTCGCCTTTGGAGAGCAGTTCCTTATCGATAAATTGCCGCTGATGGTCATAAAGTTCAATATCGATCAGGTCGCCGGAAATTACTACGTTAACCTTACTTACGAAGTCATCCTTATGCATCAGCCGGTTAAGTTCCCGGAGGATGCTTTTTTCGAGGTTGATCTTCTTTTTAAGTTTTAGCTGGTTAATGAATTTGTCCAGTTTTTCAATGAGCCTTTCCGCCATAGCATCCTTTTCCTTGTCGGTATCTTCCAAGTCGACCTTTTTACTTAGTTCAGAAATCTTGCGGGAGAGTACCTGAATTTCGGTTTCTGCATTTTGTTTCTTGGCGCTGATGCCGGAGACCTCATTTTCAAGTATTTTGATCTCCTCGTCAATGCGGTCCTTCGATTGGCGGATCTCCATTATGACGGGGTCCCGCTCTTTGGACTCTGCGTCTTGAAGTTTGCGCTGCACATTGCTGTACAAGGTTTGCAAACGCTTTTGCTCCATGACCAGCTGCCGGAAGGTTTTGCTGTAGGCGTTTTTTAAATTATCATAAATGGCAAAAAAGCGGTTTTGTTGGTCAAGCGTAAAGTCGAGGAGGGTCTTGATCTCCTGCTGGCGCTCGGGTAATAATTCAGTTTTGATGAGTTCCAGCAAAGCATGCTCCATTTCCGGACTTACGTGGAACTTCGACCTGTAGCCATCCATCGCGGAAGTGATCGCCGTAAATTTATCTTGTAACAGGGTACGCGAAGCCGTACTGTTGTTCATTTCCGCTTCAAGCTGTTGCTTCACCTGGGCCATTTTTCCGGCCAGCATGGCAAACGGTGCAAGTTCCAGTAGTTCATTGAACCGGGTCTTCGTCCGGAGTAGTTCATTAGTATATAGTACCTGCTGGTCTTTCAGTCTTTTGAACACTTCCAGCGTGATTGAACTTCCCTCGCGGATGAGTTGCTCCTGGTATTTATCCGAGGCGATCTTTTTGGAGTGGATGATATCCGCCCGTTCCTCCAGTTGCTGCAAATAATGCTGGGCCAGTTTCTTATTTTGCGTGAGCTGTTTGGACAACTTCTCCAGCACATTGCGGTCGCTTTTCACCGCCGATTTCTGCCTGAGCCTTAGCCTTAAATTTTGCAAGTTAACTTTAAGGTCGGTGTATTTTTTGATGCCCAGCACTTCAGCATAGGCTTGGCTCAGGTATCTTTTTTCTTCAGCGGTATTGATATCCGCCAATGCCACGATCTTTTCCGCGTCGAAAAAGAAGAATTTGGCGATCTCTTTTGGCAGGATGAAGTCGTTGATAAATATTTCAGGCCCAACGCCTTTGGTCAGTTCATTAACCTTACCATCAATTAGTATTTCAACGCTTTCCTGGTGTGTGTTGATGTCATAAGTCCTTTTAATCTCTACAAATTCACAAGGCACTGACGGGATCATCAGCCCGGATAATTGCAGGCCCACGCTGAAGGATGAATAAGTAGTTAGCTTTTTTTTCAGAACTAATTTTGCTGCGGAATTGACCGTTTGTCCAATTTCCTCCTGCAATAAGGCGACCTTCTCATCCGACTCACTATTCGCCAACCGGTTCATCAATTTCTCGCAATAGCGTTTATAGCCGCCCGATTCCATAATGTCCTGCCGGTATCGCTCATCTACGTCGGACATTAATTTTCCGTATAGTCCCCACACCAGCGAGGTCAGGAAAGAGGTCTTGCCAAAGCCGTTGTTCCCGGCGATAACGGATATGTTATTACTGATATCCGTGGACAGGTCGAGCTCGTTATTTCCGTAATAAACTCTGAAATTATAAAGTGATATTTTATTTATGAACATCCTATTTCTTGTGTTTGATATGGTGTTCCAGATGGTTTTCGATATCGCTCTGTAACCCGTAATTATTGACCATGATGTACCTTGATTTCTGAATTTCCAATAATTCATTGATCAATTCAAATTCGGTATCGTTATGACATGCTTCCTGAAGTATCTCCTTTTCGAAAACGGCGTTATCGCTAAAATCGGTTTTGCTCAGGTCGGTACCGTAAACTTCGTTATAAATTTCGGCAACGCTGTGATTAAATATGGAATCCCGGTGCCAGGTGACCTGGATCGCTACCAATTCCTGGTAGTTAATCAGGACGAGATCCGGTTCTGATTTTTGGACCTCCTTTTGCGCTTCTAATAAGGTTTTCAGCATTAAAGCGCGTTTCTCCGGATAATAAGGCCCCCATACATCCTCACCGGAAATATCGCTGTTTCGGCGCCTTTTTTCGCGCCACTCCCTGTTATTGCGCTCTTCCTGCAACATATCGCGAAAATCAGAAAGCGGAATCATCCATTCTTCTCCGTTGTCAATAAGTGCCTCCATGGATTTGTCCTTGTTGACTACCGTGCATACCCAGCACCCGAAACGGCTGTTGCCACAGGATGGCGTCGTATCATCAATCACGAGCGGGCAATCTCCGCCGTTGGCATTCCGGTAAAGCGTTACCAGGTCGCGGTTAGAACCTCCCCATGGCGGATCGACCTGCAATAAATAGGTCCATACCTCGTCGGTCAGGACATCTTTAATGAGGGCGAAGACATAGGCGTTTGGTAAAATATGCTTTCTGAGCCGTTCGCCTTTCACTTCATATTTTTTGATGCTTCTCGCCCTGTTCGAGCTTTCGGCGCTGCGCGTACCCAATAAAATGATCACTTCGCCCGTTTCGCTGATCTTGGTTTTTATAAAATCGGTAGTCGGATTGATCTTCAGGCGTTCGGTACACCATCTGAACATATTGTTCGGTGCCGGGTATCCTTTTCCTAATAAATTAACCCAAAAAGTTTCTTCCAGTATCGGCGTGGTTTCATGGACAGTTATCGGCATCCCCTGGCTCGCAGCGGCGATCTGAAGACTTTTCAGGGTCTGGTGGACGAACTGTGCAATCTTCGGGTTCTCAACCAGCGTATCGTTGCACACTACGTAAATATGCCTGGTCCTCAATTCCTGAGGCAGTTTTCGGATTGCGATCCACACCAGTTGCAACAACATAGTAGAATCCTTGCCGCCGCTAAAACCAATTATCCACGGCCTGGGGCTATCGTCGTTCAGGTATTGATCCTGTATCTCTGCTTCTAAGAACTTAATATCTAACGCCATAATAATTGGTCAAAAAATGGATATGATAATCTAATATATACCTTGCTGCCGACATATCGGCAAACGGTGCAAAAGTACTCAGATGTGGAAAAATACTCGCACGATTTTCAAGATAACTGACATTAAAATTAACCATTTTAAAATAAAACTTTCCTGCCACTTATCATTTAAAGATTTTTATCAATCTGTTGATGAATTGTCGGGAAATCCGATTTTAATGAATTGGAACAAGCTAAGGAATCTATAACCTTCAAAAAGTTTATGTATAATGGCTCAAAATTTCACTTTATCCTTGAGAATGGAAAAAGGCTAAACGGGGCCTGCCCTCGGAGAATTATAACCCGCGACGTTGCATTTTAAAAAAAAGGCGGATTGCGTCCGCCGATTAAATTTAGTTGTAATCAATGCTTCATTTCGTTGCATAAGAAGATTAGAGAAGAAGTTAAATTTAGTTTGCGCAGTCTGTCAATATTCACAACCAAACGAAAAACACCCTCATTTAAAGGAATTTTGTATAGATTTTGGTGATTCAAATATTATAGGTTAAGTTTAATTCTTTATCCAGTAGAGGGCGATATCGTTAAAATTGGAAATTTAGACAACTTTGTCAAGTAATAGAAATTCTCTAATTCCTTTGAGTAAGTTTCCACGTAACATTAATTAACTTATAAATTAAAATATAAATTTTCGTTGATTGTCTAATGTCCTATTTAACCAAATCGCGTTTTCAAATTGGCATAGAGTGCCCGACCAAATTGTATTATCAGAGCAATTCGGAAAAGTATGCAAACATGAAATTAGAAGACCGATTTTTAGAAGCTCTTGCAAATGGAGGATTTCAGGTTGGAGCATTGGCCAGAGCCTACCATCCCGAGGGTATTCTAATTGCAGAAAAATCAAATGAAGCGGCAATCAGTAAAACTAATGAACTTTTAAAACAGGAAAATTGCATCCTATTTGAAGCTGCTGTCCAATCCGGCGATTACCTGGTTAGAATTGATATTTTAATAAAAAATGGAAATGCTATACAACTCATTGAAGTCAAAGCGAAGTCTTTTAATCCTAATGTAGATTCATTAACTACTAACAAAGGTCAAATAGGTTCTATTTGGAAGCCGTATTTAATGGACGTAGCATTTCAGGTTATGACACTCAAAAATGCTTTTCCACAGTTTACTGTTTCCAGTTACCTTATGCTTGCTGATAAATCTAAAATAGCGTCTGTAAATGGTTTAAATCAAAAATTTAAAATCATAAAAGTTAATGGAAAAGTATCGATAATATCACAGGAAGAGTTTACAGCCGATGGATTAGGAACGAAACTTCTGATTAAAATACCTGTTGGGATAGAAGTTGAAAAGTTAGAACATGAAGAATTTGAGGTTGGCGATACACACTATACTTTAGCAACATACGCGGCGCTATTATCGGCAGACTTAAACAATAATTATAAGAGGTTCATAGGTATTGGAAAGCATTGCAATAGATGCGAATTTCACACCAGTGATGAAAAATTATCGTCCGGTTTTATAGAATGTTGGAGCAAACAAACAGGTCTTTCATCTCAACAACTAAAGCAACCCTTGCTTTTCGAACTATGGAGAGGCAACCTGGGGTCAAAAGATATCATCACCCCACTTTTAAATCGCCAAGATTATTTCTTGAAAGATTTTCAGGAAGCAGATTTTGCACCTAAAAGTATTAAACCAAGTATTGGATTCACAGCTACAGAAAGGCGTGTTTTACAAATTCAATCTACAATTTCAGAAGCTAAGTTACCATCGTACAATAAAGAATTTCTTATTGACGCTTTTAATTCTTTTAAATATCCCCTACATTTTATTGATTTTGAAACAACTGCTTTAGCAATACCTATGTATGCCGGTCGTAAACCATACGAGCAAGTAGCTTTTCAATTTTCCCATCATCAGGTTGAGTCCGATGGAAAGATCAATCACAAAGACCAATGGCTAAACGATGCCGTTGGCGAATTTCCTAATTACGATTTTCTAAGAGCATTAAAATCGGCTTTAGAAAACGATCAAGGGACAATATTCAGGTACCATAATCATGAAAACACAATATTGAATGTTATCTATTCGCAATTACTTGAAAGCAATGAAAATGACAAAAATGAATTATGTGATTTCATTCGCTCAATAACGCACAGTAAAGATGATCAGCACGTCGGCATACGCGATATGGTTGACCTTTATCAACTTGTTATGGGTGGTTTCTACCATCCAATTATGAAAGGGTCAAATTCAATTAAATCTGTTTTACCAGCGATTATAGATTGCTCAGATTTTTTAAAGGCAAAATATTCTAATCCTTGTTACGGTACAGATTCGATTCCGAGCCTTAATTTCAAACGCCATACCTGGCTTTTGAAGGATTTATCTAATAGCTTTATAAGCCCTTACAAAACATTGCCTCCGGTTTTTCAGGAATTAAATTCCGAACAATTGGATGAGTTATGTGAAGAAAATGGGGAAGAATTAAAAGACGGTGGCGCGGCTATGATGGCCTATGCTAAAATGCAATTTGTTGATATGTCAAATGAGGAGAGAGCATTTTACTATAACGCCTTATTAAAGTATTGTGAACTGGACACATTCGCAATGGTTATGATTTACGAAGGCTGGAAGGATCATTTATTTAATTAATAACAATAAAAAAGTGCAGCTAAACTATCGCCCTCATTTTTAGCGATCTTTTAAATCCGCAAAAGACTACGGCATAATAAAGCGACTTCTTTTTTTCGTCAACTTTACCCTTCGGGATTTATTCGGTTTCCTTTTGCCTTATTCGGGCATCTTTTTTGCTTTCTTTTTTCCTTTTCTTTTTAAATTAATCGTTCTCTATAGTTCGTTAAATACACTTTTTGGACTAAATCCTAAATGCTTAATCAAGGCTGGGTAAGATATTTGACAGCTGCTTAAAGTTTTTCTTGTTGCATCTGATTTATTAGGCATCCAATAGGTTTGAGTGATCATACCGCCAACATTCGAATCGTAATATTCAATCACTTTAAAATAGTACTCCGGTACGCTTATAGTAATACCCTTTTTTTTATAAGTTGTCAAACTCCCAAAAGTACCGCACCAAATCTTAACGCTGTCAGTTACGGCAAGAACTTTATAACCTGTAAGTTTCCTGCATAATTCCTCGGTGGCAAGTTCTGTACCAATATTTTGCCCCTGATATTCCATACCAGCGTTAAATGTGTAAGTGTCTGATAATAGCGCAGCATCCAAAGACCAGGCCATTAAAATCCATGCCTGACAATGGCCTTTTGCAATCATATAAGCAGAATTTGGTTTACCTATAATTCTATTCGCTTCCTTGTAAACAGGTGTTTCATTTGGTTGCCCATAGACAGAGTGCCACGCTGCATAAGCGCCGGAACGCGGGAGCTTAAGCGTTTCCTGTTCGAGCCTATGTGCTTTTGTATAAATATAAAAGGTTAGCACCGGCTTATGATTTAAGGTATCTCCAATAGATTTGAAATAAGGATTTACCCAAAGCAGGCAGGCAGGACAAAGATTTGATTTTAGGGTTGGGTATTTTTTATAAAGCTCTTTTACGTAAGCGGCGGTTGGTTTTTGCGCTTTAAGTATGGATGATATTAAAAGAAATATTACTATGGTTAAACGCTTCATTGATAAGGTTACGATGCCTAATATAAAATAAAAAATCCCGAGCACTCGCTGCCAGGGATTTTTAACCTAAACCTTATCACAAAGTTAAGTGTTACCTTAACTGTAAATAGTTTTCTAATATATAGTTTTAATATCCACCTATCAAATATGTAACTATGGAAAAGTTACCCTATTCTGTCTTCTATCATTCTCCTGATGGTTTCTTTGTTTGCAAAACCGATTTCTTGGATTTAGATCAAGCGGAAAGATTTATTACATCCAGTATGTTTACTCATGATGGAGCAAAGTTTCATTTTATACTTGAAGATGGAAAACGTCTTATTAAAGGAGAACCAAAAGAACGCACTGAAAAATACTATACGGATTCTATGAAATTCGCTGTGGAGATACCGTCGTCGAGTTTCACTAAATCTTCATAAACAAAATGCCACTTGGTTTTATTGTTATGCCCTTTGTAATTCATGATCGATTTAAACTTTACTTCATCGCGATTAAAAATGCGGCCAAATTATTTTTTGAATTGCATATTGGTATTCTTATATTTGAATTGGGATTACCGAACGATTCTTAAATCGTCCCAAATTGTGTCAAAATATCTGGTGCCCAAAATGGTGCCCTGTTTTGATTCAAAATTAAGAAAAGTGCTTTTCAAGCATCTAAAGACATATTTTTCAGTTCCCAGCAGGATCACATAATATCCCAGCGGGATCACCCGATGGGACAACTGAGAAGAAAAATCGGTTGTCCCATTTTTTTTGTGCTATAACTCATACTCGATCAAGTGGATTACTCTAAATACCTCACTCACATAAGCGGTTCGATCTTTTAGATCCTCAAGTGTGAAATTTTCAGAAAAGATCGAACCAATCAGTTTTCTTCGTTCGGTTGACCCTGGTTTAAAGTACATTACATCCAATTTACCGAGCCTATTCAAGGCAATATCAAAAATTTATTTCTAGGCGAACGCTATCCCAATATTGAATGTTACCGTTTATTGAGCGCCGGCTAAAGTCCCGGACTATAACGGAAATAAAAATGCTTACAGGCCATATCTTATTTTAAACATTTCAAAAATTGAATCAGGATGGTATACCGCATTCTTATCCAGATTACCCCGTCGCCAAATTTCGTTCCATAAGTGAATTGCAAATGTAGAATCGTGAAAAGCTATTTCTTGCTTCGAGATGAATTTATGTATATCGGACCAATGTATCGGGCAAAAGACCTGTGTTTCCTTTATAAAACGTTTACAATCGTAGGTTGACAATACCGTGGTTAAAAAATGTGGGCCAAAAGCCCCCCAGGGAACGGTTCTATTTTCCTCAAGAAATTTATCAATATATTGAAGACACTCACCCAAAAAATCCGCCTTTCGAGGTGCTTTTATATAGCAATTAGCAATCAATGTATTTCCGTCCACAATTTCCTCCGTCGCGAAACAATATGTACTTCGGAAATTGAATGGCTTTATGCAGATCGTATCCATATCTACCCACCAACCACCCCTTTCAAAAAGTAGCCTATATCTGAACCAATCCGAAAATGAAGCAAATGAATTTATACTGTCGGTGAAAATTCTGTCCTTCGGTATAATTTCATTCCCGTCGTAAACTTCAGTTTTTTCCGGGATGTTTGAAAGGTTGTCAGCAAAAGTATATAAATGGAATTCATGCCCATTTTGAAGATAGGATTCTATACAAAGTCGTTCCATATTGGATAATTGGTTACCTATCCAGAGGCTTTGGATAACTTTATTGGATGTCATTCTGAAATGGAATTTCTTAGATCGATTTGGTCATTTAAGGATTAGCACAGCCCTTTGCGGACTGCAAAGCGAAGATTCCATAGGATATTGAATTTTCATGAATTTCAACAAGGGTACTATTTGCATATCTTGTAGGTTTTTTCTAAACGAAAAGAAAAATTGAAACCTTACGTAAATGTTCTATATCCTTTTATAATCTCAGCCGAGAAAACCAGCGGCCTACAACAATCATCAGTTGTTTCTCAGGCTATTAACCGGGTTAGCCAAGGCCGCTTTGATAGATTGAAAACTAACCGTTATTATTGCGATCAACACCGCCGTTCCGCCTACAATGGCGAATACCCACCAGTGGATTGAGATATGAAAAGCAAAGCCTTCGAGCCAACTGTGCATCAGCCAATAAGCAATGGGAGTTGCAAAAGCAAAAGCTATGCTAACTAGCATCAATAATTCTTTTGACAACATTGCTACAACATCTAAAACACTGGCTCCTAGAACCTTGCGTATACCGATCTCCTTCGTGCGTTGTATCGTTATCAGTGAAATCAGTCCTAGCAAACCTAATGAACTTATAACTATTGCAACGATTGCAGCACACCAGATCAGCTTTTGCTGCAAATTTTGCATCATATATAAGCCAGCTATTTCATCATCAACAAATTGATAGCTAAACACCTGATCGGGAAGAACCTTGTCGTACAGCTTTTGCAATGCATCCAAAACACGGATGTCTTGCTGACCTGATAGTTTTATCGCTAAATTAGTCTGCAGGTCGTTTTGCGAAAGCAAAATGGTAGGTTCAATTGGCTCGCCAAGTGACCTAACATTAAAATCCTGGACTATACCCACTATGACACCTTTAACATCGCCGGGGGTCAAATTCTTTCCCAATATATCGTTAACATTTTTTACGCGGAGCATTTTAGCCATAGTTTCATTAATTAGAAACTCCGGTGTCGAGGTGTTGACACGAATATCTCTTCCGGCAATCAGCCGGATTCCAAAAGTGTGACAATAAGCAGAATCTCCAATAGCAAAAAGAGCTGACCACTTTTCCCAGTCGCGGTCACTAAACTTAACAGTTGCGCCCCGTTTGCTATTGCTGGAAGGAGGATTGTTGCAAAAACTAAAATATTGAACCTGCGGCATAGCTTTCATGCCCTCTCGTAGTTGCTCTTTCTGCGAGTCAGTTATATTGCCAACCGGAACGATCACTACAGATTTCCTGTCAAACCCCTTATCTGTGTTTTTCAAAAACACGACTTGCATTATAATTATTATTGTGCAGGCTATTAAGGTTTGCGCGACTTGATTTTGAATTATTATCAGTACTTTTCTACCTATTCCGGTACGTATATTCCATGAATTATTTTTTAAAGCCTGAAACACTTTTAATTTACTCATCATTAAAGCAGGATAAATTCCAGTGCCAACCGTAATTGCGATTAACATAGCTCCAAAGAATAGCGTCAATTGAGGAACTGATAATATGTGTACCGGATCTTTCTCGAACAACAACCCATTTATTGACGGTAACAAGATGAGCACTGCAATAACAGCTATCATCACAGCTATTACAGTGGTAATTAGCGATTCCATCATTAATTGCAGAAATAGCTGCATGGTTGATCCGCCTAAGACCTTTCTTGTACCTACTTCTATTTGTCTGCTCTGATAGGTGGCTATCGTAATATTAATATAGTTAATACTAGCTATAATTAAGATCAACAGCCCGATGATGGATAAAGTAACGAGCAAAGGCTTTTGAATTTTTCCTCCATAACGTGAATCAAAATGTTGTTCTTTAAGAGGAAGAAGCTTAAAACTATAATATTTCGCACCATCTCCGAAATGCTCTTTTGTCAAACGCGCCAATTCATTTTCTATAAGAATTTTCTGGTTTGGATCTGTCAATGAAACGTATACACTATTGGTAGTCATCAAATAACCCCAATCAGTAAAAAATCCAGCTTCAACTTTTGGTGTCAGGTTCTTGATCGAGAGAAGAGAAATATAGACGTCTGATTTCAGATCCGTGTTATAGGGTCTATCGGCAATCAGCCCAATGATTTTGATCTGCTGGCCGTTTATCGTTATAATCTTGCCCATTGGATCAACATCACCGAAATATTTGACAGCCTGGCTTTTTGTTAATGCTGCTGTATTGGGTTCGTTCAACGATGATGCACTGCCCCTTAACCACTGGTAGGTAAAAAGCTTAAACCATTCCGAGTCGGTAAAAGCAATGTTTTTTTCCTCTTTGAAGCGCCTCTTTTCATCTCCATTAACATTTACAACAAAACTTTGCTCGGTCACGGCCAATGCTGCCTGCCTGACCCTTAGATTTTCGGATTTTAAAGCATCATACACAGCTATTGAACTACCTTTATCGTACTGGGTCTTTTCTAAATGAAGTTCATAAACCACACGAAATATGGCACTTTCACCTTTGTGATATTTGTCAAAACTTAATTGATAGTTTATGTATAAATAGAGCAGAGCGCTGCAACTTATGGCCAAAGCCAAACCCGAGATATTGATGAACGTAAAAAAGAATCTTTTAGTAATACTTCGCCAAGCTGTTTTTAGATAGATCTTAAACATGTATATCATAATTTTTAAGAAATTATAAGGTAACTAAAAATAGTGTTTCTAATATAAAACCAAATAAAAACTCTCATCAAAACCAGTATCCTTCCAGGTTAACTACTGGCTACCGGCACATGACCGCACGGCTGCCAAAACGAAAATGACATATTTTGAAGGAACCATTGCAGGTTTATTTATCGAAAATTTCGTTGTAGATATTCAGGTAATTGTTTACAGTATCCTTCATATCCCCTCCCGCGACCAGGCATTCGTAAGCAGAAGCGGAGACCCGATTAGAAAATGATTCGTCCCCGGTCATTTTTAAAATCGCTAACGCCAAATCCTCCTCTGACACATGAGAATCGCCGTTCTGTTCAGAGATGTTTTTTACGATCAGGCAATTTTCCTGGTCTTTAAAGAATTCTCTGAAACCGTCGCAATCGGAAACGATCAATGGCAGCTTGTTCAAAATCATTTCTTTAGCAATCAAGGAATCGTTTTCGTAGATCGACGGAAGAACGCCAACATCAGCCATTCGAAACTGGGCAAAAAGCTGCTCTTTTTCAATAAACCCTGTAAAGCCAATTTTTGCCCAAATATCAGTGGTGTAAGGGAGCAAAGATTCTATATCCCCACCGCCCGCAATAATCAATTTAAAATTTTTGTTCTTTTTTAGTATAATCCTCAGACTTCCGACCAGGTATTTTAACCCTTTCGAATTGTCGACCCTTCCAGCGTATAAGATAACTTTATCTTCAGGGTTGACGTAAAATCTATCTCTGATATTAAGCTTATCGTCATTTACTATAGTTGCGCCAGTAGCTATGGCTAAACCTCGCGGAATAACCTGTATTTTTTCTTTTTCGACCGCATAACTCTCGTGCATAAGCATTTTATGGTGCCTATTGACCGATATAATATAATTCGACATGGCAAGCAGATCGGCTTCTTTTTTTACATAACTGTTTTTAACGTTGCGTATTTCTCTGGCATAATCAGCTATAAGGATTTTATTACCATTGAATGCGGTCTCAATTAACATTGAATGAATACTCGTTACCAGTGACGCATTCATGAATCTTGTTCTGATCGCCTGGAGCATCTCAAAATCATTTATGTGATTGATATGAATGATAGGCTTCGCGTCACCAAAAAGATCAGCCAGGACATCGACGACCCGATTTGCATAGCGTTGATCGTTTTTGTGCGATTTTACATAAAATAACGGTGGCGGTATCGCGATTTCAGTGAAATTTGCGCCTTTTTCGGTAACTGTGAATTCTGTGACAGTCGGTTCGAAGTATCTGATCAAAAAAACTTCGAACTGATTTAAATTAACGATCGACGGGATCAGGGTATCCAAAAAAGAGTTGATTCCATATTGAAGTTCAGCAGATTCCTTTTTTAAATAAAATATTGAACGCTTATGATTTATTGGAGTCATGTCAGGTTTGTGATTGAGTTGCCGGCAACTCAATGTGTTAATTATAAACTTATGTAATGCTCTTCTTTTTGTCAGTATACTGCCGCGTAAGATTCAAATGCTTCGAAAGAAGTGAGATCGATTTCATTTTTTCTCTAACGTTCTTACAAGCATCAGCAACTATTATTTCGTTGGGATTAAATCTGTTTTGCAAGCCAATAATAAAATCCACACATTTCTCCGGGCCACCCACACAGTTGATTTGAAGTGTAGAATGAGCCCTCTCATTCGCTATTTTAATCGCCTTCTCCTGGGTGTCGGCGCAAATCATATTGACCATGAGATTGTACTTAAATTGCAAAGGCCGACTGTCGCCACTTAACTGCCGGGTATTGGTCATGGTCGAAGCCATGCTGTTAAGTTCAATTTCGCTGAATTTTTGATGGCATAATGACAAACTAAAGTGCATTTCGTTTTCGTACGCAAATTTGAAATTTGATAGTGAGGTCCCCAGCACCCACAATTCAGGAACAATATCGGTACTGGGCGGACAGTAAATTGCCCTTTCTTCACCGGTCGTTAAAAATGACCGAACTAAAGCCGCCCTCTTTTGAAAAGCCGCCTGGTCGAAACATTGCCCGTCTGCCAGCAGTTCGTGAATTTTTCCGTCTGCGGCCAGACTTCTGGCAAAGCCCAGATCAATCCTGCCTGCAAAAATATTTGCCAATAACTTGTAGTCTTGTGCACATAATAGCGGGTTGTGGTAATAAAGTAATACTCCTGCACTTCCTATACGGATATTTTCGGTTCCGGCGGCCAGCAAGGTCAATAATATTTCCGGAGATCTCCACGCTACATCATGTCCATGATGTTCGCCTATCCAATATCTTGTAAACCCCAATTGTTCAGCTTTTTTCGCAAAAGATAACGTATCTTCAATCGTTTGTAAGGAATACCGGTCCGTTGTGATTAAACCCAGATCAAAAATTCCCAGTTTTATATCGTTCATTTACTATTTTTGTTTACTCGCCACTCACTTGTGCAAAAGACATTTTTCACTGTGAACGCTGCTATAGGGAAAATTCCTGCGATTGTTAAGTTTTCATCAATCTTATTTATTCAATTATCTCCATGACCCCATGTCATCCAAACCATAAAAGACGGCTCGAATGGCCAACAATGAGCAAATCAGAAAGGTGAACCCCGTTCGTGTGATTTTAAGCATGGCAAGAAATAGATCGAAGATTGTGCGAAGGAGTTAAACTAACGGTAAAGCCCCAATCGTTAACCCTTATGTCCCGGTTAAAGCAAAAAAGGGAATGACTCCCTTTTTTTGAAGCCGGCGGATCAGATCCACCGGCTCAATGACAAAAATTAAACCTCAAGAACCGCAAGGCCTGCAATTGCAAACCGCTGTAGCATCGCATCCAGAGCTGCTGCCTGATGCACTGCAAGAAGAACCTCCTGTTAATTTCAGCATTTGAATTTCAGTCAGTTTTTCAAATTTGCTGGTCAACTTGATTTTGTTCAATTTTAATTTCTTTTTCATAAAAGTTCAGGAAAAATAAGGTTAAGTAATTTGTTAATTGAAAGGCAATTTAAAAATATCTTTTCGACATTCAAAATTTTATTTAAATTGTTAAGTAAGGCGGCTAATCCGGCTGAATAGGGCAAATTATAGCTAATGGCAGTGGCTTTGAAATGACCACCTTGGCCTTGGTCATTGATTTATAAGCAATTTCATTAACGTTCCCAGTCATATAATGTGGACAAGTCAATATGGCGTCATTTCAACAACCGTCTGCCAGCTTAAATTTGAGAAGCTATTTATATCTCCTCCAACTGATATTTAGAGTATGCGTTTTGAATCCGTTCCAATTTCAGCTCGCTTTGTCTGAACAAATCAGTTACCGGGGCCGCTTTTTTAGAGTCAGGCGCAGTAACTCCGGAATCACCAAAGTCTTTTTGAATCGAAATAAATGGATAGAGCAGCATTTTATTAGTCGAGATTTTTGAATAAACCAATCCAGGAACAATGGTCTGATCGTAACGATAGTTTAAAATCGAGGAATAGCATTCTCTAAATACGACGATGAACTGGGCGGATAACCAATTATCTACCCAGAACCGGTTCTTTGTTATCGGAACTACGTCGTGAAATTGACTAGAGCCCCCCGAAAGGATCCTAGCCCCTTGCTCGTAGGCCTCTATGATATTTCTGACCAGGTATCCATTTGAATAATGTTCTGTAAACTGATGATCATCCTGACATATGATAATAACATCATCCCCATTAGCCTTTGCGATGTCAACGGCTTTTCGCGCACTTAACCAAGAAGCCAAACCGGGCTGCTCACATTTGGGGTCCTCTATTATTTGCACATCAAACTCCGGTTTATCGCGAAATTGTTGTCGGACGTGTTCTAATCTCCCGCCATGGATTATCGAGTGGATTATAAAAACAGGGATTGTAACATCTTCATATGTATGCTCATCCGATGTGCTATGGTCCGGGCTGGGGAGGCCCTTATAAAAATTATTTACCTGGTTTAATGCAGTAAGTTTCCGTGTAGCGGAATAAAATAGCATTTTGAGGCGCCCCTCTGTATTATTTTTAGCTGTGACGTCTGAGTATCCGAAATCTTTTTGGACTGCGAAAAAAGGATGGACAAATAATATTTCATCGCTAAGAGTAGCCAAGTGATGGTCAACGGCTGCGCGGTCTTCTAGCCTGGCCTCTGATATAGTCTTAAAGAATTTGTTAAAAATAATTGTGAAATGGAGGCCTGAAAAAGTACTTACCCAATATAACCGCTCTGATATATTTATTGCATCTTCAAATGCGCTAACGCCGCCGAGAAGCATGCCGGCATCCTTTGCTTTTGCTTCAGCTATCGCGGCAAACAAATCTGTCGCGGAATAATTTTCCGTAAACTCCAGATCGTCTTCACCAATCACTATAAATTCTTGATCTGCGGCACACAAGTCCCTGATAATATACTGGATGGTCTTCCACAATCCCTGAGCACCGACGGGATGCTCAAATGCCTCGGTGATATGCAAGGTAAACTCTTTGCGTCCTTTAAATTGCTCTACGATGTGCTCTTTTCGATCACGACGCTTTTTTAAATTTATGATATAAATTGGTATCGCCACTGGCGCATTTTCATCACCTATATCGATCCTGTTTGACTTATATTTCATTTATAACGGTCAGTTTTGTGTTGTAGAGGTCGGGGGGTACCCTGCCAATTCTAAACCATTGATTTTATGACAGGGCGTCTTTTAAACAGTCCCGGCCATTAAAAACGGGCAATTAATAATTCAATTCTGATTGAGTGTTAATATTTTAAGCAGTTCCATGCCAAAATTTGCGTAGCCATTGAACATTCGGAAATTTTGCAACTCCTTGTCTACATCAAAACCAGCAATTGAATTTCCCGGTCCGGACATAAGCCTGTTTCCCCAATAAGCTACTGACTCGGTAAAGTCTTGCTCCGGAAAATAGTGTGCTAAATAGTTAACAGAGCTAAAAGTTTCGAGTAATGACAAAGATGTTTTGTGGAGCGATCGCCGATCGTCCGGCATATCATGGTAATCTAATATCATTGTTTGCGCAGCTTCCTTTAGCAATGGTATATTCGAATTTGAATAATTTTCGAGCAATACGGACGGCGGGGCTTCGCCAAAATGTGAGTTGACAATAATTTCCCGCAGCTTGCTTAGCGATTGATCTCTATTGATTTTGAGGCTAATCATGTGAACTAAAAATTCAATGAAGTTTTTTTTCCCCCCACTAACGGGGTTATCAACCAATATTTTTTTTGAAATCTGATCCAAAACGCTCCGAACCTGTGAATTTTTCAGGTCTTTATCTGCTACATTAATCGCGAACGCGGAAATATACCGGCCAACCCCAAGCAAACCATCCGAGTTGGTCATATCGGCAACTTCATCGAGCCTCGAAAAAATTTGTTGATTGATCTCACTTAAAATTTCGGAATCTTCGGCTTCCATTATTTCTTCCGTAATCAAAGAAATAATGCCATACCCGTAGCCTGTCAAGCCCCTGCGAAAAGTGATCGGTTCGTGGATATTGATCTCCCCCACTATCGCTTCGAATAAAACAGAAGCGACGTCGAAGATATTTTGATCTTGAAAATAAACCGCATATCGAAATAAAAAAACGCAAACGCCAAATTTTCCTTCTTCAAAGCCGCTTACAGGCATAAAGTCGACGTTCAACATAAGAAAATTTTTTATCCGGTTTAACCGCTCTTCGATATTATTTTTTAACTGAATATCCATGATTATTTAGTGGTAGTTTCGCTGCGGATCGCATAGATTGGTTTAAGGATTCGTTGGAGCAAGGTTTCATTGTTCGTGATAATGTCAGCAGCGCCGACTAGCTGGTTGTCCGCCGAAAGGTGTTTATGAAAGCTGGTTATCAGACCATCCGGGAAAAAAACCGTTGCCTCATAATAATGTTCTTTACCGTCCGGGCCGACCAGCAGTGAAGAAACGTCGTGAATTTTACCCTCCAAGACGCCAAATTCATTATACGGATATTTTTCCAGCTTAATAATCGCCTGCTGTCCGACCTTAACCTTTCCAACTTCAGATGGCGTTAATTTTAAGATTGCCGACAGTTCGCCGGATTTCATAAAGGGTTTTAGTTGTTTTTCGGTAGACGATGTCCGGGGAAGACCTTTTTCGTTGATAAGCATTGTTCTCATATGCTTCTTTTGCCATAATTGAATGTTTTTAAGATCATCTGTCTTGTCTGGTACTATCTCGCCGGCTCCAGTCGCCAGTAAGAACTTAAACTTCATGATTTCTTTGTAAGTTAAAGTGTCGTCCGTCGTTGTGATTTGATGGTCGGTTCTTTCCACGATAAACCAAACGGTTCTTCTGGCAAGAATGGTTACCGGCGCTTTTACGATGTTGGGGTATTTAAAAATTGCGCTGCCAAGGATTAAGATTAACACCAAAAAGAACATCAGCCCGGTACCATACCTAACAATGGCAGAAGGAACCTTTTGCATAAAGTCTTCGATCTCGTTATTCAATAGTTCTATTTCTTCCATCTGTCAATTACCAAGTTCTAACTGATTTTTTACCAGGTTATAATAATGCGATTTTGCATTGATCAGATCGCGGTGAGCGCCTTGTTCAACGATCTTTCCATTTTCCAGGACAATGATGTTGTGTGCATTTCTAACGGTACTCAATCTGTGGGCAACCACAACGACTGTTTTTCCTTCGAAAAACTTATTGAGGTGGTTAATAATAATCTTTTCATTATTTGCGTCGAGTGCATTTGTTGCCTCGTCAAAGAAAATATAATCCGGATCCTTATAGATAGCCCTTGCGATTAGTATTCTTTGGCGCTGGCCATGACTAACGCCATCTCCCTGGTTGCCGATAATTGTATTGTATTTCGAAGGCAGTGATTCAATAAATTCTTTAATATTGGCAAGCTCAACGGCTTTTAAAAGCTTTTGCTCATCGATAACTGTTTCACCAAGAGCGATGTTATTGGCAATCGTGTCAGTAAATAGGAATCCATCCTGCATAACGGTGCCGATATGTTTACGCCAAATCGACGTATGAACGGAGTGCAGAGGTATGTCACCAATCAGCACCTCGCCTGCCGTTTGCTCGAAGTGCCCTAAAATTAATTTCAGCAGTGTCGTTTTTCCGCTTCCGCTGCTACCAACGATAGCAGTTACTTTTTTTGCTTCTATGTTCAGCGATACCTGGTCTAATACAATTGGTGACCTGGGGCCATTATACTGAAAAACGACGTTTTTGATGTAGATCGTGCGGTCTTCAGGTAATGTGGTGATTTCGGCATTGATGTTACTATTCTCCGATGGTATTTCTTCGATTTCAACTAATCGCTCAGCGCTGATCTTAGCGTCCTGGTAACTTTGCACGAAATCAGTAAGGGATTCGAGGGGTCCATTTAACTGACCTATGATGTACTGTGTGGAGATCATCATCCCTAATGTCATTTCGCCATTGATAACGGCCTTAGCGGTCAAATACGTGATCAAAAAGTTCTTGGCGCCATTGATGATCACCGCACCAGCAGTCTGATATTGACCTACGATAAGGCTTTTGGCACTCAGGTTGAACAATTGCGCCTGGATTTTTTCCCACTCCCATCTTTTCTGCTTTTCTGAGCTGTACAACTTGATATCCGGCATGCCATTGATAAGTTGAATAACATTATTTTGATTATTAGCCTGCTGCGCAAACTTTCTATAATCTAGTTCCCGTCTGTATTTTAAGAATGCATTGATCCAAAATACATAGCAGATACTTCCTATAATAAACGTAAAAAATACCTTCATATCATAGATCGCGATTACGACACTAAACACCAAAAAATTAATTACCGAAAAAAAGATCGTAATTGCCGTTGAAGTCAGGAAGGTTTGGATACGATTATTATCTGCAATGCGCTGTACGAGATCGCCTGTCATTTTGCTGTTAAAAAAGGCGATCGGTAACTGCATCAATTTGGTTAAAAAAGTGGTCACTAATGACACATTAATTCTTGTTGACAATTGCAGCATGATCCATCCTCTGATAAAACCAACACTGGCTGTACCGATCACCAGGGCGAATTGAGCAGTAAGTATCACTAAAAGAAAAGAGGGGTTTTTAAAATTTATCCCGTAGTCGACAATTGATTGTGTTAGAAATGGGACGATCAGGGAGAAAACACTTGTCAATACAAAGCCAAGGATCAACTGGATAATAAGCGACCTGTATAATCTGGCATAAAGGAAAAATACTTTAAAAGTTCTTTTTTTTCTGGTTTCATCGTTATTATTAAAAAAGTCTACGGTGGGCTCTATAATCAAACAATGCCCCTTAGATTCGCCGTGCCTTTTTGTACTGATCCAGCCGTTTTCAAATTCCTCGGCTCTGTATTTGATTAGTCCCCTGGCCGGGTCAGCTACGTGAATATACGTTTTGTTCAGCCACTTCGAGGTTTTGTATACCACTGCAAAATGATCCTGCTTCCAATGAACAATACAAGGCAATGGTGCTTCGTTTACTATTTGCTCCACTGTTAGTGTGATGCCGAGGGTATTTAGCCCGATAGATTCGCCTGCATCACTTATGCCAAGCAAAGTCACGCCATTTCTATTGATGTAGCACTTATCTCTCAGCGTCTTGAGTGAAAAACTTTTACCATAATATTTGCAGATCATTTTTAAACAGGTCGGACCGCAATCTGCTGACTCTTGTTGTGCGTAATATGAAAAACGAAACATAATTAATGTATTTCTTAATGAGCTGCCCGATAGTTTAGCTTTGAAGATTCAAGACAAAGTACAGAAGGCATGTTTTCCCAATCATAAAAGCGCAGAAAAAGATATCCAATGCCGCTTAATCCTAAAAACAGCCCCAACATCTCCATTTTAGTTCCGTCACCATAAATCATTTGAAAAGAGTTTTCAAGGACACGATCGTTGATTTCGGCGATTCCCTTATTGATCGTTAACTCTAGTTGATCGTTTTTTAATTTACTATTGCAGATTCGTAATATTTCCCAATCACTTCCTTTGCCGTGGCATAGGCACCAAGATTCCGTTTTGCTTTTGAGTGTATTTGCAACTGCAACTTCTATTTCCTGGCTGAACTTGGCATCATCGATAAAATCTGATAAGAGCGCCCGACTCATTCCTATGCCGGACGAACCATGACACCATGATGCACTATCCCATATACGTGATTTATCTCTTAAATCAAGCCATAATTGTTGTTCTTCGCAAAAAAGGCTTCGGTCGTAATCAATGGCAGAAGATGCTGTTTTCACCAGATCGACGCGCTCCATCTCCTTCGAGGCCCGTAATAAGGTCAATGCAATTCCTGAAGTTCCATGAGCATACCCTCCAAAAAGTGGTTTGTCCTCATAATGCCACGCAAAATACTGCCACCCCGTCTTATTCCCCTCGAGCTCCTTTGCATTCTTAAGGATCTGGTCGGTGACTTTATGAATTAACCCGGTTAATCTTTCCTTATTAAATATGTGCTTTATCGTTAGCAATAATTCCAATAAACCAGCTAAACCGCTTAATATATCACAATTCTCATTTTCCTCTACTATTTCCTCCAGAAAATCCAGATATTCCTCAATAAAGTTGGCGTCCAGGTATTTCTTATCAAACGAAACAAAATGTTCCATTAAAAAGACTAATGACGAAGGGTAATAAAAAGGACTTAGTGGTATCATCCTTTTTTCAATAGCCGTGAACTCTTTCAGATAGCTATTTCTCTGTTTCCTGAATATCATTTTACCATTTTCCAGGATCTTTTCAGCGGTGAGAAGATACCCAGGCTTGTTGATGTACTTATGAGCGTACAACAAAAAGAATGCAATCCCGGTCAATCCTTCGTACAGATCATAGGTCATTGGAGAAAACTCATATTGCTGATCTTTACGATTGGCAGTTTTTGCTAACCAGTTGATCTCATCATCTATGATTATCGATTTTTCAATTAAATAATCCGCTATGGTAGCCGCGCCATTTAAAAGATTGCTATTATTCGTCCTCTTTACATCCAGATGCAAATATTGGTTTGGGTCTGTATGCATGAAATGGCCTCTTTTTATATGCAAAAAGAAATTAATCGTTCCGGAAATAATTTCTTTTTGCACATCCCTGTCTCTATCTGAGGCGTTTTTGATCCTGTCGACGATATCCTGCGAACAATCTCCTTTATCGGGAAAATAGTCCCATACTGCGACTTGCAGATTATGTGTATACAAATGGCGGGAATCACTTATAGCACAAAAGAAGGGTATATCCCCTGCATTGAGTTGGTTGATTATGCTTGACGCCAGCTGCCGGTTAATCGTTTTGGTGCGGAAAGAAAACGTATTGACCATTATACGCTTCAATTCTCTTTCATTGGTCAGGCTGCCAAAGGCTTCAGGGGTGATTAAACTTTTGCCAAGTTTTTCATAAACTGCAGTTGGATGCGGTATAACGCGGAACACGGACTTGGAAAACAATGAGTTTTCATGAATGAATGCAATAATCTCTTTTTTAAATTTTACAAAGAGGTCATAAGCCGCCTGAAAACCGGTCAGAACGTCCTGCTGGTATTCCAAATTAATTTCAATTTTTTTACCCTTAAATATTGGCAAATGCTTTTCTAATTCACTAGTAGTCCGGTGGACCGCCTTGGTTACGAGCTTTATATCAGCAGTACCTTGATTTTCCCAAACATTGGTATTTATTTTATCGTCCGCCCGCGAGTGCAGGGCGCCACCAAAATAGTCCCGCATTAAGTTATCGCCGAATCCAAGCACCGGCAGTATGCCGGTAGCGACAACGCTGTCTTCAAAAAAGTTCAAAAAAGTTGAGCAACGGTCAGTCGGCAATGTTTTTCTAAGAACACATTCAAGATCTATAAACGCCGGCACAGCCCCTTTGGCTATTACATTGTCATGTATAAGATCAACGGATCCGAGAAAATGAAAAAGAGCGATTGCCTTGCCGTGATTTCGAAAAAAAGCTTTAATCTCTTCGATGGTGTCTACCTCATCATTTTTAACGAATGCTGCCCAAGAATAATCATCGTAATCTAAAAACGCCGGTATATTGATATTCATATCTACCCCAAGCAAATTCAAGAATTGAACAAAACGACCTAGTTCTGTTTCTAATGCCTGCGACCGGGGTTTGTACAGTACTGTTTTTGAATTGAAATCAACTTTGACCACGCTCTGGCCGTTTTGATGCAGGTCTCCTAAAAACAACTTAATTCCGGTGATCTTTTCCGCCTCAATTTTTAGAAAATCTGTTAATTGTCCAAAGTTCTGTGACACTCGCGCCAGAACCTTTTTTAGGTGATCGAATAGGTTGTCAATATAAGTAAGCAGACGTCGATCAAGATATTTGTATTTGCTAAACAGATAATCGATCCATTCGGACTCTCCGGTTAGCATGATGAACTGATATAGTTTCGATTTCGCCCCACCTTCTTCTAACAAACCAGCAGCATCCGCAACATTTAATTCATGAACCAATAGATATTGAATGAAATTATTTCTGATCTGAAGATTTACCTGGGCAATTAAATTTTCAGATATGCGATCCTCGTTTTCATAAAGATCGGGGGTAATCAACAGAGATATCTCTGCATTAAATTTTTCTCTTATAAACGCATGCAGCGGATAAATTGAGTAATATAAATCTTCTTCCTTTATAAAATCATGCAAAAAAGCGTCGTCCGCATGACGTCCGTGACGGGTAAAAATTTCCTTTAAAATCATTGCTAAAATTCAATGCGATTTGGTTGGTAAAACGGTTTAGAATTAACTTTCGAAATGCAAAGTATAGAATAGTCGTCAAAAATCAAAAAAATTATACCCGGGGTTAATCGCTGTTTAAAAAACTCTAAGGATTGCCACCTGGAAATCCCAGTAATTTGCGGAAAATTTCCTTAACTGCGATGATTTCATTAACATTGAGAACCTGAATCGATTATTACAATGATGAAAATCGCGATCACTATTGACAGTCAAATTATTAATGATCTGAATGCTGCCATAAGTTCATTTCCGCTTAAAGCGCCAGCGTTAACCCCAAATCTTTTGGATCAGTTTTATGAATTGGAGCGTAAGGAAATATATAAAGTATTCCACGACGCCAAGTTGGTGGACGAGATGCAGGAAATGATCTCAAATCTTAATAAGCTGGTCGGGGTGATGAATAATAATGTTAAGGAGGGTATAAAGTGGTACCGAGCGTTCGAAAGAGTGATTAGATTGGACTTTGAAGGCCTTGAATACCTTTATCTTAAACAATGGGCGATCTCGGTGGAAGCGCTTTATTACTATAAAATAAAAAAAAACCGACTGGCTTTTTCACTAACACTGGAATGCATATCCCTTAATGAAATGTTGATTAAAGAAGGAATTCCAAGCTTGCTCTTTCGGTCTATTGAACAAAATAAAAATATAAGCAAAATTTTGTTCAAAAAAGGGGAAAAGCAAAATGCTTTTCGGCTGAAAAGAAGTTTGTTAGAATACTTTGTTGACGGGCATAGTGAAAACTTATACGGACAGGCACTTTACGATAGCAATTTGTGGAACAAATATCCACTTGTCAGAGAAGGATTTGCATATGGTTATTTTGCGGAACTGGTTTACGAACTGGCTACAATTAAACAAGATCAGGAAGACTATTTTTCCTCAGTTTTTAGATCCATGAAAATCAAAGAGCCAGCCAATTGTCACATCATCTATGACTGGATAGAATTAAAACGATTTTGGTACGACGGCGATTTTGAAAATTTTCTACTGGGGTTTATTAAATATATGGCTAAGGAAACCATGACCACCCTCGACTTTATTAAAGTATCGCTTATAGCAGATGTTAAACTGCTTTTGACAAAGGCAAATCATGAGCATTATACCGGCTCGTTAACAATGCGATTGCAACGCTATGTCGAAGATAATTTTGATGGTATGGACTATTTTAAGAATTCCTATACGAAAGAAGCTGTCGAATTTATTGACCGTTTTGACATTAACTTTTCTATGCATGAGCTGAAATAAAGATCAATAGCTGGTTTAGATTTCCCTGCGCGTGGCAACTTCGATGTTCCAGGTTACCGTACCGGTATTATTGCCTACTGTGATTTCTACCACTTCAATAACGTGAAATATCCGCGCTATGGCTTTCCAAATAACATCAAATTGATTTCCCTTTCGATAGATGGAAAAAATAAATATGCCATTGGGATTTATGACATCAATATATTTATTTAGAACCGATTCAAAATCAGTATAGTACAATATCTCATTGAATATTATGACATCAAATTTGCGAGCCGGATCGAAATACATTGCATCTGAGCAAGTAAAATTTAGGTTAAACTTTTGTTTAGCGCGCGAAATAGCAACGGTTGAAATATCGATTCCAACATAGTTTTTTCTTTGCTTCCGGTCTAAAAAGTCACACAATATACCTGTCCCACAGCCTACGTCTAATATCCAGCCACCGGGCGCATAGCACTTACAATAATTTGCGATCAATGCATGGCGCGCCAGTTCTCTTGCCTCTTCTTCGAGAAAATCCCACCTGCCATTGGTATAGTCATGATCCCAGTTTTGGTTATCATGCCTTAAGACTTTTTTCATTATTAATGTCAGTATTTGATAAACCTTTTTTGAAAGGTATTAAATTTATAGATATAATTGACGGGCATTTATTCCACTAGTGGATGATGACCATTTTTTCAGTGATATGTGATTGATCAGTCGTTTGAAAAGAATTGATTCTTTCCTATCATTATACAATTATCTATGCCATGTCAGAAAACCTATGTATCATTTCACCGCACATTGATGACGCTGTACTTAGTATTGGAGGTCTTCTTTCTATTCTCAACTGTCATAAACTCAATATTAACATCAGCTATATTTTCAGTGTTTCAGATTGGACAAATCCAAATAGTATTGTGCCCTGCACTGTTGAAAAAGATGTCGAATTTGTAACACGTGAACGAAAAAATGAAGAAAAAACTGCTGGCGAAGCACTTGGCTATCGATATGATTTTGCCGAGTTTTTAGATTGGCCCATCAGAGATCAAAGCGATGGCAGCTTCTCAAAGTTAAAAATGGATTTGTATCATTACTTCACCGAAAAGTTCAATTTTTATGACACGCTGTTTTTTCCTATTGGAATCAGTCATCCCGACCATTATATAATTGGTGAGATCGGACGAATACTCAGCGAAGAAAATTTCAAGATAATATATTATGAAGATCTGCCCTATTTTGCAAGGCATGGTGCGACCGGCAGATCGCAAATCTATGATCAGTTGATAAAGTGTAACCTGAAGCCTAAGACCATTCCAATAAATATTCAAGATAAGTTGGAAGCCATCAGAATCTATAAAACACAGGTTTCCCAGGAATGGATAAATGACATAGAAAATTATAGCTATTCTTTAACCGATAACAATCATTTTGAACGTTTATGGATCCCTGAAAACATAGACTTTGAAATTGTCACTTTGTTAAAAGAATCACAACAAAAAAACAACTAAAGAATTGTAGCGACATTAAGCGGAGACCAGACAATTGATGCTGATCAAAATCAATTATTGATATAATTATCTCATTAACAGAGTATGGCTCGGTCTTTCGAAAACGATTTTAAAGAGTTTTCTCCCATGGGGATCACGAAAGGGAGATGTTCAGTTTTGAATGTCTCCTTTTTTATTTATCATAGCATCCTACCTAATGAATGTCTTAACCCATCAAATCCTTCAATAAAAATGGCTCGGTAATTTTAAAAAGCCCAGACACTTAAGTTTATATCGGATTCGAATCCCATATTCACTTAAGGAAAGAGGCTTTGCAACCTCTTTCCTTAAGTGAACAAAAAATAGATACTTAGTTCCTGACTGCTAATTTTCCTTAAAAAGCTTAAAGTTTTACCCCAAACTCAAACGCGCCATTGGTGTAACATCGCTAACTGTAAAATAGGCTAATCGATCACAGGAAAGCAAAAACCACATTCCAATCACGGATGTGGTTTTTTGTTTTACAAGATCGTTGATTTCAATCAATGCCTAAACTACAGCCAATTCGTTTTCAGCGCCAAAGGCATGATCAAACAATACTTTCCATGTACCGTTAGACTGCTTTTGCATTACTTCGATGCCTTTTGCACTAATTTTAGTTAAACCATCTTCTGTAATACTCCATTCAGAACGGCCAACGGCAAGGTCGCCGGCAGCAAGGCAATAAACAGTCTTAATATCCATTTTGCCTGTGATGGATAAAATACCTTTTATGGCTTCTTCAAATTCGGCTTTGCCCGAGACAGCTTTTCCTGGTTCAGGTACAAATACGCCATTGAAATCGTACATAGTCATTACAGTGCTTAAATCGCCTGTGTTGTAGGCTTCGGCCAGGCGTGCATGCACATCCTGTGGTTGGGTTGGTAAATTCATAATTTTGCTTTTAGTTTTATTAAAGTCAAAGCTATGCCGTACCTGAATGCTAAAATTGTACAAATCGGAAGGAGATCAGTTGCCCGCTAATATTTGATTAATAGGCGAAGCATTTGCTGCAAAAGTGTTAGGCGTAATACCGGTAAACGATTTAAATTCCCGAATAAAATGCGACTGATCAAAGTAACCAGCTTCGATAGCAATTGATGTGAGATTTTGCGCAGATGAATTAACTAAAGCTAAACTGTGCTGAAAGCGGTTTATTTTGGCCAATAGTTTTGGTTGCAGACCCGTATATTCGGTAATCAACATATTAAGATAGCGTGATGATATCCTGTTCCTGGCAGAGACATCGGTGATACGTCTTGTGCCAGCTTCGCTCACAAGATTGTCGACAAAACCTCCCACCAATTTCAGTTTATGATGTCGTTTCTCAGAAACAAGCAACCTATCTGCGAAATAATCCTCAGCCAATGCAACCTGCTTTTCCAGACTTTTTGCTTCGAGCAATTGTTCATGCAATTGTTTGAGAGAAGCTCCGAAAATATCCACGGCGCTTACCACTTCGTTGTTAAATTCGGATAATTTTTCATTAAAGAAATAGGCTGCAGTGTGCGGATAAAACCGGATGCCAAACATTGTATTCCTACCGAAAGATTTGATAGCAAGCGGTTGGGTTATTTGTCCCCAAAACTCAATTGGTGGCGTAGTATAATAATCATTATCCTTTTTTGCCTGCCAGTTGCCTGCACCCAAATTAAATATCACTTCCATATTCCCGCTTGGAAAAACGATGTCATCGTAATCCATAGCCGAATCCGACTGATAAAAGTAAAGGCATTTTATAAATGGCTTTAACTTGTTTCCCGGTGCTATCTCTTTAAATATCATACGCTTGATATAATACAAATTAACACATTTTTAAGATTAACTGATTGTACAAATCGGAACAAGTTCTGATTTTACAACCAAGTCAGATGCTTCCGTTTTATACAATTTTCCCAAACATGACCATTATACTTTTGTCCTGTAAACATTAAAAAAGTAAAATATGGACAATAAATTCGAAGCGTTCTCCGCACTGCACAAAAGTGCCGAACCATTATTAATAGGTAATGCCTGGGATGCGGCCAGTGCAAAAGCCTTTGAAAAACAAGGCTTCAAAGCAGTAGGAACTTCAAGTGCTGCAGTTGCCGCTGCTTTAGGGTACAACGATGGCGAAGAAATGAGCCTGGAAGAATACCTGCTGATCATAAAACGTATTGTAGCATCGGTAACCGTTCCCGTAACAGTAGACCTGGAAGGCGGTTATGGAAAATCGGTCGAAGCAATTTGCCAAAACATTCATCAGCTTTATAACCTGGGCGTAGCGGGCATTAATATAGAAGACTCAACAATTCACGAGGATAATCGCACTATTCGCGAAGCCGAAGATTTTGCCCGGACATTGAAGAGCATTAGCCAATATCTGCTGGCTGAAAATATCCGGATGTTTATAAACGTCCGTTCGGATAGTTTTCTGCTGGGCTTACCCGACGCTTTGAACGATGCACTGAAAAGAGCATCGATTTATGAGCAAACAGGCGTTGATGGTTTGTTTTTTCCATGCGTCGTTGACTTGTCGGACGTCAAAGCACTAACCCAAAGCACGCATTTACCAACTAATGTGATGTGTATGCCTAACCTGGCTTCGTTTAAAGATTTAAAACAGGCCGGGGTAACCCGCGTAAGTATCGGGCCGTTTTTATTTAATAAAATGTATAAGGACTTGGAAACAGCAATAACGACAATAAATACTGAGGGCAGTTTCAAAAGCTTGTTTTCATAATCAATGTTATTCCTAACATATATATGTAAAGGGAAGCGATCAATACGCTTCCCTTTTTTATTTAGCTGCTCACTAATTTCTGCAACGACTTTTTTACATCATAATACCCTGATCCTACACATTATATAAAATTTACCTAAACTTATGAGCTCTTTTTTTCGTAAAAACTAATAAAATAATTGCTTATTATTAAACAAATAAGTTCTTTACCAATAGGTTAATGTAAAAAAAGGTTCAAAAACCGTATCATCTATCTAAAACTCCCTATTCTATCCCCCGATATAAAATTGGGTGAAAACACGGTTTAATTAAAAGGTAACAAACATTAAATTTGTTGCTTCCCTGATTACTTACCTAAAAAAGGCAAAGGCGCTGCCGTAGTGTGCCCTACCTGTAAACATTATCAAACTATACCCGGTCCCCTGCCCGGCAAACTAACATGGCATCTAATCTGAAAACCCGACTTTTGTTCGGAAAACTGTCCATCCGGCAACGCCTGCCATTGCTTATATGTGGCCTGTTGCTCTTTACTATTGCGGTATATGGTTTCCTTAACTATTATAGCTTGAGGAAAGCGGCCCTTAGTGTTGGAAAGGTGCGCATTAGTCTGCTGGCCAGTCAGGTTGGCGGGATGCTGGGGCAATCGGCACAAAATTTACGCAGGACAACCCGGGCTGCTGCTGCTCAGGAAAATATAAGGGCTTATCTCCACACTCATGACAACCGATACCGTACCGGGGCGCTCGATCAGATGGACAAATTACATCGTGACAGTACCTGGGTATCTGTGGAACTACTGGATACCAATAAACAAACAGTACTTCGCTCGAATAAGTCGACCGAACACATCCCCGTTCCGCTAAGCGAGGTATTGTTATCCATGCCTATAAAACCCGATTCCTGCCGGATTGGTAAGCTTTATAACAACAGTGGGCTACTGTATTGCCCCACAATAGCGGGGGTTTCCGATAACGGCAAGCTTTCCGGCTACCTGGTCTGCTGGCAATTAGTTCGCGCTACACCACAAGCCGTTGCGCAACTATCTCAATTAATGGGAAGTGGTGCACGACTTTACCTGTGCAATAGTGATGCAAGTATTTGGACAGACATGCTCAAGCCAATACCGGCGCCGCCTTTTCACATCGGTAACCAGAATGAACTTATTGAATATAACGATAAAGAGGATGGCAAACTTTACGCCAAGGCTCAGTCAGTTGATCGTACACCCTGGTTAGCTGTTGTTGTATTTCCTGAAAAAAGCATCCTCGAGGGTGCACAAAGCGTTGTTCCCTGGATACTGTCTTTTGGACTGGTACTGATGATCATCGGTATACTCGCTGCCCATATAGTAAGCCGTGATATCACCAGACCTCTGAGTCTGCTGACAAATGCAGCTAAAACCATGCATGAGGGCAAACAGTTGGCAATCGATATTCCTGGAAATGATGAATTGGGGCAATTAGCTACAGCCTTCAACCGGATGACAAGCCAAATCTACACCATGTGGCATGACCTGGAACAAAAAGTACAGGACCGCACCGGGCAATTGGAACGTGCTAATAAAGAACTTGATGCCTTCTCCTACTCTGTTTCTCATGACCTGAGGACGCCGTTGCGAGCTGTCAACGGATATGCGGTTATGCTACAGGAGGACTATGGACCGCAGTTCGATGCCGAAGGGAACCGGATCATTAACAATATAGTGACTAACGCTACGCGGATGGGCAGGCTGATCGATGATCTGTTAACCTTCTCACGTCTCGGCAAAAAAGACCTTGTATTAACGCATGTTGATATGCAGGAGCTGGCTCAAACGGCTGTAAGCGAACTGCTTCAAAATGACAATGGTAAAGATCATGATATTCAAATAAGGGGCCTCCCTCCTGCCGAAGCCGATGCGGGTATGATAAAGCAGGCCTTGATGAACCTGATCAGTAATGCGATCAAGTATTCGTCAAAAAAGGAACATCCTGTGATCGAGATCGGGGGCGAAGATCATGATACCCATACCGTTTATTTCGTAAAGGATAACGGCGCCGGTTTTGACATGGCCTATGCCGATAAACTATTCGGCGTTTTTCAGCGCCTGCATTCACAGGAAGAATTTGAGGGAACAGGTGTTGGTTTGGCCCTTGTGAAACGGATCATCGACAAGCATCATGGAGCAATCCGTGCCGAAGGACAAGAGGGACAAGGTGCTACTTTCTATTTTCATTTACCTAAAAAAACATAATTATGAACGACAACAAAGTGGAGATCTTACTGGTTGAGGATAATCCGCACGATGCAGAACTGACCATCAGGGCTTTAAAAAAAGTCAACCTTGCCAATCAACTTATCCATCTGCATGATGGTGCCGAGGCACTTGACTTTCTCTTTGCAAGAGGAATGTATGCTGACCGGAATATTGGCAACAGGCCAAAGGTTATTCTGCTGGATATCAAAATGCCAAAGGTAGACGGAATAGAGGTCCTTCGCCAGCTCAAGTTGAATGAAGCCACCCGTACTATTCCCGTGGTTATTATGACCTCGTCTAAAGAAGAACAGGATATTATTACCAGTTATGACCTCGGTGTGAACAGTTATGTAGTTAAGCCTGTCGACTTTGAGGGTTTTGCCAAAGCTGTCTCAGAACTGGGTTTTTACTGGCTTATTACTAATCAGGGTATCTATTAAATATGGATCAAAGATTAAAAATACTTCACCTGGAGGATATTCCCAGCGATGCTGAATTGGTAGATCGCGCGCTAAAGAAGGCAGGCATTGCTTTTGAAAAATGCCTGGTTGATACCCGGCAGGAATATATGGAGGCTCTGGATGAGTTTCAGCCTGATGTTATCCTGTCGGATCATTCGCTTCCTCAATTCAACTCACTGGAAGCTTTGAACCTGCTGAAGGAAAGCGGGAGGGACATTCCTTTTATATTGATCACGTCTACCGTCTCAGAGGAATTTGCAGTTAGCGTGATGAGGCAAGGCGCCAGTGACTACGTATTAAAAGACCGCCTGCAACGTCTGCCCAGCGCAGTTATCAATGCCGTTGACAAGCACCGGTCTGATGCACAAACACAGCTTTATCTTAACCGCGTGGTGGCAAGTGAGGCGTTGTTTAGTAAGGCAGAGCTCCTGGCCGGCTTCGGTACCTGGAGGCTCGACCTTAAAACAGGAACGCTGGAATGGTCGCAAGGCTATTATCTCCTGCTGGGCTATGCTCCTGGGGATGTTGAGCCATCGCAGGAGAACTTTTTCAGGAATATCCATCCGGATGATGTTTCTGAAGTTCAAAACAATTTCAATAATGCGATCCAACAAAAACAGCCTGCGGAGGTCGATTTTCGTGTCATTGGTAAAGATGGTGTTATCCGGTACCTGCATGTACAAATGGAATTTGAGCCGGATAGTCAGGGCGAACCTGGCTACATTATCGGCTTTAGTCAGGACATCACCCGGTCAAAGCTTGCACAACTTGAAGTGGAGCAAAAGATAGGGGAACTGAAAGAGGCTCACGAAAGGCAAACGGGCATACTCAACGCGCTCCCGGCAAATGTTGTTTTGGTCAATGAGAATTGCAAGATAGTCGCGGTTAACGAATCGTGGAGAAAGCTGACTAATGCCAATAACCTCGGCATACCAAGATATGGGATCGGCTATAATTACATGACGATATCCGAAAAAGCAACGGGTGTTGATCCTGCCACCGGTAAAGACATCACCCGTGGCGTCATGTCTGTAATTACAGGTGCCGCCAGAACTTTTACCATGGAGTATTCCTGTGACATGCAACAGCAAAAGGTATGGTTCCAGCTGATCGCAGCTCCTTTGGCTGATACAACACAAAAAGGAGCAGTTATACTTCACATCGATATTACCTCCCGTAAAGTGGATGAACAGTCCCGCCACCGGGCAGACGCCAATGTGAGGACTGTTTTTGAAAACACCGATATCGCCTATGTGCTTTGTGACGCCGGTCATCATGTGGTATCATTTAACAACCGGGCAAGCGAACTTTGCTTTGAACAGTCAGGCAAAAAGTTGAAGCCGGGGAGCTATGCATTCACCTACTTCCCCAAAAATCGGGTTCCCCGCATGCAGGAGGCGATCAAAAAGGCCAAAGGGAATGAAATGGTGAGCTATGAGACCAGCTACGAATTGGCTGACGGTTCTGAAAAATGGTATGATGTACGCTGGGCGGGGGTCATGGGTGAAGACCAACAAAACATGGGTTACCTGTTGGCTTTTAAAGATATTACCGAAAGAAAGCTATCGGATATGGAACGTGTGCGCGTTACAAACGACCTGGTGCAGCGCAACAAAGACCTGGAACAGTTCACCTACATTGTTTCCCATAACCTGCGTGCGCCTGTCGCCAACATTATCGGGCTTTCTCATTTGTTGAACATACTTGACCTGGATGACACTGAATATGAGGAAATCAAACTAGCATTACACACCGCAATCACTACACTTGACAGCACGATCATAGATCTAAACCACATACTTGAAGTAAGCAGCAAAGCAAATGAGCGTAGTGAACAAGTTTTTTTTAGCGAATTGATAGCAGATATCACGCTCAGCCTAAATCACCTGATCCAAAGTGAAAAAGCACTTATTTCATACCACTTTAATGAAGCAGAAGAAATGGTGGGGATAAAAAGCTACCTGTACAGTATATTTTACAACCTGATCCTGAACGGTATTAAATACCGCAGGCCCGGTACCGACCCAATAATTACCGTGTCTGGCTGCAAAACCGAAACGGGCACTACTATCCGGTTCCACGACAACGGTAAGGGCATTGAAGAAAAAAATCTAAAAAGCCTGTTCGGCTTGTATAAACGTTTCGATACAGATATTGAGGGCAAGGGTATGGGGCTTTTCATGGTTAAAATGCAGGTAGAATCGATGGGCGGTTCCATCACCGTAGAAAGCGAACCGGAAAAAGGCTCAACCTTCATCATTGAATTCCCGGATCTAACCAGCAAATATTAACCAGAAAAAGCTTTGTTTGATTATAAGGAATAAGGGGGTAATAATTATTGCCCTTATACAGCTTCCTTAGCATTAAGGATTTCGCGTATTCTTGTCACGTCCAGCGGCTTGCGTATAAAGTCCTTTACTTGCGAATACGTACGTGCACGATTAATGTCTTCGCTAAAAACCGAAGACGATAAAATAAAAATAGCAGATTTACCCTGGGGGTCAATGTTTCGGTGATTATACTCATCTAAAAACTCCCAGCCGTTCATAACAGGCATATTGATATCCAACAGAATGATATCAGGTAATTTTGTTGGATCATTTTTCATTTCAGTGAGCAGTTCTATGGCATATTTACCATGGAGGCAAGAGGTTACCGCTGCACCGGGCAAAGCTTTTTGGATAAGCCTGGTGGCAATATAATTGTTGATCTCTTCGTCTTCAACAAGCAATATGCGGATTGGATCTGTCATTGTATATCTTTCATACGAAAACCTTTTAGCAAAAGTTATGTACCATTCGCGTTACAATAACATGTAACCCGCTGAAATTGAGGCAATGTGTAATTTATCCGTCAATTTCAGCGACAAACGTCCAAATCAACCCGTCAGAAAGTCTATTTCACACTCGGTCAATCAGCAATTCGGACTTTAACTTTGATCATCAAATAAATAAAGCCATGAATAACCAGGATTTCAGCGTTTCTTTTTGGGTTGACCAAAAGCCGCAACAAGCATATGATGCCATTAACAATGTACGTGGTTGGTGGACGGGAGAAATTGAAGGCAGCACCGACAAACTTAATGATGAATTTACTTACAGTTACCCACCCCATCATTATAGCAAACACAAATTGGTGGAAATGGTGCCCGGCAAAAAAATAGTTTGGCTGATCACGGATAGCAAGCTCAACTTTATTGAGGACAAAACCGAATGGAACGGCACAAAGATCAGTTTCGACATTGCCGAAAAAGACGGCAAAACCGAAGTCCGGTTTACACATCATGGATTGGTGCCTAAAAACGAATGCTTCAATGCCTGCTCCAATGCATGGACGGGCTATATCACCAACAGTCTCCATAACCTGATCGTTAACTCTTAAATTTCAAAGACATGAGTAACCAAAGTTTCACCACTACCATCGTGGTAGATAAAACCCCAAAAGAAGCCTTTGACGCTATTAACAACGTACGTGGATGGTGGTCGCAGCAGGTTGATGGCGGTACCCAACATCTAAATGATGAGTTTACCTATCGCAGGCTGGACCTGCACAGCTGCCGGATGAAATTAATTGAGGTTGTACCCAATAAAAAAGTGGTTTGGCTGACACTGGAGAATAATTTCAATTTCACCCATGACCAAAGCGAATGGATCGGCACAAAACCTATTTTCGAGATTTCTGAAAAGGATAGTAAAACCGAGATCCGCTTTACTCACGAGGGGTTGGTACCGGGGCATGAATGCTACAATATCTGCCACGACGCCTGGAGCTTTTATATTCAGAAGAGTTTGCATAACCTGATAATGACCGGCAAAGGTGAGCCTAATGAGCGGGAAGATTAAAATGAAATTTCTGCAAACTATTTTGATAACAAAAACTTAAAGTTAATGACAGGTGGTCTTGTCGCCAATAGTATAGTTTTGTGTAAAACCAATTAAATACGAATGACTATGACAACACATGAAGTAGCTGAAAAACTCGTGCAATATTGCAGAGAAGGCAAAAACATCGACGCCATTAATGAGCTTTATGCCGATAACATCGTAAGCCGCGAACAACCGGGCATTCCGCATGAATTAGCAGAGGGTAAAGAAGCAGTTATAGGTAAAAACAACGGCTGGTACGAGTCGGTTGAGGAGATACATAGCGCCCACATTTCTGATCCGGTAGTGACAGGAAATTTGATAGCAGTAGCTATGGAAATGGATGTAACCTATAAAGAGCGCGGACGCAACACGATGAATGAGTTTGCACTGTATGAGGTTGAAAACGGCAAGATCGTTAAAGAGCAGTTCTTTTATAAGAACTAAGGATTTATAAATATGGATTACAAAAGAGGAAGAACGGGGTTTCTTCCTCTTTTTGTTTTTTATAGACTAAGGCGCTCACGTTCATAAACGCCGTGAACGCTCGTGAACAGATATTTGTAGCTGACTACCAACATATTGAATTTTGTCACTTATAATAATTAGTAAATTCGGCGCTAGCGCAAAGAATAAAATAGCCTTGATGCCAAGTCCATAATATCATCTTTCCGCGCAAGTTGCTGAACCCATTTCGCGGGAATGGTATCGTAGCCATATAACAATCCGGCCAAACCACCAGTAACTGCTGCGGTAGTATCAGTATCAGAGCCAAGATTAACGGCTTTCAATACGGCATCGTTATAGCTTTCCGTTGTCAAGAGGCACCAAATACTCGCTTCCAGCGTACTGACGACATATCCGCTGCTGCTAATTTGTTCAATCGGTATAAGGTCTATCCGATCTATCAATAGCCTTTTGAATATATTTTTCTCGTCCGGGTTTATCGATGTACTATCAAGGAAACTGGGAATAGAAGTCTGTAATTGTTCATAGATTCCGAATTTGTCCGTGGCCTGCAGCAATCGCCTTGCAAATTCCAGGTAATAAAAACAAGCAATAGATGAGCGCACATGTCCGTGAGTAATTGAAGATACTTGTCGGGTAAGTTGATATCTTTCTTCAATAGGTTTGTTTCTGATGTATAGCAACAACGGCAATATCCGCATCAATGCACCATTACCATTACTTTCTTCGTCAAAATCGCCGGCAATAGCCGGATCACAGCCGTTGATCAATTTTTCGATAGCATTTTGAGTTGTTATGCCGACGTCAAAAACAACATTGGTAGCAGTCCAATAATTATCATAGCGCCATTTGATAAAATTTTCAGCAATGGTATTTAAACTATATCCTGAAATGAGTCCCTCTGCCAGGCAAAACGTCAATGAGCTATCGTCGCTAAACGTGCCAGGTGGTAAATTATAAGTACCGAAACCGGTCATATCCGTTACAGGCTTGTTCTTAATTATCTCGCGACTTTTAAATTCAACCGGGACGCCAACAGCATCACCAGTACTTATACCCAATAACATATCAAGACATGTATTTAAGGATATGGGGATTGGGTTTAGGTTATCCATACTTTAGGTGTTCTTATCGGGTTTAATTTACAAATACTTTTCATCTCTGCAGAATGCTAAAAGAGATCACTATACACCCCTCCCCCGATTTTCCTCCCAATTAATTTTTTCGCATTTCGGGAATGATTTACCCCACATTGTGGTAAGGTTTATTCGGGCGAAAAACACGCGGCAAATACCCAAATGCCCTATTTCGCGCAGATTAAGGCATTTTTAATTCTGAGTTATTATTTGGTTTGGTATTTGCACTTCGTCAATCAACCCAATTAAGTCAAAATGAAAAGATTATTCCTGATCGCCATCATAGCAGTTGCCTCGATAACGGCAAAGGCACAAAACAAAGGCGGTATCCAGCTCGATTCGATCCCTGTTGTGGACGGTAAGTATCAATTCCAGGAAGTGGTTGACGTTGATAATGCCATCACTAAGGACCAACTTTATAAAAAAGCCAAAGCATATTTTGTTGACGTTTTTACCGGTGCTAAAGACGCATTCCAATTTGAAGATGCACAGGAAGGTAAGATAGTTGGCAAAGGCCAATTAATTGTAAGCGATTATAAAAGCGTGTTTCCAAGCGTAGCCGTATTGAAATGGGATGTTAACTATAACACCGAGATCATTTGCAAAGACGGTAAATACCGCGTACGCATTTATGATATCGTAGTTACCAAAGAATCACATGTATCTGAAAGCAATTCAAGAACAGTGAATTTTACTATTGCGGACCTGTATGCAGGCATGGCTAAACAACACGGTTCATACAAAACTTTATATCCAAAAGTGTTCAATAAAATGGCTGCCAGTTTTAAAGAAAAAATGGGCACCCTGAAAGAATACATGGATAAAAATAGCAAAGCCGATTACGCGGTATTTTAATCTCAGCCTATTAACACTTAAACTATAAACACAGATCAAAAAAAGAGATCCCCGCCGGACACCCGGTGGGGTTTTTTATTTTAAAGCTTTTATTTCCACTCTCTGGCAACCAGATGCACGTTTCAGTCCGTAACTGCTATAATCTCTAACCGAAACAAAACATGCATTCTCTTACCGACACACAACATCGTATTGCCAAATACGACCCGACGTGCCTTTCGCAATCGTGCGTTGGCAGTCTAAGCACAGAAATTTTTCAGAATCATTATGTAAACATGCGCATGAGTATGCGCTAACCCCCATAGCATAATAATAATCCTTATCTAATCTAAAAATGTCATTACCTAATTCTACCAAACGCTTTCCATACCTGGACAGCATAAGGGCAATTGCGGCGCTTTATGTTGTTATGCACCATGCCATGCTGCAGTATTATTTTATTAAACCGCATAATTTATCAACTGCCGAACAAGTGGTTTTTAAAGTGTTCTCAGACGGGCATCTTGCTGTGGATATGTTTATCGTGCTATCCGGCTTTAGCCTGATGTTGGCCATCATCCGTAACAATTACAAATTAAAAGGCGGGATCGCCACGTTCATCAAACGGCGTGTTATAAGGATAGTTCCGGCTTATTATGCCACCATAGCAATTTCTTTACTGCTTGCTTCCACTTTAATTGGTATTAATACTTCCAGCAGTTGGGATATGTCTATAAATCCTACTTTCCAGGGATTTTCAACCCATTTGCTGTTTTTCCATGATCTTTTCATATCGACGTCGCCAAAGATCAGCTACTCACTGTGGTCAATTGCTGTCGAATTCAGGCTATACCTGCTATTCCCGTTCATCGTATGGCTATGGAGAAAAACCGGTTCGCTAGGCGCTTTATCATTTGCCTGTGCTACCACGATCGCTATATCAATCCTGCTACTCGTATTCAAGAATTATTACCCTGACATTAATCTTTTCAGATCGGGTGTGAGTCCATTTATTATTCTGTTTACTTTAGGTATGCTTGCTGCTGATCTGACATTTTCGGGCAACGATTCGGCTGTCAAGTTCAGGAGCTTTTTTGGGAGGTTTAATACACTAACTATCATCCTGTTCTTTATTATTGCAGGCATTATCTATAAAGTAATTCCGGCGGAAAAGGACTATGGTAGGGCATCTACCAACACCTACAATTTAATAGTAATTGAAAGTAAGGATATCCTTTTTGGGTTGATCTCGGCAGCATTTTTGGTACTTTGTGCAATCAAAGACAATTTAACTGTTAAGCAAAATTCAATGTTGAGAATTTTGCATTGGGAGCCACTTGTTTTGATAGGTACGTTTTCCTACAGTCTGTACCTTATTCACCCGCCACTGCTTCAGCTCATAACGCAGTATATGCTAGTAGGCATGCATCTGTCAACATTAGGGAAGACTTGCTTCCTGATAATCATAGGCACGCCCTTAATTGTGTTCATCTCATACCTGTTTTTCCTGGTGTTTGAGAAGCCATTCCTGTTAGGCGCCAGGAAGGTGGGGATCGAAGAGACAGAAACTATAGCGGCACAAAATCCGGCTATCTGACGCTGGATGAAAAGTCAAAAGGGCGTCATTTTAACAAATGATGCCCTTTTTGCATTCCGGGGGTTTTCCTGCATGGATTCGAACCACGATCTTCTGAGTCAGAGTCAGAGGTGCTAACCGTTACACCACAGGAAAATATAAGAACTTATATAAATCAGACCCTTAGTGTTTTGACAGGGTATCAACCCATTAGCTATCAATACGTTGTTTTTATTATGAGCTTCAAAGCCGTTTTAAAAAGCTCTGTATTGTTATGGAATTGATAATGCAATGATACAAAATCACGAAGAAATTACAAAACAAAAGGTATTAGGGCAGGTTTTCGATAATAAGGGTTGATAAAAAGTTAATAAAATAATAATTAAAAAAAGATCATATCCGGTAGGCTTTTAATTAGCTTTGTGTATATTAATAGTTACCGGTAATTCCTTGTAATCAAAGTACTATGAAAAACATTTTGATATTCAATGATTTTTCTCCGGAGGCAGAGCATGCAACAGAACTCGCCTTACTCCTGGCCGGAAAAACCAACACTAACCTTTATGTTTGGAACACTTTTGATAAGCGTGAGCATCCTGTAGCCAAAGAGCTTGCGGTTGCCCATGCCAATGAGGAAGAAACTGAAATTATCACGGACCACGCCACCTGGATATTGAAACTGGAATCAAAGCTTAACTGGGAAACCGGTTTGCTGCCTGTTGTTAAGTTTATTGAAGGTGTGGATTATGCCCCTAACCATGTGCTATCTATTGTAAACAGGTACGATGTGGGTTTGTTGATCAGGGGGATATCAGAAGATGAGGAAGACCTGGTACATATTGAAGCAGAGGCATTAAGTTGTTCTACCAAATCGGGCTGCCCGGTGTTATTTATTCCTGAAAAGTTTACCTATAAAGCTTTCGAGAAAATAGTTTATGCAACCGATCTGCGTTTTTGCCGCCGCGAAATTGTATCGTTCCTGAGTCAACTGGCTAAGCCTTTAAACGCCAGCATATTGATAGCTAATATATCCGCAAAGGGATTGCCTTATATGGAAGATAACTATGCCCGTACGGTTTTTTCTGAAACGTTGCTTACACGCTCAAACCAGGAGCATGTTTACTTTAGCAATATCAGGGAAAGAGATATTCCGCGTGCTATTGATGTATTAGTGAACGGCATGAATAACGATTTGCTGGTACTGGTAAACAATAAGTTCCATTTTAACGAGCTGGTGGGCCAGGATACACCTTATATTATCCCCGGCAATATTCATATTCCCTTATTGATATTCCCGTCGTAAGCAATCACGACTGCTCATTCAGGGAATTTTGTTTATCGGCAAACAATGGCAGCAGAACAGGCGTTTCAAATAGTGAAAGTAAATGCTTTACCCTAAACAAGTAATTTTCACTTAAATGATAGCCACTTCTTATCCGTTAAAAACAGGATTGATCGTATTAAGCCTGTTCCTTGGTCAGTTTATCCCTATTCGTGCTAATGGACAAACAAAACCAGTAACCAAACCAAAAGCAACAACTGTAGCAACTCCTACTACAACTACCGCCACTGCCTCAACAACAACGCCGGCTACTTATACTATTAAAGGCACTATGAGCGATGGTAAATTATTGAAATATACCCATCTCGCTGTAGTGGATGTTCATGGCAAAGTTTTATCGCGATGGGAGACCGACAGCATAGGTCTGTTTAAGATCACAGGACTCACCAAAGGCAAGTATAGGCTTGTAAACAGCGCACTCGGTGTCGACGCCCCTTTCAGTGTGCCTAAGCAATCGGAGAATACTTTTATTGTCAATGTGTCCACCTGTAGCTTTGGTTCAGCCAAAGCACAGAAGGATATAAAGGCAGGCAAACCTATGTTATTACTTTCTGGTGGTATAGCACCGGTATTTTCACCCAAAGAGGATGACTTCGAAAAGAGATATACCGTGAAATACCACGACTTTGGCGATACACCGCAGAGTGTTAAATGCAGTACCGCTTATAACGAGGTCGTAATTGCGTTTTTAGATAAGAAGTTTGGCAAATCCTGGCGAAGAGATGCGAGGGCCGACATTATAGGTTTGAAACATTAGTAAAACAAAAAGGGCCCGCAATTTTGGGCCCTTCTGCTGTTTATAAAGGTAGTCTACATTTTCTTCATAGGTAGTAAAGGGCGGCGCTTTGAACTGATATAAACCATTTTGCCATCCTTAATATTGTTATCGTCCTGGTAAAAAGCCGAATCTACTTTGCCGGTTTTGTAAGTATCAATTTCTACATACCAAACACCCACCCAATCGGTGTTTTTATCGGTGCTATGCAAGTTGGTCACTGCCACTACATTCAACTTAATGCTGCTCAGGCTATCCCTGAAAGTTTGCCATTCTTTAACAATGCCGTCTCGTGGGGCCGTCATATGTTTCCCGCTTGCAAAATCCATGGTTACTGTATCTGCAAGATAAGCCGATGCGTTTTTTAAGTTGTTGTCTTCCCAATCTTTATACGACTGCAGCACTAACTGCGCATTTTTTGCATTATCTGAAATAGTAAAAGAAGACGAATATGAGGCCTTGTAGGCCATCGGCAGCGTGTCTTTTTTGCCGGCAGCGCTATCGGTTTTAGCAGCGGAGCCATCGGTCGATGTTCCGCCTTTACAGGACGCAAATAATGCGATCGCTGTAAATAAATACAGGACTTTTTTCATTGTAATGGGTTTAAAGAGTTTAAATTGGATTTTCTTAAATAAATCTAACATAACATTTTGATATTCAAAAGATTAATTAGATATTAAGTACCGAATTAATCGTAGGTTTCGATAACCTTTTTACAGCAATACTTTTTTAATTGAAACCTAATTTTACTCAAAGCATCGATCAACCCCAAACAAAAAACCATGAAACAAACGCTTCTTTTATTCGCGTTGTGCGCAGTTATGTTCAGCTGCAAAAGCAAACCGGGTGCTGACGCTACCGCCACTGATACAACCGCTAAACTCAACTACCCGTTTACGCCCAGGTATTCTATCAAATGGCAGCCCGGCGATGAGAAGAATGCATTGATGGTACTCAACTCCCTGAAAAAATATCTTGATGGTGATATAAAAGGATGTGCTGAAGCTTTTGCAGATACTTCAGAATTTATTGCAGATCAATTCTATTTTAAAGGAAGTAAAGACAACCTGATCAAAATGGTAACAGACATGCGCTCGGCATCAACATCCGTGTCCAAAGACTTCGATTCGTGGATGACTACCTATTATCCTGACAAAAAGGAAACCTGGGTTACGCTTTGGTATACTGAGAGGATGACCGATAAGAGTGGTAAAAAAGACTCATTATATTACGTTGATGACGTAATGATAAAAGACGGTAAGATCAGGATATACGATGAAAAAATGCGCCGGTTTGCGCCGTCTGCAAAAAAATAGGCTAACTATTATTGCCACAAATATTGATTAAAGGATTATCTTAGCTTATAAACTAAAATAATCCTTTAACCAAAATCACATTAAGATGAACCTTTTTTTGCGTGCCAAACACTGGCATATATTTCTTGTAACCATCGGCTTACCTCTTCTATTAGAAATGATCATATTGGGAGGAATTTTTTCCAGCCTGATCAATAACCATAACCCCGATCCAACGGTAATATTTGGCTATTTTAAGTTTTTTCCTATCATGATGATCCTGTTTATGGGCGGATTATTTGGCTGGTTTTGGTCTGCTGCTATCGGGCTTCAAAAGATGATACCGCCAACTATTAAAATGCATGTAACCAGGTTCAAAATATTTTTCTTTATACCACTGATCTATATCTCCTGCATTATTGCTTTTATGGGGTTTGTTTTCGGTTCTAACCTGGCTATTCTGCAAGAAGGAGGCCAGCCACCTGTTTGGATTTTCGGAGCCTTTGCATTCATTTTTCCCTTGCATTTCTTCTCCATGTTCTGCATTTTTTACTGTATCTACTTTGTAGCTAAAACGATCAAAACAGTCGAATTGCAGCGTGAGGTTACATTCAGCGATTTTATTGGCGAGTTTTTCCTTGTATGGTTCCATTTTATCGGGATATGGATACTTCAACCCAGGATCAATAAGTTCGTGCAGGACTATGACGATAGTTTGCAAACAGAACCAGAAGCGGATTGACCCAGCCCAAGCTAACACCTAACAAAAAAGAGCAAACCATAATGGAGAAATTTTGTTGAATTGTGTTTAGTGATACTTAACTTCGGCAATAACCTTTAACGTAAGCCGTTTAATAAACTTTAACCAACATTTTTCAAACATGAAATTTTTAAAATCAAATTTCTACCTGGTTCTCATCATGATTGCAGCCATTTCTATGTCGGCCTGTAAAGCAAAAAAGAAAATAGTGGCCCCGCCGGCCGAAAATCCACCGCCAACTGAGGCTCCGGCACCGGTGCAACAAGCTGCTCCACCGCAACAAACTCCGCCACCGCCGCCACCAGCACCGGCTCCGCCAGATTATAACTTTACCAATATCCAGTTCGAGTTCGACTCCGGAATATTGAAAACGGAATCATACCCGATACTAGATAAAGCAGCAGCTGAAATGAAGAAAGATCCGTCAGCTACCTTTATACTAAAAGGCTATGCATCAGCAGAAGGTACCGATGAGCATAATATGCAGTTATCGGCAGATCGTGCCAATTCTGTAAAAACTTACCTGGTAAATACAGGTGTGAATGGCGCTAACCTGTCCACCAAAGGATATGGCGAGGCTAACCCGATAGCTGATAACACTACAGACGCCGGCAGAGTGAAAAACCGCCGCGTTGAGATTAAAAAGCAGTAAATAAGCAATCGAATAATTTATTATGGGTAAGATGAGTTGATCATCTTACCCATTTTTGTTTAATAAAACCACGTCATTGCGAGGAGTGAGCGACGAAGCAACCACCGATTGGCAGAGCGGCTATGCAGGTTATACACCGTTCTCCTCGCCCTGTATGTTTGGGATTGCTTCGTTTCTCGCAATGACGCGTTTTGTCTTTTTATCTATTTTTCCTCTTCCCCATCGCAATCGCCTCATTCTCTTGCAGGCGCAGCAAAACTATCCGTGTGATCATATCAACCGGCAGTGGCTCATCTGGCTTAAAATGCAAAGTCATTCCAGATATTTTATGGCCTTTTAGCTCCCCTTTTATTTGCTTCATCAATTTGCTGCTCATGGTATACAGGCTGCAATATTCCTTGGTTGTGCCAATGCCTACCAGCATGTATATCTGTTTAAAACAATGCACCTGGTAGCTGAATACCTCTTCGGAATTTGGCACTATCGATTTAACAAGGTTACGCATTTCTGTTAAACAGGGCCTGAATTCCGCCGGCTGCGTTGAAAGATAATCGTTGAACTCGTAGGGTTTTGTTCCTTTCGCGGCCTTAGTCATGTTATTGATTTTAACTAAGATAATCAGAATTTACTGACTAATTAGTACTATTTTACAGGCAATTGCATAGTTTATTTCAATAATGACTTATTTTTAAGGCCTGCATTCTATGAAAAAAGCCAGCGTAAGGATAAAGGACATTGCCCAAAAGGCAGGTGTCTCTACGGGTACGGTCGATCGCGTGCTGCATAACCGTGGCCGCGTAGCACCTGATGTGGAGAAGCGTGTACTGGAGATACTGGCTGAAATGAATTATGAGCCGAACCTTATCGCAAGGGCCCTCGGATCAAAAAAGATATATCACATTGCTGCACTAATTCCCGACCCGGCGTACGACAATTATTGGCGCGAACCCCAACTAGGTGTTGAAAAAGCTGAAAATGCGGTAAAGCAATACAGCGTACATGTTCATCAATATATCTTCAATCCGTACGAAGTATCATCTTATGTTGAGCAGGCTAAAAAACTAACGGAAGCTAACCCGGACGGTATATTCCTCTCACCTATTTTTTATCACGACACACTACCTTTCTTTAAAGAATGGCAGGACAAGAATATACCATTCGTACTGTTCAATACGCATATTGCTGAATCAGGTGCTTTAAGTTATGTGGGACAGGATTCGTACCAAAGCGGTTTATTGGCTGGCAAGCTCATCCATTATGGTCAGCCTCAGCCATGCACTATCCTGATATTGCATATTGATGAGGAAATTAAAAATGCTGCCCACCTCGCTAAAAAAGAGGAAGGCATGCGCGACTATTACCAAAAGAACGATCCTGATCAGACTTATAAAGTGATCACGGCTGAATTAAGTCACCCCGATCAGCCAGGCTTTGAAGAACAGTTATACCGGATCATAGATAGCGAGTCCGATCTGAAATGCATTTATGTAACTACTTCCAAGTCATATGAAATAGCGGCCTGCCTGTCTCATCGCAAAATTGATCATATTAAATTGGTGGGGTACGACTTGATCCCAAAAAACATCAACTATCTGAACAGCGGGGCTATCAGCTTCCTGATCAATCAAAACCCTAAAGGACAAGGGTACTGGGGCATACATCAATTAGTGAACCATTTGATATTTAAAAAAGAAGTGCCCGCACTAAAGTATCTTCCACTGGATGTGGTGACCAAAGAAAACGCATCTTACTATACCAGCGACGATCTGCTTTATGACGATCACAAGCAGATCGCATAAAAAAGCCGGATACTGTTAAATACCCGGCCATTAAACAAATCAAACAAAATATTATGCAGATACGGTCAAAGTACTCCCGGTGATACTCACTGTATATTTTTGTAAGGGTAATGAAGCAGGCCCTTGCAGTACTGTGCCTGTTTTACTAAACTCGCTACCATGAGCCGGACAAATAAATATGGCCTGGCCCTTATTATATCCAATCGCAGTACCCTGGTGAGTACAAGCCACTTGAACAGCAATAAATGCGTTGGCAGTATTCCCTGCAGCTACTCTAACCAATATTACGCCCTGTTGCGTTGTTGAATCGCCGATATTGATGAGCTGTGCATTTAAATCGGTAGTAAATAAATTACCGCTGCCTTTGCTGGGTGGTGGTGTGGCGCCACCTACTGCGGGCCCGGGATCGCTGGATTTACCACCACAGGATACCAAAGAACATCCTGCGCATACAGCTACTAAACCTATTCCCAGTTTTGATAAAAATTCCTGACGTTCCATTATGTCTTAGCTGTCTTTTTTATAATTGGTTTTTTAATTATTTATACCCGTTTCCTTTATCATGGTGATTAAAGTCGAACATCCGGGATATGGTAAAACCTATACGGAACTGTCCTCTTCCATAATCAGCCTGTGTACCGCTCAGCGAGTTGATCTCTGATATGGCCCTTGCATTGCTGATGTTCAAAGTAAACACGTGCCCGCCTGTCTCCACTTCGATACCAAAACCTAGCGGATCCGAGAATCCGTTGGCTCCGGTCCTGAAACTGGAGAACGGGTGTTCGTAGTCGACCACCAGGCTCATGTGTTTGGTTACCTTATAGCGCAACGCGCCCGATAGCGCAAAAAAGCCCTTATCGTTACCAGCTACATCCGGTATCGCAGTATTGTCATACACGTAGATTGGCGACACCTGCAACGATAGCGCAGATGTAAACTTGCGGGAAATTATCGCTTGTCCCAAAAAAGAATTACGGTCGGCATAGCTGCCAAAATTTCCATAAGGCCGTACACCATATTCACCTAAAAAGGTTATAGCAACCGGCGAGCTGCCATCCATTTTTTGATGCAACACGGCATATTTCAACCCTACTTCTATTAACTGTCCAATAGTGCTTCTGCCTAAGTCGACGTTCAAATTATCTGACAAACCATATTCAAAGCCGATATAAACGTCATTAACGGCATCCAGCCCGAACAACGTTCTTGCTCCGCCTGTAGGTGTACCTATATCGCCAAAACGGTGGATAACCAAAAAATTCAGGTTATTCTTTTTCACGGTAGTGGTTGTTGGCGATAAAATAAGGCGCGTTGCTTTGAATGCACCGATAACGTCCTGGTGTTTATCATCAGTGCTCATCGAGTTTAATAATGAATCGGTTGCGGAGGGTTTTCCCCCGGCCTTTTTAGAGGTGTCGGTTTGCTGCGCTTTAACACCCACAGCGAGAACGAAAAGTGTGAATGCTATAAAGATTCTTTTCATGGTGGTGGTTGATTATTTTGAGGGATTATTGTTTTTTAATACTGTATAGGTTGCCGACACCCTGACGCGTATACTTTCGGCAATGTGATGAAACACAATTTGCGGGATATCGATATGATGATCGGCACACTTAACCATAAATTCTGATGTCATAGTAACTACGCCGCCGCTTACCTTAAGGTTGCCTGCTATGGTGCGGGTTTGTGTAACGCCATGAACCGTTAGATCGCCGGCAACTGTTACCGGGTAAGAGCCGTCTTTTGAAAGATCTGGATGCTCCTGTATTTTCCCTTTGAAGGTGGCCTTAGGAAACTTATCACTCTCCATGTAATTCTCGTTAAAGTGTTCTTCCATCAGCGATTTAGGAAAGTGCAGGCTGCGAATAGGCAGACTGAATTCCAGCTCACCCGTGCCGGAATTGTAAACCGATACACCAGTTGACGAATTGGCCTCGATATCTTCTATCGGAGCGCTCGAATACATGTTGACTTTTACATTTTTACAGACATAGGTATCCTGTCCCGCCTGGTGTACCGTTACCCAGGCGAGTAAAATAATTAAGATGTGTTTCATTTTATTTTGGTTTTGAAGATGCGTTGATGTTCCAGTTTATACCGAAAGCCACACCCGTAGATTGCAGCCTTACCTGGCTTGCACCTACATCAGATAACGGCACTTTGGTATACGGTTGTACTGTTACACCGAATTTTGAATTGATTTGATGAGTATAAGTAGCATCAATATTTAATACGCTTAAGATGTTACGATTTCTGTTGATTACTGTATAATGCTGTGGACCAGTTCCGGCGACGCCTCCATAGGCACTATTACCATTACCATAATTGAACTGATAATCCTCGCGCAGCATAAAGTAGGATGATAACCCTGTGCCAATAGTGATGGAATTGGCCCGCTGATGATAAACCTGGTAGTTCACATTAAGCGGAATATCCAGCATGCGGCAATCAGCCTGTACACTTGTAGGGTTTGTAGGAAACTTGTATGATGCATGGTAATTATCAAAGTTTGTCAGGTACGGTTTGATGTCATATTGTGCTCCTGTACTGATGGTCCATTTTTTGAAAGTAACAGAGAAGGTTGCGCCGAAGTTACCACCGATCTTGGTCTGCTGAAATGCTGAATTCACACCGTTAAAATCGGAAGAGGCAATAATACCAAGCGCAAATATCGGCCTGCTGCCCGGATTCCGGCTGATAGCTGGTTTTGTAGTTTGTTTGGTCGGGGTGGCAGCAATTGTTTTTTGCCCCTCCTTATCATTAACAGTACCCAATGACGTTTTACCATCTGACGGTGCTGTTGCTGTCTTGTCGCCTGCCTTAGTTGTATTATTAGCTAAAACATCAGCTTTCTGATCTGCTTTACCATCGACAGTACTCAAAGCCGTTTTATCGCCGGCATTACCCGGCACTGTTTTATCGGCATTTGTAGTGGCTTTGTTATTATTAGCTAAAACATCAGTTTTCTGATCAGATTTACTGTCAGCTATATTTGGGGATACCTTCCCGTTACCAGTATTTTTTGCAATATCATTCGCAATCGCCTGCTGCTCTTTATTAACAGCAGGGCGTGAAGTACCGGTACTACGACGTACCTTTCCCGAAGATAAGGGAAAGAACGTTTTGCCGCTTTCCGGGCGACTCGTCTGAGCGAGCCCGGTCGCAGCGTCTTGAGCAGATTTTGTTTGCTGTTTGCCGCTATCTGCTACTTGTCGGGCAGGTTCGCCGTTTGTACCGGTATTAT
>Ga0105240_10000890_pt1 | contig 53588 bp, 45 predicted proteins | sample KBSC54metaG_FD_80426 | JGI IMG/M metagenome (GOLD analysis project Ga0105240, IMG submission 80426) | Corn rhizosphere microbial communities from Kellogg Biological Station, Michigan, USA - KBS C5-4 metaG | ecosystem: Host-associated > Plants > Roots > Rhizosphere > Soil | place: Michigan, USA... | reverse complement strand
GCAAATAAAGTGCCGCCCCGCCGACATGGTTAAGGTCCACGGAGCGCTTCAGCGGCGAGTGGGTCTTGTTCCATTTGAACACCATGCGGGCATCGCCCACCGCGCTGCCGGCCAGGGTCCGCATCGGCCCGGCCGAAATGGCATTGACCCGGATATTGTCGCGGCCGAGATCGGCGGCGAGATAGCGCACCGAGGCTTCCAGCGCCGCCTTGGCCACGCCCATCACATTGTAGTTGGGCATCACGCGCTGGGCGCCGAGGTAAGTGAGCGTCACCATCGCCCCGCCCTTGGGCATCAATTGGGCGGCGCGGCGCGCCACGGCGGTGAAGGAATAGCAGGAAACATCGAGGCTTTTGAGGAAATTGGCCCGTGTGGTGTCCACGTAGCGGCCCTTCAATTCCTTGGCGTCGGAGAAGGCCAACGAGTGAACCACGAAATCGAATGTGCCCCATTGCGATTTGAGATTGGCGAAGACGGCATCCAGTTGTTCGTCGCTTTCCACATCGGCGGGAAGCACGATCTTGCTGCCGATGGAGTCCGCCAGCGGCCTGAGCCGCTTGGCCTGCGCATCGCCCTGATGGGTGAAGGCCAGTTCCGCACCCTGTGACGACAGCATCTGGGCAATGCCCCAGGCGATGGAATGGTCGTTGGCGACGCCCATGATCAGGCCGCGCTTGCCGGCCATCAGTCCCGTCCTGGCCTCAGCCATAATGTCCTCGCTGGGGGTTTTCTGTTCCATTCTGGGACATCACTTTTCCAGCCGCTGAAACACCAGCGACGCATTGGTGCCGCCAAAGCCGAAGGAGTTCGACAGAGCGGTGTTGATTTTCACATTGTCGATCCGCTTGCGCACGATATTGGCGTCCGCCACGGCGGGATCGATTTCCTCGATATTGGCGCTTTCACAGATGAAGTCGTTCTGCATCATCAAAAGCGTGTAGATCGCTTCATGCACCCCCGCCGCGCCCTGGCTGTGGCCGGTGAGCGATTTGGTGGCGCTGATGGCAGGCATCTTCTCGCCGAAGACTTCGCGGATGGCATTGATCTCGGGAATATCGCCCACCGGCGTCGAAGTGGCATGCGGATTGATGTAATCCACCGGGCCTTTCACATTCTCCAGCGCCATCTTCATGCAGCGCACCGCGCCTTCGCCCGACGGCGCCACCATGTCGGCGCCGTCGGCGGTGGCGCCATAGCCCGTGAGCTCGGCATAGATCTTGGCGCCGCGCGCCCTGGCGTGTTCCAGTTCTTCTAGGATCAAAATACCGCCGCCGCCCGAGATCACAAAGCCGTCGCGATTCTTGTCATAGGCGCGCGAGGCTTTTGCCGGTGTGGCGTTGAATTTGGACGACATCGCACCCATGGCATCGAACAGTTCCGACAAGGTCCAGTCGAGTTCTTCGCCGCCGCCAGTGAACATCATGTCCTGCTTGCCCCACTGGATCATCTCCATGGCATTGCCGATGCAATTGGCCGAGGTCGAGCAGGCGGATGAAATCGAATAATTCACGCCCTTGGTCTTGAACCAGGTCGAAAGATTGGCGCTGCAGGTGGACGACATCGCTTTGGGCACCGCGAAAGGCCCGATGCGCTTGGGCCCTTTGGCAGGATCGCGCGCCGTGTCGGCGGCGTTGACGATCGCTTTGGTGGAAGGCCCGCCCGAGCCCACGATCAGGCCGGTGCGCGGATTGGAGATGTCTTTTTCCGTCAGCCCCGCGTCGGCGATGGCTTGGGTCATCGCCACCCAGCAATAGCCTGCACCGTCGCCTTGGAAGCGGCGGGCGCGGCGATCCACGATCTGGTCGAGATCGATTTTCAGACTGCCATGGATCTGAGAGCGAAACCCCAGCCGCACATAATCTTCGGCGGTGACGATGCCCGACCGGGCATGGCGCAGACTGTCGGTCACTTCCTCGGCATTGTTGCCAATGGACGAGACAATACCGAGGCCGGTAACGACCACTCTTCTCATGACAATCCTCGAGCAGGCTTAAGCGGAAGCAGGTGCAGCCGATGCCTGCGCCAAAGCTGCCGCCGCATCGGAGAACAACCCGACGCGCAGACCCTTGGCCTCATAAATCACCTTGCCATCCACTTTCATGATGCCGTCAGCGATGCCCAGCACCAGCTTGCGCATGATCACGCGCTTCAGATGAACGATGTAGGTGATTTTCTTGGCGTCGGGCAGCACCATGCCGGTGAACTTCACTTCATCCACACCCAGCGCGCGGCCTTTGCCGATGCCGCCCATCCAGCCCAGGAAAAAACCCACCATCTGCCACAGCGCATCCAGCCCGAGACAGCCCGGCATGACCGGATCGCCTTGGAAGTGGCATTTGAAGAACCAGAGATTGGGATTGACGTCGAATTCGGCGATCACTTCGCCCTTGCCATTGTCGCCGCCATCTTCGGTGATGGAGGTGATGCGGTCGAACATCAGCATCGGCGGCAAAGGCAGTTGCGCATTGCCGGGACCGAACAATTCGCCCCGGGCGCATGCCAAAAGGCCCGCCATGTCAAAACTCGATCTCTTCACCGGCTTGTCCAATGTTCTGTTCCTTCAAGCACCTATCCCCGGGAACGCCCTTAGCGCGAAATGGGGTCCCGGAACCATCCTGAAAGGGCTGTTTGCCACGATTTTTCGCCCATTCTTGATTAGAAGCGTTCTAACATGTAAGATATATCACTGTAGCAAGGATTGGCGGGCCCCGACAGACCGCTCAGATCTGGGAACTTTGGCTTATGGGCAAAACCGTCAAGGACAGCAGTAAGGCCGTTTCGCGCCTGCGCACGGCTGGCTTGCGCCCGACCCGTCAGCGGGTGGAACTGGCCAGCGTGCTGTTCAAAGGCCATGACCGGCACGTCACGGCGGAAAGCCTGCACGAAGAAGTCGTGTCCCTGGGCCTGAAGATCTCTCTGGCCACCGTTTACAACACCCTGCACCAGTTCACGCGCGCCGGCTTGCTGCGCCAGGTGATTGTGGACGCGGCGCGCGGCTATTTCGATACCAACACCGGCGATCATCAGCATTTCTTCCTGGAAGAGGAAGGCACCCTGATCGACATTCCCGGCGAGGACATCATGGTGTCGGGCGTTCCGGTTCCGCCCTCCGGCATGGCGGTGGACCGGGTCGACGTGGTGGTACGGGTTAAAAGGACCCCCTCCGCCCTTCGCACCTGATCGGTGCTACGGGCACCTCCCCCGTCAGCGCGCCAAGGCGCGCACAGGGGGCGGACCTGAGCTGTCGCTAAAGTTTCTTCCTTAGAATTGTTCTAAACTGTTGACAGGCCGTGGTCCCGGGGCCAAGCTCCGTGCGTTTTGTAGGAAAGGACGCCCCCATGCCCGCGCTGAAAAACACCAAGACTTGGGAAAACCTCAAGGAAGCCTTTGCCGGCGAAAGCCAGGCCAATCGCCGCTACCTCTACTTCGCCCAGAAGGCCGACGTCGAAGGCCATAACGATGTCGCCGCAGTGTTCCGTTCCACCGCCGAAGGCGAGACCGGCCACGCCCACGGCCATCTCGAATATCTGGAAGAAGTGGGCGATCCGGCCACCGGCGAGCCGATCGGCGCCACCGACGCCAATCTGAAAGCCTCGATCGCGGGCGAGACCCACGAATATACCGACATGTATCCGGGCATGGCCAAGACGGCGCGCTCGGAAGGCTTTGACGAAATCGCCGACTGGTTCGAAACCCTGGCGAAAGCCGAAAAGAGTCATGCCGGCCGCTTCCAGAAAGCGCTCGATACTTTAGGAAAGTAACCCCTCTGCCTTCGCTCGCTCGAGAGCGAGCTACGGCATCTCCCCCTTCCCTGCGCTTCGCGCGGAAGGGGGAGCCGGTGCTTAGCCCCGGCGCACCGCCCTGGAGCAGTTATGACAGGCGAAGGCAGTCTCGACGCGCCGACCCGCGAGATCATTCGCTGGCAGGACCCGGACTTCACCGATCCGGCGAAGCTGGATGCGGAGATGCGCCGCGTCTTCGACGTCTGTCACGGCTGCCGGCGCTGCTTCAATCTTTGCGATTCTTTCCCGCGCCTGTTCGACCTGATCGATTCCAGCCCTGAGGAAGACGTCGAGCATCTGAAATCGGAAGATTTCAAGCCGGTGGTCGAAGCCTGCACGCTTTGCGACATGTGCTTCATGACCAAATGCCCCTATGTGCCGCCGCATCCTTTCATGCTGGATTTTCCCCATCTGATGTTGCGCCATCGCGCCACCGCGGCAGCGCACGGACATAAGGATTTCACGCAAGGCCAGCTGGCCGAGATGGACCGCAACGGCACCTTGGCCCGTTTCGCTTCGCCCATCATCAACTGGGCGTCGGACACATCGAACAAGCCGATGCGCGCGCTGCTGGAAAAAACTGCGCATATCGACCCTAAAGCGACGCTGCCAAAATTTCACAGCCGGACTTTCGTTTCAGCCGATCGTAGCGCACCTATGCATCCCAACAGCGCCGCACCGGCCTTCGGCCAGCGCAAGGCGGCGCTCTATGCCACTTGCTTCGTCAATTATAACAAGCCATCGACCGGCATGGCGGCGCGCGCCGTGCTCAATCACATCGGGGTCGAGACCATCGTCTCCTATCCCGGCTGCTGCGGCATGCCGTTTCTGGAACAGGCGAACCTCGCCCGGGTGGCCGAGAATGCCGCCAAAGTCTCCAAAGCGTTGGTGACACTGATTGACCAGGGCTACGACATCGTGGCACTGACGGCGTCTTGTGGCCTGATGTTGAAATTCGAATGGGCGCTGATCTGCCCGGACAATCAAGACGTCAAGCGTGTCGCCGACAATGTCTTCGACATCGACGAATATGTGGTGGATGTCGCCAAGAAGAACGGCCTTCCCGAAGGCTTATCGCCGCTGCCCGACGGCGTGACGGTGCATCTGGCCTGTCATGCCCGGGCCCAGAATATGGGGCCCAAAGCTGCCGAGATGTTGAAGCTCATTCCCGGCACGCCGGTGGATGTGATCGAGCGCTGCTCCGGCCATGGCGGCACCTTCGGCGTGGTCGAGCCCACCCACGACATTGGCGTGAAAGTCGGCCGCCCGGTATTTCGCGCCGCCAACACACAGAAGCGCGGCCATATCGTGTCGGATTGCCCGCTTGCCGCCCAGCATATCGTCGCCCACACCGACACGCCGGCGCGCGAGCCCGAGCATCCGATCGAGATCATGGCGCGTGCCTTTGGTCTGATCGACGGCTGAACCGTTTCCTCATCCTTCGACAAGCTCAGGATGAGGAAAAAGACGAACCCTCATGCTGAGCTTGTCGAAGCATGAGAACCAAGGACGAAACCATGCCCGCCACCGCCCGCAAGATCACGCCATCCGACATTCTTTCCGACCAGGATTATTCGCAGAAGCGCAAGCAATTGCGCGGCGAAGCCATTGCTCTCAAGAAGCCGCGCCGGGTCGAAGTCGGCCCCTTCGCCACGTTCTATTTCGAAAATTACCAGACCATGTGGCTGCAAGTGATGGAGATGCTGCGCATCGAGAAAGGCGGCGCGGAGCAGGTTGCCGGCGAGCTTGATGCCTACAATCCACTCATCCCCCAAGGCGACGAGTTGATCGCGACCCTGATGCTGGAAATCGAAGACGGCGATCGCCGCCACGTCACACTTTTGACATTGGGCGGGATCGAGGAAACCATCTTCATGGAGGTAGGCGATACCCGCGTCACCGCCACGCCCACCGAATATGACGATCGCACCACGGCGGACGGGAAAACGTCATCCGTCCATTGGCTGCGGTTCAAATTCACGCCAGACCTGATCGCGCGCTTTAAAAGCGAACGCGTGGTGCTCGGCATCGCGCACAAGCAGTACGGCCATATGGCGGTCTTGAGCGATGAAACCAAAGCCGCGCTGGCCGGCGACTTCCTCTAGCTGCGGGCTTTGTGCCGTGGCGTATAATAAGTCGCGGACAAAACGCTGACCGGCGGCAGATCGCCATTGCCCAGCGGCATAGCCAGCGTTTCGGCAATCAGATAATCCAGCTTTCCCTTGTCATAGGTGCCGACCAGACGAAGCGGCCGGCGCGCCAGAAGCAGCGTGTCGTAACAAGCTATCCAGCGCTCCACCAAATCGGGCGGCGCGGTTTCTTCCAGCAATTTTCCGGTCTGTGATCCGAAATAATCTGCCAGAACGGAACCCTGAAGCCGGAGACGGTATGTAGACCGTCCTTCATGCTCCACGCGTTCCGCTACCGAAAGATGGCGCAGAAACGGTTTGAGCAGCCGGATATCAAGATCTTCGCGTCGCGGCAGCGCCTTCAAGGTTTCGGCTTTGGCGCGCCACAGGTCAGCGAGCGCCCGCAATTCCGGCTGATTAAAGGACAGGGTCTCGTCCACGGCGACGCCCCAGCCTGACGCATTTATCCGTTTTTTCAGCTGGGCGATCGGATCACCCGAACCCGTCATCGCATATCCTGGCGCTCGAATCGGTTGGTTCGAAGATATTGCCAGGGGATCGGAGCGTGAATAAGGAAAACTCCTGACGGCGTGTCAGAGCTTGATGCGGTCGAGCGCAATGTCGCTGAAGCGCGCCGCATCCAATCTTTCGTAGCGATGGCTTACCGGATCAAACCAGTAAAGCGGATCGGCGATAGTGGAAGGATCGAAGCCTTCACGCACCAGATCAACCTTGCGCTGCTTGAATGTTCCAGTGACGTCAATTTGCGGTTGCAAGCGCAAAAACACGGGCCGGGCAAAGGGTGAAAGATGCCCATCCAATTTTTCGCCCAAGCTGGTGATATCGAAGCTGCCGTCCACCACCAGCGCCGCCATGCCGGCGCGGCCATCCGCACCCGGGACTTTGACGCCATAAACATTGGCTTCTTTTATGCCGGGGATGGTGGAGAGCGCTTCGGCCACTTCGCTGGTGGCGACATTCTCGCCTTTCCAGCGGAAGGTGTCGCCGATGCGATCGACAAAATAGAAATAGCCATGTTCGTCGCGCCGCATCAGATCGCCGGTGCGAAACCAGGCATCGCCGGGCACGAAGACATCGCGCAGGATTTTCTTTTCGGAGTCCGCCTTCTTGGTATAGCCCTCGAAATTGCGGCCTGGACGATCAGAGAGACGCCCCACCGCTTCGCCCGCTTCTTCCGGTCCGCATTCGATGCAAAGGCCGCCGGGACCGCGCACCGGCATTTCATGCTCCACATCGAAGCGCACCACGCGCGCAGGGAGCAGCCATTCCAGATAATCCGGCACGCGCCCGACAGAACCCAATGTGCCGTCATAATTCAGCATCGAAACATTGCCTTCGGTGGCACCATAGAATTCGATGATGCGGGGAATGGCGAAACGCTCCTGGAAGCGCTTCCAGATTTCGGGGCGCAGCCCATTGCCGGTGATGGCGCGGATGTGATGATCGCGCTCATGCGAGCCGGGCGGCGCGTTCAAGAGCCAGCGGCAAAGCTCGCCGATATAAGCGAAGATGGTGGCGTCATATTTGTGGATGTCGCTCCAGAATTCGTTCAGCGAAAATTTGCGCTTCAAGATCACGGCGCCGCCGGTCATGAACGCCATGCCCACAGCGCAGACGCCACCGGTGGCATGGTAGAGCGGCAACGGATCGTAGATACGATCCCGCGCTGTCGGACTGAGCGCGCCGACAAAGCCCGACATCATGAACAGCATGCGCATATGGCTGAAATTTGCCGCCTTGGGCAGCCCCGTGGTGCCCGAAGTATAGATATAGAAGGCGCGATCCTTGGCGGTGACCAGGCGCCGCGCCGCCCTGTCCACCGGCGCTTGCGGCATATTTGCCAGCACCGCATCCAGATCCTGGAGCGGCGGATGCGGCCCGCCCTGCACCCAACTTATCGGCGGGACCGTGAAGAAAGGTGCGGCTTCCGGCACGCAAGCCGCCAGTTCGCTGCCCGCGATGAGATGTTTGGCGCCAGCGATTTCGACGGAATGCGCCAGCGCCTGTCCCCGCTGGTTGGTGTTGATCAGGGCCACGCTCAAGCCGGCCTTGAACAGGCCCAGCCAGCAAGCGAGGAAATCGGGTCTGTTCTCCATGAACAGCGCGACGCAGTCGCCGCGCTTGAGACCTTCAGCCAGCGCCCAATGGCCGTAGGCATTGGCACGGGCGTCCAGCGCGGCATACGTCATGATCTCGTCGAGATAATAAATCGCGGGCGCCCCAGGTGTGGCGCGGGCGCGGGCCTCGACAATATCGACAATGGTTCGGCGGCTGTCAGGCCTGATGCGCGCGAGCAGCAGAAGTGTGCGCACGATATGGCTGAGATAAATACTTTCGCGCCGAAGTGCGGCGATCAGACTCATGTGCCTCTTCCCGTCGCCCAGCTTGTGCTGCCGAAACAAGCTTCGCAAGATAGGGAAGCGAAGCTTTCTTTCACCATGTGGCGAAGCCGTTGATGGGGGACGTCCGCTAGCGGGCTTGCCAGCGCGCAGGCGCGAGCCGGAGCGTCAAATCAAATTGGCGCACAGATGGGGGCAAAATAAATGGAAGAATTAGACTTGAGAGGGCTCAAATGTCCGCTGCCCGCGCTGATGACGCTCAAAAAGTTGGCGGCATTGAAGAGCGGCGAAATGCTGATGGTGCTGGCCAGCGATCCGCTGGCCACGGTGGACATTGCGCATATGTGCCATCAGGAAGGCCATGAACTGATCGAAAGCGTTCCCGCTTTTGGCCATAGCCGCTTCTTGATCCGGCGCGGCTGACTATCGCTTACACGGGCGGCGGCGGCGGCGGCCTGAGATGCGAGATCACCGCCCGGGCATCCACGGATTTGGGCTCGCGCGCGGCCTGGGCGTCATTCAGCACCACGATCTCGGCATAGGATTCAAATTTGGTGGTCGAGACGATATCGACCGGCGGGCCGAACGGGTCATAGCCCCAGCGGGGATGGAATCGCCAATAGCCATAGTAGCCCGGTCCTGTGGGGATGGCGTCATAGCGGGTGTTGGCGCGGGTATCGCGGGTGTCGAAGACAAAATGAGTCCCGCCGGCCGCCAGCGTCACTTCGGCGGCGCGCAGCAGAAGATCATTCTCGACCGTCTCGCGCGGCGTCACCGAATTGCCGGTGAACGTCACGCGCCAGCGATTGTCCGACAATTGCCGGTCCGTATAGCCGGTGGCCTGGCCAGGCAACATCGGGGCATAAGGCGCGGGAGTGGCGCAGCCCGCCAACACCAAGAGGCTGAGAATCAGTGCGGAACGGGCAAGAGGACGAAAACGCGGGGCTAACATGGGACGGACTCCCTGACGGACACGGCACTATATAATAATCAACGAGGCCGCGCCCAAGTTCCGGCGGCGGTCCCCTTCTGTTCGGGACCCGTTCCTGGGCCGAAATGGCCCCCTTGATAAAGCTGGCCGGGCGTAAGAAGTTCAGCCGTCCCGGTCCGGGCCGGGCACCAGGTCGCCGGATTAGCCCTTTTGTTGCCCCGGCGCGTTTGCTATGCGGAAAATCCAGCAGTTCCGCCGGATGAAGCCTTGGGGGCCTGAACCTACGCCATGCACGGTATTTCCCTAGCTCTGCAATTTGCCCTTTGTTGCGTGCTGGTGGCTGTCTGCACCTTGTCGGTCCAATTGGCGGCCTTGGCCTGGGTCCGGGTTTTCCGCAAAAGCCCGAAACTGGCCTTGGCAGCCCCGGAAGACGCAGATCTGCCGCATGTGCTGGTGCAATTGCCGGTCTGTGATGAGGGAATGCTGGCGGTTCGGGTGGCCGAGGCAGCCGCCCGGATGGAATGGCCGAAGGACCGTCTCACCATCCAGCTGCTGGATGATGGCGACGGCGATGATCACGCCGCGCTCGCCCGCGATGTGATGGCCGTCACACCGGAGGGCGTGAAGCTCGACATTCTGCGCCGCGGCAACCGCAGCGGCTTCAAGGCGGGCAACCTCGCCTTCGGACTCAAACATTGCGATGCGCCCTATGTGGCGATTTTCGACGCCGATTTCGTGCCGCCGCCGGATTTTCTGCGCCGCACTGTGCCCGCCTTGATCGCCGATCCTGGTCTGGCCTTTGTCCAGGCGCGCTGGGGTCACGCCAACCGCAATGCCAATTGGCTGACGCGGGTACAGGGCTTGTTGCTGGATTCCCATTTCGCCGTGGAACAGGAAGCGCGCTTCCGTGCCGGACTTCCCATCTCCTTCAACGGCACGGCCGGGGTGTGGTCGCGCACGGCCATCGAAGAAGGCGGCGGCTGGACCGGCGACACGCTGACGGAAGATCTCGATCTCTCCATGCGCTGCATGATGCAGGGCTGGCGGGCGGCCATGATCCCGGATTTGACAGTGCCGGGCGAGTTGCCGCAAACCGCAGCGGCCTGGCGTGCACAACAGGCACGTTGGACCAAGGGTCATGCGCAATGCGCCAGGAAACTTCTGCCGCAGGTCTGGACCAGCGAGATGCCGCTCTGGAAAAAAGCCGCGATGACGCTGCAGATGTGCCAGTTCGCTTTCTACATGCTGGCCTTTTTCAGCGCCGTGATCTCGCTGATCCTGATGTATATGGGCGTGGTCTATTATTCCGGCGTGGCGCTGCTGGGTCTTTTGGTGACCGCGCTCGGCCTCGCCTCTTCCATCGGCTATCTCTATCTCGGTCAGCGGATGCTGGCCCAGCATCATGAACCACGTCTTTATCGCGCGCTGCTTCTGGCCGTGGTGTTTCCGTCTGGCCTGATTCTCGCCAATACACGCGCCACCTTTGAAGCTTTCTTCAGTACGCGCATGGATTTCAACCGCACCACACGGGTGGGTGAAAAACATGTCGGCGGCTGGCGCGGTGTCCCGGAACTGATTGCCGGCGTGCTGTTGCCGATCTTCGCCTTCGCCGAATCCAACTGGAGTGCGGTGTTCTTCTTCTTTGCCGTCTCCGGATTGGTTTCGATCGGCCTCATGGGCGCCTCCGGCAACCGCGAGCCCGTGCGCCAGCGCATTACGCCCGGCGAATAGCGAGCCGCGGCCGGCCAAAGGCCGGACAAATCGATCCAGTGGATCGATCTGAGTGGCGGAGCGCGCCGAGCTCGGCGAGGCGTAAGAAGACAATTCAAATAAAATTTAAATCATTCGCCTAATCCCACCTTGTCTCGCGGCGATTAGCTTTCTCGAGCTGGTCGAAGAGTGTGGGCATATGCGTCGGGGTTGGTTAAGAGGCGTTCTGCTGGCTGGAGCAGCTGCGCTGCTGGCTGGCTGCGTCAGCACCGAAGACATCTACCAAGCACCACCACCGCTGCCTCAACCGAACCTCGCGCTGCAAATCCCGCCGCAACAAGTGCCCGGATCGCTGCAATGCGTGCCCTTTGCCCGCGATCATTCCGGCGTGAAACTCTATGGCGATGCCTGGACCTGGTGGGATCAGGCGGCCGGAAAATTCTCCCGCGAATCCGCTCCGGCTTCCGGTGCAGTGATGGTTCTCACCAATTATGCCGGGCCCGAACGCGGTCATGTCGCGGTGGTGCGCACACAGGTGTCATCACGGGAGATCCGCGTCGATCACGCCAATTGGCTGGGCGATGGCGCCATCTATCTCGACGATCCGGTCTGGGATGTGAGCGCCAACAATGATTGGAGCGCGGTGAAAGTCTGGAACGTGCGGACCGCTGCTTGGGGGGTCAGAATCTATCCGGTCCAGGGTTTCATCGGACCGGGCGCCGGCGGCACCGAGCTGCGGGACGCTCCGGATGACGAACAGACACCGGATCAGATCGCCCTTCTGAATCTGATAAAAGCTCAATAAACATAACGGCTTAACCGGAGGCTGGGCCGCGGTTTGAACCGCTGCGCGGAAAAGCCTATTTTCCCGGCCCTTCGGCCGGTGCCCGGTCTTTCTGCGGATCAGATGCGTTTCATTGCCATGAAAAGCCGCCGCACCATTTTCCGCTGTCCGTGAACATCCAACCCTCCGAACCTTCGCCCGATCCTCTTGCCGGTGTAACCGGCAAGCCAGGCCAGCCCAAGCCTCAGGACGAGCCGAAGCGGAATTTCGGTTTGATGCTGGGGGCCTTAGGCGTGGTGTTCGGTGATATCGGCACCAGCCCGCTCTACGCCATGCGCCAGACGGTGCTGGAGACTCAGAACGGATTTTCCAATCACGCCGCAGTGATGGGTTCCCTGTCGCTGATCTTCTGGGCGTTGGTGCTGGTGGTGACCGTCAAATATGTCACCGTCATCATGCGCGCCGACAATAACGGCGAAGGCGGCACGCTTGCCCTGGCAGCCTTGGCGCATCGCTCGCCCGGCCTGAGCCGGCGGCTCAAATCCACCATCGGCGTGGGCGCCATCATCGGTCTGGCACTGTTCTATGGCGACGGCATGCTGACACCGGCCATCACCGTGTTGTCGGCGGTGGAAGGACTTGAAGTCGAAAGCAAAGCGTTTGCGCCGCTGGTGGTGCCGCTGACCCTGGTGATCTTGATAGGGCTGTTTCTGCTGCAAAGCCGCGGTACCGCCAGGATCGGCCGCCTGTTCGGCCCGGTGATGCTGCTATGGTTCGCGACGCTGGCTATTCTGGGCGCGCTGTCGGCGATCCAAAATCCTATCATCCTCAGTGCCGTCAATCCGCTTTATGCTGTCGATCTGTTCCTGCATGCGCCCTGGATCGCCTTTGTGTCACTGGGTGCGGTGGTGCTGGCGGTGACGGGATGCGAAGCGCTTTATGCCGACATGGGCCATTTCGGCAAAAAGCCCATTCAATATGCCTGGTATTTCATCGCCCTGCCGGCGCTGCTGATCGACTATTTCGGCCAGGGTGCGGCGTTGCTGCGCGATCCCAACTTGGCAGGCATCGCTTTCTTTTCGATTGTGCCCCGCGGCGCGCATCTGCCCATGGTGATTCTCGCGACCATGGCTGCGATCATCGCCAGCCAAGCCGTCATCACCGGCGTCTTCTCCATGACTCAGCAAGCGGTGCAGTTGGGCCAATTGCCGCGGATGGAAATCCGTCACACCTCCGCCACCGAATATGGTCAAATCTATGTGCCACGCATGAATGTGGTGCTGGCCATCGGCGTGGTCCTGATCGTGCTGATCTTCAAGAATTCCGGTGCGCTGGCGGCGGCTTACGGCATCGCTGTGACGGGCGTAATGGTGATCGACACCTTCAATGCCGCACTGGTCGCGAGGAAACAGTGGCTCTGGAGCCCAAGTCTGGTGATCCTGTTGTTTGGCGCCCTGGGCATCATCGATTTTCTCTTCCTCAGTTCGAACTCACTGAAGATACCGGAAGGCGGCTGGCTGCCGCTCCTGATCGCCGCTGCCATGTTCCTGGTGATGGACACTTGGCGCCGGGGCCGCCGGGTACACATGGAAATCGTCCGCAACGAATCCATGCCGTTGCCGCTGTTCCTGGAGCGGGCCGACAAAAGCGCCCAGCGTGTGGCCGGTCTGGGCGTCTTTCTCTCATCGCGTAACGATGTGGTGCCCGGCGCGCTGTTGCACAATCTGAAGCACAATAAGGTGCTGCACGAGCGCGTGGTGATCGCCAATGTGGTGGTCGAGGACACGCCAATGGTGCCGCCGGAAAAGCGTATCGAGGTGGAAAAGCTGGGCAAAGGCTTCTACAGCGTGCGGATACGGCACGGCTTCTTTGAGACTCCCGACGTGCCCCAGGCGATGGAAGACGCCCGCCGCTTTGGTCTGGCGCTTGATGTCGCCACCGCAACCTTCTTCATCGGACGCGAGACACTGGTGCCGGCCGAACATTCCGAGCTGGGTCGTTTCCGCAACTGGCTATACCGCACCATCGCGGGCAATGCGCTGTCCCCTGCCCTGTTCTATAACCTGCCCACAAACCGGGTCGTCGAACTCGGCACCCAGATCGCGATCTAAGTTTGGATACCGAAAAACCCACCACCCTCAAGCGCGAGCTTGGCCTGACGTTGGGCGCGCTCGGCGTCGTGTTCGGCGATATCGGCACCAGCCCGCTTTATGCCATGCGCGAAACCGCGCTGGCGGCGGGTGGCCATCTCCACGGCCCGCCCGCGATTTATGGTGCCCTGTCGCTGATCTTCTGGGCGCTGGTGATCGTTGTGACGGTCAAATATGTCGTCTTCATCATGCGCGCCGACAACAATGGCGAAGGCGGCGTGCTGGCGCTGGCGGCGTTGGCCCACCGCGCGCCCGTCAATCGCACCGCTAAGACGGCCATCGGTATCGCTGCACTTCTGGGCCTGGCCTTGTTTTACGGCGACGGCATGCTGACGCCTGCCATCTCGGTGCTATCTGCGATGGAAGGCCTCAATGCCGGCGGTGGCGCCTTTTCGCCTTGGATCGTGCCCCTCACGCTCGTCATCCTGATGGGCCTGTTCTTTGTGCAAAGCCGCGGTACCGAAAAGATCGGCAAAGTCTTCGGGCCGGTGATGTTTCTGTGGTTCGTCATCATCGCCGTGCTCGGCGCCGCCGCGATCATCAAATCGCCCCAGATTCTTTGGGCCGCCGATCCCCGTTATGGACTTGAGCTTTTTGTCGATGAGCCTTGGACGGCCTTTGTCGCCTTAGGCTCGGTGGTGCTGGCGGTGACGGGCTGCGAAGCGCTTTACGCCGATATGGGCCATTTCGGGCGGCGCGCCATCCGCTGGGCCTGGCTCTATTTCGCCTTTCCCGCTTTGATCCTGAATTATTTCGGGCAGGGCGCGCTGCTTCTCACCCATCCCGAAGCGGCGCCGCTGTTGTTCTATGCGCTGGTGCCAAGCTGGGCGCATTATCCCATGGTGGCGCTCTCCGCCATCGCCACCATCATCGCTTCGCAAGCCGTCATCTCGGGCGTCTATTCGATCACGCGGCAAGCAGTGCAGCTGGGCCAGCTGCCGCGCATGGAAATCCGCCACACCTCGGCCACCGAGCGCGGCCAGATTTATGTGCCGCGCATCAACGCTATGCTGGGGATCGGCGTGGTCCTGATTGTGCTCATCTTCAAATCCTCTGACGCGCTGGCGGCCGCCTATGGCATCGCGGTGACCGGCGTGATGGTGATCTCCACCGCCCTTGTGGCGCTGGTGGCGATCTATCGCTGGCGGTGGTCCAAGCCGGTTGTATTTGTCGTCTTCGGCGTGCTGGGGCTGATCGATCTCACCTTCATGGCGTCCAACGCGCTCAAGATCACCCAAGGCGGATGGCTGCCGCTGGCGGTGGCGGGAGCGGTGTTTGTGGTGATGGATACTTGGCGGCTTGGCCGCCGCGTCCATATGGAAAAGATGCGCGAAGGTTCCCTGGCGCTGGATCTGTTCCTGGCGCGGGCCGATAAGATGACCCAACGGGTGGCGGGCACCGCCGTCTTCATGAGCCCGCGCAGCGATGTGGTGCCGAACGCCATGCTGCACAGTCTGAAGCACTATCATGTGCTGCATGAGCGGGTGGTGCTGGCCACGGTGTCGGCAGCGGATACGCCTTTTGTGCAGCCGTCCCGCCGCATCGCCATCGAAAAGCTGGGCAAAGGCTTCTTCACGGCGCGTTTCGTTTATGGTTTTTTCGAAAGCCCCGACATTCCCGAGGCTCTGGCGGCAGCGCGGGCGCAAGGGCTTGCCATCGAAATGGACCAGTCCACTTTCTTCCTGGGTCGCGAGACTTTGGTGCCGGGCGAACATCCCAGCCTCAGCCGCTGGCGCGTGGCGCTCTATATGTGGCTGGCGTCGAACGCGCTGTCACCGGCGCGGTTCTATCACTTGCCGCCCGGGCGCGTGGTCGAATTGGGCACGCAAGTCACAATTTAAACGCGCGGGCCTTTTGAGCCTTGGGTTCGTCGCGCATGCTCACGTGCTACGCGCACGCTCCGCGCGACCCTCCTGCCCGAGTCTCAAAATTCCTCGCGCTGACAGTCCATGTCAGTCCAATGCGTAAACGAGAGCCTTCAAGTAAGCCGTTTCCGGCAGCATGGGATGCACGGGATGATCCGCGCCGGCACCAGCGCTGTGGATCAGGCTGGCGGTACGGCCCGCTTTTACGATGCCGGCAGCGCATTCATTGGCGAAGCGATCCACGGGGATGTTGTGCGAGCAGGAGGCCAGCAGCAACAGGCCACCCGGCGCGGTGATGCCGGCGGCAAGACGCGCCAGCTTGCGATAAGCCTTGGCGCCAGGCTCAAGATCCTTGCGCGATTTCACGAAGGGCGGTGGATCGGCGATCACCACGCCGAAGGTCTCCTTCTGCGCCGACAAGCGCTCCATCTCCTCGAACACGTCCGCTTTCACGGCGCGGATCGAGGCATGATTGGCGGCGGCGCTTTCTTCCGCCAACTTCAACGCTGGTTCGGAAGAGTCCAAGCAAATAACTTCCTTCGCGCCGGCCTTGGCGGCCAGAAGACCGAAGCCGCCTGTATAGCTGTAAGCGTCGAGCACGCTTTGACCCTTGGCTAAGGCCGCGATGAAGGCGCGATTGTCGCGCTGATCGTAATACCAACCTGTTTTCTGGCCTTGCCCCAGATCGGCGAAATAACGCGCGCCATTTTCTTCCACCGCGACTCGCCCCGCCGTGCCCTGCTCGACGCGAACATAAGTCTCCAGACCTTCCAGCGCGCGCGACGGCGTGTCATTGCGCAGGACAATGGTCTTGGGCGCGATCAACTTGTTCAGCGCCGCAAGCAGGGCCGGAAGTGCACGCTCCATGCCAGCGACCGTGACCTGCAGCACCAGCACATCGTCGAAGCGGTCGATCACCAGGCCGGGAAGCCCGTCGCCCTCGGCATGCACCAGCCGGTAGAAGGGCCGCGGATAGAGGCGGTCGCGCAGCGCCATTGCGCGTGTCAGATGCGCCGTGAAGAATTTCTCGTTCGCGGCGAGGCCGAGATCGCGGCCAAGCAGGCGCACCGCGATCAGGCTTTTGGGATTGAAAAACCCGCTGCCGAAAACCTGACCGTCATCGCCTTTGACATCCACCATCATGCCTGGCTCAAGTCCCTTGGCCGGCATCACAATCTCGTTGGAGAAAAGCCAGGGCGCGCCTTGGCGTGCCCGGCGGCCTTCACGCGGTTTGACGATCAGGAGGGGATGCTTGCTCATGCCGTGCGTTAGCATGGCGCCACGCGAAAGCATACCGCAATTGCCCTAAGCCCTTGAATTTGCGGCACGGCGCCGCGCGCCGGTTTGCGGGCTTGCGCTCGCTTACGCCCGCCCCGATGATGCCGCCTCATTCAGCGGAGCACGGCATGGCCATCGACGGAAAGTGGGAAATCACCATCAATTCACCCTTGGGCGCCCAGAAGGCGACCTTGGATCTGAAAGCCGATGGCGGCACTTTGAGCGGCACACAAACAGCGATGCAGGGCACCCAGTCGCTTTCCAATGGCAAAGTCGATGGCAACAATCTCGCCTGGTCGGCCTCGATCACGTCGCCCATGCCCATGACCTTGGAATTTTCCGGCGCCGTGGATGGCGACAAGCTGTCGGGCAGCGTCAAGGCCGGCTCTTTCGGTTCTTTCCCTTTCAGCGGCGGCCGCGTGGCATAAGCCACAATAAGATTTGAGTCAGGGGGCGGCCCGTGCCGCCCCTTTGCTTTAGGAGGTACTTTTGTCCATTCACAGGAGCGTCCGCGAGAGCGGGAGCGACCACTAAAAAGGCCAAGTGTTATTGTGAGCATCGCAATACATAAAGAAGGCTGGCCTTTCATCGCCCTGTTTGCGGCGGTCAACATTCTGGCCTTTCTTTTTTCCGTCTGGCTGGGTGTAGTCCTGTTGCCGCTCACGCTTTGGTGCGTGGCTTTTTTCCGCGATCCCGAGCGCACCACACCGAACGGACCTGGGCTCATCATCTGTCCCGCCGACGGTGTTCTTTTGCCGATCGTAGACGCCGTTCCGCCGCTGGAGCTGGGCATGGACGAAGCGCCGCGTCCGCGCCTGTCGGTATTCATGAACGTTTTCAACGTGCATGTGAACCGCAACCCGGTATCCGGCTCTATCGTTGCCAAATCCTACCGCCCCGGAAAGTTCTTTAACGCTTCCTTCGACAAAGCCAGCGAACATAATGAACGCATGTCGCTCAGGCTGAGACCCCAAGAGAGCGGAGATAAGCGCGATGACGGAACCCGTGATCTGGCGGTGGTGCAGATCGCCGGTCTGGTGGCCCGGCGCATCGTGTGCGACCTCACCCAAGGCCAGGGGGTGCAGCGGGGCGCGCGATTTGGCATTATCCGGTTCGGCAGCCGGGTGGACGTCTTTTTGCCGCCCGGATGTGCCGTGATGGCCAAGGCCGGAGAAAAGGTACGCGCCGGCGAAACCATCCTGGCGAGATTTGAGGACAGGCGTGAGCGATAGCGAGCAACGGACAGTGACGCCGGGCAAGCGCGAGCGGGGCGCGCGCCGTACCCGGGCGCGTCAGATCGTGGCCGCGCGGCTGGAGAAGCTGGAAGATCTCTCCATCAGCAAGCTGGTGCCTTCAACCCTGACTTTGATGGGATTGTGCAGCGGCGCCACAGCCATCCGCTTTGCCGTGTTGGCGGAATGGAAGACGGCCGTGGCCTGCGTGGTTCTGGCCATGATCTTCGACATGCTCGATGGCCGCGCCGCGCGCATGCTGGGCGCCGACACCCGCTTCGGAGCGCAGCTCGACTCGCTGGCCGATCTGGTGAGCTTCGGCGTCGCGCCGGGCGTGATCATGTACACCTGGAGTCTGGAGCGCATGGGAGCAGCGGGATGGGCGGCGGCTCTGATCTTCTGCGCCTGCAGCGCCATTCGTCTGGCCCGCTTCAATGTACAAAGTGCGCGCGACGAAGGCGCCAGCAAATCCAACCCGTATTTCACAGGCCTTCCCACGCCGGCGGCGGCCTGCATGATGTTGCTGCCTCTGCTGATCAGCTTTCAATGGGATGGTCAGAGTGTGCGCGAGCCTTGGGTCGTTGGCGCGATGATCGCTATTACCTCGGCCTTGATGGTGAGCCGGCTGCCGACGCCCTCCGTCAAGCATATGCGATTGTCGCGCGAGCATCGTTTTCTGGCAGGGCTCTGCGGCGGCATTCTGGTGATGCTGCTGATCATCTGGCCGTGGGCGACATTGACCGGCGGCTTGTTGATCTATGTCGCGACCATTCCGGTTGCAGCGGTCGTGCACCATCCCGCCGCCAAAGCGCAGCGCACGGCCTTGCATCATTAGAAAGATCGGCGGCTAACGAAAGCCGCCATGAAAGCCGCCGCCGAAGCGCGAGCCGCCAAAGCGCGGCGGGCCGAAACGCCCCATCGGCGCCATGCGGCGGAAGCTGCCGACAAAGAAATGGGTCTGACCAAAGCCATCCACAAAACTGGGCACATCGCCGTTGAGACCATAGCCGACGCCACCGGTGAAATCGCCGCTTCGTAGATTCTCCACCACCCTGCCGTCATACCGCTCGCGCATGAAATCACGGCGATCGAAACGCTCGCCACGAGACCAGCGCCAATCGCGATCGTCCCGGAACTCCTCGCGCACCGCACCGGCAGCGCGATAATCGTAGAAGCCTTGGGCGTACCGAACATCGACACTGCGATGGGCCGCATGCCGGGCATTGGGATGGGTGGGATGCGCCGGTTTTGCCATAACGCCGCCGGCCATCGCGACGCTGAAGCAAAGAGCCAGGGCGGCACAAATGCGAATGGTCACGGGCAGCCTCCTCAAATGAGCGCGCAATGGCGCCGTCCCAATATGGTACAGGTCAGCTGTGGCGGCAGGGAAATTTGGGGCAATGGTTAACCGTGGCGGCGTGCCAAACAATGCCTGAACCATCCTATTGAAGACAAAAGATAAAAATGGGCTCGCGGGCCGCCAAGACCTGCGCTAGAAGCCGTCAGGAGGGGATTTCATGACCGCGTTCTGGGTAATGGCGATCGCGCTGGGTGCAAGCGCGGCCACCATGCTGGGCGGGTTGGCGGCTCTCCGGCTCAGCCAGCGCCTCCATCTGGTTTTGGGCTTCAGCGCCGGCGCGGTGATCGCAGTGGCGTTCTTCGATCTTCTGCCCGAAGCGCTCAATCTCGGAACCGACGCATCACGCACTATGGTCACGGCGGCGGCGCTGGGATTTTTTCTTTATCTGCTGTTCGACCGGCTGGTGAGTTTGCAAACCCGCGACGGAACGAATTGGCGGGCACAAATCGGCGCGGGAAGTTTCTCGGCCCACAGCTTGCTCGACGGCTTCGCCATCGGTCTTGCTTTCCAGGCCGGACAGGCCATCGGTCTTGTCGTCGCCGCCGCCGTGCTGGTGCATGATTTCTCGGACGGCCTGAACACCGTCAATGTCGTGGTCAAGAACGGCGGCGAGCGCAAGACCGCGCTCCGCTGGCTGGTGATCGATGCCTTGGCGCCTTTGCTTGGCGCCGGATTGAGTCTGGTGGTATCGCCGCCGCGCGCCATTCTGGCGCTCTTGCTTGCCGGGTTCTCCGGATTCTTTCTCTATATCGGTGCCAGCGACCTTCTGCCCGAGAGTCAACGCGCCTTTCCACGTCCCTGGACAACCATTGCGACACTTTTGGGTGCGAGCACGCTTTATCTCGCCACCCGGTTGGCACTGTAAAAATTTTTACCGAAAATTTTTGGTTCAAGTTCCACGGCAGCTGTGCCAAACACTTTTCGGCTCGGGGGAGAAAGGTTCACGGTTTGACGCCGTATTCTCTCGCCCGCTTGTCTGTGATCCTTGCAGCAAGCCTGCTCATCAGCGCCTGCACCACCCAGCGATCCAGCGTGCCGGCGCGCACCGCGACCGAAGAGCTGCTGATCTCCACCGCCGCCGATCGCGCCGCCGCGGCGCTCTCGCTTTCGATTCCGACAGGCACCAAAGTCTATATCGACCGCCAATATTTCCAGGGCACCGATGACGGCTACGCCCTGAACGCCGTCCGCACCCAGTTCCTGAAACAGGGATTGGCCGTGGTGGACGATCGCAGTCAGGCTCAGGCGATCGTGAACGTGTCATCCGGGGCGCTTTCCACCGATGAGAAGTCTTTGCTGATCGGCATTCCCGCGCTGCAGGTTCCCGCGCTGCCGGTGGGCACCTCGGTATCGGTACCCGAAATCGCGCTGTTCAAGACCGCTCAGGACAAGGGCGTGGCGAAATTCGTGGCCACCGGCTACGACGCCAAGACTGGCAAGCTGATCGCCACCAGCGATCCGCAATATGGCTTCTCGCATCTGACCAACAACACGATCTTTCTGTTCTTCTCCTGGCAGACCGGCGATCTGGTGCCGTCCGGCATCGACCAGAATTCCTTGTCGGTGCAGAACATCGCCAACGGCATTCCCCGCGAGTTGGGCTTTACGGGTAATATTGATAGATCCAGGTCTCAGTGAGGGTCTTGTCACCCAGCTTGAGATAGCAGCGCAGATCAATCGGCGCCTTGCCGTCCACCGTGATGTCGAACAGCGAACGCCAGCGATCGGTGTCCACCACTTTGACCACATAGGCGCCTTCCGCCTTGCCGTTGGAGACATTCACGACCGGCGTCACATCGTAGCGCTGCTTCAATTGATCGAGCGTGCCGCCCTGCCAGTCGATGGAGAATTTGCGCTTGTTGGCGGGCCAAGGCGTTTGCCCCGGCACACCGCCCCGCCCGATGCGCGTGGCCACCGCGCGGGCAATGCTCTTGGGATAGTCAGGCTCTGTGTTCTGCCAGTAGAGCCGGTAATCAAAGCTCAGACTGTCGCCGCTCTTGACGGGGGCGTCGGGCCGCCAATAGGCGACGATATTGTCGTGGATCTCATCATCGGTGGGAATTTCCACCAGTTGCACCGCGCCCTTGCCCCAATTGCCGCGTGGTTCGATCCAGATGCCGGGGCGCCGGTTATAGAAAGCACCGTCGTCCTGGTAATTCTCGAAATTGCGATCCCGCTGGATCAGGCCGAAGCCTTTGGGATTGGTGTCCACGAAGGAATTGGTCTGCAGCGCGGGCGGGTCGATCAGGGGCCGCCAGATGCGCTCGCCCTTGCCGTTCCAGATCGCCAGCCCGTCATTGTCGTGTATCTCCGGCCGCCAATCGGCGCCCTTGGGCCGGTCATTCTCGCCATACCAGAACATGCTGGTGAGCGGTGCGATCCCCAGCCGCTCGACACCGGCGCGGAAAAACAGATCGCAATGGACATTCATCACCACACTGCCGCCCTGTTGCGGCGTGCTCTTCACGCAATCGAATTTGTAAGCACCAGTGACGCTGGGCCCTTCCAGAAGGGCATAGATCGTTACCACCGCACCCTTTTCCGCGAGCCAGAATTGGGAGAAGCGGGGAAATTCCTCCGGCGCCGGCAGGGCGGTGTTGATGGCAATGCCGCGGGCGGAGGCGCCGTACTGGCCATCCTGGCCGGACGAGCGGAAATAGCTGGCACCTTGGAATGCCAGCCAGTCGATCTGCGACGTCTGGCCTTCCATCGCCCGAAAGCCGGCAAAGCCCAGCTTCGCCAAAGGCGCAGGATCCAGACCCGAGGTGCTGTAATCGAAATAGTCGGGCTGATAGAGGATTTCCCGGGCCGCCAGCTTGCCGGTTGCGTCGGCCTGGAGGGCGAAGATTTTGACCGGATCCGCCGAATATTTGTTGAGATGGAAGAAGGCGATGGGGTCGGCGCCCGCGACACCCCGCCACAGGGCGTCTTCGGGACGGAAGCGGATCTTCTGAACCTTGTCGAAATCCACACCTTGGATGATGGCCTTAGCCGGCGGCTCCTGCGCCATATAGGGAGACGCGGCCAGTTTCCGGGCCTGATCCTTCAAATCGTCGAAGCTGAAGGGGCCTTCAGGGCCGAATCTGAGGCCAGCCGGCGCGGGTTGCGCCCGGCCCGAAGCGACCGGAAACAGGCTGGCGGCGGCAAATCCCGCGAGCAGAAAACGACGATCAGGCAGAAACATCGAAGGCTCCAAAAGGCCACGCAATAGACGGATCAAACATGGAAAAGTTGGGGCAAAACGCGAGCACGGCCTCGCGCGTTGCGAGCCCTGGAATCACCCCGCCCGATCCATGATTTCGCCGTAATGTTCAAGCACCTTTTTCACGCTTTCCGCATTCTCTACGAGGCGTTCTCTCCGAGCATGACTTTCATGGACCGCGATACTGATCTTTTCCAGGGCGAGTTCACCCCTGCCAGTGTGCCGCCGCGCCGTTTGGCCGCCATGCCGGCGCAGCCGATTGTGCCTTGGACCTTGGCGCGTGTCACCGTTGCAAGCCTGGATTGGCTGATGGCGGAAACCGTTCCCACCCTGCCGGCTCCGATAAGCACGACCACCAAGCGCCGTGTCTGACATCGCTGCCCGGCGATGGCTTTTCCTGATCCTGGTTCTGATGTCCATCGCCGCGGCGGTGGACAAACTTTATCAGGTGCTCAGGATTGACGGTGTCGATCTCTTCGAATTCCTCTTCCTGGCGCTGTTCGGAATTCTGTTCGGCTGGATAACCATTTCCTTCTGGATGGCGGTATTCGGCGCCTTCGCGCGGCTGACCGGCGCGACCTTGCTGCCGCTGCAGGAAGCCCCGGCACCATCCGCATCGCGCACTGCCATATTGATGCCGGTCTATAACGAAGATGTGGCGCGGGTTTTTTCCGGCGTGCAGGCGATCTTCGATTCCGTGGCGGGCGCCGGCGGCTTTGACTTCTTCATTCTGAGCGACTCCACCGAACCGCAGAATTGGGTCGCCGAAGAAGTGACTTGGCAAAAACTGCGCGCCAGCCTGGAACCTGATGCACGTCTTTTCTATCGCCATCGCCACCGCAACATTGGCAGGAAAAGCGGCAACATCCAGGACTTCTGCGAGAATTGGGGCTCGCATTACGATTACATGGTGGTGCTGGACGCCGACAGTTTGATGAGCGGCGAGACTTTGGTGTCACTGGTTCGGCTAATGGACGCCAATCCCCGTGCCGCCTTGATCCAGGCGCCGGCGTCTCTGGTGGGACGGGCCACGCTGTTCGCGCGCATCCAGCAATTCGCCTCTACTGCCTATGGCGCGACCTATACGGCAGGCCTTGCCTGGCTACAGGGCGGCCAGGGCAACTATTGGGGCCACAACGCCATCATCCGCGTGCGCGCGTTCCAGCAGCATGGCGGTCTTCCCAAACTTCCCGGCAAACCACCCTTTGGCGGTGAAATCATGAGCCATGATTTTGTCGAAGCGTCTTTCCTGCTGCGCGCCGGCTGGGAAGTGTGGATGGCGCCAGACCTTACCGGCAGTTACGAAGAACCGCCGCCGACCATCTACGACCATTTGAAGCGCGACCGCCGCTGGGCGCAGGGCAATCTGCAGCACGTGCGCGTGATCCTGGCACAAGGGTTGAAGTTTCCTTCGCGGTTGCACCTGGCGATGGGGATCATGTCGTATCTCTCCTCACCGCTTTGGCTTCTTCTGCTGGTTGTTTCGGCACTGGAGATGTTCATGCCGGCGGGCCTCATCCCTTTCTCGCATGTCGGCCGCGATACCGGCCTGGCACTGTCGGTGTCCCAGGAGACGCCGCTCCTGCAACTGGTCACGGCCACGCTGGTTCTGCTGTATGGACCGAAATTGCTGGCGCTGATGGTGCTTCTGGCCGAGCCGGCAGCAGCCAAGGCGCATGGCGGCGGGGCGAATATTCTGCGCTCGGTGGTGCTGGAAAGCGTCTTTGCCACGCTTTTCGCACCGGTGGTGATGCTGCAACACAGCTGGTTCATCTTCAACATCGTGATCGGGCGCGCCACCGGATGGGGCACTCAGACCCGTGACGATCGCGCTTTGCCGCTCTGGCTGGTGATCCGGGAATATTGGCCGCACACCGTGATAGGCGCGCTCTGCGGCTATGGGCTCTATCGTTTCGCACCGGCCAGCCTGATCTGGTTCGTGCCTTTGCTGCTGGGCCTGGTGCTGTCGATTCCTTTGGTCTGGATCACCTCCAGCCTCAAATTGGGCGCGGCGCTGGTGCGCGATCATCTGTTTCTTTCGCCCAGCGAGACCGTCGTCATTCCGGTATTGAAGCGGGCGCATCAATTGCTGGAACGCCGCGAGGCGGAGGCCAAAATCCCTGACTATCGCGAGCTGGTGCTGGACGATCCGGTGGTCAGGGCGCTGCATCTGCGCCTTCTGGAGGAAGAGCCGCCGCCGGAAACCGAACCCAGCCCGCAATTGCCTCTGCTGGTGGAGGCGGCGAAGCGGCGCGACACACGCGGCTTCACCCGGCAGGACTGGGTCATGCTTCTATCCAATCCCGAAGGCTTGGGCGAAGCCGCGCGCGGCGCGATCGGCGGCTGAAATCAACGCCTGGACTTCTTGCGCCCTTCCTTGTCCAGCAGCGCGAACTCCTCGTCGCTGAGAACAATACCTGCGACTGCGACATTCTCTTCCAGATGCCGGACCTTGCCGGTGCCGGGAATGGGCAGCATCACCGGACTGCGCTTCAAGACCCAGGCCAGCGCGATCTGCGCCGGGGTCGCGCCATGTTTCTTGGCGATGCCGTCGAGCAGCGATCCCGGCTGCGCCAGATCGCCCGCCGCCAGCGGATACCAGGGAATAAAGCCGATGCCATGCTTTTCGCAATGGTTCAGCACGTCTTCGCTGTAGCGGGATACCAGATTATATTGATTCTGCACGGTGGCGACGGGAAACACTTTCCGCGCTGCTTCGATATCGGCGACCGATGCTTCGCTCAAGCCTGCATGCGCGATCACGCCGTCATAGAGAAGCGACTTGATGGCGCCGAATTGCTCGGCCCGCGGCACGCCGTGATCGATGCGGTGCAATTGCCAGAGCGCGATAGTCTCGACCTTCAGCCGCTCGCGACTTCGCTTTGCCGCCTTGATCAAATAATCCGGATCTCCCTTGGGAGACCAACGGTCGGGGCCGGAGCGGGTCAGACCGCCCTTGGTGGCGATCAGAACGCCATTATAGGGATAAAGCGCTTCCCGGATCAGATTCTCCGACACGTCTGGTCCATAAGAATCCGCGGTGTCGATGAAATCGATGCCAAGTTCGGCCGCGCGCCTGAGCGTGGCCAGCGCCTCGGCCTTGTTCTTGGGCGGTCCCCAGACGCCATCGCCGGTGATGCGCATGGCGCCAAAGCCCAGGCGATGAACCTTCGCTTTGCCGCCGATGAGGAAACTGCCGGACTGTTCTGCACTGGTCATGAAGGAATTCCGCTATCGAGCCTCCGAAACTAAGCGCCCGGACAGGCGGCTTCCAGAGGCGCACAAAAGAAAACGGCCCCACTTTGGGCGGGGCCGTTTTCATTTCATCCAAGTAACAATCAGCTATTATCGGGAAGCGTATAGCAGATGTACTCGCCGGAATAGTCGCCGCCCGAGACCGCAACGATGATGTACTGCTTGCCATTGACCATGTAGGTCATCGGCGAGCCCGACTGCGGCGCGGGCATCAGGACATTGCCCACTTCCTTGCCGGTGGCCTGGTCATAGGCGCGCAGCGGCGCGCCCCGCGGATGATCCGGCGTGGTCGTCACCTGGCCGTCGCCCGCGATCACCAGGCTCTTGGTCAGAAGCGTGCCGATGTTGAAGCCCGCTTGTCCGGTGCGCGGCACATTGATGCCTTTGAGCGCCGGATTGTTGCGGATCGCATCCGGCGTGTCGCCATGGGCCACCTGCCAGACGATCTCACCCTTGTCCATGTTGATGGCGCTGATGGTCGCGTATGGCGGCTTGAGCAGCGGCAGGCCCTGGATCGTGAGGGTGCGGAAACCGCCGCCGCCACCACCGGCCGCAGGGGCGGGCCGCTTGGGAGCAGGTGCGGAGTCGGCACCGGCATCGGCACCGGCGGCGTTGACCATCACCACCGGACGGCCAGCCAGACCCTCGACATAGGGAAGATCGGTGAAGCCCGGAGGCGGCGCCACCAGACCCGTCAGGGACATGCAATTGTTGCAGCCATAGGTATAGACGGTGTGGTTTTCCGGATTGAACGAGCCGCCCGGCCAGTTGGTGCCGCCATTGGCCGCGCCCACCATGATGGTGGCGATGGGGCCGTTGGGATTGGAAACCACCGGCGGCGTATAGATCGGACCCATCTTATACTTCTTGACCGCTTCCACCGCTTCCGCGCGCATCGCGGGGGTGAAGTCGATGAGTTCATCGACGGTCACGCCCGTGCGGTTATAGGCAGCCGGCTTGGAGGGAATGGGCTGGGTTGGCGAATACCACTCTCCGGGCGCCGTGCCCTTCTCCACTTTCTTCTCCGGGATCGGCCACACCGGCTTACCGGTGATGCGGTCGAAGGTGTAGAGCATGCCCATCTTGGTGGGCGTGGTCACCGCCTTGATGGCTTTGCCGTTGACATTGATGTCCATCAACAGTGGCGCCGAGGACATGTCATAGTCCCAGATCTCGTGATGGATGAGCTGGAAGTACCATTTGGGCTTGCCGGTATCGAGATCGACCGCCACCAGGCTGTTGCCGTAGAGGCCCGCGCCGGGGCGCTTGCCGCCATAGAAATCCGAGGTCGGCTGCTCGACGGGAAGATAGGCGAGATTGGCCACCGGATCGGCCGTCATCTCGGTCCACACGCCAGTGTTGCCGGTATATTCGTTTGAATTGTCCAGCCAGGTTTCCGCGCCCGGCTCACCCTTTTGCGGAATGGTGCGGAACTGCCAGATGCGCTTGCCGGTACGCACGTCGAAAGCACGTGCCGAGCCTTTGTTGTTCTTGAAGCTGGTGGGCGTGAAGCCTTCACGGAACGCGGAGCCAACCAGCACCTTATCGCCCACGACAGTCGGCGCCGACTGCCAGCCGATTTCGCCGGTGGTCAGATCGGGCGAAATCTTCTGATCGTCATCGGCCTTGAGATCGACAGAGCCATTGTTACCAAAGCTGGGAATCCGCTGGCCCGTCTTGGCGTCCAGCGCGATCAGAAAATAACCCGGCGTGACATAGAGGATGCGGGCTTCCTTGCCGTCGGTCCAATAGACCGGACCGCGGCCCGAGAGCTGACGGGGCGCGGCGGCGCCGCGCGCACCTTCCTTCTCGCCATGTGTCCAAAGAAGTTCGCCGGTCACGGCATCCAGCGCGATGACCGCACGGCGCGAACCGGCGGTGGCATAGACCACGCCGCCCACTTCCAGCGGCGTGCCTTCGAGCTTGTATTCCTTGCGGTTGCCGATGTTGTCGGTCTTGAAGCGCCAAGCCACTTCCAGCTTGGAGAAGTTCGACGCATTGATCTGATCGATCGGCTTATATTTGCTGCCGGTGATGTCGCCCAGATAGTTGGGCCAGTCTACATTCTGGCCGGTCTGCGCCAACGCCGCCGAGCCACCCAGGACCAGCGCCGCAAGACCTGCGCCGGCAATCAATTTCCGCTTCAACATTTATTCGAGCCCCTTCAAGACTGTTGTTGTTGTGATGTGAGACCGGCGGAGCGCCGGGAAAGGAATGACGGCGTCGTTGCCGTCAACGATAAAGCCGTGACGCGGGATGCGCCCGGGGCCTTTCGATGATTGGTATTCAAGCGATCCTCCAGAGGGATAGACGACTTCAGTTTGGCGGTCCCTCACCCCTCTCGGACGCGCATGCTCCACCAATGGCGGGCAATCTCCTTGGGAAGGCCGGAACTGTAAAGGCGAAGCGGCTCGTTATTGCAGCGCACCATCCCCAGTTGCTCCTCGGAGCCCGGACGGGCAGGTGATTTCTACTCGCAAGCCTTTGATTATAAAGAGATAAATCGCGAGCCGGTTACGCCCTGCCCACCTTGCGAGAAAGCGCCGCAGCCGTGCGGGCGAGCTTTCCTGGCATTGTCTTCGGGAAAGTCCGGTGAAACTTCCCCGGATTGACGGCGGCAGCATAGTATCGCGCCAAAGAGGGAGAATGATCCGTGTCGAATCCGAATGAGAATCCCGTCAGTCGCCGCGACCTGCTGAGACTGATCGGGACCACGGCGGGCAGCGCCGTCATGTACGACGCCATGGTGGCGATGGGCTATGCCGCCACATCGGACTTCAACCAGCCGATCAAATTGTCTGGCGATGTCAAAGGCACTTCGGTGCTGGTGCTGGGGGCGGGCTTGGCCGGCATGACCGCCGCCTATGAATTGCGCAAGGCCGGCTACAAAGTGCAGTTGCTGGAATATAACGACCGCGTCGGTGGGCGGAATTGGTCGCTCTATGGTGGCGACACCTATACCGAGCTGGGCGGCGTCACCCAGCATATCGAATTCGACAAGGGCCTCTATTTCAATCCCGGCCCTTGGCGCATTCCCTATCACCATCGCGGCCTTCTGCATTACTGCAAGGAATTCGACGTCGCGCTGCAACCCTTTGTGATGGTGAATTACAACGCCTATGTTCATTCGACGCGCGCCTTCGGCGGCAAGCCCAAGCGTCATCGCGAGATCGCGGCGGATTTCGACGGTTATATCGCCGAGCTTCTGGCCAAGGCGACGTCGCAGAACAAACTCGATATGCCGCTGGGCAAGGACGAGAAGGACGGCTTCTTGCAGCTGCTGCGTTTCTGGGGCGCCCTGGACAAGAATTACCAGTACAAGAAAAGTGATATGACCAGCAACATGCGCGGCTTCGACGTCCTACCGGGCGGCGGGTTGGCACCGCTGCCGGTCAATTCCGATCCCATTCCGATGCAGGATTTGTTCAAGGCCGGCATGTGGTTCTCGGTCATCGCGGGCAAGATTTATGAATTCCAGATGCCGCTGTTCCAGCCGGTGGGCGGCATGGGCATGATCGGCAAGGCTTTCGGCCGGCAGCTGGACGGCATGGTCAAGTTCAACTGCAAGGTCGTCGACATCAAGCAGGACGACAAGGGCGTTACCGCAACTTACGTCGATTCCAAGAAAGGCGGCGGAACACAGACCGCCCATGCCGATTGGTGCGTCTGCACCATTCCGGCCACGGTGCTGTCCCAGATTCCCATGACTGTGAAAGCGCCGATGCGCCAGGCGATCAATTCGCTGTCCTATGATGCGGCCTACAAGGTCGGCCTGGAATTCAAGCGCCGCTTCTGGGAAGACGATGACGGCATTTATGGCGGCATCACCTATACCGACCAGCCGATCTCGAACATCAGCTATCCTTCGACCGATTATCATCGCAAAGGCGGCGGCGTGCTGTTGGGCGGCTATATCTTCTCCGACAGCCCGACCACTTATGAATTCGAAGCCCTGTCGCCCAAGGATCAGATCAAAGCGGCGCTGGACCAGGGCTCCAAGATCCATCCGCAATATATGAAGGAATATAAGAGCGGCGTCGGCATCTCCTGGCACCGCGTGCCATGGACCCTGGGCTGCTCGGGCCGTTGGACGGACGAGAACCGCGCCAAGAATTATGAGAATATGTGCGCCATCGACGGACGTATCGTGTTGGCAGGCGAGCATTGCTCGCGGCTGCCGGCCTGGCAGGAAGGCGCGGTGCTCTCGGGGCTGGACGCCATCGGCCGCCTGCACAAGCGCGTGTTGTCGGCTTAAAATTTATTGCGCAATACAAAGGGCGGGATGCGGAAGCTTCTCGCCCTTTTATTTTGCAGTTACTGCACGCAGCTGGCGGATGAGTCTTTGATCCAGGCCTCGCAATGGGCGAAGCTCAGATAGCCCGCTGGCGTGCCCGGTGCGTTCGGATCGGCGGTTTCTGGAATTTGCAGATCCTTGAGCGCGATATTGTTCACCTCATCGATGATCTTGGCATAGGCCCGCGTCGCCGCTTCCAGCCCGGTCCATGACACGCCCTCCGGCGTATCGGCTTCGGTGTGCATGGTCACGAATTCGTTCGATTGCGCCACCACACCCGGCACGAACCAATAGAATCGGCCCAGATCGCCGCCCGGCGGTCGCTCACTGGGTTTCGTCCAAACCGGCACGCCGAATTCGTGAAAAGCGCTGGACGCAATTTTACTCAGCTGCGGCCGCGCCGAGCCGCCAGCATACCATTCCAGGGGAATCGCGCTGGTGGTCATGCCGGACGCGCCGCCATGGCTCAAGACTTCCGCAGGATGCTCATCATTGATCATCAATGCGGTCTTGGAAAAGAATTTGGTGCGATTGGCGACCAGCCATTCGCGCCCGAAGCCGCCCGGTTTGATCTGATGATGGCCGTCGGTGCCGATGAAGACGATGGTCCGGCGGCGCTGGCTCTTCGGTACCTTGGCGAAATATTCCGCCAGGCCCAGCATGGAGGCGACGCCGCTGGCATTGTCACCGGAGGCATCGAAGAAGCCGTCGCGATGGGCGATCACATAGATCGTCTCATCCGTCTGGCCCGGCAACGTGCCCCAGACCAGATAGGATTTCTGGTTGGACGCCCAATTGGCATCCAGGCGGATCTTGATATGCGGCGCGGCGCCGGCGGCAGCCTTGCCGACCAGGTCGCGAATGGCCTCGCCATCCTTGGTGCCCAGATTGAAGGTGGGCACATTGGTATAGGCGCGATAAGACTGCGCACTATAATTTCCGCCGCGCAAGTCGGTCGAAAGGATCGCCGCGGCGCCATGCTCTTCGGCCCGCTTCAGGATATCGGCGGGACCGGCCTGATAGCTGGACGGCACCTTGACCAGCAGAATGGCCTTGCCGCGGACATCGCGGCCCGCGAAATCCGCTTCACTGCCCAGCCCGACATAGGCAACTTCCAGATCCAGTTCTTTTCCATCAGTCGCCGGGCTGCCATAGGCGGGCTGCGCCGACGGAACCGGTATCGCCCTGTCGCCAGCCGTGACCGAGACGCTCCAGGACTGGGGCGCCCATTGCGGCTGAAAGAAATTGACGGGCTGGGCGTGCGCATCGGTCAGCCCGATTTGGCGATATTTGCCCAAAAGCCATTGCACGTCCTCTTCGTCACCGGAGGTCCCGGCAAAGCGGCCCCAGAATTGGGGATGACCATTGTCGCGGTAGCGCCGGGCGATCTGGGATTGCTCCACCACATATTGCCAAAGATGCTTGCCGTCGATCGCGGCATATTTCTGGTTCTCCGCCGAGACCAGCCAGTGAAGTGGCTCTGTATCTGCCGCGTCTTGCGCCGTCGCGCGCCAGAAAGAACCGCCCAGAAGCGCCGCCGAAATGGCCAATGCCGAGACGGCGAATTTCAACATCCTCATGTCACCCGGGCTCCCGTACTTTCTGTTGGCGCGATCGGAACGCTACTTTTTCACGTACCGGATGACGGACTTGGGCCCGACTTCCGCGCCATAGATCACGCCATTGGCATCGGCCCACACGCCTTCGCCGGCGCTGGTGTCGGGATTGCCGTGCGGATAATCGGGATCGGGAATGAAGGCCGTCACCTCACCGGTCTTGGCGCTGCCCACCCGCATGCCGCGCTGGAAGGCCGGATTGTAGCCATAGCCCTTCTTGTCGATGGATTCGGAGTCGGTGACATAAAGCACGTCATTGGCATCGACATAGACGCCGCTGGGCCGGCTGAATTGGCTCCAAGCCGCGATGAATTTGCCGTTCTGGTCGAAAATCTGGACGCGATTGTTGCCGCGATCCGCCACGAACAGGCGGCCCTGGCTGTCCATCGCCAGGGAATGCGGCATCTCGAACTGGCCGGGGCCGGTGCCGTGGCTGCCCCATTGCATGATGAATTTGCCGTTGGGATCGAGCTTGACCACCCGTGCATTGTGCCCAGGTCCCGGTTCATGTCCGTCGGCCACGAAGATATTGCCATTGGGCGCGATCAGGACGGCATTGGGCTCATGGAACGTGTCTGGACCGTTGCCCGACACGCCGGGCTTGCCCAGAATCTTCAGCACTTTGCCGTTCTGGTCGAATTCAATCACGTCATCGCCGATGCCGTTTCCGACATGACCGTCGGCGATCCAAATGTGGTCGTCCTTGTCAATGAAGATGCCATGCGGAAAGAGCATCTTGCCCGCGCCAAAGGCCTTGATGAACTTGCCGTCTTTATCGAACTCCATAACCGGATCAAGCTTGGAGCCCTTGCAGTCATTGGCGCCGCAGCGATCCGCCACCCAGATATTACCCTTGTGATCGACCGCCACCGCGCTCGAGGAGCCCATGGTGCGGCCGGCCTGCAATTTGAAAAAATCGCGGATGGTGCGGTAGGGATTGGGTTGGGAATTGGGTGCATTGCCGGCCATCGCCATGGGCGTTGCCGCCATCACGAAAAACGACGCCAGAATCGAGGTGCGAAGCAAATTCTTCATGGGCTTTCCTTTTCAATCTTTAGCCGGCATCCGGTAATGCAAAACACAGATACTCGCCGGAGTAATTGCCGCCGCTGATGGCGACGATGATGTATTGCTTGCCATTGACCATGTAAGTCATCGGCGTGCCTGATTGCGGCGCGGGCATGAACACCGCACCCACTTCCTTGCCGCTTCCCTGGTCATAGGCGCGCAGCATGGCGCCGCGCGGATGATCCGGGCCGTTGGTCACCTGGCCCTCGCCCGCGATCACCAGGTTTTTGGTCACCAGCGTGCCGATATTATAGGTGGTCTGGCCGGTGCGCGGGATGGTCATGCCCTTGAGCGCCGGATTGTTGCGGACCACATCGGGCGTTTCGCCATGCGCGATCTGCCATTTGAAATCGCCGCTATCCAGGTTGATGGCAGTGATGGTGGCATAAGGCGGCTTGATGATGTTCATGCCGTCGACGGTCCAGCTATTGCTGTTGCCATCACCTGCCGGGCGTGCCGGCGCCTTGACCAACGGCGTATCGGCGCCCGAGCCTGCACCGCCCGTGCCCACCATCTCGATCTTGTTGCCGGCGATGCCTTCGATATAGCGCATGTCGGACAGGCCCTGCGGCGGCGTCACCACGCCGATGGGCTCGAAACAGGAATTGCAGGCGAACAGAAACGCCGTATGCGTTTCCGGGTTGAAGGAGCCACCCGGCCAGTTGGTGCCGCCATTGCCGCCGCCCAGAGTCAAAATCCCGCGCGGTCCCGGCAACACGGAAAGCACCGGCGGTGAGAACACCGGCCCCATTTTGTAATCCTTGACCATCTCTAGCGCCTTCGCCTTCAGGGCGGGCGTGAAATCGATCAGGTCGTCATTCGACACACCGTTGCGCGAATAGGCTTTGGGCTTGGTCGGAAAAGGTTGCGTCGGCGCATACCATTCGCCCGGCACATTGCCTTTCTCGACTTTCTTCTCGGGCATCGGCCAGACCGGTTTGCCATTGGTGCGGTCCAGCACATAGAGCCAGCCTTGCTTGGAAGGCTGCGCCACCGCCTTGATCGCCTTACCATTGACGTTGATGTCCATCAGCATGGGCGCGGCGGAAGCGTCCATATCCCACAAAGGATGATGCACCATCTGAAAATACCATTTGAGCCTGCCGGTATTAAGATCGACCGCCACCACGCTTTCGCCGAAGAGATCGGGTCCCGGCCGATAGCCGCCATAGAAATCGCCGGTGGGCGACTCGACCGGCAGATAGGCCGTGTTCAATTCGCGATCGACCGTGATCTGATTCCACACGCCCGTATTGCCGGTGTTGTCGGCCGAGCCATCGAACCAGGTGTCGTAACCGAATTCGCCTTTCTTCGGGATGGTGTGAAAGGTCCAGAGCCGCTTGCCGGTGCGCGCGTCATAGGCGCGGACATAGCCCTTGTTATTGCGATAGGTGGCGGGCGTGAATCCTTCGCGAAAAGCGGCGCCCACCAGCACGATATTACCCGCCACGGTGGGGGCGGCATGCAGGCCCACTTCGCCGGTGGTGAGATCGGGCCGGATCTCCTGATCGAAATCTTGCTTTAGATCGACGATGCCGTGCTCGCCAAAGCCCTGCACGGGCTGACCGGTTTTGGCATCCAGCGCGACCAGGCGATAGCCCGGCGTGACATACAGAATCCGCGCTTCTTTGCCGTCCGTCCAATAAGACAGGCCGCGGCCGGACAATTGCCGGGGCGCAGCACCGCCGCGCGCGCCCTCCTTTTCGCCATGCACCCACAAAAGCTCGCCCGTCACCGCATCCAGCGCGACCACACCACGCCGCGAGCCCGCCGTGGTATAGACCACGCCGCCCACTTCCAGTGGTGTGCCTTCCAGTTTGAATTCCGGGCGATTGCCGATGTTGTCGGTCTTAAAGCGCCACACCACTTCCAGCTTGGAGAAGTTCGACGCGTTGATTTGATCCAGCGGGCGATAATGGCTGGCCGCGAGATCGGCGCCATAGCTCGGCCATTCCACATTTTCGCCGCCGGCCTGCGCCATCGCGTTCCCCGCGAACAACGCGGCAAAACCCGCACCCAGCAGCCAAAATCCCGTCTTTTTTATTGTCATGTGTTTCCCCCGATGGCGCGCATCATGCCCAATTGCCGCGGGAAAAAAAGCCCTTCCCATGCTGCATTTGCGAGCACCTTAGGCTTGCCCTATCGTGCGCAAAAAAAGAACAAGCGTGGAGCGTAAAAGTGCCCCGAATATTGAGTGAAGCGGATGTGGCGGAATTCCGCGAGCGTCTGTGTGAAGCGGCCGCCCGCCTGTTTGTCGAGCGGGGTCCAGACGGTTTCCATATGCGCGAGCTGGCAAGCGAATTGGGCGTTAGCGCCATGATGCCCTATCGTTACTTCAAGGACCGCGATGAGATTCTGTCGGTGGTGCGTGCCCGCGCCTTCCGGCGCTTTGCCGATCAGCTTGAGATTGCCCATGCCACCGAAGGTCCGCCCGTGATCAAAAGCGCGGCGGTGGGACGCGCCTATGTCCAGTTCGCGCTGAGCGAGCAGACCAATTACCGTCTGATGTTCGACATCTCCCAGCCGCCGGGCAAGACGGTGCCGGAGCTGGAGATTCAAGAGCGGCGGGCCCGCGCTTTGATGAGCGCCCATGTCCATATGTTGGTCCAAGCGGGCACGCTCCAAGGCGATCCCGATCTGATCGCGCGCGTCTTGTGGGCGGCTCTGCATGGGGTGATCGTGCTGCATCTGTCGGGTAAGCTGGATGGCAGCACCTTCGACCGTGTCCTGTCCGAAACCATGCGGGTGATTTCCAATGCCTATCGCCCGGTTCCCCTGATGCCGGACGGCGAAATTCCTCCCGCGCGGCAATGGCCCAAGGTAAGATCGGAACAACTTCCTCAATAAGCAGATCGGCGCATGGCCTTGTCGTCTTCTTCGGCAACTTCCGCGGACAAGGACTTCGTGCCGGTCGCCGCGCCGGTTCATCGCCGCAGGCTTAGCCGCATCGAAACGGCGCTGATCGCTCGGCGCAATGTGCTGGAGATCATTCCCAGCTACGCCTACCGCCAACCCATCGTGTCCGGCAACATTCTGGTGCGCTGGCACATGATGGCGGATCCGGCCGGCATGAAGCGGGTGATGCTGGACAATCTCGCCAATTATCCCAAATCCGAGATCATGCGCCGTATGCTGCGCCCCGCCATCGGCGAGAGCCTGTTCAATGCCGATGGCGCCGACTGGAAATGGCAGCGCCAGGCCGTGGCGCCTGTCTTCACCCATCGCAATGTGGTGGCGCTGGCGCCAGCCATGACCGCCACCGCCGAGCGCGCCGCCGAACGGCTGCTGCGGGCTGGCCCGCGCGCCGAACTGGTCAAGGAGATGCTCACCGCCACCTTCGATGTCATCTGCGACGTGGCCCTTTCGGGCCGCGACCATTTCGACAGTGAAACTTTCAGCCGCGCTATCACCCAATATTTTCAGACCGCCGGGCGTGCCTCCATGCTGGACTTTCTGGGCTTTCCGGAATGGTTTCCCCGGCCCGGCGAGTTGCTTGCCGGATCATCGGTGCGCACCATGCATTCCATGGTGGCCGCCGCCATCGAGGCCCGCCGCAAAGAGAAACATGGCGCGGACAACGCCGACGATCTGTTGGACCGCATGCTGGCGGCGGAAGATCCAGAGACGGGCCATCGCATGAGCCCGAAAGACCTTGTCCACAATATGCAATTCTTCATTGTGGCGGGGCATGAGACCACCGCTCTGGCTTTGTCTTGGGCGCTTTATCTGTTGGCCAATTCGCCCGAGCATCAGGAGCGAGCGCGGACGCAAGTGACAGCACAGCTTCAAGGCCGCGTGGCGGAAGCTGCTGATCTGCCCCACATGCCTTTCATCGAGCAGGTGCTGGAAGAAGCCATGCGGCTTTATCCGCCGGTGGGTCTTTTGGCGCGCAACGTGCTGGCGGAAGACGAACTCTGCGGCCGCATCATGCGTCCCAATGATATTCTGTTCCTGCCGATCTGGGCGCTGCATCGCCATGAACTCTTGTGGGAGCGGCCGGACCGCTTCGATCCCCGCCGCTTCGATCGCGAGACCGGTCCTAAGCGGGACAAGTACCAGTACCTTCCCTTTGGTGCGGGGCCACGCGTCTGCGTCGGCGCCGATTTTGCCATGATGCAGGCGGGCATTATCCTGGCCACCCTGATCGGGCGGTTCCGTTTCCGTCCCAGTCAGCCTCAACCGCACCCGGTCATGACCATGACGGTCCGGCCGGAGCCGGGCGTTTTTCTGGAGGTTCACCCGGTTGCCTGATGCTTGGGAAGCCCGGCTTTACGACGTTTCGGCGAACCCGTCCGCGTGGCGAATAGCCGTTTGATGGGCTAATCTCCCGCCCGATCAAGCCAGGAGGGACACATGGATAAGAACGATCGCAACTCGGATAACGACGTATCGCGCCGCGATTTCACCGCTTTGTCGGTTGCCGCGGGGCTCGCGGCTACCACCGGCGCCGCCAGTGCCGCCATGGCGGTGACGGAAACAGATGTGACCATCAAGACACCGGACGGCACCTGCGACGCCGCCTTCATCCGCCCTACCGCCGGCAAACATCCCGGCGTCCTGGTGTGGACGGATATATTCGGTCTGCGCCCCAGCATGCGCGACATCGGCAAGCGTCTGGCCGGTGAAGGCTATTCGGTGCTGGTGCCCAATCCCTTCTATCGCACCCAGAAGGCGCCGGTCATCGCCGATGCCAGCAAATTCGACTTTTCGGCGCCCGCGGACCAGGCGAAGATGAAACTCTGGACGACGCCAATCAACGAGGCGGGCGCCATCGAGCGCGATGCCGGCGCCTATATCGCCTGGATGGATCAGCAGAAAGAAGTCGATACCGCCAAGAAGATCGGTACCCAGGGTTATTGCATGGGCGGCCCGCTGGTGTTCAAAACTGCGGCGGCGGTCAACAATCGCATTGGCGCTGGGGCAACTTTCCATGGCGGTGGCCTGGTTACCGACAAGCCGGACAGCCCGCATCTGCTGATCCCGAAAATGCACACCCACATGCTGATCGCCATCGCTGCCAGCGATGACGAGAAACAGCCCGACGCCAAGGACAAGCTGAAGGCGGCTTTCGCAAGCGCCAAGATCCCAGCGGAAGTGGAAGTCTATACCGGCACCTTGCATGGCTGGTGCGTCAAGGACATGCCGCTGCAAAACGGCAAGCCGATCTACAATCAGCCGGATGCCGAGCGCGCCTGGGGCCGCTTGCTGGCGCTTTATAAAACCAGCATCGCCTAAGGCAGTCTGGAATGGAGAAAGCGGTGTCCTGAAAAGGGCACCGCTTTTTTAGTGGCCGCCGCCCGCCCGCGCCAGCATTTTGGGCTTGGGTATCAGCCAGATTCCCGCCGAGACACAAGCCACGATAACGGCAACAACGGCGAAGATGTTGTTGGTGCCCAACATCACGCTCTGGGTCTGCACGATATTATCCACTGACATCAGCGCCTGCTGCGTGCTTTGTCCGGCGGCATGGAGCTGCGCCAAGGTCTTGGACGTATTGTTCAAGGCCCCCACGATCTCGGCATGATTCTGCACCGTCGCATCGCGCCAGGCGAAGACGATCACGCCGGTGGCGAAGGCGCCTGCGGTCGTTCTGAGAAAGTTGAACAGGCCGGCCGCCGACGCCGTTTCTTCGGGCAACACTGCACTCATCGAAATGCTCATCAAAGGAATGAAGAACAGCGGCATGCCAAATCCCAGCAGCATTTGCGCCGGAACAAGCCCCCAGAACGTCATGTCGGTGTTGAAGCTGGTGCGCCATAGCGTGTCCAACGCCACGATCGCGAGTCCCGTAGACATCATGAGCCGAGGATCGATTTTCCCGATCAAATTGGCGGCGATCGGTGCGACGCAAACCGCCACCAACCCGTTGAAGGCCATCATCTGGCCCGCAGTCGTGGCGGTATAGGCCATGTTGGTCTGCAGCCAGAGGGGGATCAGCACGTTCGAGCCCATGAAGGAACTGAAGGCGAAGAACATCGCGACGGTGGCGATGGCGAAACCGCGATGGCGGAAGACCCTGAGATCCACGATGGGATGCTCGTCGGTCAGCTCCCAGGCCAGGAAGCAGATGAAGCCGACAAAAGCGACCAGGGAAAAGGTCACGATAAAGGCGGATTGGAACCAGTCGTAATTCTCGCCATTGTCGAACACGATTTGCAGCGCGCCAACCCAGGTGATGAGCAACCCCAAGCCGACATAATCGATCGGCCGCCGTACGGTCGGCGTTTCGTACTTGCCGAGCATGCGCACCGCCAGGGTCGAACAAAGTACCGCGACAGGGACGTTGATGAAGAACGCCCAGGGCCAACCCCAGCTATCCGAGAAAATGCCCCCCAGCACCGGACCCGCGATGGGACCCAGAATGGTGGTCATGGTCCAGATGCCCAGCGCCATGTTGCGCTTCTCCGGCGGCGCGACGCGCAACAGCAAGGTCTGTGACATCGGCATCAGCGGCCCACCCATCAGGCCCTGCATCACCCGCAATGTCACCAGCATGGGCATGTTAACAGACAAGCCGCACAACAAAGAACAGACGCCAAATCCCAGTGCCGCGGTGCTGAAGACGCGCACGGGTCCGAAACGCTGTGCCAGCCAGCCGGTCAGCGGCACCATGACGGCTTCGGCGATCGAATAGGAGGTAATGGCCCAGGTGCCTTCGTTGACTGACACCGCCATGCTGCCGGCGATATGGGGAACCGAAACATTGACGATGGTCATGTCCAGCACGGCCATGAAATTGGCCATTGCCAGAACGCCGATCGCCGCCACAAATGCCAGACCGCTAAGCGGCGCCGGCCCGGCTCTGCTGGTCATCGCATCGGCAGCCATCGGGGGCCTCTTAGTTCGAAAGACGAATCTTGGCCGTCATGGACAGGCCTACCCGCAGCGGATGCGCTTCCAATTCTTTGGCATCGAGCTGCACGCGCACCGGCAGACGCTGCACCACCTTGATCCAGTTGCCGGTGGCGTTCTGCGCCGGGATCAGCGAGAAGGCCGAACCGGTGCCGCCGCCAAGCCCCACGACATGGCCATGGAACACCACGTCCGAGCCATAAAGATCGGATGTCAGCGTCACTTCCTGGCCGGGATGCACGCCCTCGAGTTGGCTTTCCTTGAAGTTGGCGTTGACATAGGCCTGTTCGACCGGTGCCACCGTCATCAGCGCTGCGCCGGCCTGGATGCGTTGTCCGATCTGGGCGGTATTCTGCGCCACGATGCCGTCCACGGGCGCGCGGATCACGGTGCGGTCCAGATCCAGCTTGGCGCGATCCAGCGCCACCTTGGCAGCCATCACGTCGGGATTGTGCGCTACGTCGCCGCTGGCGATCATCGCCTTCTGCGCCGCCATCTGCTGCTCTGCCTGTTGCAAAGCCGCCTGAGCGGTTTCCAGCGCATTGTTGGACGCCGTCATTTCATCGCCGGAGACCGCGCCGGAGTTCGCAAGGGTATTGCGGCGTTTGTAGTCGATCTGGGCCCGGACGAGATCGCCCCGCTTCTGGGTCACCATGGCTGCTGCACTGGCGACATTGGCGAATTGCTGCGTCACCCGTTGCTCGGCCTGGCGCAGATTGGCTTCCGCCTGCGCCACTGCCAATTGCGCGTCTGACGGATCGATGGTCGCCAGCACATCGCCTTTTTTGACATGCATGGTGTCATGGATGGGCACGCTGGCGATGGTGCCGTCGATGCGCGGTGTGATCTGCGCTGTGGTGGCGGCGACATAGGCGTCGTCGGTCGAAACATAGAAGCGGCCTACCAGAAGATACCAGGCGCCGACGGAAACAGCGACCAGCAAGGCCACGCCGAAAATGATCATAAAGATCATGCTGCGTCTGCTTCTGCGGGACTCGGCGGGAGCTTGGCTGATCGACCCTACGGTCGCGGCTTGATCGGTCACGGCATTACTCCTTCGCGGCTTGCGCGACGTTGGTATTGGTCATGTGGAATCCACCACCCAGAGCGCGCACCAGCGCAACATCCTGGGTGAAGGCGCGAGCCTGAAGGTCGGCGACGGTGCGGCGCTGCACCACCAGGGTGTCTTCCGAGGTCAAAACGTCGAGATAGCGGGACAGTCCCGCGCCATAGCGCTGCTGCGCCACGCGATAGGAATCCTCGCTGGCCGCCAATGCGGCGCGCGAATGGTTGAGTTCGTTGGCCAGTTCGCGCTGGTTGGCCAGCGCATCGGCGACTTCGTGCAGAGCACCCGTCAGCGCCTGATCATATTTGGCGACCGATTCGTCATATTCGGCGCGGGCGTTGCGATAGGCGCCTTCGATGCGGCCGTGATCGAAGATGGGCAAAGACAGAGCCGGCGCGATTTGGCCGATCTCCGAAGCGGGCTGGAGCAAGGTCGACAAGCCCAGCGACTGAACACCCAGATAACCCGTCAGATTGATGTTGGGATAAAAATCGGCATGGGCCATATCGATGCGATTGGCCGCGGCGGAAGCGCGCAACCGTGCGACCACAATGTCAGGCCTGCGCCCGATCAAATCCGCCGAGAGATCGGCAGGCACGCCGAAGGATTTGATCTTGGGATTGGCTGGCAAGGGAATGTCCAGACCGCGATCCGGCCCCTTGCCGATCAAGGCCGCCAATTGATTGCGGGCCAGCGCGATCTGGCCGTCGATCCGGTCGAGATCGGCTTCCGCCGCATGGGTGCGCGACTGCGCCTCCGACACGGTGCCGGTGTTTTCCAATTGCTGCGCCAGACGCTGGCGGAGCAGATCCTCGCTCTGTTTGCGGACATTGATGGCATCGACGGCGGCGACGCGATCCGCCGTCAGCTGCACCAGATTGGCGTAACCGGACGCGATGGCGGAGGTCAAAGTGAGGCGCGCAGCTTCCACATCGATGCGGGCGGCGTCGGCCTCCGACGTCGCAGCGGCGAAAGCTGCACGATTCTTGCCGAACAGATCGAGATCGTAATTCAGATTGCCGGTGATCTGGCCATTGTCATGCCAGCCATGCGGCAGGAAGGATTGGAACTGTTGCGGAAAGCCTTGATTGAGGCTGGCGCGGGTTTCCGAAACGGTGGCCTTGCCGGTCAACGTGGGCCAAAGGTCAGCACTCGAACGCTGCGCGGCGGCATCGGCTTGGCGCAAGCGTGCTTCGGCAATCTTGAGGTCGGGCGCGTTGGCGACGCCTTCCGCGACCAAGGTATTGAGTTGCTCGTCGCCATACGCCGCCCACCACTCGGCCGCCGGCCAGTCCGCCTGAGGCGCGGCGAAACTTTTTTCGGTGGCATAAGCCGATGGCGGCTTTTCCGTCGGCATCAGGCCCAGATCCGGAATGCAGCCCGCGAGCGCTAGCGATCCCGCGCACGTCAACAAGGCCCAGAAGCGCATGAATCGCGAGGACATGGATAACTGTACCGTACGGTCATTATTTCATTGACGGGAGTACACCGGTGTGGAATACCCGTCAATAGAAAACTGTACGGTACGGTCATAAAATGGTTGCCGTTGCTGCCCGCCTTGCCCGAACCGATCGCGATGAACGGCGCGAAGCCATTCTTCGGATCGCTCATGCCGCCTTTCTGGAGGACGGCTATGCCGCCACCTCCATGTCCAGCATCGCGGCCAAGGTCGGCGGTTCCAAAGCCACCCTCTACAATTATTTCTCTTCAAAAGAAGAGCTGTTCGCGGCGGTGATCGCGGAGCGCTGTCGTGACTTTCACGAGATGCTCTATGAGGCCGATCTGGAGTCACACGATTTCCGCAGAGCGCTGACCACATTGGGCGAGCGGGCGGTGCGCTGGATGTTGCGCGACGACAGCATCGCCACCTATCGTCTGATCACGGCGGAAACCGGTCGCTTCCCCGAATTGGGGCGCGTCTTTTATCTGGCCGGTCCGCAAAAGGGCAAAGAGATGCTGGCCGAGTTTTTCGGTCGCGCCGCCGAGAATGGCCACCTGAAGCCCGGCTACATGATGGGAATGGCCGTTCATTTCATGTCGCTGTGCAAGGGCGAACTGCAGCACCGCAAGCTCTGGAACATCGAAGAGCCCAGCGACAAGGACATCGAGACCACGGTGGCCCATGCCGTCAATATGTTCCTGGCGGCGTACGGGACTGAGAAATAGATTTTTGGTCGCGGTTCCGGACGGAAAACCGGTGCCCACTTTTCCTGGAACCGCTCCTAAGCCTGATAGCGCGTGACGCCGCCGACCACGGTCTGCACGATCTTCACGTCCTTAATCTTCTCCGGGTCGATCTTGTGCAGATCGTCCGCCAGCACGACATAGTCGGCGAGTTTGCCCGCCGTGATCGAGCCTTTGATATTTTCCTCGCGCGTGTTGTAAGCGCCGTTAAAGCTGGCGGCGCGGATGGCTTGATCCACCGTGAGTTTCTGCATCGCGCCCCAGGTTTCGCCATTGAAGCCTTTGCGCGTGATCATGCCTTGCATCGACATCAGAGGCGCGAAGGGGCCCGGCGTACCGAAATCCGAACCGGTCGAGGCATGCACCCCGGCATCCTCGAAGCTTTTATAAGCCATGGCGTATTTCATAAAATCCTCGCCATAGAAGTGGAATTTGTCGGAATTGTAATAGGCGTAAGAGCTGAACAGCGACGGCACGCCGTCCATCGCCTTGATGCGGCGGATGAGATCGGGATTGACGAAGGTGCAGTGGGTGATCTTGGGCCGGCTGTTGGGCACCGGAAACGCCTTCAACGCCAACTCATAAGCTGTCAGCACCTGATCGATGGCGACATCGCCATTGGCGTGGCAATTGAGCCTGATGCCGGCGCGGTGCGTCCGTTCCGCCCAGGCATTGGTGTCTTTCTGCCGCTCGGTGACATTGCCCTTGTAGGGTGGCGTGATGTCGAGATAGGGACGGCTGATCGCTGCGGTCCGTTCCGAGAAAGAGCCGTCCGCCACATGCTCCGACGAGGCGCCGAACTTGATCCACTCATCGCCGAAATCGGTGCGAATGCCGGACTTGATCATGGCCTCGATCAAAGGCTGATCGGGCTCATAGCTCACGCGATGGAGGAGATTGCCCCGGCCGCGCGCGATCTGCATCGCCCACAGCACGTCTTCGTCATGACAGACGCTGGTCAGGCCATATTCCACGAATTTCTTGGACATGAATTCCACGCCGGCGACCTTGCGGCGCTCGGTCTCGGCTGGGCTGTAGGAGACCTGTTTGCCGACGCCGTTGAAGATGTCGCGGGCATTGTCGGTGACGCGGCCGTTCAATTCGCCGCTGGCATCCTTATCGAAAGTGCCGCCGAAATGGACAGGCGTGTTCTTGGTTAGGCCCGCCATTGCCATAGCTTTGCTGTTGTAGAAGGAGGTATGGCCGCCGCGATGGATCACCACTACGGGATGCTCAGTCGAGACTTTGTCCAGATCCTTGTTGTTGAGAGGCCGTCCATCCTTCACCTTGGTGTCGTCGTAATAATAGCCGGTGACCCAGGTGCCGGGCGGCGTCTTTGCGGCGCGCGCTTTCAGCTTGTCGATGATGCTCTGGATGGTGACGAATTCCACCACATAGGGATTTCCCACCAGCACTTCATAAAGAAGAAGATCGCCGCCGCCGTGATTGTGGGTGTCGTTGTAGCCGGGGGTGATCATCATGCCTTTGGCGTCGTAAGTGCGGGTCTTAGGCCCTGCCAAGGATTTCATGTCGGCCGTGGTGCCCACGGCTTGGAAGCGGCCGCCCTTGACGGCAAAGGCTTCCGCCGAGGGCATAGCGGGATCCATGGTCGTGACCTTGGCATTGATCACCACCAGATCGGCGCGCGCGTCATCGGATGCCGCCCGGGCCGCCCAAGACGAGCCCATCAGGGCGGCGCCGCCAAAGCCCATGGACTCCAGAAAACGCCTGCGGCTTTGCTTGATGTTCATCACAGCCCCATTTTGAGTGCCGCGCCTTTAGGCAGCGGAAGACCCACAGATTTCACCGCTCAGTCGCAAGCGGCAAGTACGATATCGATTGCGGTCACCTTACAAATATTATGACTTAACGACAATCGCGCGCGCCTGTCGGCGCGGCCAATGCCCCAAGCACAAATCGCGGGCGATCCTGAGGATAGACGCCATGAAATTCGGCACGCCGCTTTCACCTGCCGCCATCAAGGTCATGCTTCTGGGCTCCGGTGAACTGGGCAAGGAAGTGATGATCGAGCTGCAGCGGCTGGGGGTGGAGACCATCGCGGTGGACCGTTACGCCAACGCGCCCGCCGCCCAGGTGGCGCATCGCGCCCACGTCATCGACATGACCGATGCCAAGGCATTGCGCGCGGTGGTGGAAAAGGAACGGCCACATCTGGTGGTGCCCGAGATCGAGGCGCTGGCGACCGATGAACTGGTGCGAATCGAAGCCGATGGTCTTGCCACCGTGATTCCGACGGCGCGGGCCGCGCATATCACCATGAACCGGGAGCGCATCCGCGTGTTGGCGGCGGAAGATTTGAAGCTGCCGACTTCTGCTTATGCCTTCGCCTCCTCGCTGGCGGAATTGCAGGCCGCCGCCGAGAGGATCGGCTATCCCTGCTTCGTCAAGCCGGTGATGTCGTCTTCCGGCAAAGGTCAGTCGCGGTTGACGTCGGCCACCGATCTGGCGCCCGCCTGGGAGAAAGCCCTATCGGCCGGGCGGGTGCGCGAAGCCCGCGTGATTTTGGAAGGCGAGATCAAGTTCGATTTCGAGATCACCCAGCTTACCGTCCGCGCCAAGAATGGCACGTTCTTCTGCGAATCCATCGGCCATGTGCAGAAGGACGGCGACTATGTGGAATCCTGGCAGCCCCAGCCGATGAGCGACAAGGCTCGCGCCAAGGCGCGCGACATGGCCGCCGCTGTCACCGGCGCGCTGGGCGGGCTAGGGATTTTCGGTGTCGAGCTGTTCGTGCAAGGCGACGAGGTGTGGTTCTCGGAAGTCTCGCCCCGGCCGCATGACACCGGCCTTGTGACTCTGGTCACGCAATTCCAAAGCGAATTCGCGCTGCATGCCCGCGCCATTCTGGGCCTGCCGGTCTCGACCGAGATGAAATCGCCGGGCGCCTCGGCGGTGATCTATGGCGGCGTGGAAACCGGCGCGATGACATTCGATGGCGTGGAGGACGCGTTGCGCGTGCCCGAAAGTGAGCTTCGGCTGTTCGGCAAGCCCCAGTCCTTCTTGAAGCGCCGGATGGGCGTGGCGCTGGCCCGCGCCTCAACCACCGATGAAGCTCGTACCCGTGCAAAAGGCGCCGCGGCCAAGGTGAAGCCGAAACCCCATCAGGGTTAAGCCACGCCAGTTTCTAAGCCATAGGCTTCGAGCTGCGCTCTCGTGCGCGGCGCGATGATCAGATCAACCCCAGGTTCGTCGAGGATAAAGCGCAAGGCAGCGCCGGGCACACTCCAACCATGCGCTGCCGCGCGCTGACCAAGCGCCTCGATTGCGTCAAAAGGCTGCGGCGTCAGCAGATGCTCATACATGGCGCGGACGTCGTTCATTCGCCCCGATTGCAACTCCGCATCGCGCCGATATTTCCCGCTGAGAAGTCCGCCAGCCAGAGGACTGAAAGCGACATAGGTAAGGCCCTCGCCCCGCGCCAGCGGCATCAGGTCGGTACGATCACGCTGCACCAGGAGATTGAATTCATTCTGGACATGTGTGAACGCCTGCCGGAGCTTGCCGCCTGTCAGAGACAGAACAGCTTTGAGATCCGCCAGCGTGGCATTGGAGATACCGAAAGCTGCGATCTTCCCAGCCATCAAGGCACGGTCCAATCCCTCCAACGTTTCCTCGAGCGGCGTCTTGAGGTCGAATTCGTGAAGATAGTAAAGGCCGATCCGGTCCAGCCCCAGCCGGCGCAATGACTGGTCGAGGTGATAAGCGATCTGTGATCGGCTGAGCGGCCGGTCATCCGGCGGGCAGCCATGGGGATTGCCCACCTTGGTCGCGACCTGAAATCGCGCGCGCATGCTTGCGTCTTGCTGCGCAAGCCACTCGCCCAGAATCGTCTCACTGGCGCCGCCGCCATAGGTGTTGGCGGTGTCGAAGCGGGTCAGGCCCATGTCACGCGCCATGTCCAGCATGGCCAGTGCCTGCTCCCGGCTGTCGCCCTTGTCGCGATTTTCCGGCGGCGAGCCCAACCCGCCGAAATTGCCGCAGCCGAATATGATCCTGCTGCGCTCGCTGGCTTCGATCATTCTCGCGCCTCAGCTCGGGTCATGACCGGACAGAATCGCCGTGAGTTTGGTGGCGTCGATATTGCCGCCGGAGACAATGCAGACAATGTTGCCTTTGCCCGCCCGACCGGACAGTGCCGCCGCCACCGACGCGGCCCCCGCGCCTTCCGCGATCACCCGATGCTTCATAGCCAGAAGGCGGATGGCATCGGCAATCTCCTTCAAGGAAACACACAACGCCGCATCCACGCTTTCTTGGACCAGAGGCCACATTTCCTCCAGCACCATGCCGCTACCGATGCCATCCACGAAGCTGGGTGTGTGGGTGACTTTCACGGGATACCCCGCTTTCAGGGCCGCCGCCGCCGGCTGTGCTGTCTCCGCTTCCACCGCCAGCATGCGGGTCCTTGGCTTCGTCCGCCGCATCACCGAGCCGATGCCGCTGATCAAGCCACCGCCACCGAACGGCACGATGACCGTGTCGATGGAATCCAAATCTTCCAGGATCTCTACCCCGATGGTGGCGTTGCCGGCCACCACCGCCTCCTCCGCCACGGGATGGAAGAAGGCGCCTTTCGCACCATCGAAACGACGCGTCATCAAAACCTGCCACCAATCGGCAAAGGGCACGCGAATGACCGTTGCGCCGAGTGCTTTCAACGCATCGGTTTTGGTTTGGGCGGCGCTGTCCGGCGCCACGATGGTGGCGGCAATGCCCATCTGGCGCGCCACCAATGCCAGACCAACGCCGAAATTGCCGGCGCTGGCACCGAGCACGCCGCCTTTCAAAGTCGCGGAATCCTTACTCTTCATGGCATTGATGGCGGCGCGGATTTTGAACGATCCCAGTGGCTGCAGATTTTCCAGCTTCAGGAAAATATTGGTCCCAGGAATATCGGCATCCAGCCGCCACAACGGCGTGCGCCGTGCCACGCCCGCGATATTGGCGCGGGCCGCGGCCACTTCGGCTTCGGTGGGAAGACGCATGGTCAGCTTGCCTCGGCGTGCTTCGCTGCCAGCTTGCGCCAGATAAAATAGGCGGCTGTCAAAAGTGCCAGCCACGGCACGCCGACGATCCAGGACAGACGCCAGTCCGGATCGAGCGCCATGGTGATCAAAATTGCTGAAAGAATTGCCAGACCCGCGATCTGCATCACGGGAAAGAATGGCATCTTGACCGGCAGATCCGAAAGCCTGTGCGCGCGGCGGAAGCGCAGATGGCTCACCAGAATCAGCATCCAGACAATGGTGATACTGAAAAGCGCGATCCCTTGCAGATAGGCATAGGCTTTGGGTGTGAACTTGGCCAACAACACCGCCAGGAAGATGAACCCGCCGGAAAACAGGGTCGCCATGACCGGCGCACCGGCGCGGCTGAGACGGCCCAGGAAACCGGGCGCATAATTGCCGCGCGACAGGGAGAACAGCATGCGGGCGCAGAGATAGACATTGGTGTTCATGCCCGAGAGCGCCGCGCTCACGATCACGAAATTCATGATGCCGGCGGCATGGGGAATGCCGGTGAGCGATAGGATCTTGACGAAGGGGCTTTCGGCAACCGTCACGCTGCCGCCCGTCTCAGTCCAAGGAATGATCGCGGCCACCACCGTGAGTGCCAGCACGTAAAAGAGAAACAGCCGGAGCGTCATGGTGCGCAAGGCGGCGGGAATGGCTTTCTCCGGATGGGGCACTTCCGCCGCCGTCACCGCGATCACTTCCACGCCGACGAAAGAGAGCAGCGCGAAGATCACCGCCATCCACATGCCGTGAAAGCCATGCGGAAAGAACCCGCCGGGAAGCGCATAGAGGTTGGAAAACCCGACGGCCGGCGCGCCCAGGCCGAAAATGCGGGTCGCGCCCAGAATGACGAACAGCACGATAGCCGTCACCTTAATGAAGGCCAGCCAATATTCGGCGCGGCCGAAATTCGCCACCGAACGGGAATTCACGTAAAGCACGATGGAGGCGAACCCCAGCGACCACAGCCAGACTGGCGTGCCGGGAAACCACCAGGTCATGTAAATGCCCGCCGCCACAGCCTCGAAGCCGGTGGCCTCCACCTGGGCGAACCAATAGGTGTAACGCACCACGAACCCGGCCAACGGACTGAGATAGGCCTCGGCATAGGTGCCGAACGAACCGGCGGTCGGATGCATCACCGCCATCTCCGATAGGCTGAGCACCAGGGAGATGGCGAAGAAGGCGGCGATGGCATAGCTCACCAGGACCGATGGCCCAGCATAACCCAGCGCGATGCCACTCGAGAGAAACAGGCTGGTGCCGATGGCGCCACCCAGGCTGATCATGATGATCTGCCCACGGGTGAGATCTTTATGAAGACCGCTTTCGCGCGCGACGATGGATGCGTCTTCCAAGCCGGTCTTCCCGTCCCAATCTGAATGAGCCCGTGCGGCCACATTGGCCCGCCGGTCGACTTGTGACAAGGATGGGTGAGACACCATCGGCCTTTGGCCGGGCTCTCGAAGCGCGGCCCCATTCCTTCACATAGCCATCGGGTATTGTACGCAGACCGGCTTCAGGCCGCCCGGTTTTCCAGATGGGCTGGCGGAACGCTCTGCATCGACTGAGCGGATCGGAGGCGCAATATCGCGGTCGTTCCGACGCTCTCTGCGCTTTCAAATTTCAAGCTGCCACCAAAGCCGGCAGCGAGCGCGAAGGATATCGACAGGCCCAAGCCAGTGCCTTGATTGCTTCGGATATAGGCGTGGCTGGCTTGCGTAAAGGGTTGCCCCAATTTTTTCACCAATTCATCCGGCATGCCGCAGCCGTGATCCCGGACACGCAATTCGGTGATCGCCGAATCGGCACTTTCGCGCGTCTCAACTTCGACGCGGCTGTCTGGGGCGGAGAATTTGACCGCGTTGCTGAGCAGATTGATGACCACCTGTTTGAGAGCCTGGCGATCGGCAAAAATGATGGGGCTTACGGCCAAATCGTTGAACTCGATGAGAACATTGCGCTTCAGGGCGTCGCCGGAAACCAGCGTGATCGCCTCTTTCACCACCGACTCGATCGCGACGGCGCCGATTTTGAATTCATGTTTTTTGGCGTCCAACTTCGACATCAGCAGAATGTCATTGACGATGGCCAGCAAGTGACGGCCGCTGGCCAAAATGTCTTCCGCATATTCCGCGTATTTGCGATGGCCCAAGGGCCCGAAAAGCTGATTGGTGAGCATTTCGGAGAAACCGATGATGGCGTTCAGGGGCGTGCGAAGCTCGTGGCTCATATTGGCGACGAACATGGATTTGGCCTGCGCGGCATGTTCCGCCGCCATGGTTCTTTCGGTAAGAGCCGCTGCCTCCATTTTTCGGACTCGCGTCAGGATCCAGGACCATCCTCCGGCGACGGCGCCGATCAGGAGCAATGCTATCGCGGCCAGAGCCTTGAGCACGGGAAGGCTGTCACCGAGAATGCCTTGCGACGCGATCCGCTTTTTCCACTGCAATCCTAAATTGGTCGACAGGCCGGGAAAATTCGGCAGTGCGATTGTTGCACTCTGAACGGGAACGACCTGCGGGTTTACAAGATTGAAGTTTCTCGTGAAGCCGGAGAGAAACTTCAAATCGAAATCCACGAAGAAAATAAGCGACGCGAACGGCTTTTCATTCTTCGGACCGCCTTCAAGCCCTGATGCTTTTATGGGCGTCATGACCAGAAAAACCGGTTTGCCGCGCAACATGGCAAAACCGCTTCGTGGATTTTCCCGGCCTATACTTGGTTTTGCGAGCGCACTACGCGTGAGCGATGTCAATTGATCCAATTCCTGTCGCGTGAAGCTGTGCAGACCCGACTGAGGCGACAGGTAAAGATAGCGAAGGTCGCCGGTCCCCGTCAGGACGGCTGAAACCGCAACGCTCGCGAAATTCTCTTGATACGACCCGATGACCGCGTCCGCCCATTTGGGATCCAGCGGCTTTTTGGCCCGCACGAACATTTCGTCCCAATTGGCGTAATCGGCATTGCTTTTGACGGCGGGGTTTGTCGTGAACAGAATTGCCGCCTTGGCGATGCGTTCTTCCGCCTCAAGCTCCGCGGCATCGGCGTGAGAAGCCGCCGATTGCAGAATGGAGTAGCAGACATAAAAGCAGGCACCGAGAATCGCGGCGATCGGAATGGTAAGAGCCAAGATCGCAGAGCTGCCGCCAAAGGCCGCCTTAGGCCCCGGTAGCACGTTGCCGAACCATCCTGTTCGCGCGCTCATGTCACATAATGTACATGCAATAATTTAACGCACCGTATCTGACTGGATCGCACGCCTGTCGAAGAATGCGCTTTGTTCTCAATCGGTTAGATGCGGTTCCGCACGCCTGGGAACGGAGAAAGCGCGCTTATCGCAAGTTAAGAGGCGGGCGCGTCCGCGGGCAGCTTGGCTTGTTCGGAAATGGTGCCGCCTGCGTGACTCGAACACGCGACCCCCGCATTACGAATGCGATGCTCTACCGACTGAGCTAAGGCGGCCCGCCAACCCAAAGGTGCGGCTGGCCGGGAAACTACGCATCCCGGCCTCTAACTGCAACAGGCCTTCCCGGCTTCCGGCGAAATGTCTTAATCGCGGCTTTCCGCAGAGATTTCCCGCCCCTCAGACCTGTTTTCCGCGCGGATGGGCGGCCTGATAGGTCTCCATCAGCTGACGCACATCCACCGCCGTATAGGTCTGGGTGGTGGAGAGCGAGGCATGGCCCAGGAGTTCCTGTACGCTTCGAAGATCGCCGCCGCCTTGCAGCAGATGCGTGGCGAAGGAGTGGCGAAGGGCATGCGGCGTGGCCCGCTCGGTGAGCCCCAGTTTGCCGCGCAGATTCTGCATCAGCCCCTGCGCCTCCCGCGGGCTCATGGCGTTGCCCCGCCGCGACAGGAACAGCGGCGCCGCTGGTGCCCCGCTGAAAGGAATTTTGCCGGCATAATCGTCGATCGCGTCGCGCACCACGCTTAAGACCGGCACCACCCGCTCCTTGCGGCCCTTACCCAGGATGGTCAGCGTTTCGCCCAAGGGCACGTCGCCGCGCTTTAACGACAACGCTTCGGACACACGCAGGCCTGCGCCGTAAAGAAGCGTCAGGAGCGCGGTATCGCGCGCGGCCAGCCATTCCACATTGTGCTCGCCCGCTTCGGCGATGGCGCGGGCCGCGTCGGCTTCGCTCAGCGGTCGCGGCAGACCACGCTTGATCCGGGGTGTGCGCACGGCGCGCGGCGCGGCATTTTCCAGAATGCCTTCACGGGCGAGAAATTTGTAGAAGCTGCGAATCGCCGCCAGCGCCCGTTGCACACCGCCCGCGCCCAGCCCTTCGCCACGCCGTGCCGCGATGAAAGCGCGGATATCGGCAGGGCGAAGTTTTGCCAGCGCGCTTTCGCTGACATTGCCGCCCAGATGCCCGCGCTGGAATCCCAAAAACCGCGAAACATCGTCACCATAGGCGCGCAAGGTGTTGGGACTGGCCCGCCGCTCGTGGCGAAGCGAGGAAAGCCAAAGTTTCTTCAATTCGTCCGGCGAACGCCCCATCGCCTGCCCGCTATATCACGTCTTGATGCTCACATTCGCCTTCTTGGCGTCGGCGATGAAGGCGGCAAGGCCCTTATCCGTCAAAGGATGCGAGATCAACTTCTTGAAGATCTCCGGCGGCATGGTGCCGACATCGGCGCCAGCCAATGCGCACTCGCGGACATGGCTGACGGTGCGGATCGAGGCGGCCAGCACTTCGGTCTTGAAGCCGTAATTGTCGTAGATGGCGCGGATGTCGCGGATCAGACCCATGCCATCTTCACCCACATCATCCACCCGGCCGATGAACGGCGAGATGAATGTCGCGCCCGCCTTGGCCGCCAGCATGGCCTGCACCGGCGAGAAGCACAGCGTGACATTGACCATCAACCCATCATCCGACAAAGCGCGGCAGGCTTTCAGCCCGTCCCAGGTCAGCGGCACCTTGATGGTGATGTTCTTGGCGATCTTGGCGACGGATTTGCCCTCTTTCATCATGCCGTCGAAATCGGTGGCCAGCACTTCGGCGCTGACCGAACCGGACACAACGCCACAAATCTCCTTCAGCACATCGGCATAGTCGCGCCCCGTCTTGGCGGCCAGGGACGGATTGGTGGTGACGCCATCCACAAGTCCGGTGGCCGCATATTCGCGGATTTCCGCCACATCGGCGGTATCGAGAAAGATTTTCATGATCGTTTCCGTGACCTTTTTGTTGACGGGCAAGTCGACTAGGCGCGAATGCTATCCCATGAGGCCGATCTCTTGAACCGGGCACGTTTCAAGCCGAAAACACCCATCCTGCCGCAGGCGGAATGCGCCGGTGTGCTGCTGCCTTTGCCGCTGGCAGGCGCCTATGATTACAAGCTCCCACGTGGGGTAAACGCACCGCGCGGCACCGTGGTTGCCGCGCCCCTGGGCAATCGCGAGAGCCTGGGCGTGGTGTGGGGT
>Ga0105240_10000887_pt1 | contig 53725 bp, 34 predicted proteins | sample KBSC54metaG_FD_80426 | JGI IMG/M metagenome (GOLD analysis project Ga0105240, IMG submission 80426) | Corn rhizosphere microbial communities from Kellogg Biological Station, Michigan, USA - KBS C5-4 metaG | ecosystem: Host-associated > Plants > Roots > Rhizosphere > Soil | place: Michigan, USA... | reverse complement strand
TGCCGCCCGTGCCGTTGCCGCCCGTGGCGCTGCCGCCCGAGCCGCTGCCGCCCGAGCCGCTACCGCCCGAGCCGGTTGCGCCGCCCGTCGCGTGCGCACCACCGGTGCCGACGCTCCCGCCGCTGCCGGTGACGCCGCCCGAGCCCACCGCTCCTCCCGAACCGACGTGCCCACCCGTGCCGGTGGCCCCTCCGCTGCCCCGTCCGCCCGAGCCCGTCGTTCCGCCCGCCCCACCGCCGCCCGAGCCACCGCAGGCCGACAACATCACCGCGCTCGCGAACATCACCGCAAACCCCATCTGCGCAAGGCCGGGCGTCGCAAGACCCAGCTTGGCAACGCCCACTCTCGCAAAGCCCACCTTCGATCGTGACATCGGTTCCCCCTTGATCTCTCGTCGGCGCCGCAACCCGGCGCACACGGCGCGGCCAATATAACCCTGTCTCCGACGGAGGACAGTCCACCCCCGCCCCCTTGTGTTCGGTGTCACATCAAACAACATGACGGGGGACGTGGACGACTTACCGCTTCGACACTGGCCGCGACGGACGCAGAAGGCGGTGGGGGACGGGGTCGGGTATCGTTGCGCGCGATGAAGGCAGTGGTCATTGCGCGCTTCGGAGGCCCCGAGGTCCTGGAGCTGCGCGAGGTGCCGACGCCCGTGGCGGAACGGGGCGAGGTGCGCGTGCGCGTGCGCGCCACCGCCGTCAATCGAGCCGATCTGCTCCAGCGCGCGGGGGCTTACCCGGCGCCGCCGGGCGCGCCGAAGGACATTCCCGGCCTCGAGTTCGCCGGTGAGATCGACGCCGTCGGCGGCGACGTCACGGAGCTGCCAGTCGACGCTCGCGTGATGGGCCTGTGCGGTGGCGGCGCCTACGCCGAGGCGGTGGTGGTGCCGGCGCGCGCGGTGGCGCGGATCCCGGAGCGCCTGTCGTTCACGGAGGCGGCGGCCGTGCCCGAGGCTTTCATCACAGCGTGGGACGCGCTGGTGGACCAGGCCTGCCTGGCGGCGGGCGAGACGCTATTGATTCCGGCGGTAGGCAGCGGCGTGGGCCTGGCGGCCCTGCAGATCGCGGTCGCCATCGGGGCGCGCGCCATCGGAACGGCGCGCACGGCCGACAAGCTGGAGCGCGCGCGCGCGTTCGGTCTGGTCGAGGGCGACGACATCGTCGTCTCCCACGGCGCGTTCGCGCCGGACGTGTTGCGGGCGACCGGCGGCCGCGGGGTCGATGTGGTGCTCGAGCTGGTCGGTGGCGACTACGTCGCCGAAGACCTGGCCTGCCTCGCCGAGAGGGGCCGCATCGTGCTGGTGGGGCTGATGGCGGGGCATCGCACGGACCTGGACCTGGGACAGCTGCTGCGCAAGCGCGCCCAGCTGATCGGCACGATGCTGCGGTCACGGCCCGTCGAGGAGAAGATCGCGGCCGTTCGAAAGCTGGAGCGCCACCTCGTGCCGCTGCTGGCGCGCGGCTCCTTGAAGCCGGTGGTGGACCGAACGTTCCCGCTGGCCGCGGCCGGCGAAGCCCACGCCCACATGGCCTCGAACGGCACCTTCGGGAAGATCGTCCTCACCGTCTGACGGTACGGCTTCGCCAGGGCGGCGCTACGACACCTTCGCGAACCGCTTCTCCGGCGGGATCGCCTCCAGGCGGTCGCGGTCCTGTATGGCGACCATCCACCCGGGGTACTCGGGGGGCAGCGCGCTGGCGGCCCCGATCAGCTCCAGCTGCGCCGGCGTCAGCTTCAGCTCGGCGGCGGCCAGGTTGTCGCGCAGCTGCTGTTCGTTGCGGGCGCCGATGATCACGCTGGTGGTGACCTTCTGCTCCAGCAGCCAGGCCAGGGCGACGCGCGCCACCGAGGCGCCTTGCTCCTTCGCCACCACGGCCAGCGCGTCCAGGGCCGACCAGCCGCGCGCCTCGTCGACGGGCGGGAAGTTGAAGCTCGAGCGCCGCGTGTCCTGGGGCTGCTTGTTCTCGCGCGTGAACTTGCCGCTCAGGAAGCCGCCCGCCAGCGGGCTCCACACCAGCAGGCCCACCCTCTCGGACTCCATCAGGGGCGCCAGCTCCCGCTCCAGATCGCGCCCCGCCACCGAGTAATACGCCTGCAGCGTCTCGAAGCGCGCCAGGCGGTCGCGCTCGCTGATCCCCAGCGCCTTCATCAGTTGCCAGCCCGCCAGGTTCGAGGCGCCGATGTAGCGGACCTTGCCCATGCGCACCAGATCATCCAGCGCGCGCAGCGTCTCTTCCCACGGGGTGTGCCGGTCGAACCCGTGAATCTGGTACAGGTCGACGTAGTCGGTGCCCAGGCGCCGCAGGCTGTTGTCGATGCCGTCCATGATGTGCCCGCGCGACAGGCCCACCTCGTTCGGGCCTTTTCCGACGCGGCCGCGCACCTTGGTCGCGACGACGACCTGCTTGCGGCGCGCGCCCAGCGCCTTGCCCAGGATCTCCTCGGCCATGCCGAACGAATACGTGTCGGCCGTGTCGAAGAAGTTGATGCCGGCGTCCAGGCACAGGTTCACCTGGCGCTCCGCCTCTTGCTGGGCCGTCTGTCCGATCGCCTTGTAGATGCCGTCGCCGCCGAACGTCATCGTCCCGAAACACAGCTCGGACACGCGCAGCCCGGTCCTCCCCAACGCGCGATAGTTCATGGTCGCCTCCTCCGTGATCGATGCAAGATGCCCGAACAGATCGCCCCAACATGGATCGCCGCGCCCGCCGCCGCACCAGGAAAGCGCGCCTTTGACGATGACCGGATCGCTCACTATGGTCGGCCCATGACCACGGCGGCGCCGTACGAGCTGTACTACTGGCCGACCATCCAGGGACGGGGCGAGCCGATCCGGCTGGCGTTCGAGGAGTCGGGGACGCCTTATCTGGACGTCGCGCGCAAGCCCGAGACAGAGGGCGGCGGCACGCCGGCGATCATGCGCTTCATCAAGGGAGAGGAGGCTGGCCTGGTGCCGCTGGCGCCGCCGTTCCTGAAGCACGGCGAGCTGGTCATCGCGCAGACCGCGAACATCCTGCAGTACCTGGCGCCCCGCCTGGGCCTGGTGCCCGACGACGAGGCGAGCCGGCTGCGCGCGAACCAGCTGATGCTGACGATCATGGACCTGATCGTCGAGACGCACGACGTGCATCACCCGATCGGGCCCGGCCTTTACTACGACGATCAGAAGGACGAGGCCCTGCGCACGGCGCCGCTGTTTCTGCGCGAGCGGCTGCCGAAGTTCCTGGGCTACTTCGAGCGGCTGCTGGTGAGGGACGGGCACCTGGTGTCGCCCGTGCTGTCGTACGTCGACCTGGCCGCGTTCCAGCTGATCGAGGGGCTGCGCTACGCCTTCCCGAAGACGATGTTCGCGTTCGAGCCGCGCGTGCCGCTGCTGTTCGCGCTGCACGCGCACGTGGCGGGACGGCCGCGCGTGGCCGCGTACCTGAAGTCCCCGCGGCGCGTGCGCTTCAACGAGCGCGGGATCTTCCGGAACTACCCCGAGCTGGATCTGGCGCCGAATCCCGACGTCCGCTTCTAGACCCGGGCGACGGGACGCGCGGGGATGCCGCCGCCGATGGGCGCTGGTCCCGAAATTCCGCGCGGAACGTTGTTGCCGGCGTCGCCGCGGCGGTGGCAGGATGACGTGGTGAGCGCACGACGGTCTTCCCACGCCGAGCTTTCGCTGGCGGATCTTCGCCGCCGCTATGTCGACGAAGAACGCCCGCTGCCCGCCACCGTCGAGGCGGCTCTGCGCGCCGATGACCGCGCGGGGGCGCGCGCCATCCTCGAGGCGGTCGAGCGCCGGCGCTACGCGAACCGCGCGGAAGGGCAGCGCCTGCGCACGATGCTGAAGTACGAGATGGCGCTGTGGGACGGCGGAACCGTGCACGTGGCGGGCGTGGACGAGGCGGGGATGAGCCCGCTGGCGGGCCCGGTCGCGGCGGCCGCCGTGATCTTCCCGCGCGGGGCGCGCCTGCCGGGCGTCGACGACTCGAAGAAGCTGGACGCACGCGAGCGCGAGCGCCTGGCGCCCGTGATCCGCGAGACGGCGCTGGCCTGGGCGGTGGCGTTCGCCGAGGTCGAGGAGATAGACCGCCTCAACATCTACTGGGCGGGGCTGCTGGCGATGCGGCGGGCCATCGCCGCCCTGGCGCGCGCGCCCGAGCACGTGCTGGTCGACGGCCGCCGCCTGCGCGGGCTGACGATCCCGCAGCAGCCGATCGTGAAGGGCGACGCGAAGAGCCTGTCGATCGCGGCCGCGTCGATCCTGGCCAAGACGGCCCGCGACGCACGCATGACCGAGCTGGACGGTGCCTATCCGGGGTACGGTTTCGCGCAGCACAAGGGCTACCCGGTGCGCGCGCACGTGGTGGCCCTGCGCAAGCTGGGCGCGTCGGACATCCACCGCCGCTCGTTCGCGCCGGTGCGCGAGACGCTGGGCCTGCCGCCCTTGCCACCCTGGCCCGAACCGGACGACTCGCGGGCCGATCCCGACGCCTGTCTGACCGCGTGACCTACGGCGCCGGATCCAGCGCGGACACCAGCGCGCCGATGTCGACCGGCTTCACCAGGTGGACGTCGAATCCGGCCGCCCGGCTCTCCGCGATGTCACGGTCGCGGCCGTAACCGGTGACCGCGATCAGGCGGGGCCGCTTGTCTGGGCCCTGCTTCCCTTCGTGCTGGGCGCGCACCTGGCGCGCCAGCTCGAAGCCGTCCATGACCGGCAGTCCGAGATCCAGGATGGCCACCTCGGCCGGAAATCCGCGCAGGTGGCGCAGCGCCGTGGGACCGTCGTGCGCCACCTGCACCTCGTGCCCCATCGAGCGCAGCAGCTCGGCCAGCATCTCGCCGGCGTCCTCGTTGTCGTCCACCACCAGGATGCGCTTGCCGGGCGCGGCGTGCGCCTCCACCTGGACCGGGGGCGCGGCCGGCATCTCCGCCGTCGCCAGGGCCGGCAGCCGTACCTCGAACTCGCTGCCCCGGCCCGGGCCCTCGCTGGCCGCCGACACGGTCCCGCCGTGCAGGCCCACGAAGCTCTTCACCAGCGCCAGGCCCAACCCCAGCCCGCCTTCGGGCCGCGCCACGGACTGGGCGCCTTGCACGAACAGGTCGAACACGTTGGGCAGCAGCTCGGCCGTGATGCCGCCGCCGTCGTCCCGCACGCGGATCACGATCGAGTCGCCCTCGCGCGCGGCGTTCACCCACACGCGCCCGCCCTCGGTCGTGTACTTGGCGGCGTTGTCCAGCAGGTTGGCGACCACCTGGGCCATGCGCATGGGGTCCGCGTTCAGGCGCAACCCCGTCCGCGGCACCGTCACCGTCAGGTGCTGCGCGCGCTGGGTCAGCAGCGGCGTGACCATCTCCACGGCCTTGTCGATGATGTCCGCGGCCTCGACGGGCTGCTTCGACAGGGAGATCAACCCCCGCGCCACCCGCGACACGTCCAGCAGATCGTCGACCAGTCGGCCCAGGTGCGCCACCTGGCGCTCGATCACGTCACGCTCGCGGGCCGATGACGGATCGCCGCGCAGCTTCATCAGCTGTACGGCCGTGCGGATGGGGGCCAGCGGGTTGCGCAGCTCGTGGCCCAGCATGGCCAGGAACTCGTCCTTGGAACGGCTCGCAGTCTCGGCGGCGGCCCGCGCCGCCCGCTCGTTGCGGAACAGGCCGGCCCGATCCAGCGCCTGCGAGCAGACGTCCGCCACCGTCGCCAGCAGCGAGCGATCGGTCGCCTCGAACGTCCGGCGCTCCGCGAAGCGAAGGCCCAGCACGCCCACCAGCTGGTCGCGCGCGACCAGCGGCAGCACCGCCGAAGCCTCGAAGCTCCCGCGCTGAACCTTGTCGGCCACCGCAGGGTACAGGCGGACGAGATCCTCGAAGCTCTCGAAGTAGAACGGGCTGCGCCGGCGCACCGCATCCGTGTGGGGAATGTGGACGTCCAGGCTCAGACGCTGCAGCTCGGGCGCCAGCCCGGCACCCTGGCTGCGATGGTCCAGCGCCTCCAGCTCGCGGCCGTTCCCGGTCAAAAGGAATACCGTCCCGCCGCTGGCGTTCACCGCGCTCGACGCCTCCCGCAGCACGACCGCCGCCACGTTCTCGGGGGTGGCGGCCTGGGACAGCGCGGCCGTCAGGCGCTGCAGGCGGCGCAGGCGCTCCTCGCTGGCGCGCAGCCGGTTCTCGGCGGCCTGCGCGGCCTCGCGCGCGGCCCGCTCGGCGATCAGGCGCCGCTCGTTCTCCTCGGCGTGGCGCTGCACGGTGAGATCGCGCGTGACCTTCGCGAAGCCCTCGACGGCGCCGTCGGGGCCGCGCAGCACCGTCAGCGAGCCTTGCATCCAGAAGCGCGTGCCGTCCTTGCGCATGCGCCAGCCCGTGACCTGGCGCGCGCCGTCGCGGAGCGCGTCGCCCAGCAGCGATCGCGGCACACCCGTCGCGCGGTCCTCGGGCGTGAAGAAGATCTCGTAGGGCTGCCCGATGATCTCGGCCGTGCTCCACCCCTTGATCCGGGCGGCGCCCGTGTTCCAGCTGGACACCCGACCCTGCCGATCGAGCATGAAGATGGCGCAATCACTGACGCTGTTGATCAGCAGTTGAAACTTCTGCTCGCTCGCGCGCAGGGCGTCGAGGGCGTGGTCCAGCTCGAGTCGATCGCGCACGGTCATCACGAACGTGGGCGCATCGCCTGCGCGCGTGGCGCCGAAGCACCACTCGATCGTGCGCTCTTGCCCATCGTGCGTCAGTCCCGGCAACTCGATCTGCACCAGATCGTCGGTCGCGCGCATGGGCGGCGCGTCCGGCTGTCGCAGGCGGGCGGGAATCAGCAGGTCGGTCGAACGGCCCCTCAGCTCGGCAGACTGATACCCGAACACGGCCGCGGCGCGCGCGTTGGCGTGAAGGATCTTGCGGGCGGCGTCGAAGGCGATCAGCGCCTCGGGCGTGGCGTCCAGCAGCGCGACCAGGCGCGCCGGTTCGGCCCGGAGCTCGCCCAGCACGCGATGGAGGGTCTCGCGGACACCGCTTCGCGGCGCGGACCCGTCTGCAGCCTTGGTTTCGACGCTCACGCTCTTCCCTGTTGTGGCCTGCCGCGAGCCAATCCGTCAACTGCCACGGTCGTCTCTGCTGTTTGAGGGCGGGCCGGCGCGTCGTGCCCGCCGTCCCATCGGGTTGCCTGCCTCGCCGCCGATGCTTACAGATTTTGGCATGAGGAACTTCAAGTGTGGCTTAGTCGGACTGCTGCTGCTGACTTTTGCGGCGCCCGCGGCGCAGGCAGCGGTGGTGATCGTACACAATGGTCCCCGCGACGCGCCGCCCCCCATCGTGGAAGAACATCCGGCGCCCCGGCGGGGGTACGTCTGGGTCGGCGGACACCATCGCTGGCACCGCCACCGCTACGAGTGGACGCACGGCCACTACGTGCGCGAGCGCCGCGGCTACGAGTACGTGCCCGGGCGGTGGGAACATCACGAGGACCACTACGACTGGTACGACGGAGAGTGGCACCCGCACCGCTGAGCCGGTCATCCTGCTGCAAAGCTCGGAGATGCAAAAGCTGAGTGCATGACCGGCGCCTACGCGTCGAGCAGCAGGGCGTCACGGTTCAGGCTCGCGTCCCGGGCAGACTCCGCCTAATCTCGGCGGTCGTGATGGCACGACGGTTGTAGGAACCGCCGCGACCAAGAGCGGTCGCCGCGCGTGAAGCGATGCGACGCGATCACGCAACCACGAACGGGGGATCAGGGATGGAGCTGCGCCGGAACGCCTGGGCATGGATTGGGTTGTTCTCGCCGCTGTTGTTCGTCGCCGCGTGCGGCTCCTCCGTCGGCATCAAGACGGGGGGCCAGGGTGGGACCGTCGGCAGCGGCGGCATCACGGCGACGGGCAGCGGGGGGCAAGGGACCGGAGGCGCCGCCAGCGGAGGCTCGGGCGGCGAGCCCGGTAGCGGCGGTACCGCGGGTGGCGGGGCAGGCGGCGAAGCGGCGAACGGCGGCGCCGCCGGCGGCGCTGCTGGAACCGACGTCGTGGCGTCCGGCGGCGGTGGCGAGGGTGGATCGCCCTCCGGCGGCCGCGGTGGGGGCGGGACGGCCGGCGGCGCGGGCGCGGCCGGCAGCATGGCGGGCGCGGGAGGGGCGGCAGGCAGCGGCGTGGCCGGTAACCCCGGCGGTGGCGGCGGCGCCGGCACGGCTGGCACGACAGCAACGGGCGGCGCCGGCGGCGGTCCGGGCGGAGGCTCCGGCGCGGCCGGGGCCGGCGGTCACGGCAGGGCGTCGGCGAACAAGCTGGACCTGCTGTTCATGATCGATGACTCGAACTCGATGCATCCGCTGCAGCAGAAGCTGGTGACCGCGTTTCCCTCGATCCTGGAGCCCTTCAAGAGCAACCCGCTGACGGGGCAGCCGGTGGATTTGCACGTCGCGGTCGTGTCGTCGTCGATGGGCGGCGGCGCCTGGGCCAACGTCAACCAGTGCGCCGACGGCATGCACCCGGGCGACGATGAGGGCACCTTCCAGCAAGGGCCGGGCGGCGCGCGCAGCGGGACGTGCCCGTCGCTGAATGCCGGTGAGACCTACCTGAGCACCGGCGACGGCGTCTCCACGTCGCCGAACTTCACCGGCGCGCTCGGTGATGCGTTCGCCTGCATGGCGCTGCTGGGCGACAGCGGCTGCGGCTTCGAGAGCCAGTTCCGCTCGGTGCAAATGGCGCTGATGCGCGCGGCGCTGCCCAAGGGGTTGGCGCCCGGCGGCGATCCCGACAACGGCGGCTTCCTGCGCCCCGACGCGCGGCTGGCCGTGGTCATGCTGACGAACGAGGACGACTGCTCGGTGCCGCCGACCTCGCTGCTGCTGGATCCCGGCGTCAACACGGTCTCGGATCCGACGGGCCTGGGCGCGCTGCAGTCCTATCGCTGCAACGAGTTCGGGCACCTGTGCGCCGATCCGGCCGGCGGCAGCGGCCCGAAGGTGCCGCCCCCGCACACGGTGGGCCTCGGCGTGTCGGTGACGCTGGACGCGTGCGTGTCCGCCGAGGACCAGGGCAAGGTCGAAACGGTCGTCGATCCCGGGGGCACCCCCGATCCCACCATGGGCCACCTGATCACGGTCGCGTCGTTCATCGATTTTCTGAAGGGGCTGAAGGCCGACCCGCGCGACGTCTTCGTCGCCGCGCTGGACGGCCCCTCCACGCCTTACATCGTCACCGGGGCCGTGAACCAGGCGGCCGGCAGCGAGGTGGATCCCCTGGTCGAGCACTCGTGCACGCAGATGCTGGGCGTTGACCTGGTATACGCGGATCCCGCGGTGCGCATCAACCAGTGGGTGACGGCGTTCGGCGCGAACGGGTTCACGCAGAGCATCTGCGATCCCGACCTGCACGGCATCTTCGACATGCTGGCGGCCGCCGTACACGGAGATTGATCAGCGGCCGGGTCGACCCCGGATCCGGTAAAAGGCGGCATGCACCGTCGCGTGGCCATGCTGTTGTTCGCGGCAGGGTGGGGCGCCAACCACTTCTCCACGCTGCTGGTCGTCTACCGGCGCGACCTGGGACTGTCGCCGTCCGCGCTGGGCATCCTCTTCGGCGCCTACGCGCTGGGCCTGGTGCCGGGCCTGATCCTGGCGGGGCGCGCCTCGGATCGCTGGGGCCGGCGGGCGCTGGTGCTTCCGGCCAGCGCGGTGGCGCTGCTGGGCAGCGCCACGCTGGCGTTCGGCACGCGTGGGTTCGGCGTGCTGCTGGCGGGCCGTCTGGTGTACGGCCTGGGCATGGGCGCCGTCATGAGCCCGGGCAGCGTCTGGCTGCAAGAGCTGTCGCCGCCGGGCTCGGGGCCGCGGCGCGCGACGCTGGCGCTGTCGGCGGGGTTCGGCCTGGGCCCCGTGGTCTCGGGCGCCATCGCCGAGCTGGCGCCGGCGCCCATGGTGCTGCCGTACGTCGTGTGCGGGCTGGTCATGCTGATGGCGGTGGCGGCCGCGCGCGCGGTCCCCGAGACGGTGCGGCGCGCGCGTGACGCCGCCGGCAGCGCGGCCGCCATCGCTCGGGTCCGGCCCGGGGACCTGCGCGTGCTGCTCGAGTTGCTGCCGATCGCGCCCTGGGCGTTCGGCGTCGTGTCCGTCACGCTGGCGATCTTGCCGGGGCTGATGCGGCCGCTGGTGTCGCGGCCGGTGCTGTATTCGGGGTTCGTGATCTTCGTGTCCCTGGCGGCCAGCGTGCTGGTGCAGCCGTTCGTACGGCGACTGGGACGGTACGCCGAGCTGTGGGGTCTGGGCGTCGCGGCGCTGGGCATCCTGCTGGGCGCGCACGCGGTGGCGGTCGCCTCACCGGCGCTGGTGTTCGCCGTCGCGCCGCTGGTCGGCTTCGGCTACGGCGTGGTGATGACGGCGGGCCTGGGCGAGGTGGCGGCGCGCGTGCCGCGGCAGGCGCGCGGGACGGCGGTGGGCATCTACTACGTGCTGACGTACGTCGGCTTCGCGCTGCCCTTCGCGCACGCGAAGCTGGCGAAGGGGTGGGGCGATCGGGGCACGCTGCGCGCGACAGCGCTCCTGGCGGTGGCCTGCCTGCTGGCGCGCGCCGCCGTCGCGCTGGGCGCGCGCCGCCGCCGCGCCTGAGCGCGCCCCCGTCACGCGTAGGCCTCGCCAGCGCAACGCGGGTGTCAGCGCCCCCGTCGACGCGAAGGCCTCGCCAGCGTAACGCGGGTGTCTCCGCCGCCGCCGTCGGGAAGGCCGCGTCAGCGCAGCGTGCGCGCCAGCTCGGCCGCTTCCTTCTTCGCCCGTCGCTCGTCCGGCGGGTCGTAGCGGTTGCCGGGCGCCGCCGCGATCTCCGCCAGCAGCGCCTTGGCAGCGGCCGGCCGATCCTCGTCGATGGCGATGCGCGCCAGGTACAGCCTGGCGCGCAGGTTCGCCGGGTTGAGCTGCAGCGCTCGCTCCAGCTCGCGCGACGCCCGGGCCCGGTCACGCTTGGGCCAGGGCAGCTCGAGGTAGTAGGCCGCCCACACGACGGGGATGTTGCCGTGGTCGTACCGGACGTCCAGCGCCGTGGCCCGCTCGAGCGGCCGCTTGAACTTGCCCTCGATGCCGTTGGCCAGCGCGCGCACCACCCCCATGCCGTCGGCGTAGCTGCCGATGCTCAGCGCGGCCCAGTAGTGCCCCGCCACGTCGTTCGCGTTCGCGGCGATCGCTCGCTCGGCCAGGTCGTAGGCCTGCTTGCCCATCCGCGAGCGCTCGTCGGCGGGGCGCGACGGATCGTCGCTGTCCGTGAACAGCACGCGCGCCGCGCGCCACAGCACCGCGTAGTCGTTCGGCGCGGCTGCCAGGGCCGCGTCGGCGAGGCGGCGCGCCTCGCGCTGGGCCTGCGGGTCGTCGCGCCGCGCGTGCAGCTCGTCGAGGCGCGCCAGGGCCGCCGCATCGTGCGGTGTCGGGGCAGGGGGCGGCGGCGGGGGGGCTGTCACGGCGGCGGGGGTCGAGGCCAGCAACAGCAGGAGCAAGGGCGCGACTGGCATGGACGCGGGCATTCTATCGCGGCGGGGGCGGACGGGGGACCTGGCGTGCCGGCGCGGGCAGCGGGCGCGCCGCCGCTGCGATAGGGTCCGCAGCATGCCGACGCCGCCCGCGCCTCACGCGCCCACCCTCGACGGCCTGATCACGGACCTGCGCCGCTTCGTCGCCGAGCGCGACTGGCAGCAGTTCCACGACCCGAAGAACCTGGCCATGCTGGTGGCCAAGGCGGGCGAGCTGGTGGCCGAGTACCGCTGGGTGAAGGGCGACGCGGCCGACGCCCATTCACGCGAGCCCGCGGCGCGCGCCCGCATCGCGGCCGAGATCGCCGACGTCGGGATCGCGCTGGTGCTGCTGTGCGATCGCATCGGCCTGGATCTGCCCCAGGCAATGGCGGACAAGCTGGCGCGCAACGCCGAGCGCTACCCGGTCGCTACCTCCCGCGGCCGGGCCGAGCGCCCCGAGCCGACCTGAGCGGCCGGCGCCGCCCCCGACGGCTACGGCTTGATCGACAGCAGCTCGATGTCGAACACCAGCGGACCGGCGGGCGCGCCCGCCCGGGCGGGCTTGTCGCCGTAGGCCAGGTTCCCGGGAATCCAGAACCGGGCCTTGTCGCCGACCACCATCAGCTGCACGCCCTCGGTCCATCCCTTGATCACGCCGTCCAGCGGGAACGAGGTGGGCTGCCCGCGCGTCACCGAGCTGTCGAACATCTTGCCGTCGGGCGTCCAGCCGCTGTAGTGCACCTCGACTGTGTTCTCGGCCTTGGGGTGCTCCTTGCCCTTGCCGTGCCTCAGGATCTTGTACGACAGGCCGGACGCGGTCTTCTTCGCGTCCTTGGGCGGCGCCTCGACGTCCTCGGGGACGTGGGGCGGCTCGGGCATGCTGACGAAGTCGATCAGCTTGACGTCGAAGACCAGCATGCCGGCGGGCGCGCCCGGGCGGGTGGGATGTTCGCCGTAGGCCAGCTCGGCAGGGATCCAGAAGCGGCGCTTCTCGCCCTTCACCATCAGCTGGACACCCTCGGTCCAGCCCTTGATGACCTGGTCCAGGGGGAACCTCGCGGGGACACCGCGCGTGACGGAGCTGTCGAACATCTTGCCGTCGGGCGTCCAGCCCGTGTAGTCGACCGTGACGTGGTCGAACGGCCCGGGGTGGGCGGTGCCCTTGCCCTTGACCAGCACGCGCGACGCCAGACCGCTGGGGGTTTTCTTCGCGCTGGCAGGGGCCTCGGCCACGTCGCTGGGAACGGCGGGAGCGGCCGGGGGCGGCGCCGACGGCAGCGGCTCGATCGGCTCGGCCGCGGCGGGCGAATCGGCGGCCCGGGCCTGACCGCTGGCCATCGTGAAGCACGACGCCACGGCGGCGATGGCCAGGGCGGTGCGCGAGGCGGTGAGACGACGGAATGTCGTGGCGGGCGGGGTCATGATCAGGCCCCATACCACAACCACCCGGTCGCCGGAACATACGCGTCGCGACCCGCGAGCAGACCGATCGGGACGTGACCGACGCGGTTACAGGCGGAACGAGTTCTTGCGAACCACCTGCGCGTTCAGGTACGTGGCGAACGCGCTCCAGGCCAGGTAGGGCATCATCAGCGCGGCCGCGGGGCGATCGATCTTGCGCGCGGTCAGGCTGTACGCCGCGATCGTGGGGACCATCGCCCCCGCCACCACCGCCGAGGCCTTGGGCTGGTGGGCGCCGAAGAACAGGGGCGACCAGGAGGCGTTGAGCGCCAGCTGCGCGGCCCACAGTCCCAGCGCGCGCGAGCGCTGGGGCGACGGCGGCTGCGACCAGACACGGTAGCCCGAGAAGGCGATGCAGCCGTAAAGGAACGTCCAGACGGGAGCGAACACCGCCGGCGGCGGATTCGCCTTCGACTTCAGGAGCGTCCGGTACCAGACCTTCCGCTTCGACGCCCCCGCGCCCAGCGCGCTGGCGCCGAAGGTCAAACCACCGAAGATCGCGGCGGCGAGGATCCGGCTGGCCCGCGAGCGGGGCGTTCTGGCGGAGGCGCCGGCACCGGAGGTTTGGGCGCGCGCCGGAGCGGGATCCGTCATCGAGCTACGAGAGCGCGGCGAGCGCGGCCCGCGCTGGGCATCCTGGACGCCGTTCTGGGTGGCAAAGCGTCCTCCCTCCATGGTCCATGTGTTCATGTCCCGTCCGGGTTCAAAGGTCGTGCCCCACCCCGGCGGCCGAAAACCCAAGGATTTCAAGAGGGCTTCGGGCGCCGCGTTACCGTCTGCAGGCGTCCCCGCGGGACACGTCACCCTGGACGGCGCGCGCCCCTCGGGTTACTGTCCCGCCCCCGATACATGGCCGTGCCAGTTGGGAAACAATTTCTTGACTCACAGGTGGCCGGTCATGCGTTAAAGTGCCCCTCGCTCTCACAGGCGGGCCGCCCCCCGTCCCTCACGAAACACAACATCTCCTAGCTCGAAAGGATTCTCACGTGTTCAAAAAATTCGCCGGTTCTTTGGTGGTGGTCTCGGTTGCAGCGGTGTCGCTCGTCTTCCTCGCGAACGGTTGCAGTGACGACAGCAACGGCAACCCGGGCACGGGCGGCGCTGGCGGTCACGCGACTGGCGGCGCGGGTGGTCACGGCACCGGTGGCGCGGGTGGCGGTACCGGCGGAACGGGCGGCGTAGCCGCTGGCGGCGCTGGTGGTCACGCGACGGGCGGCGCTGGTGGCAGCGCGACGGGTGGCGCTGGTGGCAGCGCGACGGGCGGCGCTGGTGGCAGCGCGACGGGTGGCGCTGGTGGCAGCGCGACGGGCGGCGCTGGCGGCAGCGCGACGGGCGGCGCTGGTGGCAGCGCGACGGGTGGCGCTGGTGGTCACACTGGCAGCGCTGGCGGTCATGCGACGGGCGGCGCTGGTGGTCACACCGGCGGCGCTGGTGGTCACGCCACGGGCGGCGCGGGCGGCGAGACCGGCGGAACGGCCGGCTCGGCTGGCGGAACGGCCGGCTCGGCCGGTGGCTCGGCGGGCTCCTCCGCGGGCGGCGAGGCCGGCAGCTCGGCCGGTTCGTCTGGCACCGCGGGCAACGGTGGTAACGGCGGCGCCGGCGGCGCTTAAGCCGAAGCTCGCTCCATAGACGGAAGAGGGGGCCCACCGGGGCCCCTTTTTCTTTTGGGCGTCGTCCGTCCGGCTGCAGCGCCTTCCGCTGCAGCCGACTGACGCTAGATTTCGCGCCGTGAGCCCTGCGCGACCTGGTGGTTTGACGGACGTGATCGTTCGCGGCGGCCCGCGGCTGCTGCTGGTCGGCATCAACCCGGGACGGCGGTCGGGCGAGGTTGGCCACCACTTCGCCGGTAACGGAAATCCGTTCTGGAGGCTGCTGCACGCGTCCGGCTTGACGCCGTCCCTGCTGACGTACGCCGAGGATCGCCGGCTGGCCGAGTTCGGCATCGCGCTGACGAACCTGTGTCCGCGGACCACGCGGACGGCCGCCGAGCTGACGCGGGCCGAGTTGGTGCGCGGGCGGGTGACACTGGCGCGGAAGATCGCGCGCTGGCGACCGGCCGTCGTGGCGTTCGTGGGCGTCAGCCTGTACCGCTTCTACTTCGACGTGACGACGGGCCCCGGCCCGGGCGTGAAGCCCGAGACGATCGGCGGCGCGCGCGTCTTCGTCGTGCCGAATCCCAGCGGCTTGAATGCCAGCTTTCCGGGATTCGCGCACAAGCTGCCCTGGTATCGGGAGCTATCCGCCTTCGTGGACGTAATTGCTCCGGCGCGAACGACCCCGGAATGAAGTTAAACTCGCCCTCGAGATGGTCACCGAAACCCGCGAGCTGACCGTCTTCCACTGCGTGATCCGCCATGGCAGCTACGCGAAGGCGGCCGAGGAGCTGGGGCTCACGCCGTCAGGGGTCAGCCGCCTGGTCTCGCGGCTGGAATCCCGGCTGGGCGCGCGCCTGGTGAACCGGACCACGCGCAAGCTGTCCCTGACGGAGGCGGGCGCGACGTTTCACACGCGCACGGCGCAGGTGCTGGTGGATCTGGCCGAGGCCGAGGCCGAGGTCCAGGAAGTCACGTTGAAGCCGCGCGGGCGCCTGCGCATGACGGCGCCCGTCGTGTTCGGTCAGCTGTACGTGGCGCCGCTGCTGCCGCAGCTGTTTTCCCGCTACCCGGACCTGACGCTCGAGCTGGCCCTGTCGGATCGCTTCGTGGATCTCATCGACGAGGGGATGGACCTGGCGGTGCGCATCGGCACGCTGGGGGACTCGCGCCTGATCGCGCGGCGGCTGTGCACCAGCCGGCGCATGCTGGTGGCGTCCGAGTCTTATCTGAAGAAACGCGGCTCGCCGAAGACCCTGGCCGACATCGCCAGCAAGCACGACTGCATCCTGTTCACCGGGCTGCCCCGGCCGCGGGAGTGGAACCTGCGTGGCCCCGAGGGGCCCGTCAGCATCGCCGTGTCGGGCCGCCTGGCCTCGAACAATATCGACGCGATCGTGTGCGCCGCGAAGAACGGACTGGGCATCGCGCTCGGCTCGACCATGGCCGTCGGTGGCGCGCTGCTGGCGGGGGACCTGGTGCGCGTGCTGCCCCAGTACGAGTTCGAGCCCACCGCCATCTTCGCGGTCTATCCATCGGCCCGCCAGCTTTCGTCCAAGGTGCGCGCCGCCGTGGACTTCTTCAGCGAGAGCCTGCGCGATCCGCCGCCCTGGGACGTTCGCCTGGATGGACGCGTCCCCGGCTTTCACGTCCCGCCCCAGCCCGCGCCGCCACCCGCCGGGCGACGCTGACTTCCCGGGACTGGAACACTGCCCGCCCTGCAGCGCTGGCGTAAGCTGCCCGTCATGAGCGCCGGTTCCGAGGTCCGGGTGCGCGACCTGGTGGTCCGCTTCGGCGAGACCATCGCGGTCGACCGCGTCGACCTGACGGTGGCCGCGGGCGAGCTGTTCCTGCTGCTGGGGCCGAGCGGCTGCGGCAAGACGACGCTGCTGCGGTCGATCGCCGGGTTCAACATACCCGAATCGGGGAGCATTCACTTCGGCGGCGAGGACGTGACCCGGCTGCCCGCGCACGCCCGCAACGCCGGGATGGTGTTCCAGAGCTTCGCGCTGTGGCCGCACCTCAGCGTGGCCGAGAACGTCGCCTTCGGGCTGCGTGAGCGCAAGGTCCCGCGGCGCGAGGTCGACGCGCAGGTGGCGGCGGCGCTGGCCTCCACGAAGCTGGAGGGATTCGGCCCGCGCCGCATCGACCAGCTGTCGGGCGGCGAGCAGCAGCGGGTGGCGCTGGCGCGCGCGCTGGTGGTGCGGCCGCGCTGTCTGTTGCTGGACGAGCCGCTGTCGAACCTGGACGCGAAGCTGCGACATTCGATGCGCGACGAGATCCGGCGCATCTGCAAGGAGCACGGCCTGACGGCGCTGTACGTGACGCACGATCAGAAAGAGGCGCTGGCCGTCGCCGATCGCATCGGCGTGATGCGGTCGGGGAAGATCCTGCAGGTGGGCACGCCCAGCGAGATCTACCGCCGCCCGCGCTCGGTCGCGGTGGCCGCTTTCGTGGGCGCCACGAACCTGATCGAAGGCCGCGTGGCCCAGGTGAACGACGACGGCGCCACCGTCGACACCACGCTGGGGCGATGGGTGGCGGCGCCGGACGCCGCCTTTCGACCGGCGGCGGGCGCCAAGGTCTGGCTGTCGGTGCGGCCCGAGACGTTCCGCTGGCGCGTCGACCCGTCGGGGCCCAACGTGGTGCGCGGCCGGCGCGAGAGCGTCGTCTATCTGGGCGAGCTGGCGGAGCACCTGGTGCGGGTGGGCGAACGCGGCCTGGCGGTGTTCGAGCTGAACCCGGCGGCCGGTCCGGGCGCCGACGCCGAGGTCGCGCTGCAGGTCGATCGCAGCGACGTCGTGCTGCTGCCGTACGAGGAAGCGGAGGCGGCGCGGACGTGAGCCGCCGCGTCCCGCCCTGGCTGGTGCCACTGGCGTGCTTGCTCGCCATCCTGGCCCTGCCTTTCATCGCGAAGTACTCGGCACGGCGCGCGCCGCGCGGCGGGCAAGCGTCCCTGTCGTCGGGCGTCGCCCGGGAGACGCTGGTCATCCTGACGCCCCACAACGAGGCCATCCGGCACGAGTTCACCGAGGCGTTCGCGGCCTTCATGGCGGGCCAGGGCCGTCAGGTGCAGATCGATTGGCGCAGTCCCGGCGGCGGCAGCGAGATCAACCGCCTGCTGGCGGCCGAGTACGCCGCGTCCTTCGAGCGCTACTGGACCGGCGCGCTGGGCCGGCGCTGGTCCAGCCACGCCAGCGGCGGCTTCGCGGCCGATGCGCCGCCCGGCGCGCCGCCCGACCCCGAGGCCGCGGAGGCGCGTCGCGCTTTTCTCGACTCGAACGTCGGCTGCGGCATCGATCTGCTGTTCGGCGGCGGCAGCGTGGACGCGCAGCTGCACGCCAGCGCCGGCCGCCTGGTCGACGCCGGCGTCGTGAAGGCGCACCCCCAGCTGTTCGGCGACGCCGGCATCCCCGCGGTGGTGGGCGGCGAGGCGTTCTGGGATCGGGGCGGGCGCTGGCTGGGCGTCTGCCTCTCGGGCTTCGGAATCTGCGTGAACCGGGACGTGATCGCGCGGCTGGGTGTGCCGGGGCTGCCCTCGTCCTGGTCGTCGCTCGCCGATCCGCTGTACTTCGGACAGCTGGGCCTCGCCGATCCCGGCAAGAGCGGCACCGCGGTGAAGACGTTCGAGATGATCATCCAGGAGCAGATGCAGCAGGTCCGCCGGCGTGCCGAGGCCGACGGCGTCGCCGCCGCCAGGCTGGACGACGTGGCGGTGCACGAAGGCTGGCTGGCGGGCCTGCGCCTGATCCGCCGCCTGGCCGCGAACGCGCGCTACTTCAGCGACGCGGCGTCGCGCGTGCCCGTCGACGTCGCCACCGGCGACGCGGCCGCCGGCATGTGCATCGACTTCTACGGCCGCTTCCAGAGCGACGTCACGGCCGCCGCCCAGGATCCCGAGGGCGGCCGGGCGGTCCCGCGCATGGACTTCGTGATGCCGAAGACCGGCACGTCGATCGGCGCCGACACGATCGGCTTGCTGCGCGGGGCGCCCCATCGCGAGCTGGCCGTGGCCTTCATCGAGTTCGTGCTGTCCGAGGCGGGCCAGAAGATCTGGAGCTTTCGCAAAGGCGCGCCCGGCGGGCCGCGGACGTATGCCTTGCAACGGCTGCCCATCCTGCCGGCGCTGTACGCGCCCCAGTACGACGCCTACCGCGCTGACCGCGACACGCACCCCTACGCGCCCAACCACCAGTTCGTCTATCACGAGGCCTGGACCGGGCCGCTGTTCCGCGCCATCGCCTTCGTGGTGCGCGTGATGTGCGTCGATCCCGCGCCCGAACTGCGCGACGCCTACCAGGCGCTGGCGCAGGCCGGCTTCCCGCCCGAGGCCACGGCGCTGTTCGACGACGTCTCGGCCGTCGCCTACGAGACGGTGAAGGGGCCGCTGCGGGCGGCGCTGCGCGCGCCGAACGCGCTGGACGAGGTGACCTGGTCCAACCGCCTGGTGCGCCAGTTCCGGGACCAGTACCGTGAGGTGGTCAGGCTGGCCCGGCAGAGCCAGGCACAGGCGACCCAGGGCGGGGGCGCCCGCTGATGCGCCGCGGTTGGCTGTCCGAGCTGTTCCCCAGCCTGTTCGCGCTGCTGCTGGCGCTGTTCCTGTTCTGGCCGCTGGTCGAGAGCGTGCGCGGCGCCTTCTTCGACGCGCGCGACACCGCCAGCTTCGGTTACGTGCTGGGGGTTTTCCGCAACCCCGTGCTGGTCGAGGGCTTCGGGAACGCGCTGCTGGTGGCCGTGGGCAGCACCGCGGTGGCGGCCACGCTGGGCGTGGGGGCGGCCTGGCTGTGCGATCGCTACGACTTCCCCGCGCGGCGGCTGTTCGTGACGCTGGTGCCGCTGCCGCTGATCGTGCCGCCGTTCGTGGGCGCCATCGGCGTCAAGCAGCTGTTCGGACAGGCTGGCGCGTTCAACGCCCTGCTGGCCCACCTGCACCTCCTCGACCCGGCGCACGCGACGGACTGGCTGCGACGCGGGCGACTGGCCACCGTCGTCGCGCTGACGGCGCTGCACCTCTACCCCATCGTCTACTTCAACGTGTCGGCCTCGCTGGCCAGCCTGAACGTCGAGATGGAGGAGGCGGCGCGCAGCCTGGGCTGTCGCGGCGCGCGCACGTTCTGGAAGATCACGCTGCCCCTGCTGACGCCCAGCCTGTTCGGCGCCTGCAGCATCGTCTTCATCGGCGGGCTGACCGAGCTGGGCGTGCCGCTGGTCTGCGACTTCACGCGCATCACGTCGGTGCAGATCTTCTCGGGGCTGAAGGATCTGGGGCGAAACCCCACCGTGCACGCGCTGGTGATGATCGTGCTGGTGGGGACGGTGACGTTCTACGCGGCGGCGCGCCTGCTGGTGCGCCAGCGCAACGCCGTCACGCAGAAGGGCGCGCGGCGGCGGCACCGTGACCGCCTGAGGCCGGCCGGCGCGGTGGCCGCCGTCGTCGCGCTGGGCGCGCTGGTGGTGACGGCGGCGTTGCCAAACATCAGCGTGGTGCTGGTGGCGTTCGCGCGCGACTGGTACGGCACCGTGCTGCCCTCGCACTTCACGCTCGACCACTTCCGGGCGGCGCTGGGCCACGAGATGGTGGTCTCGTCGATCGGCAACAGCCTGCGCTACGTGATGCTGTCCACCGCCGCCGATCTGTTGCTGGGCACGGGGATCGCATGGGTGGTGGTGCGGCGGCGCTCGCGCGCGGCGCGGCTGCTCGACGCGGCCTCGATGTTGCCGCTGGCGGTGCCGGGACTGGTGATGGCGTTCGGCTACCTCGCCCTCACGCGCGAGGGGCGGCCGCTGGCGTTCCTGAACCCGGTGCGCGATCCCACCGCGCTGCTGGTCATCGCGTACACCATCCGCCGCCTGCCGTTCATCGTCCGCTCGGCGGTGGCGGGACTGGAGCAGATCGACGTGGCGCTGGAGGACGCCGCCGCCAGCCTGGGCGCCGGCCGCGCGCGCGTGGTGCTGCGGGTGACGCTGCCCCTGTTGCTCTCGCACCTGCTGGCGGGCGGCATCTTCGCCTTCGCGCTGTCGATGCTGGAGGTGTCGGATTCGCTGATCCTGGCGCAGCGTCAGGCGACGTTCCCCATCACCAAGGCCATCTACGAGCTGTTCCAGTTGCTGGGCGACGGGCGGCAGGTGGCGGCGGCGCTGGGCGTGTGGGCGATGCTGTTCCTGGCGGCCGCCATCGCCTTCGCCCGCGGCGTGATGGGCCGCCGCATGGGGGGCATCTTTCGCCTCTGAGCGCCGCGATCCCGGGGCGGCGTGCAGGACGTCGTCGCGTGGCGGCGCGGCCCGCGACAGTTGACAGCGGCGCGCGCGGTCCCGTACCTTCTATTCATCTTGACCCTGGTGACCTCGCGTCTGTCTCGCCGCTGGTGGTGGCCGCTCGATAGCGGCTCTCCCGGCGTGCGTTCGCGATAACCAAGGTCGACCACGCAAGCAGAGCCGCCCCGGAGGTGGCTCTTGAGATGCGTGGTGCGTTTCCCGGGTCGCCTCCCTTCGGTTCGAAGGAGACGACACGATGGAGACGAGATCGGCATTCATGACGGCGGGCGGTGTGGGCATCGCCCGCGCCGTCACCGAGCTGCCCTACGGGGACGCGACGGCGGACGTGCTGGCGGCGCTGGATCAGCGGCGCGGCGTGCTGCTGGGCTCGTCGTACGAGTATCCGGGCCGCTACGCGCGCTACGACCTGGCCTTCGCCGATCCCCCGCTGGTGATCGAGGCGCGGGGGCGGCGGACGCGGCTGGCGGCCCTGAACGCCCGGGGACAGGTGCTGCTGCCGGCGCTGGCGGCGGCGCTGGCGCCGCTGCCCGAGGTCGCGGCGCTGGACGCGGATCAGCCGGCGGGAACGCTGGACGTGCACCTGCATCCGTCCAGCAGCGCCTTCGCGGAAGAGGAGCGGAGCCGCCAGCCCAGCGTGTTCTCGGCGCTGCGCGCGCTCCTGAAGCTGTTCGCCTGCGACGATCCCCACCTGGGCCTGTACGGCGCGTTCGGCTACGACCTGGCGCTGCAGTTCGAGCCCCTGCGGCTGCGGGCGCCGCGCGCCGACGACGCGCGCGACCTGGTCCTGTACTTTCCCGACGAGGTGATCGCGGTGGATCACCGGCGGGAGAGCGCGCAGCGGATCCGCTACGACTTCTCGTACGCGGGCCGCAGCACGGCGGCGCTGCCGCGCGGGCCTGTTCTGGGCGGTGGCGCGGCCCGCCCGACGCCCGTGCCGGCGCCGGTGGCGCCCGGCGCCTTCGCGCACGTCGTGCGGCAGGCGAAGCAGCACTTCCGCCGCGGCGATCTCTTCGAGGTGACGCCCAGCTACACGATGCGCGAGCGCTGCACCACCGCCCCGTCCGAGCTGTACCGGCGGCTGCGCGCGCGCAACCCCGCGCCGTACGGCTTCCTCATGAACCTGGGCGACGGCGAGCACCTGATCGGCGCGTCGCCCGAGATGTACGTGCGCGTGCAGGGGGACCGCGTCGAGACCTGTCCCATCGCGGGGACCATCGCGCGCGGGGCCACGCCGCTGGGGGACGCCGAGCAGATCCGCCGCCTGCTGGACTCGCGCAAGGACGAGGCCGAGCTGACCATGTGCACCGACGTCGACCGCAACGACAAGTCGCGCGTGTGCGTGCCCGGCTCGGTGCGCGTGCTCGGCCGCCGTCAGATCGAGGTCTACTCGCGGTTGATCCACACGGTGGATCACGTGGAGGGGCGCCTGCGGCCGGGGTTCGACGCGCTGGACGCCTTCCTGACCCACACCTGGGCGGTCACGGTGACCGGCGCGCCGAAGATCGCCGCCAGGCAGTTCATCGAGGATCACGAGGCGGACGCGCGCCGGTGGTACGGGGGCGCCGTGGGGCGCCTGGGCGTGAACGGACAGCTGAGCACGGGCATCACGCTGCGCACGATCCGCCTGCAAGACGGCGTCGCGGAGGTGCGGGTGGGGGCGACGCTGCTCAGCGATTCCGAGCCCGACGAGGAGGAGCGAGAGACGCAGCTGAAGGCGTCCGCGCTGCTGGACGTGCTGCGCCGGCCGGTCGCCGTCGAGCGCGTCGAGCCTCCGGGGGCGGTGGCGAGGGGGGCGCGGCGGCCCCGCGTGCTGGTCGTCGATCACGCGGACTCGTTCGTGCACACGCTGGGCAGCTATTTCCGCCAGGCGGGCGCCGACGTGGTCACCCGGCGCGCCGGGATGCCCCCGGCGGTGCTGCAGCAGGTGCTGGACGGTGATCGCCCCGATCTGCTGGTGCTGTCGCCCGGGCCGGGGCGCCCCAGCGACTTCGCCATGTCGGCGCTGCTGGACGCGGCCATCGCGCGGCGGATCCCCGTGTTCGGCGTCTGTCTGGGGCTGCAGGGGATGGTCGAGCACTTCGGGGGGCGGCTGCACGTGCTCGACGAGCCGATGCACGGCAAGCCGTCGCCGGTCGTGGCGCGGGCGGGCCGGCTGTTCAGCGGGCTGCCGACCCGCTTCCAGGCGGGCCGGTACCACTCGCTGCACGCGCGCGTCGCCGAGGTGCCGGCGGCGCTGGAGGTCACGGCCGCGACGGAGGACGGCGTGGTGATGGCGATCGAGCACCGCACGCTGCCGCTGTCGGCGGTGCAATTTCACCCCGAGTCGATCATGACCAGCGACGGCGACGTGGGGCTGGCCCTGATCGGGAACGTGCTGGGCGGCGCGCGGGGGCTGACCGGGGTCGCCGCGTGACGGCCGCGGTCAGGAACGTTCGTCGCCGGCGCCGGTCAGGACACCACCGGCCAGCGCCAGGACCGCCAGCACCATCACGGCCACCCCGTACTCACGCGCCGCCGCCAGCAGCCCGTGCCCGTACACGACGCGCAGCCCGCCGAACACCGCGGGCACGCCCATGGCCAGGTAGCAGACGATGTACAGCGCCGACAGCACGCCGGCTCGCTCCCGCGGGCCGGCCAGCGGCACCACCATGCGGATCGCGCCCTGAAAGCCAGCCCCGAAGCCGACGCCCGCCAGCGTGGCGCCGGTGAAGAACACCGTCGCCGAGCCGAGCGTGATCGCCGCCAGCGTGAGGCCCACGCCGGCGATCAGCGCCAGCGCGCCCAGCGCCATCACGGCGCGCGCTGGACGTGACCGCACCAGGAAGACCGTCAGCGCGCCGCTGCCGGCGAGCACGAACACCGCGAGCCCACCCAGCGCCAGCGACTGCGAATGCAAGATCTTCCGCACCAGCGTCGGCCCGAGCGAGCCGTAGAAGCCGGCCAGCGCCCAGGTGGCGACCAGCGCCGGGATCGCCAGCAGCATCGGGCGCCGCAGCGCCGCCGGCACGCGGATGTGCGGCCTCAGCGAGGCCAGCGCACCGGGGCGGGGCGTCGCGGTCTCGGCCATCAGCGCCACCCCCACCGCCTGGGCGATGAACACGCCCAGTAGCAGCAGGTACACCAGGTGGGTGGGGGCGGGCAGGTACTGGATCATCAGGCCCGACAGCAGACCGCCCGTGGCGGTGCCCGTCATCGGGCCGACGGCGTTCGCGATCGTCCCCTTGTGGCGGTCGAGATCCAGCAGCCCGGCGCCGACGGCGCCCATCGCCGCGCCCGTCGCCAGCCCCTGAACGACGCGCGCCACCACCAGGGCCGGCACGCCGCCGGCCGTCGTGAACAGCAGCATCGTCAGCGCCTGGGCCACGGTCGCGACCAGCAGGACGGGACGGCGGCCGACGTGATCGGACAGCGCGCCCGCCGTCAGCAGCGAGAACAGAACCGCGACCGCATAGATCCCGAAGACCACCGTGATGGTGATGGGGGAGAAGCCCCAGGCCGCCTGGTAGACGCCGTAAAGGGGGGTGGGCGCGATCGAGCCCGCAAGAAAGGACACGATGATCGACGCTTGCAGGTAGAAGGCGGCGTTCGCCGACAGCCGCGCCCGGCGGGGCATGGCCATCCCCGCGGCCGTGAGGGGGAATGATGGAATGGAAGTCATGTTCTCTCCTTCTTCTGCAACCGAAACAGACAGGTCTGTCTAGCGATGCCTTGATATAGACAGACCGGTCTGTTAACGTCAAGGAACATGACGACGAAATCGCCCGCCAGCGTTTCCGCCGGCCCGTCGGCGCGCGAACGGCTGCTGACCGCCGCCAACGAGCTGTTCTATGACGAGGGCGTACGCGCCGTCGGCATCGACCGCGTGATCGAGCGGGCCGGCGTCGCAAAAGCGTCTCTTTACAGCAGCTTCGGCAGCAAGGAGGAGCTGATCCGCGGGTACCTGGCCGCCCGCCACGCGGCCCGCCGGGCCCGGCTGGAGGCGAAGCTGGCGACTTACCCCAGCGCGCGCGAGAAGCTGCTGGGGGTGTTCGACCTGCTGGCCGAGCTGACCGCCGACCCCGGATTCCGTGGCTGTGCCTTCCTGCGCGCCGACGCCGAGGTCCTGCCCGGCAGCGCCGTGAAAGAGATGAGCGATCTGTCGCGGGGCTGGTTCCGCGGGGTGCTGCTGGACCTGGCCCGGCAGGCGGGCGCCGTCGATCCCGAACGCCTGGTCCGGCAGCTGGTGCTGCTTTACGACGGGGTGACCGTCGCCGCCCAGATGGACGGCAATCGCACCGCCGGCGCCGAGGCGCGGGCGCTGGCCGCGGACCTGGTCGCGGCGTCCATCCCGGGCTGAGCGCCGCTACTCGCTGGCGGGCGGGCGATAGCCCAGGAACCGGCGCGCCTTGATCATCTGGCCGACCTCGTCGGGCACCATCGTCTCCCAGCTGCGATCGCCGGCGCGGATCTTCGCCAGCACCTCACGCGAGAAGATCTTCAGGAAGTCGCGGTTGAACGTCTCCAGCGGCTTGATGAAGCCGTTGTCGACCAGGTAGCCGTACAGCTTCCGCAGCGGGGGCGCCACCTGCAGGTTCTCGACGGTGACCAGCTCGCCGGACTTCTCGAGCAGCGGGTAGATGTACAGGCGCAGGTCGTTCTTGAACAGGCGCCCGAACGACTCGAGGATGCCGCCCTCCAGGCCTGAGTAGTACTTCTCCTCGAACAGATCGCGCAGGCTGGGCACGCCCATGGTCAGCGCGATCTTCATCTTCGTGTACCGGCCCAGGTAAGCGGCCAGCCGGTAGTACTCGAAGTAGTCGGAGATCAGCACCGTCTTTCCCAGCGCCGCCAGCATGTCAGCGCGCGCCAGGAAGTCACGGCGATCGACCATGCCACCCTCGTCGCGCAGGTTGCGCGTCGTCAGCTCCAGCAGCTCGACGATGCCGCCCGCCGCCTCGTCGCTGGCCGAGGCCGCCAGATCGCGCTCGAAGCTGGCGCGGGCGTTGTTCAGCATGTCGATGTTGACGTGGCAGACCGGCTTGAAGCTACCCCGCTCGACCAGCACGTTCTTCTTGTAAAGGACCTCCGAGGGCTGCAGCACCGTGCCGCGCGGATCGAACATGGCGGCCCCGGACAGCCCCACCTGCACCAGCTTCAGGCTCATCAGGCGGTTGTCGACCTGCCGGAACTCGATCCCCGAGAACTCGATCATGTCGACCTCGATCCGCTGCGTGGTCAAACCGTCCAGCAGCGACTCGATCAGCAGCTCGGGCTCGCTGCTGAGGAAGAAGGCCCCGTACAGCAGGTTCACGCCCACGATGCCCAGCGCCTCCTGTTGCAGGGCGTTCTCGCTGTCCAGCATGCGCACGTGGATGATGATCTGGCTGTCCTGATCGCGCGGGCGCGACTGGAACTTCACCCCCATCCAGCCGTGGCACTCGCTGGACCCGCGGTAGCTGCGGGCCGACACGGTGTCGGCGAACGCGAAGAAGGCAGTCGATTCGCCGCGCGAGTCGGCCAGGCGGGCCAGGTTCAGCCCGTGCTCGTGATCGAGCATCGACTGCAAGCGCGGCCGGCACACGTAGCGCTCGGCCTTGCCGTAGATGGCGTCGCTGACCGCCATGTCGTAGGCCGACATGCTCTTGGCGATGGTCGACGAGGCGCCCCGGGCGCGGAAGAACCAGCGGACGACCTCTTGCCCGGCGCCGATCTCCGCGAACGTGCCGTAGCGGCGCGCGTCCTGGTTGATCAGCAGCGACTTGGTGTGCGTATCGACGACGCGATCCTGCACCTTGGATGGGATCATCGCCGCCCCACTCTAATCCCGCCCACCGCTCGCCGTGAAACGAATCAAGGGCGAAGGCCGACACCATCGCCGCTCCGCCGCCTCGTCAGCGGCAGGAGGGACCATCCCCCCCTGCCGCCGGTCGAAGGACAATGCAGGTTTGTTGCCAGTCAATAACCGTACGCAAAATTACCAAAAGCAGGCACATACGGTCTGCTGCTGGCATCGCACCGTTGCCGGGCGGACAACGGCCGTTGCCCCCAGGCAAACAGGCCGCCGGCCGCGTCCCCAAAAACCACGCCTGTCGGACACATGGGCGCACCTTCTCCTCAATTCCGTGGGGGGAGTTGTCGATGTCCGAGGCCGCTTGACCGCCTCTGCGCCAATCGTCCACGAGAACGAGCCGCCGCCCGCGCTGGAGCGTGGTTCGTCACTGGGCCGTTACGTGATCCTGGGACTGGTCGGGCGCGGCGGCATGGGCGAGGTCTACGCCGCCTACGATCCCGAGCTGGATCGCAAGGTCGCCATCAAGCTGCTGCGCATGGGCCGCACCGGGGACGACGGCCGGGTGCGGCTGCTGCGGGAGGCGCAGGCGATCGCGAAGCTGTCCGATCCCAACGTCGTCGTCGTCTACGACGTCGGCACGCTGGGCGAGCAGATCTTCATCGCGATGGAGTTCGTCGAGGGGCACACCCTGAACTACTGGATGCTCGCCGGCGAACGAGCCTGGTCCGAGGTGCTGAAGATCTTCGCCGAGGCGGGCCGGGGCCTGGTGGCCGCGCACGAGAAGGGCCTGGTCCACCGGGACTTCAAGCCCGACAACGTGATGGTGGGCTTCGACGGCCACGTGCGCGTCATGGACTTCGGCCTCGCGCGCAACGTGAAGGACGACAAGGCGGACAAGGCCGAGAAGGCCGACAAGGGCGACCGGGCCGAAAGGTTCGAGAAGACGCTGGTCGGGATGGAGGATCTCGGCACCTCCTTGAGTCGGTCGGGGGCGATCCCGCCCGCCGCCGCCGGGAACGGCCGGCGCACCCCGCCGGTGGTCGACGTCGTCGACATGGACTCCACGATGGCGCTGTCGTCACCGGCTCCGCAGACGCCGCGCGCGGGCGTGCCACTGTCGCTGGATCTGACGCTGACCGGCGAGATGCTGGGTACGCCGGCGTACATGGCGCCCGAGCAGTTCCAGGGCCGGGCCACCGATGCGAAGACCGATCAATTCAGCTTCTGCGTGGCGCTGTACGAGGCGCTGTACGGCGAGCGACCCTTCCACGGCTCGTCGTTCGGAGCGCTGTCGGACGCGGTGATGAAGGGCGCCGTGCGCGAGCCGCCGCCCGACCGCGACGTGCCTGCCGGCATCCGGCAGGCCGTGTTGCGCGGGCTGAGCGCCGATCCCAACGACCGCTGGCCGACGATGAAGGCGCTGCTGGCCGAGCTGGAGAACGATCGGCTGGTGGCAGGCCGGGACCGCTTCGTCATCGGCGCCGCCGCCAAGCTGTCGGACGTCTGGGAGGCTCCGTCGCTGGGCCACCCGGTCGACACCGCCGCCAAGGCGGAGACGAGGCGCGCCTTTCTGGCCACGGGCAAGGCCTACGCGGCGAACGCGTTCGAGACCGTGAGCCGGTTGCTGAACGACTACGCCCGGACCTGGTCCGACATGTACATCGAGGCCTGCGAGGCCACGCACCTGCGCGGCGAGCAGTCGTCCGAGGTGCTGGATCTGAAGATGGCGTTCCTGAACGAGCGCCTGGAGGACCTGCGGGCGCTCTGTCGCGTGTTCCGCAACGCCACGCCCGACGTTGTCGAGAACGCGGTGACCGCCGCCAGCGCGCTGCGCGGCCTGGATCGCGCGATGGATGTGAAGCTGCTGCGCGCCGTGGTGAGGCCGCCCGACGACGCGCGCACGCAGGCCGCCGTCGAGGAGCAGCGGACCCGCCTGGCCGAAGGCCGCGTCGTGGGGCAGGTGGGCCGCTCACTCGACGCGCTGGCGTTGATGACGAAGATCGAGACCGTCGCTCGCGAGCTGGGTTATGGACCGCTGCTGGCCGAGGTGCTGCTGGAGATCGGGAAGCAGCACGCGGATCGACTGGAGGGCGAGGAGGCGGCCCGGGCGCTGGAAGAGGCGCTGTGGACCGCCGAGATCAACCGTCACGACGAGGTGGCCGCCGAGGCGGCGGTCTGCCTGGTCTACATGACGGGCGACACCCTGATGCGCTTCGAGGCAGGCGAGATCTGGGCGCGACACGCCGAGGCGGTGCTGCGCCGGATGGGGGGCCACGACCGCCTGTGGGGCTGGCTGTACAACAACCGCAGCGCCATGCGCCAGCGCCAGGGTCGCATGCTGGACGCCCTGGCGGACGCGCGTGCGGCCGTCGCGATCAAGGAGAAGTCCGAAGGACCGGACAGCCCCGACACCGGGCAGTCGCTGACGAACATCGCGCTTTACCTGGCCGAGCTGGACCACCTGGACGAGGCCGAGCAGCACGCGCGGCGCGCGGTCCAGATCACCGAGGTGGGGCTGGGGCCGGCCCATCCCCGCACCGCCATCTTGCTGTTCAACTACGGCGAGGTGCTGAACCGGTTGAAGCGCTATCAGGCCGCGCGGGTCGTTGCCCAGCGGGCGCTCGAGATCCTGGAGGGCAACGTGGCCTCGGATGGGCTGATCCTGGCCTACCCGCTGATGGCGCTGGGCCTGGGGTATCTGAACGACGACATGGCGGCCGAGGCGCTGCCGTTGCTGGAGCGGGCGGTGCGCATCCGCGACGCGGGCGAGACGGAGCCCGCCCTGCGGGGGGAGTCGCACTTCGCGCTGGCGCGCGCGCTGCGGGCGACCGGTGCCCCCGGCAAGCGGGCGGTGGCGCTGGCCCAGACGGCGCTGGGCGAGTTCTCGCGCGCGCTGCGGGCGCCCGGGGCGCGCCGTGAGATCGTGCGGCTGCAAGAGTGGCTGGACGAGGTTCGGGTGGACGACGCGCTGGCGCCTCCGTTGTCCGGGCCGCAACGGCAGATGCCGCGCTGACAACGGACGTGTCGTCTGCGAAACGCTCAATTGTCAGCTAGTACACCAAAAACGACGTAATTCGGCATACAGTTTGTGGCGCGATTAATGCTTCGTGGTGAGGCAGATGCCTTCCACCCCCCTCGCGTCGAAAAGCTCTTCCCCCTTCTTCGCTTCGTTCTCGTCGTTCGCTTCTTTCGCTGCTGTCGGTCTCTTTCTCTCGGCGTCCCTGTCGATGACGGGCTGTGATGGCGTGCCCGCGTCCGACCAGCTGCCTCCCAATGTCTCGGACGACGCGATCTCGTCCCAGAACGGGCTGGCGGCCATCAACGGGCTGGCGGCCATCAACGGGCTGGCGGCCATCAACGGGCTGGCGGCCATCAACGGGCTGGCGGCCATCAACGGCCTGACCAGCACCGCGCCGCTGATCGACACCGCCGACGGACGCATCACGATGTCGTACCTGGTCCGGTGCGCCCTGCCCCAGGGGCACAGCGTGACCCTGACGGACCACATCGGCACGGCGTACACGTTCAACGGCCAGATCGGCCTCACGCCTCAGTGGGAGAGTGGCACCTGCAACAACGACTGCCAGGAGCAGATCTCCGCCTGCCTGATGGCGCACGTGAACACGACGGGCCGGCACATCGGCCTGTGGCTGGTGAGCGACAACAGCGCGCTGGGATGGGGCCTGTCGACCAGCTATCCGTATCAGGAGGGCTCGTTCTTCGGGAACATCTTCAGCTCGCCGCCGCAGGCCTACTACTGCAACGGCGAGGACTACGACCTGGCGGTGGTCCCGGGGCGCCTGGGCGCCAACCAGACGGGCGCGCCTTACACCGATCCGTTCGCCAACGGCGCGTGCAAGATGAACTGCATGGCCGCCCCAGGGCCGGGCTCCGGCGGCTACGCGTCGTGCAAGGGCTTCAAGCACGTCGTGACCGTCTACCGCGACTGGGATTCCAGGACGCCGTACAAGCTCTGCTCGCGCGTGACGGGCGCCTGCATGACCGCGCCGGCGACCAGCGGCGGCAAGATCACGCTGGCCGCCCCCACGGGCGGGGTGGAGCAGCAGTTCTACGTCAGCCGCGTGAACCCCGGGCAGTACAGCGTCTGCTCGGCGCAGAACGGCCTTTGCCTGTCTCAGGCCTCCGGGCCCGCGGCGGCGTTGCAGCAGGCCGCCTACACCGGCGCGGCCAACCAGACCTGGGTCATCGCGCCCCACAAGGGTGGCGACGGGTACTACTCCGCCTGCTCGACCCAGGCGGGCGGGCTGTGCGCGGCCGAGACGGGCGCGGCGCCCGGGACGATCGAGAACGATCCAGCCAAGGACGTGAACGCCCAGCAGTGGCGGATCGACCCGGTCCTCTAGCGGTGCTGATAAAGTCCGCTTATCCAGAACGACAAAGTTATTTATTGGAATTATAGTTGAGGTAGCCGCATCATCGGCCGAAGTCCCTTCCAAGGAGCTTCGTCCGATGTCCATGAGCCCGCGTCCCGCCTCGAAGTACCGGCCGTCCCCCACGGTCGCGCTGCCCGATCGCACCTGGCCCTCCCGCGTCATCACCCACCCCCCGCTGTGGTGCAGCTCGGACCTGCGGGACGGCAACCAGGCGCTGATCGAGCCGATGGATCGCAGCCGCAAGCAGCGCATGTTCGACCTGCTGGTGTCGATCGGCTTCAAGGAGATCGAAATGGCGTTTCCCTCCGCCTCGCAGACCGACTTCGACTTCGTGCGCGCCCTGATCGAGGAGGGGCGCATCCCCGATGACGTCACCATCCAGGTGCTGACCCCGGCGCGGGAGGATCTGATCGCCCGCACGTTCGAGGCGGTGCGCGGCGCCAAGCGCTGCACGATGCACTTCTACAACGCCATCTCGCCGCTGTTCAGGCGGGTGGTGTTCCGGAAGGATCGCGCCGGCACGCTGGAGATCTCCACGGCGGCGGCGCGGCAGATCAAGCAGCTGGCCGACGGCCAGCCGCAGACGGCCTGGACCTTCCAGTACAGCCCCGAGACGTTCACGGCCACCGAGCTGGACTTCTCGAAGGCCGTCTGCGACGCCGTCATCGACATCTGGCAGCCCACGCCCGAGCACAAGGCGATCTTGAACCTGCCGGCGACGGTCGAGATCGCCACGCCCAATGTCTACGCCGATCAGATCGAGTGGATGCACCGCCACCTGCAGCGGCGCGACTCGATCATCCTCAGCGTCCATCCCCACAACGATCGGGGCACCGGCGTGGCGGCGGCCGAGCTGGCCGTCATGGCGGGCGCGGACCGGGTCGAGGGCTGCCTGTTCGGCAACGGCGAGCGGACCGGCAACGTCGATCTGGTGACGCTGGCGCTGAACCTGTACAGCCAGGGCATTCATCCCGGCCTCGACTTCTCGGACATCGATCGGGTCCGTCGCGAGGTCGAGGTGTGCAATCAGCTGCCGGTCCATCCCCGCCATCCCTACGTGGGCGATCTGGTGTTCACGGCGTTCTCGGGCTCGCACCAGGACGCCATCAAGAAGGGCTTCGCCGAGGCGGCCGCCACCGCGGCAGCGTCCCCCGGCGAGACGGCGCAATACTGGGACATCCCCTACCTGCCCATCGATCCCGCGGATCTGGGCCGCAGCTACGACGCCGTCATCCGTGTGAACAGCCAGTCGGGCAAGGGGGGCGTCGCCTACCTGCTGGCCACCGAGTACGGCTTCGAGCTGCCGCGCCGTCTGCAGATCGAGCTGGCGCGTCTGGTCCAGGAGGTCACGGACGCCTCGGGCAAGGAGATCGGCGCCGCCGACATCCACGCCATCTTGCACCGTGAATACCTGTCCCCCACCACGCCCCATCGCTACGTGGGGCACCAGCTGGCGCCCGCCCAGCTGGGGGGCGTGGTGAACCTGACGCTCGAGCTGGAGGTGGACGGCGCGCGGCGGGTGGTGCGGGGCAGCGGCGCCGACGCGCTGGCCGCCGCGGTGGACGCGCTGAAGGCGGTCGGCGAAAAGCTGATCCTGCTCGACCAGAGCCAGCACGTGCGGACGGGGCGGGGGGCCGGCGCCGGTGACGTCGTCTCCTACATCGAGCTGCGGGTGGACGGCGAGCGGGGCCCGGCCGTGCAAGGCGTGGGCAGCGATCGGGACGGCACGGCGGCGATCGTGAAGTCGGTGCTGAGCGCGCTGAACCGCGCGGCGGCGGCGCGCCGGGCCCACGCCGCGGCGTCGTGACCCCGCGCTTCAGGTGGCTCGCGCGGCTGTGGTAGTTTGCGGCCCTCACGCCATGGCACGGATCAACTCGAACTACCAGAAGCTGCAGGCCGGTTACCTGTTCCCCGAGATCGGCAAGCGCGTGCGCGCGTTTGCCGCGCAGAACCCCGCCGCGAAGATCATCCGACTGGGCATCGGCGACGTCGTGTTGCCGTTGCCGGCGCCCATCGTCGAGGCCCTGAAGGCGGGCGCGGACGAGCTGGCCCACAAGGAGTCGTTCAAGGGGTACGGGCCCGAGCAGGGGTACGACTTCCTGCTGGCCGCGATCGCCGCCCACTACCGCGAGCAGGGCGCCGAGGTCCAGCCGGACGAGGTGTTCGTGTCGGACGGGTCGAAGTGCGACACCGCCAACATCCAGGAGATCTTCGCGGCCGACAGCCTGATCGCCGTCACCGATCCCGTCTACCCGGTCTACGTCGACACCAACGTGATGGCGGGCCGCACCGGCGCGGCCGACGCTAGCGGGCGCTACGCGGGCCTGACCTACCTGCCGACCACGGCCGAGAACGGCTTCGATCCGCCGCTGCCTCCCGGCCGCGTCGATCTCGTCTATCTTTGCTCGCCCAACAACCCGACCGGCGCCGTGATGTCGCGGGACAGCCTGGCGCGTTGGGTGGCCTGGGCGAAGGCCAACAAGGCGGTGATCCTGTTCGACGCCGCCTACGAGGCGTTCATCCGCGAGCCCGGCCTGCCCCACAGCATCTACGAGATCCCGGGCGCGCGCGAGGTGGCCATCGAGTTCCGCAGCCTGTCCAAGACGGCCGGCTTCACGGGCACCCGCTGCGCGTACATCGTGGTGCCCAAGGAGCTGAAGGGCTTCGACGCGTCCGGCGCCGAGGTGCCGCTGCACGGCCTGTGGAACCGCCGCCACACCACCAAGTTCAACGGCGTCTCGTATCCGATCCAGCGCGCGGCGGCGGCCGTGTTCTCTCGGCGGGCCGCGCGGCGGTGCAGGCCAACATCGACGCGTACATGGAGAACGCCCGCCTGATCCGCGAGGGTCTCACCGCGGCCGGCTACACGGTGCACGGGGGAAAGAACGCCCCCTACGTCTGGCTGAAGGTGCCGGGCGGCCTGACCTCGTGGCAATTCTTCGACAAGCTGCTGGGGGAGGCGCACGTCGTGGGAACGCCCGGTTCGGGCTTCGGGTCGTGCGGCGAAGGCTACTTCCGTCTCTCGGCCTTCGGCTTCCGCGACAACGTCGAAGAGGCCGTGGCCCGCATCGCCGCCAAGCTGCCCGCCCGCTGACCGTTCACGCCTCCAGCGCGGCGGGCGCAGCCGACCGGCGCCCGCCAGCGCTTTGAAGCGGCGCGCTCGCTGCCAGGAATGAAGCGAGCGCGCTCGCGCCAGGCCGGGCGATGAAGCGGGGGCTGTCGCGCCCGCTGATCGCCCGGCCAGCGCTGGCCGACCTGACCGCTACTGGCAGTGCGCCTGGAAGGTCAGCGTCTTGTTCGCGCCGGAGCAGGGGTCCGTCCCGAACGTCTGGTTCGTCACGCTGAGGAAGCAGGTCTGCTGGCCAAGGCAGGCCGCCTCGACCGCCGACCGCGAGTTCGTTGAATTGCACGACGACAGCGCGAAGTTGCCGCAGGTTCCCGTGGCCGTCCCGTAGCTGACGAAATCGAACGACGAGATGACCTGGCCCGTCGGGCAGGTGATGATCGGCATGGTGGCGGACGGCTCGGGGATGACGCCGCAGATCGCACAGTCGACGGCCACGTTGCTGACGTTCGCCCCCGACACCGTCCCGCTGGGGTTCGCGGTGACCGAGCAGACCTGATTCGCCGGCGACGCCGACACGGTGACCGCGTAGGTGGTGCCGTTGGACATCGCCGTGGCGAAGGTGAACGTGGTGTCGTTCGACATCGGCATCAGACTGTCGCCGCCGTTGTTCTGCAGGGTCAGGCCCGTGCTCACCAGGCCGGCGATCGTGCCGCCGATCGTGTGGGGACCGGCGCAGTCGACCAGGACCGTGACGTTCGCGGTGACGGTGCCCATGGCCGGCGTCACCACGCAGGTCTGCGCGGGGCTGGTCGGCTGGGTCAGGACCGACACGTTGAACGTCTGATTGGTCGACAGCTGGGTGGCGAACGGGAACGTCATGTTGTTGCCCGTGACGGTCAGGTTGTCGCCGCTGTTGTTCTGCAGCACCAGCCCCGAGCCCATCAGACCGACGACCTGCGCGCTGACGGTGTACAGCGCCGTCGTGCAGGTGATGACGACCGTCGTGATGTCGGCGTTGGTGACGGGACCCACGTTCGCGGAGGGCATACAGGTCTGGACGGGGCCCGTGGGCTGCGTCAGCACCGTGACGTTGTACATCCCGCCGCTGGCCACCCGGGCGGGGAACATGAACGTCGTCGTCGGGCCGTCGACGGTGATGTTGTCCCCCCCGTTGTTCTGCAGGACCAGACCGGAGCCGGTCAGGCCCATGATCGTTCCCCTGACCTGGAACGAGTTGATCCCGCACGTCACCGCCACGGGCACGTCCGCCCCGCCCACCGTGGCCGGCGTGGCGGGCGTGACCGTACAGGTCTGGCTGGGCGTGCTCGGCTGCTGCGAGACGGTGACCTGATAGGTCGAGCCGCTGGCCACCTTGGTCGGCATGTTGAACGTGCTGTTGGCGGTCACGGGGACGACGTCGGCGCCGCTCTGCAAGATCAGCCCCGTCCCGGTCAGCCCCGCGACCGTGACGCGGACGTTGTACGTGTTCGTCACGCAGGTGACGGCGACGCTGACGTCGCTGCCGCTCACCACGCCGGTCGCGTTCGAGCCGACGGTGCAGGTCTGGCTGGGCGTCGTGGGCTGGATGGCCACGCTGACGGCATAGCTACCGCCGCTGAGGACGGCGGCAGGGAACGTGATGGTGCCGGCGCTGGCGACCAGGGCGTTCTCCCCGTTGTTCCGCAGCATCAGGCCGTTGCCGGCCAGGCCCGTCACGACCGCCTTGACGTGGAACGCGTTCGTGGCGCACGAGATCATCACGTTCGTGACGTTCGCGGTAGCCACGGTGCCCGAGCCGTTCGTGACGACGCAGGTCTGGCTGGGGGCCGTCGGCTGCGTGCCCACGGTGACGGCGTACGTCGCCCCGGTGGCGAGCGGCGTGGGGAAGGCGAACATGCCGTCCGCCGTCACCGTCTGGTTCTCGCTGCCGTTGTGGAGGACCACCGGACCACGCAGGCCGGTGATCTGGCCGCCGATGGTGAACTTGTCGGCGGCGCAGTTGATGACGACGCTGGTGACCGCCGAGGCGCCGATGGTGCCCGTGCCGCCGCTGACCACGCAGGTCTGCGTGGCAGGTTGGGTCAGGACCGTCACCGCGAACGAGCTGCCGCTGGCCAGCGGCGTGGCGAACGTGAAGGTGGTGGCGTTGGCGGGCACGGTCAGGTTGTCGCCGGCGTTGTCCTGCAGCACCAGCCCGGTGCCGGTCAGGCCCGAGATCGTGCCGCCCACGGCGAACGTCTTCGTCGTGCACGTGATGGCGACCGACGTGACGTCGGCGGCCCCGACGGTGCCGGTGCCGGAAGCAACGGTGCAGGTCTGCGCGGGCGCCGTCGGCTGAGCCAGCACGGTGACCGCGTAGGGGCTGCCGCTGGCCACCGGGGTGGCGAAGGCGAACGTGGTGGCGCCCGCCGCGACCGTCAGGTTGTCACCGGCGTTGTCCTGTAGCACCAGCCCGGTGCCGGTCAGACCGGTGATCGTCCCGCCCACCGTGAAGGTCTTCGGAACGCAGGTGATCGCGACGTTGGTGATGCCCGCCGACGTCACCGTGCCCGCGCCTGCCTCGACCGTGCAGATCTGGGAAGGGGACGTCGGCTGCGTCAGGACCGTGACCGCGTAGGGTGCCCCGGACGGCACGGCGGTGGCGAACGTGAACGTGGTGGCGCCCGCGGGGACCGTCAGGTCGTCGCCGGCGTTGTCCTGCAGCACGAGTCCCGTGCCGGTCAGACCGGCGATCGTCCCGCCGACCGTGAAGGCGTCGAACGTGCAGCTGATCGACACCGTGGTGACGTTGGACGCAGCGACCGTACCCGTCCCGCCGGTGACCGTGCAGGCCTGCGTGGGCGAGGAGGGCTGGGTCAGGACGGTGACCGCGAATGCGCTGCCCGTGACCAGGGGGGTGGCGAACGTGAAGGAGGTCGCGCCGGCGGGGATCACCAGGTCATCGCCGCCGTTGTCGCGCAGGACCAGACCGGTCCCGGACAGGCCAGCGATGGTGCCGCCGACCGTGAAGGTGGCCGCTGGAGTATCGGTGGGCATGTCGGGGAGCCCGCCGTCGACCGGCGTGCCTCCGTGACCTCCGCTACCACCCGCACCCCCGGCGCCGCCTCGGCCGGCGGTGCCAGCGTCGCTCTTCGAGCTGTTGCTGTCGCAGCCGGCGGCCGCACTGATAACCAAAGCGAGCACGAAACAAGTCTTTTTCATCGGCGCCATCCCCCTGATAGATTGGAAACGACAGGGTAACCAATCTCACGTGATTGGAAAGGATCCGTGTCGACGAAGGTCTCACTTCGCGTCAGTCGGAGGTCAAGACCGCCGAAAGTACGAGCAGGGGCGCCGAAAGGTGGCGCCAGCAAGCCCTCATTCGGACGAATGTGGATCGCCGAGCGGGCGCGCCTCCGTCGAGGCCTCCTTGTGCTCGCTGCTCTCGCTGCCCCGGCCGCCGATGCCGTGCTCCTCAAGCTTCGCGTACAGCAAGGGGCGGCCGATTCCCAGTAGCCGCGCCGCCGCCGAGCGGTTCCCCTTCGCCTGTTCCAGCGCCTGCACGATCAGCGAACGCTCGAGACGCGCCACGGAGGGGCGCAGCGACAGGTCGGTGGGACCGGCGGCCGCGCCCCCGCGCCCGGCCGCTCCCTCGCTGGAGGTCGCCGGGGCGTTGCGGATGGACTCGGGGAGGTTTCCCGCGTCGATCACCTCGCCTCCCGTCAGCACGGCGGCGCGCTCGATGACGTGGAACAGCTCGCGGACGTTGCCGGGCCAGCCGTACGAGATCAGCCGCTCCATCGCCTCCTCGGAGACGGCGCGCGCCGGCGTGCCCCGCAGGGCGTGCGCGACCAGCAGGGGAATGTCACTGCGCCGGGCCCGCAGCGGCGGCACCTCGATCTCGATCACGGCCAGCCGGTAGTACAGATCGTCGCGCAGCGCCGCGCCGGTCACGCCCGGCCGCACGGGCCGGCTGGTGGCGGCGATGATGCGGACCTGGCTGGTCACCACGTCGTCGCCGCCCACGCGCTCGTACGTCCCCTCCTGCACCACGCGCAGCAGCTTGGTCTGCAGCGGCAGGTCCAGATCCCCGATCTCGTCCAGGAACAGGGTGCCCTGGGCGGCGGCCTCGAACCGGCCGGCGCGCCGGGCCGCTGCGCCCGTGAACGCGCCGCGCTCGTGTCCGAACAGCTCACTTTCGATCAGCGTTGGGGGCAGGGCGGCCAGGTTCACGGCCACGAAGGGATGCCGGGACCGCGCCGAGTGTCCGTGGATGGCGCGCGCCACCACCTCTTTTCCCGTCCCTGTCTCGCCGGTGATCAGCACGGGCGCCGACGACGAGGCGGCCCGACCGATCAGCTTCCAGACGGCCAGCATGGCGGCGCTGGTCCCCACCAGCTCGCCGCGCTGCTCGCCCTCCGTCACCACCGTCGCGGTGGCGCGGGTCAGCACGCGCTGGCGGATGGCCCGGTCGACCGCTGACCGCAAGGCGACCAGGTCGAAGGGCTTCGTCAGGTAGTCGAAGGCGCCGTCGCGCATGGCGCGGATGGTCCGCTCGCTGTCGCCGTAGGCGGTGGCGATGATGACCGGCACGTCGGGCGCCGCGCCCTCGCGCAGCTCTTCCAGGTAGGCCAGCCCGTCGCCGTCGCGCAGCCGGATGTCCAGCAAGACGCAGTCGATCGCGTGCGTCGCCAGCGCGGCGCGCGCCCCGCCGATGCCGGCCGCGGGCCACGCCTCGTGGCCCATCGCGCCCACCACTTCCACCAGGCCCTGGCGCAGGCCAGGCTCATCCTCGACGATCAAAACTCCGCTCATGCTGCTCCTCGTGCCACTTCGCCGGTGCGCTGCAGGTCGGTCAGCGCGGGCAGTGTCAGTTCGAAGCGGGTCACCTCGCCGCCGCGCGCGTAGGTCAGGTCCCCGCCGTGGGCGCGGGCAATGCCGCGTGAGATGGCCAGGCCCAGGCCCGTGCCATCCGCTTTCGTGGTGAAGAAGGGCTCGAACAGCTCGACGGCGCGCGTGGGCGCGACGCCGGCGCCGCGGTCCTCGACGGCGATGCGCAGGGCCGGCGCGCCGTCCGGATTGGCGCCCCCCTCCGGGACGTCGGCGCTCGGCGCGGCCGCTTCCCCGGCGCCGCCTTGCACGGTGGCCAGGACCACCGCGCCGGGCGTCGAGGCCTCGACCGCGTTCCGCAGCAGGTTGTCGATGGCCCGCCCCAGCGCGTCCGGGTCGGCGTTCACGCGGCCGTCGCCGGCCGCCCGCAGGCTGACACCCTTTTCGGAGGCCCAGGGCGCCATCACCTCGATCCGCGCCCGCAGCAGGTCGCCCACCGCCACCGTGCGCCGCGGCCCCAGCGGCCGTCCCGACACGATCAGCAGATCCGCCACCAGGCGATCCAGGCGCGCTATCTCCGACGAGGCGTGCTCGATGGCGCGCTTCAGGTCGTCGGACAGGGCGCCCGCGTTCATCATGGCCAGGTCCAGGCGCAGCTTGATGGAAGCCAGGGGATTGCGGACCTCGTGCGCGACGCCCGCGACGACCCGGCCCAGCGCCGCCAGCCGCTCCTGCCGCGCCAGATCGCGGCCCAGCCGTTCCTGGATGCGCCGGGCCTCGGCCAGGTGGCCCGCCAGCTGGGCGATGCCGTCGGCGATGTCACCGAACTCGCGCACCGACGTCGCCGGGATCGACGCCGACAGGTCGCGCGCCAGCGCGTTCAGCGCGCCCTGCAGCGCCCCGGTGCCGCGCTTGACGGTGATCAGCGCGTCGGCGGCGCACAGCACCAGCAACAGCGCCGAGACGGTCAGCGCCCCCACCAGCCAGCGCCACACCTGAAGCGTCGGCGACGGCTTCACCGCCATGGCGGCCCAGGCGTAGCGGCCGCCGGGCGCCGGTTCGATGCGGGCCACCAGGTGACCGCCCGGCACGCTGATCTGGCCGTCGGCGGCGCCGGCCGACGCGCGCCCGACCATCGCGTTCATGAACGGCTGCCAGACGGCCGGGACGTGCGGCGCGATGTCGTCCAGTCGGGCGGTGAGCCCCGAGCGCATGCCCACCACGTACGAGGCGCCCGCGGGACCGGGGTCCGGCCCGTCCGATTGAAGGTGGGCCAGCTCTTCCTGGATGGCCTCGTGCGCGCGCTCCAGCCGCTGGAACGTGGTCGTGTTGATCGCCCGATAAAGCGCGGCCGCCGACAGCGCGGCGGTGCCCACGCCGAGCGCGGCGACCAGCAACAGGCGCGATCGTATGGGACGTCGGGTGGTCAAAGGGAATTCCGGCCTCTGCTGTTCAGCAAGGCCGGTGCCGTCACTGAACCCGCCTCAACCGGTCCAAATGCCCGCGAAGTCACGCGGAAAGATGCCACGCTTCGCGACAGTTGTCTCGAATCGCGACAGGTGTAAGCCTGCCCCGGGCCGCGGGCGCGGCGCCGGTTTCCGGGACCGCGGTGGCCCAGGACTTGCGGCGGGCGCGATTCGCGTTTCCAACCATGGCGAAATCGATGTCCCAGTCCCCCCCCTGCCGTTTCCGCAGTCGTGAGTGCAATCTCGGCACCCGCCGAAGCCTGAGCGCGCTGGTCGCGGCGGCCGCCGTCGCGGTGGCCACGACGACCGCGGCGCGCGCCGACGAGGCCTTGCCCGATGGTGGCAAGCTGTCGCTGTCACGCGCGGAGGCGCTGGCGCTGCAGCACCAGCCGAACGTGGCGGTGGCGGCCGGTCAGACGGAGGCCTCCGAGGGTCGGGTCGAGGAGGCGCGCGCCGGTTACCTGCCCCAGGCGACGATCACCGGCGTCTACCAGCGCACCACGGGCAACTTCGCGTCGCGGCCCGGCGTCCTGCCCTCCAGCGCCGTCAACACCATGACCGGCATGCCGATCGTCGAGGCCTCGTCGACCTGGTCCTCGAAGACGTACAACTACTTCAACCTCGGCGCGACGGCGTCGCAGCTGATCTACGACTTCGGTCAGACGAACGGAAAGTGGCACGCCGCCCAGGCCAGCCGGGACGCGTCCCGGGAGAACGAACGGACCGTGCGGGTGCAGACGCTGTTCGGCGTGCGGCGCGCCTACCTGCAGGCACGCGCCCAGGCCGAGCTGCTGACGGTGGCCCAGGACACGGTGAAGAATCAGGAGCGCCACGTCACCCAGACGCAGGGCTTCGTGCGCGCCGGGATGCGGCCCGACATCGACCTGGCCACGGTGCGCACCGAGCTGGCCAACGCGAAGGTGCAGCTGGTGACCGCGAACAACAACCTGCTGCTGGCGCGGGCGACGCTGAACCAGTCGATGGGCCTGGGGGCCACCGCCCGCTACGAGCTGGCGGACGACGACGTGGCGCCCATCGACGGCGAGGATCGCTCGCTCGACGAGCTGATGAAGCAGGCCATCAAGAACCGGCCCGAGCTGGCGAACCTGGCCGATCAGCGGCGCGCCCAGGAGCTGACGGTGCGGGCCCTGAAGGGCGGCTACGGGCCGGCGCTGGGCGCCACCGCCGGGGGGACCGAGGTGGGGACCCAGGCCGACAACCTGGTCCCCAACTGGTACGTGGGCCTGGCGCTGACCTGGCCCATCCTGCAGGGCGGACTGACGCGCGGGCAGGTGCGGGAGGCGAACGGCACGCTGGCGACGCTGACGGCCACCGAGCAGGCCGAGCTGCTGCAGATCCGCATCGACGTCGAGCAGGCGCAGCTGGCGGTGATGGCCGCGAAGTCGACGATCGACGCCGCCGAGGAGGCGCTGGCCAACGCGCGCGAGCAGCTGCGGCTGGCGGAACGACGGTACGAGACCGGGCTGGGGAGCGCGATCGAGCTCGGTGATGCGCAGGTCGCGGCCACGGCAGCCGCGGCACAGGAGGTGACCGCTCGCTTCAGTCTGGGCACGGCGCGCGCGCAGCTTCTTGCCGCTCTGGGGGTCGCATGAGCACGAAGTCATCCGAGGAGTCGATGCGCGAAGATCAGGTCCGAGCCCAGGCCACGGGGCGTGAGGGCGGCAGGGAGGTCCCGCGGGAGCTTCGCAAGGAGAACGGACCGGCGCTGGCGCCGCTGCCAGCCGGCGAGCGCGAGCGGCCGGTCCCGGCGCCGCCGCCGCGGGGGAGCCACCGCGGGCGTTGGATACTGGCGCTGCTGGGTGCGGCGGTGCTGGCGCTGGGCGTCTATCGCTGGCGCGCCCGCGACGCCTCCGAGAAGGCGGCCGGCGGGGCGGCCGCGAAGAGCGCCGCCGATCGTCCCGTGCCGGTGCTGGTGGCGGCCGTGCAGCAGCGCGACGTCCCGATCTATCTGGAAGGGCTGGGCAGCGTCGTCGCCTACAAGACCGTCAACGTCCACACGCTGGTCGACGGCCGCCTGATGCGCGTCGCCTTCAAGGAAGGCCAGGCCGTGAAGCGCGGCGACCTGCTGGCCGAGGTGGACGCGCGTCCGTTCACCATCCAGCTTCACCAGGCCGAGGCGGCGCTGGCGCGCGACGACGCCCAGCTGAAGGGCGCCGAGAAGAACCTGGAGCGTTACGCCGCCGTCAGCGCCGAACGCCTGATCCCGCAGCAGCAGACCGACGACCAGCGCGCGCTGGTCGAGCAGCTGCGCGGCACCGCGGCCAACGATCGGGCGCAGATCGAGAGCGCCCGGCTGATGCTCGACTATGCCCGCATCACCTCGCCCATCGACGGCATCGTGGGCGTGCGCCAGGTCGATCCAGGCAACATCGTCCACGTCGCCGACGCGAACGGCATCGTGGTGGTGACGCAGATGGATCCCATCGCCGTGCTCTTCACGCTGCCGCAGGACGACCTGCCCCAGGTCGTGAAGCAGCAGGGGAAGGGGCCGCTGGTGGTCGAGGCGCTGGGCCGCGACGGCGACCAGACGCTGGCCAAAGGAAAGCTGGAGGTCATCGACAACCAGATCAACCAGGCCACCGCCACCATGCGCCTGAAGGCGGTGTTCGACAACCCGGACCGGGCGCTGTGGCCGAACCAGTTCGTGAAGACGCGGCTGCTGGTCGACGTGCGCAAGAACGTGCTGGTGGTGCCGGCCGTGGCGGTGCAGCGCGGGCCACAGGGGACGTTCGTCTACGTCGTGACGCCGGAGGGCCGCGCCGAGCAGCGAAACGTCGTGCTGGAATCGACGGAGGGCGATCAGGCCATCCTGACCAGCGGCCTCGAGGCCGGCAGCAAGGTGGTGATCGAGGGCCAGTCGCAGCTGCGCGCGGGGGCCAAGGTGACCCTGCGCGACGGCGCCCAGGGCGGCGGCGCGGCGCGCGGCGGTCAGGGAAGCGGCGACGCCAGGCGCGCCGCCGGCGGGGGCGGGGCGGGCGGCGGGCGCCGCAAGGGCGCGTCCGGCGACGGCAGCGGGTTCCGTGGCGCGGGGGCGGGGCACTGAAGTGAACATCTCCGAGCCGTTCATCCGCCGCCCGGTCGGCACGTCCCTGCTGATGGCGGGCGTGCTGCTGGGGGGCGTGGCGGCGTTCCGGCTGCTGCCGGTGTCGGCGTTGCCCCAGGTCGACTACCCGACCATCGTGGTGTCCACGTCGCTGCCGGGCGCTAGCGCCGAGACGATGGTGTCGGCGGTGACCACCCCTCTCGAGCGGCAGCTGGGACAGATCCCTTCGCTCGGCGAGATCACCTCGGTCAGCAGCGCCTCCACCTCGCAGATCACGCTGCAGTTCAACCTGGATCGAGACATCGACTCGGCGGAGCAGGACGTCCAGGCCTCGCTGAACGCTGCCTCGAACCTGCTGCCGCGCACGCTGCCCACGCCGCCCACCTACAGCAAGAGCAACCCGGCCGACGTCCCGGTCATCTCGCTGTCGATCAGCTCGGACACCGTGCCGCTGAACGTGGTCGACGACTACGCCGATTCGATCCTGGCCCAGAAGCTGTCGCAGGTGACCGGCGTGGGCCTGGTGACGCTGGCGGGCGGGCAGCGTCCGGCGGTGCGCGTGCAGGTCGACCCGGTGGCGCTGGCGGGCCGCGGCCTATCCCTGGAAGACGTGCGGACGATCCTGGCCCAGGCGAACGTCAACCAGCCCAAGGGCAACCTGGACGGCGCCCGGCAGAACTACACGCTGGCCACCAACGATCAGCTGGAGGACGCCGCCCAGTACGGGCCGCTGGTGGTCGCCTATCAGAACGGCGCCCAGGTGCGCCTGTCGGATGTCGCCAAGATCGTGCCGGGCGTCGAGAACGCCGAGCTGGCCGGGTGGTCGAACGATCACCGCGCCGTCATCCTGAACGTGCAGCGCCAGCCGGGGGCGAACCTGATCCAGGTCGCCGATCGCATCCGCACGCTGCTGCCCGAACTCAGCGCCTCGCTGCCCAAGGGGATCGACGTGCGCGTCCTCAGCGACCGCACCGAGACGGTGCGCGCGTCGGTCGAGGACGTCGAGATGACCCTGGCGCTGACCATCCTGCTGGTGGTCGGCGTGATCTACTTCTTCCTGCGCAACCTGCGCGCCACCATCATCCCCGGCGTGGCGGTGCCGCTGTCGTTGCTGGCCACGTTCGGCGTGATGCTGTTCCTGGGCTACAGCCTGAACAACCTGACGCTGATGGCGCTGACGATCAGCACCGGCTTCGTGGTGGACGACGCCATCGTCATGATCGAGAACGTCTCGCGCTACATCGAGCAGGGCGAGCAGCCGTTCGAGGCGGCGCTGAAGGGCGCCAAGCAGATCGGCTTCACCATCGTGTCGCTGACGGTGTCGCTGGTGGCGGTGCTGATCCCGCTGCTGTTCATGGGCGGCATCATCGGCCGGCTGTTCCGTGAGTTCGCGGTCACGCTGAGCACGGCCATCGTCGTGTCGGCCATCGTGTCGCTGACGCTGACGGCGATGATGTGCGCGCACATCTTGCGCCCGCACGCGGCGGAGAAGGAGAGCGCGGCGGCGCGCGTGTTCGGGCGCTGGCTGGACCGGGCCATCGCCGCCTACGACCGCTCGCTGGGGGTGGTGCTGCGCCACCAGACGCTGACGCTGCTGATCACGCTGGGGACGGTGGTGCTGACGGCGATCCTGGCCTTCTGGATCCCCAAGGGCCTGTTCCCGCAGCAGGACACCGGGCTGCTGCTGGGCGTGACCCAGGCGCCGCCCGACGTGTCGTTCGATTCGATGATGGACCGGCAGCGGGCGGTGGCGCAGGCGATCCAGCGCGACCCGGGCGTCCAGTCGGTGTCGTCGTTCATCGGCGCCGACGGCAGCAACCCCACGCTGAACAGCGGCCGCCTGTCGATCACGCTGAAGCCGCGCAGCGGCGGCGACGCGCGCCAGGAGGGCGCGGACGAGATCATCGCCCGCCTGCAGCCCGAGCTGCAGAAGATCGCGGGCGTCGAGGTCTACCTGCGCGCGGTGCAGGACCTGCAGCTGGACAGCCGGCAGAGCCGCACGCAGTACCAGTATTCGCTCGAGGACGCGAACCCCGCCGAGCTGGCGGAGTGGGCGCCGCGCGTGCTGGCCCGGCTGCGCCAGCTGCCCCAGTTGGCGGACGTCGCCACCGACGAGCAGCAAGGCTCGCTGCAGCTGTCGCTGGCCGTCGATCGCGACACGGCGTCGCGCCTGGGGGTGACCGCCCAGGCCATCGACGACACGCTGTACGACGCCTTCGGCCAGCGGCCCGTCTCGATCATCTTCACGCAGCTGAACCTGTACCGGGTCATCCTGGAGGTGGCGCCCCAGTACCGCGACAACCCGTCGGCGCTGGACCAGATCTACGTGCGCGCCACCAGCGGCGCGCAGGTGCCGCTGACGGCGTTCGCGCACTACGAGAAGTCCTACTCGGCGCTGTCGATCGCGCACGAGGGGCAGTTCCCCGCCGTCACGCTGTCGTTCAACCTGGCGGGGCGCGCCTCGCTGGGCGACGCGGTCCGCGCGGTGAACGAGGCGGTGGCCGCCCTGGGCGCGCCCGCCAGCTTGCACGGCGCCTTCCAGGGCGCGGCGGCCGCCTTCGGCGACTCGCTGAGCACCGAGCCCATCCTGATCCTGGCGGCCATCGTGATGGTCTACATCGTGCTGGGCGTCCTGTACGAGAGCTACATCCACCCCATCACCATCCTGTCGACGCTGCCCTCGGCGGGCGTGGGGGCCTTCCTCGCGCTGATCGTCTGCCGCTCCGAGTTCAGCATCATCGCCCTCATCGGCATCGTGCTGCTGATCGGCATCGTGAAGAAGAACGCCATCATGATGATCGACTTCGCGCTGGAGGCCGAGCGCGATCGGGGCCTGTCGCCGCTGGAGGCGATCCGCGAGGCGGCCCGGCTGCGCTTCCGGCCCATCATGATGACCACGCTGGCGGCGCTGCTGGGCGGCCTGCCGCTGGCGCTGGGCACCGGCACCGGGTCCGAGATGCGCCGGCCGCTGGGCATCTCGATCGTGGGTGGCCTGCTGGTGTCGCAGGTGCTGACGCTGTACACGACGCCCGTCATCTATCTGTTCATGGAGCGGATCGCGGTGCGCTTCCGGGGGAAGCCGGCCCGGGACCAGGGCCCGCCCCCCAGCGCGGCCGCCTCCGATCCGGCGCTGGGCCCGCTGGTGCCGCTGCGGGACGCCGAATGAACATCTCGGCGCCGTTCATCCGCCACCCGGTGGCGACGTCGCTGCTGGCGGCCGCGGTGCTGCTGGCGGGCGTGGCCGCCTACTTCGAGCTGCCCATCGCGCCGCTGCCCAAGATGGACTTTCCCACCATCTCGGTCTCGGCGGCGCTGCCGGGGGCCAGCCCCGAGACGATGGCGTCGTCGGTGGCCACGCCGCTCGAGCGCCGCTTCGGCCGCATCGCCGGCCTCACCGAGCTGACCTCGGCCAGCGCGCTCGGCTCGACCACCATCACCATGCAGTTCGATCTGGACCGGGACGTCACGGGCGCCGCCCGCGACGTGCAGGCGGCCATCAACGCCGCCGCCGGCGAGCTGCCGCCCAACCTGCCCAGCCTGCCCAACTATCGCAAGGTCAACCCGGCCGACTCGCCCATCTTGATCCTGTCGCTCAGCTCGAAGACGCTGCCGCTGGCCCAGGTGTTCGACGCCGCCAACAGCGTGCTGGCCCAGAAGTTCTCGCGCATCGAGGGGGTGGGTCAGGTCTTCGTGGGCGGCGGGCAGCAGCCCGCGGTGCGCGTGCAGGTCGATCCCGAGACGCTGGCGGGCCGCAACCTGTCCCTGGAAGACGTGCGCGGCGCGCTCGCCTCCGCGACGTCCAACCAGCCGAAGGGCGCCGTGGCCGACGGCCGCCGCTCGTACGTCATCGACGCCAACAACCAGCTGTTCACCGCCGATCCCTACAAGAAGCTGGTCATCTCCTACCAAGCGGGGGCGCCGGTGCGGCTAGGCGACGTGGCCAACGTGTTCGACGACGTCGAGAACAACCGGCTGGCGGCCTGGATCGACGGCCGGCGCTCGGTGCTGATGATCATCCGCCGCGCCCCCGGCGCGAACATCCTGGAGACGATCGCGCGCGTGAAGGCGGCGCTGCCCAACCTGACCGAGTCGATCTCGCCCGCCATCGACATCGCCGTGGCCGTCGATCGCACCCAGACGATCCGCGCCTCGGTGCGCGACGTGGAGATGACGCTGCTGCTGGGCGTGGCGCTGGTGACGCTGGTGGTGTTCCTGTTCCTGCGTAACGGCCGCGCCACCGTCATCCCCAGCGTGGCGGTGCCGCTGTCGCTGCTGGGCACCTTCGGCGTCATGTACCTGCTGGGCTACAGCCTGGACAATTTGTCGTTGATGGCGCTGACCATCTCGACCGGGTTCGTCATCGACGACGCCATCGTCGTCACCGAGAACATCGCCCGCCTGATCGAGGACGGCATGCCGCCGCTGCAGGCCGCCCTGGAGGGCTCGCGCCAGATCGGCTTCACCATCGTGTCGATCACCACGTCGCTCATCGCCGTGTTCATCCCCATCCTGTTGATGGGCGGGGTGATCGGCCGCCTGTTCCGGGAGTTCTCGGTCACGCTGGCCATCGCCATCGCCATCTCGGCCCTGGTGTCGCTTACGCTGACGCCCACGATGGCGGCGAAGGTGCTGCGGCCCCAGGATCCCGCCAGCCAGGGGCGGTTCTACCGCTGGTCCGAGGGGGCCTTCGACGCGCTCGCGCGCGGGTACGACCGCGCGCTGCGGGTGACGTTGCGCTACGCGAAGCTGACGGCCCTGCTGACGGTGGTCCTGACCGTGGGGCTGACGGTGCTGCTGGCCATCCGCATCCCCAAGGGACTGTTTCCCCAGCAGGACACCGGCCTGCTGTCGGGGTTCGCCGAGGCGTCGCAGGACATCTCGTCGCCGGCGATGCGGGGCCGGCAAGAGGCGGTCAACGCCATCGTCAACGCGGATCCCGACGTGGACCACGCCGTGTCGTTCGTGGGCGCCTCGAACGGCTCGACCGGCAACACCGGGACCGTGTTCGTGGCGCTGAAGCCCTACGCGCAACGCAAGGCCACACCGGACCAAGTGATCGCACGGCTGCGGCCCAAGCTGGCGCAGGTGCCGGGGGTGACGCTGTTCCTGCAGTCGGTACAGGACCTGCGCCTGGGCGGCCGCAGCTCACGCACCCAGTACCAGTACACGATCGAGGGACCGCGCCTGGACGAGCTGCAGCTGTGGGTGCCGCGGCTGCTCGAGCGCCTGCGCAAGCTGCCCCTCTTGAAGGATGTGAACACCGATCAGCAGACCGCCGGCCTGCAGCTGTCGGTCGTCATCGATCGGGATACGGCGTCGCGCCTGGGGGTGACGGCGCAGGCCATCGACGACACGCTTTACGACGCCTTCGGCCAGCGGCAGGTCTCCACGTCGTTCACGGCGCTCAACTACTACCGCGTCGTGCTCGAGGTGACGCCCGAGCGGCAGTCGGGCCCCGATCAGCTGGCGCACCTGTACGTGCGCGACAAGCTGGGCGGCCTGGTGCCGCTGTCCCAGGTGGCCCGGTTCGACGTGTCGCGCACGCCGCTGGCGGTGAACCACCAGGGGCAGTTCCCCTCCATCACGCTGTCGTTCAACCTGGCCCCCGGCGCGTCGCTGGGGCAGGCCGTGCAGGCGATCGACAAGATCGAGCAGGAGATCGGCCTGCCCGCCAGCCTGCACGCCGGGTTCAAGGGCACCGCGCAGGCCTTCGGCGATTCGCTGAAGAGCGAGCCGCTGTTGATCCTGGCGGCGCTGATCACCGTGTACATCGTGCTGGGCGTCCTTTACGAGAGCCTGATCCACCCCGTCACCATCCTGTCGACGCTGCCGTCGGCGGCGCTGGGCGCGCTGATCGCGCTGTTCCTGCTGGGCTTCGACTTCAGCATCATCGCGCTGATCGGCGTGGTGCTGCTGCTGGGCATCGTGAAGAAGAACGCCATCATGATGATCGACTTCGCGCTGGAGGCGGAGCGCGCCGAGGATCTGGACCCGCGCGAGGCCATCCGCCGCGCCTGCCTGCTGCGGCTGCGGCCCATCCTGATGACCACGGTGGCCGCGCTGTTCGGCGCGCTGCCCCTGGCGATCGGCATGGGCGCGGGGTCCGAGCTGCGGCAGCCGCTGGGCATCGCCATCGTGGGCGGCCTGGGCGTCTCGCAGCTGCTGAACCTGTTCTCGACGCCGGCCGTCTACGTCTGCCTGGACGGCCTGCGCAGCCGCAAGAAGCAGCACCTGTTCAGGCGCGCGCCCGCCGCCACGCCCGCGCCGGGGTGAGGCGCCGTCTCACGAGCTGCAAGAGAGCATCGAGCAGCCCACGCGATGGCGCGCCCACTCGGGACGGCGCGCGGCGAAGTGGGCGTGCGCGGGCTGTTCGTCGTAGGGGTGGCGCAGCACCTCCAGCAGCTCGTGAATCAGCGTCGGGTCGCCTTGCGCGGCGGCGTCGATCGCCTCCTGGGCCAGGTAATTGCGCAGCACGAAGCGCGGGTTCAGGGCGTCCATCTGCCGGCGGCGCTCTCCGTCGCCGAGGCCCCCCTCGACGGCGCGGCGGCTCCAGGCGCGCAGCCAGGCGAGGTACGCCGCCCGCACCTCCCCCGTCACCTCGTCGGGCTGGTACCAGGCGACGGCGAGCGGCGCCAGCAGCTGGTCGTCGGGCAAGCGGCCATCCGGATCCACGGGCACGCGGCCGAGCTCCCGGAAAAACAGCACCTGATCGGTCTCGGTGCGGCCCAGCAGCCGGAACAGGTCGCCGATCAGCTGCTCGTCCCCGTCGTCGCGCGGAGCGCCCCAGCCCAGGCGGCGCACCATCGTGGCGTGAAAGTCGTCGAAGTAGCGGGCGCCGTACCGGTCCAGCCCCGCCTGAAAGGGCGCCGGGTCTTCCGTCAGCGATAGCAGAGCCCGGGCCAGCTGCATCAGGTTCCAGCCCGCCACCTCGGGCTGCGCGCCGTAGCGGTAGCGGCGCGTGCCGGCGTCGGTCGTGTTCGGGGTCCAGCCGGCGTCGAAGCTCTCCAGCCAGCCGTAGGGGCCGTAGTCGATGGTCAGCCCCAGGATCGACATGTTGTCGGTGTTGAGGACGCCGTGGACGAAGCCGACGCGCATCCAGTCGACCAGCAGGCGCGCGGTGCGCACGCACACCTCGTCGAAGAATCGCCCGATGGTCTCGTTCGACAGCGCGCCCGCGCTGGCGTCCGCCTCGCCGGCGGCCAGCAGCTGGGGGAAGTCCGCGCGAATGGTGAAGTCGACCAGCTGGCGCAGCAGCGCCTGGTCGGCGCGCGCGGCCGGCAGCTCGAACGTGCCGAAGCGCGTGAACGACGGGGCCACCCGGCACACCACCGCGCCCGGCTCGGCCTGCGCGTTGCCGTCGTAAAGGATGTCGCGCACGACCGCGTCGCCCGTCGTCACCAGCGACAGCGCGCGCGTGGTGGGGATGCCCAGGTGGTGCATGGCCTCGCTGCACAGGAACTCGCGCACCGACGACCGCAGCACCGCCCGTCCGTCGGCGTGCCGCGAGTAGGGCGTCGGGCCGGCGCCCTTCAGCTGCAAAGTCTGATGCTGGCCGGCGCGATCGAGCACCTCGCCCAGCGCGATGGCGCGCCCGTCGCCCAGCTGGCCCGCCCAGCTTCCGAACTGATGGCCGCCGTAACAGGCCGCGAACGGATCGGCGCCCGCCGGGATCCGGTTCCCGCTGAAGACCTGGGCGAAGTCGTCGGAGCGGCAGGTCTCGTCGTCGAGCCCCAGCAGCGCCGCCACCTCGCGCGAGTGGGCCAGCGTGACCGGCCGCGCGACGGGCGTGGGCAGCAGGCGGCTGAAGGCCGCGCGATGAACCTGGCGGATCCGGTTCGCCGGCTCGGCGTCGCAGGGTAGCGCGCGTGTGAAGCGATTGTCGAAGCGCAGGCGGTCGAGGGGCAGCGCGGGAACGGCGGCGGAGGTCACGCCCATGGCTTAGGGGATCTGGGCCCAAAGGCAAACGAAGAAAGCGCGCCCCCGGAGGGAACGGCGGCCCGTCGCGACACTAAAAGAGGTCGCCGCCGCAGACGGCGTCGCTGGCCAGCGCGGCGGCGCTGCAGACGTCGTTGACGCAGTAGAGGTGGTTCACCTGCGAGCATTCGGTGTCCTGCAGGCATGGCTGTCCGGCTGCCTTGCGCGGCGTGCAGGTCGTCGCGCAGTAGGACTCGGTGCCGCACTGGGGGCTGGCCGTGCAGGGCGCGCCGGCCGGCAGGATGGCGGCGCAGGCCGCCGATTCGCAGTACAGGCCATCCTGCGTGTAGCAGATGGCCATCGGGCTGGTCGCGGTGGTGTACAAGGCCTGCGAGCAGGTGATGCCCGGCCCGCAGCTGGCCACGCAGGGGGTCCCCAGCGCTCCTCGCATGGCGGGCTGACAGACGCCCGTGAACACCGCGGGCATGGCGCCGGCTTCCCGATAGCACAAGGTGTCCCCGGCGTCGTTCCGGCACTGCAACGCTTGCAAGCTCTGCGTGCACGGCTCGCCGGTCGCCCTGGTTCCCTGCCAGATGTTCTGGCACGCGTCGGGAACCAGGCAGGTGGTCGTCGCCTGCTGGAGCGCGGCGGTGCAGGCGGGGAGCCTGGTCAGATCGGGAACGACGGTTCCGGCGACGATGGCGGCGTAGCGCATCGAGGTGGAAGGCAACGTCGTCTCGCAATCGGCGAGCAGCCCCGCGGCGCCGGGCGCAGGCGCGCAGCAGATCCGCGCGGCCATGCAGAACGCCGTGGTGAAGTCGGCCAGCGCCTTCGCGACGGCCATCGCATCGCCACCGGCACCCCCGGCGCCCGCGGAGCCTCCGGCGCCGTTGCCCGCGAGCGGGCCGCCCCCGGCGCCGCCGCGATCAGCCTGGCCGGCGGCGCCGCCCGCGGCCGTCGCCGGCGTGCCCGAGCTGCACGACGCGATGGCGAGCAGGCCCGCGACCAGCGGCGCCAGCCTGAGCGGGACGAGGCGACTGGACCCGACTGACCGCCGATCCGGCGAACGGGAGGGCATGACGGCGGAGGGTAGCATCACTTCGTCCCCGTCTTCGGCGATGCGTCCTTCGGACGTCACGCCGCGCTCTTCGGAACCCCTGCGAGAAAGTCGCAACCGCGAACGGGCCTGCCGGCACAGTACGCGCGTCCCGTTCCGCGCGACCGCCAGGTCCAGCTCTCCCCCCTGGCCTGGCTGGTCGCTCCCCCACGAGACCTGGTCGCACACCGCGTCCACCCGCTGTCGCACATGTCGGCAACGGGCGGGTGGTCGGTGACATGTGCGCGATGTGGGCGCGTCAGAAAATCAAATATTTGTGAATCATCCATGAAGGATTCGTAACCAGAAACCCATACCCAGGAGTTCGAGGGCCCCTGTGTCCTCACTGGTGACGCCGATGAAGGCGTCATCACGACCTGACTGACTGATCGTTGCGCCGCCGGCAGAAGGGCAAAATGCACATGACGCGCTCTATTCCCAGGAGTCTCGTAAGCTTCAGTCTCGTCGGAGCTGTGGTCGCCGGTATGGCCGGTTGTACCGGTTCCATGGGCAGCACCGAGGGGGGCTCCGGGGGCAACAAGTCGAGCTCGGGCTCTGGCGGCACCAAGGCCAGCTCGGGTTCGGGCGATAACAACGGCTCCAGCTCGGGTTCGGGCGGCAGCAACGGCTCCGGGTCGGGCGGCAAGCCTGGTTCGGGCTCCAGCTCGGGCGGCAGCAACGGCTCCAGCTCGGGCGGCAGCAACGGCTCCGGCTCGGGCGGCAGCAACGGCTCCGGCTCGGGCGGGGACAGCGGTGGGGGCGCCCTGTCGTGCTCGCCGGGCATCCCGGCGACGACGCAGCTGCGCCGCATGTTGAACCGCGAGTACGACGCGACGGTGCGCGATCTGCTGGGCCTGACGTCCGTGAACGCGGGTTCGATGCTGGGCGCGCCGTCGACGATGCTGTACGCGGACTTCGACGGACCGATGGTGCCGGACGCGTGGCGCATCTATCAGGACGTGGGCGCGGCGATCGCGAAGGCGGTCATGGCCGACACGACGATGAAGGCGAAGTTCATCAGCTGCGATCCGTCGGCGTCTGGTTGCATGCAGACGACGATCAAGAACTTCGGGCGGCTGGCGTTCCGGCGGGCGCTGACGACGGACGAGGTGTCGCGGTTCATGTCGCTGGGGTCTGGGACGCCGGCGGGGACGCCGGCCGAGGTGGCGGAGGCGACGCTGTACGCGTTCCTGGTCTCGCCATCCTTTCTCTACATCCCCGAACTGAACGAGACGCAGGACTCGTCGGGCAAGGGGATCCAGCTGTCGAGCACGGAGGTGGCGGCGCGACTGTCGTACATGCTGTGGGGATCGACGCCGGACGCGACGCTGAACACGGCGGCGGAC